>Ga0207647_10001222_pt1 | contig 19762 bp, 17 predicted proteins | sample KBSCornC2_FD_184295 | JGI IMG/M metagenome (GOLD analysis project Ga0207647, IMG submission 184295) | Corn rhizosphere microbial communities from Kellogg Biological Station, Michigan, USA - C2 (SPAdes) (version 2) | ecosystem: Host-associated > Plants > Roots > Rhizosphere ... | reverse complement strand
AGCCAGCCATTTGTCGTCGCCGATGTCGAAGCCGTCGAGCGCGATCAGGAGTATATTGCCCGATAACCGGCTTGTACGCCGGGGCGGCTGCGGCTCTTCGAGAGCCGCCGTCAGGGCGAGCATCTGCGCGGTGCCATTCTCGTCGACAAAGTGGAAACGCGCTCGTTCGCTCTGGGTCGGCTGATAATCGATATCGACCCGCCGGCCGTTGACCTCACGCACTTCCCACCCGATCTGCACGCCCGCTTTCGCCGCGGAGGATCCGGCGAGGACGCGAGTTACCAGCCAGTGGCCGTCCTCATCGGGCAGTATGGTCAGGCCGAACCCTTCCGCCGCGTGCCCCGCCTCCTTTGCCTTGCCGATCGCGACCTGTACGGGATCGATCGCATAGACATGGCTGTCGCCGAGCGATGCAAGCATCTCGCCGAGAATGGTGTAGAAGCTTTGCCTGCCCCGCGCGCTCAGCGCCAGAGGGCGGAAATGGTCACGCGCCTCTGCCCATTTTTCGCCTGTCTTGGCTCGATCCCAATAGCGGCTGGCAACGAGGTGCCAGGAGCGATCGAAGACGCGCGCTTCAAGTTGCGGGGTATAAGCGGGAACACCGGCTCTTAACGGCGCAGCCGTGAGAGCGAGCAGCGCAAGCAGACGCCTCATGGGCGATCGAACGCGCAATGCAGCGTCAAGCTGCGCGGAACCGCTCGATAGATTATCTCCGCACAGCGGGAGAGACGGTCGATACCAATGGTGACCGCCGGCCACGCATGCTGGTGTTCGAGCTTGTGGCTCACAACCACGTCGTCGGCATCCAACAAATCTCCCGGGAGTTTGGTATCGCCGGCGAAGTCGGAGAGGCGGACGGGGAGTCGATCGATCCGAAATCCGGCCAGCAAACCGGGCCGTTCGAAGGTCATGGTGCGTGCCGGGCGAGCCACGCCGAACGCAACGAGGACGCGACGTGGTGGCCCGGCCCAATGTCCTTTCCACTGGCTGGAAAGCGTCGCTCCTGCGGCGGCGGTAGCCACCGTTTCCTGCTGGCTGAGAGAGAAACGCAGGCGCGCGCCCGGCAGATCGCTTGCCGCCGACAGACCCGTGGTCGGACTGGCATCAAGCGGGAGAAACAAGCTGCCGGTCGGCGCCTGTGCCCCCTCACGCCGCCAGTAAATTGTTGCGAAGGGCAGCAGGACCGGGCTGATTGCTCCGTCAACACCCTGGCAGCAATCGCGGCCATGTTCCGAAACTTGGGCCAGCACGATACGGCCGCCGACATTCATGGATACGGGGGCTACGCGACTGCTCAAGCGAACCCGCCCGACGTCGATCAGCAAGCCATCTTCCCATTTCACGGCTAGCCGAGCGGCGCTGGCAGGGTTGAGCTCGATGCTGTCCTGCTGATCGAGATCGACGCGCAGCCGCAACGGCACGCCTTCTATCTCCACGGCGACGATCGGATCAGCTGCGTCCACGATCAATTCGCCGGAGGGCGCCTGGGGCGGGCGGGCGGCGATCAGAGCCAGCGCACAAGGTAGGAGAATAGTGCGGCTATACGGGGGCGTGGGGGTTGGGCTAGCGTGGCGGCAACGAAAGCCGGAGCGCGCCATGGCCGACACCGATCTCGACGCCTTCATCACCGGCCTGCCCAAGGCGGAACTCCACCTCCACATCGAGGGGAGTCTCGAGCCCGAACAGATGTTCGCTTTCGCGCGACGCAACCGCATCGATATTCCCTTCGCGTCCGTCGAGGAATTGCGCGCCGCCTATAGCTTCACACGGCTCCAGGACTTCCTCGACATTTATTACCAGGGCGCCAACGTGCTCCGTACGGAAGAGGATTTCCACGATCTTGCGCTCGCTTATTTCGAGCGGGCGCATGCCGATGGTGTGGCGCATGCCGAAATCTTCTTCGATCCGCAGACCCACACCGATCGCGGATTACCGTTCGCTGTCGCCGCCGACGGGTTGCTGGCGGGCATGAAGACGGCCGAGGCGAAATACGGCATTACGTCGAAGCTTATCCTCTGCTTTCTGCGTCATCTGGACGAATCCGCGGCCTTTGCCACGTTGCAGGCGGCCGAGCCGTGGCTCGATCGGATCGAGGGAGTCGGGCTCGACAGCTCCGAGGTCGGTCATCCGCCGGAGAAATTCGCCCGGGTATTCGCGGCAGCGGGCGCGGAAGGATTGAAGCGCGTTGCCCATGCGGGCGAGGAAGGGCCGCCGGACTATGTGCGCGAAGCGCTCGATATCCTTCACGTCGACCGGCTCGATCATGGCAATCGCGCGATGGAGGCACCCGACCTGATAACCCGGCTGGCCCGGAGCGGCATGACGCTAACCGTCTGTCCGCTCTCGAATCTCAAATTGTGCGTGGTCAAGGATATTGCCCGGCATCCAATTCCGGCGATGCTGCGGCACGGCCTGCGCGCAACGATCAATTCGGACGACCCGGCTTATTTCGGCGGCTATGTTGGGGACAATTACCGGGTGGTGGCCCCCTACCTCGACAGGAGCGATTTGATCACGTTGGCGCGCAACAGCTTTCTGGGTTCCTTCCTGCCGGATGAGGCGGTCACCAGCCATCTTGCGGCCATCGATGCCTTTGCGGGAGCCAGTGCGGCATGATCGAGCCGGAACTCTCCTACATTCCCTATCCCGAATTCGTGGCCGATGTGCAGGCGGTCGCCGAGGCATTAAGGCGCGATGAGTGGCGTCCGGATCATATCGTCGGCATCGGCCGCGGCGGGCTCGTGCCGGCAGCCTATCTTTCGCATCGGACCGGCATATCCTTGCTGTCGGTCGACTATAGCTCCGGCGTACCGAGCTTCGCCGAGGAGCTTATGGAGAAGCTCGCGGTCACCACGCGCGAAGGGCGCACCATTCTCTTGGTCGACGATATCAACGATAGTGGTCGCACGATCGACACGTTGCGCAAGTCGCTGCTGGATCATGGCGCGGTGGCTGAATGCGTGCGTGTCGCGGTTCTGATCGACAATGCTCGCTCGACCGCGCGTGTGGACTATCGCTCTCGAACGATCGACCGAGCGAGCGACAAGCGATGGTTTGTTTTCCCGTGGGAGGCGATGGCCGAGCGGCGCACACTGCTGGAAGAGGCGGAGGCGGTTCCCGAACGTCTCCAGTGACCGGACCGAAGACCTGGGCCGATCGTTCTTTTCGGTGAGCCCTCGGCTCGATCAGAAGGAGAGGATCATGCGCAGGATCGCATTGCTTGCCGTGGTCGCGATCGCGCTGCCCACGACCGCACAGGTTACCGGTGGCGGTGCCGGCTCGGCGGGAGCTGGCGCCCCCGGGGCCGGCCCGGCGACCACCGGCACATTACCGCCATCCGCCGATAATCCGCCCGGTGTGCAAACAGGCGAAAGACCCGTCAATACAACAACAACGACCGATCCGACGGGAGCGACCACCTCTGTAGGGGCGACTGGCGCCGCGACGGTTACAAAGGGTACAACCGGAGAAGGGGCCCCCGCCAAAGACCCGACCCCGAAGGACAAGCATGGGAAGCGGAAGCCCGGTGCGGCGCCTAGCTCAATCGCTGATCCTACCGCTCCTAGGACCCAGCAGCCTCAATGAATGCAAATGTCCTGTCGCCACGAGCGATGTTCCCTTGCTGTTCCAGCTCGGCTAAGGTGGACGCATGGACGAAGGGCCGCCGCGGAAGATTCTCCATATCGATATGGATGCCTTCTACGCGTCGGTGGAGCAGCGGGATAATCCGGAACTTCGCGGGCTCCCGATCGCGGTTGGCGGTGCGCGGGAGCGGGGTGTCGTGGCCGCTGCCAGCTATGAAGCACGCAAATATGGCGTGCGCTCGGCCATGCCGTCCGTCACCGCGCGGCGGCGCTGCCCGGACCTCGTGTTCGTAAAGCCGCGTTTCGATGTTTATTCCGCAATCAGCCGCGAGATTCGCGCCATCTTTGCGGACTATACCGACCTGATCGAGCCGCTCTCCCTTGATGAAGCCTACCTTGATGTCAGCGGAGCGGAATCCGCGCGCGCGGTGGCGGAAGAGATACGCGCGCGGATCAAGGCGGAGATCGGTCTGACGGCATCGGCGGGTGTCTCTTATAACAAGTTCATCGCCAAACTCGCGTCGGACCAGAACAAGCCCGACGGTTTATGTGTGATCACTCCGGCAAACGGCCCCCGCTTCGTGGAAAGCCTGCCGGTCGCACGTTTTCATGGCGTGGGACCCAAGACGGCCGAGCGGATGAAGCGCCTGGGCATCGAAACGGGCGCGGATCTGAGAGCGCAGAGCCTGCAATTCCTCGAGCGGCATTTCGGCAGCTTCGCGGGCTATCTGTACGGCGCCGCTCGTGGGGTCGACGATCGTCCGGTGCGCGCCAATCGCATCCGCAAATCGGTAGGCGCGGAGCGCACCTTCTTTCAGGACATGACCGACCCTGATAGTTTGGCGGCCGCGCTCGATACTGTGCTGGAAGCACTGATGGAGCGGGTCGAGCGATCGGGTTCAGCCGGACGAACGGTGACGCTGAAGGTCAAGTTCGCGGATTTCCGCATTATAACGCGCGCCAAGAGTTTCACCGCTGTGATCCAGGACCGCGCCACGATACGCGCCGCGGGACAGGCGCTGCTGGCGGCACTCTGCCCGGTACCGTTGGGAGTACGGCTGCTTGGTCTGACGCTCTCTGCGTTGGCCGAGGACGAAGCGCAGGACGATCAGCAATTGGATCTCGCGATTTAGGGTCGAACCGCGATGCCTGATATTCGCTCGAAGGAGACCCGAGGGGCGAGCGGGCCTCCCGCGAGAATTAAACTGGCGCGGACGCGCGGCCACGGAACCCGCTAGCGCGCCAGCATAGCCTCGATGCGATCGGCGGCACGGATCCCGCTCTCCCACGCGCCGTGTGCAGTCGAAAAATCGTGCGCCGAGCATGCCTCTCCCGCAAAATGCAGCCTTTCGGTAGCGGGGGCGGCGAGCACGGCCCGCTTCTCCGAATGGCGGGGAAGGGCGTGACTGTAGGCACCAGAGATGCTGGGCTCCTTATGCCACCAGGTGCCGACGATTGGGACAAGGCCGCGCGCAAAGTCCGCGCCTAGCAGACTGCCTAACTCTTCAATCGCAAAGGCCGTTCGCCCTTCATCGCCGAGCTCCGACATGGCCCGCGCGGCGATGCCGCCGAAGAAACATTCCACCACCGATCTTCCGAACGGCCGCAGATAGTAACTGCCGGTCAGCGCGCTGCGTGGATTACCGAGCAGATGGGTTTCGGGTGGCACCGCATCTGCTTTCGCGAGCCGCAAGAAGAGCTTGTCGACGCGGCCAAGCGGCAAGCAGGCGGCGGCGTGCAGATGATCGTCAATCGCGGGCGTAAAACGAATATCACCCCGAGCCAAGATATCGGTCGGAACGGCGACAATCACGGCTGCCGCCTCGATAATGCCCCCCTCGCAATGGACCCGCACGCCGCGGCCCCCGTGATCAACCGCTTTCACCGGCATATTCAGCGATAAGGGGAGCGCGGAGGCTGCCTCTTCAATCAGCCTTCCCATTCCGCCCGGAAGGCGCCAGTTCGTCCGGGAAGCATGATCATCATAAGCGAGCAGATCCTTCGCTGAAACCAGATCGAGTTCAGCGCCATTCAGGGCTCCGCTCAGCATGTCGAGGAAGCCGCGCCAGGGATGATCCCGCTTAATGGCATTACCCGCCCGGTCATCGTCCGGCGGACAATTATGCAATGCCTGCTCGAACGCTTCATATGCCGCCCACGCCTCCTGCTGTTCTGCCGCGCCGAAGCCGAGGTTTTGGAGTTGCTTTCCCCAGGCGGCTTCGGTGCGGTCGATCGCCGCGCCGTGCGCTTCCGCAAGGCGGGCAAGGGGGTTGCGCTCCGCCGAATGGAGCCAGCCACAGCCGAGATCGAGCGGCATCCCGGCCACCGTGACGCTGTGGGCGCGGCCGCCGACGCGCCCCATGGCCTCAATCAGCAGCGTCCGCCGGCCGCGATCGCGCAGCCGCCGCGCCGCCGCGATTCCGGCCGCGCCTGCGCCAATGATGGCGACATCCAACTCCATGGAGCCTCCCCCGATCCGGCTTGACCTCTGCCTCAAAGAAGTTTCAGGCGTTACGTTCCAAACGGAGAATGGTCACGTGCTGGCGATCCTGCAGAAGCTTGAGGAAAAGCGCGCCCAGGCCAAATTGGGCGGCGGGCGGAAGCGAATCGACGCGCAACACGCGAAAGGGCGATTGACCGCGCGCGAACGGCTGGATGTGCTGCTCGACCCAGGTTCGTTCGAAGAGCTCGACATGTATGTCGAGCATAATTGCGTCGATTTCGGCATGGCCGATCAGGTGATCCCGGGCGACGGCGTGGTCACCGGTTCGGGCACGATCAACGGTCGCCTGGTATTCGTGTTCAGCCAGGATTTCACCGTTTTCGGTGGTTCGCTGTCCGAGCGTCACGCGCAGAAAATCTGCAAGATCATGGACATGGCGCTCAAGGTCGGTGCACCCGTGATCGGCCTCAACGATTCGGGCGGCGCTCGCATCCAGGAGGGCGTTGCCAGCCTCGGCGGTTACGCCGAAGTATTCCAACGCAACGTGCTTGCTTCCGGGGTAGTGCCGCAGATCAGCGTGATTATGGGGCCGTGCGCTGGTGGCGCGGTCTATTCGCCGGCGATGACCGACTTCATCTTCATGGTGAAGGACAGCTCCTACATGTTCGTCACCGGCCCCGACGTGGTGAAAACAGTCACTAACGAGGTTGTGACCCAGGAGGAGCTCGGCGGCGCGGTCACCCATACCGCCAAATCAGGCGTCGCCGATGTGGCGTTCGAGAATGACATCGAAGCTTTGCTCGCGGTGCGCGACTTCTTCGATTTCCTGCCGCTCTCCAACCGTCACGCTATTCCCGAGCGGCCAACGCAGGACCCCTGGGATCGCCTGGATCCCAGCCTCGACACCCTCATCCCCGATAGCGCGAACAAGCCCTACGACATGAAGGAGCTGATAGCGAAGGTAGTGGACGAGGGGGACTTCTTTGAAGTCCAGCCAACGCATGCTGGTAATATCATCTGTGGCTTCGGACGGATCGAAGGCCGTAGCGTTGGCATCGTCGCCAATCAGCCGATGGTGCTGGCCGGCGTGCTCGACATCAACTCATCCAAGAAAGCGGCGCGGTTCGTGCGCTTTTGCGACGCATTCGATATCCCGATCATAACCTTCGTCGACGTACCCGGCTTCCTGCCCGGCGTCGCGCAGGAGCATAATGGCATCATCAAGCATGGCGCCAAATTGCTGTTCGCTTATGCCGAAGCGACCGTGCCCAAGATTACCGTCATCACCCGCAAGGCCTATGGCGGCGCCTATGACGTTATGGCCTCCAAGCATTTGCGCGGCGATTTGAACTATGCTTGGCCGACCGCCGAGATTGCGGTGATGGGCGCCAAGGGAGCGGTCGAAATCATCTTCCGCAAGGATGCGGGCGACGCGGAGAAGATCGCGCAGCGCACCGCCGAATATGAAGAGCGTTTCGCCAATCCCTTCGTGGCCGCGTCAAAAGGCTTCATCGACGAGGTGATCATGCCGCATTCCACGCGAAAGCGGATCGCCATCGGACTGCGTAAGCTCAAGGACAAGCAGCTCGAGAATCCCTGGAAGAAACACGATAATATCCCGCTATGAAATTTGGCCCGCTCAACCATGTCGGCATCGCCACGCCTTCGATTGAGAAGGCGGTAGCCACGTATCAGACGCTGCTGGGCGCCACTCTCGTGCGTGAACCGTTCGATCTGCCGGAGCAGGGTGTCCGCGTCTGCTTCATCGATGCGCCGAACAGTCAGATCGAACTGCTCGAGCCGCTGGGCGAGAATTCGCCAATTGCGCGTTTTCTCGCGAAGAACCCCAACGGGGGACAGCACCACGTCTGTTTCGAAGTGGCCGATATTCACGCTGCCAAAGCGGAGCTGGAGGGCAAGGGTGCGACCGTGCTGGGGGCGCCACGCATCGGAGCGCATGGCACGCTCGTCATTTTCGTCCATCCCAAGGATATGGGCGGGGTGCTCGTCGAATTGATGGAGACGCCCCGTGGCGCGCATTGATGACTGGAAAGCACTTGTCGACAAGGAAGTGAAAGGTCGCGATCTGACCTGGCACACACCGGAAGGTATTGCCGTCAAGTCATTGTACACAGAGCAGGATGTGGCCGCCGTCGACCCCGGTCTGCCGGGCTTCGCGCCCTTCACGCGCGGTGTCCGCGCATCGATGTATGCCGGGCGCCCTTGGACCATCCGCCAATATGCCGGTTTCTCGACGGCCGAGGAGTCCAACGCTTTCTATCGACGCAACTTGGCAGCGGGGCAGAAGGGGCTCTCCGTCGCCTTCGATCTTGCAACGCACCGCGGCTACGACAGTGATCACCCGCGCGTTGTGGGCGACGTTGGTAAAGCGGGTGTCGCGATCGACAGCGTCGAAGACATGAAGATCCTGTTCGACGGAATTCCGTTGGACAAAATGTCAGTCAGCATGACGATGAACGGCGCGGTGATCCCGATACTCGCGTTCTTCATCGTAGCGGGCGAGGAACAGGGTGTCCCTCAGGAAAAGCTGGACGGCACGATCCAGAATGACATCCTGAAGGAGTTCATGGTCCGCAACACCTATATCTACCCGCCCGCACCAAGCATGCGGATCGTATCGGACATCATCGCTTTCACTTCGGCCCATATGCCGAAGTTCAACTCCATTTCGATCTCCGGCTATCACATGCAAGAGGCGGGCGCGACGGCGGTGCAGGAGCTCGCGTTCACGATCGCCGACGGCAAGGAATATGTGAAAGCGGCGATGGCGGCGGGCCTCGATATCGACGCTTTCGCAGGGCGTTTGAGCTTCTTCTTCGCAATCGGCATGAACTTTTTCATGGAGGTGGCCAAGCTCCGGGCGGCGCGCAAATTGTGGCACGACGTAATGACCGCGCTGGGTGCCAAGGATGATCGCTCCAAAATGCTGCGGACGCATTGTCAGACGTCGGGCGTCAGCCTGACCGAGCAGGATCCCTATAACAACGTCATCCGCACCACGGTGGAGGCGATGGCGGCAGCGCTGGGTGGTACGCAGTCGCTCCACACCAACGCGCTCGATGAGGCGATCGCATTGCCGACGGATTTCTCGGCCCGCATCGCGCGCAACACGCAACTCGTGCTGCAAGAGGAAACGGGGATCACGCACGTCGTCGATCCGCTGGGCGGTTCTTATTATGTAGAGGCACTGACGCAGGAACTGCACGATCGCGCCCTCGCGCTGATCGAGCGTGCCGATGCAGAGGGGGGCATGGCCAATGCGGTTGCCGCCGGCTGGCCCAAGGCGATGATTGAAGAAGCCTCGGCCGCCCGCGCCGCCCGCGTAGATCGGCATGAGGACGTGATCGTCGGCGTCAACAAATACACTTTGCCCGAGCAGGATGAGCTTTCGATCCTCGACGTCGACAATCATGCCGTCCGTGCGGCGCAGATCGCGCGGATCGAGCGGGTGAAAGCGTCGCGAGATGAGCTTGCCTGCCAGCAGGCACTCGAGGCGCTGCGCGATGGCGCAAGGGAACAGCATAATTTGCTGGCTTTGGCAGTGCGGGCCGCCCGCGCTCGCGCAACGCTGGGTGAGATTAGCCAGGCACTGGAGGATGTATTCGGTCGCTATGGCACCACGCCGGTCCCGGTGTCGGGCGTTTATGGCAATGCGTATCAGGATGACAGTCGGTGGGATGCCCTCGTCGACGGCGTGGAGGCGGTGGCGCGCCGGCAAGGGCGCAAGCCCCGTATGCTCGTCGCTAAAATGGGGCAGGATGGGCATGATCGAGGCGCCAATCTCGTTTCCTCGGCATTCGGGGATCTCGGTTTCGAAGTGATACCCGGCCCCTTGTTCCAGACACCGGAAGAGGCGGCCGCTTTGGCGCTGGAGAAACAGGTCGATCTGGTGGGGGCCTCCAGCCTTGCCGCGGGACACAAGACCCTCATTCCCGAATTGATCCGACACCTCCGTGAGGCGGGGCGCGGCGACATCAAGGTGGTCGCGGGCGGGGTTATTCCCCCGCAGGACTATGCATATCTCCGTGACGCCGGTGTCCAGGCGATCTTTGGGCCTGGCACCAATCTGGTCGAAGCTGCGGGTGAGGTGCTCCGCCTGCTTGGACATAATTTGCCCCCTGAAGGGCTGAATGAGGCTGCCGAATGAACGATATTGCTGATCTGCTTCGTCCCCAGACGAAGGCGCCGACGCGTGCCGACGTAGCAGCCCTCTTCGATCTGCCATTCACCGAACTGGTTTTCCGTGCGGCCGAAATCCATCGCGCGCATCATGATCCGGTCAGAGTCGAGCGGGCGACCCTGCTTTCGATCAAGACCGGCGGTTGCCCGGAAGATTGCGGATATTGCTCGCAGTCCGTTCATTCCGAAAGCGGCCTTAAAGCCTCAAAGTTGATGGACGTGGACGCTGTCTTGGCCGCCGCACGAGCTGCCAAGGACGCAGGGTCACAGCGCTTCTGCATGGGGGCAGCATGGCGCGAGCCCAAAGATCGCGACATGGATGCGATCTGCGCGATGGTGGAGGGGGTAAATGCGCTCGGTATGCAGAGCTGCATGACCCTGGGCATGCTCACCGAGTCACAGGCGCAGCGTCTCGGCCATGCTGGTCTGCATTATTACAACCACAATCTCGATACGTCGCCCGAAAACTACGGCGCGGTCATCACCACCCGAACCTGGCAGGAACGGCTCGATACGCTCGAGGCCGTACGTGACGCAGGCATTTCCGTTTGCTGCGGCGGGATCGTGGGAATGGGTGAGACGCGCGAGGACCGGGTTGGCTTTCTCCATGCCCTCGCAACCTTGCCCGAGCCGCCCGAAAGCGTGCCGATCAATGCGCTCGTGCCCGTTCCTGGGACGGTGCTTGGTGATATGCTCAGGGACGTGCCGACGGCACGGATCGACGATATCGAGTTCGTCCGCACCGTCGCGGTGGCTCGGATCTTGATGCCGACGTCGGTGATCCGGCTGTCGGCGGGACGCGAAAGCATGTCTGACGCCACCCAGGCGCTCTGCTTCCTTGCCGGTGCGGGATCCATCTTCACGGGTGACAAATTGCTGACCGCGGGCAATGCCGGCAACGACAAGGATGCCGCGTTGTTCGCGAAGTTGGGGCTCAGCCCGGCTGAAGCGGCCTAGAAGCCAGATGTTCAAAAAAATCCTGATCGCCAATCGGGGCGAGATCGCCTGTCGGGTGATCCGCACAGCACGGGCCATGGGTATTGCCACGGTGGCGGTCTATTCGGACGCCGACGCGCGTGCTCCGCATGTCGAGCAGGCGGATGAGCGGGTAAGGCTGGGGCCGCCTCCGGCTGCTGAATCCTACTTACTGGCGGAAGCCATCCTTCTTGCAGCCAAGGAAACGGGCGCAGAGGCAATTCATCCCGGCTACGGTTTCCTGTCGGAGCGCGAAAGCTTCGCGCGATTGCTCGCCGATAATGGCATCGCCTTCATTGGGCCGCCAGCACCCGCGATCGCGGCGATGGGCGACAAGATCGAATCCAAAAAGCTCGCCCAGGCCGCGGGCGTCTCGGTCGTGCCGGGCTTCATCGGCGAGATCCGCGATACCGAACACGCGATCGAGATAGCCAACGGCATTGGCTATCCAGTGATGATGAAGGCCTCGGCCGGCGGTGGCGGAAAAGGCATGCGGCTCGCCTGGTCCGAACTGGATGTACGAGAGACGTTCGACAGCGTTCGGCGTGAGGGCCTGGCCAGTTTTGGTGACGACCGCGTCTTCATCGAGAAGTTTGTCGAAAACCCGCGCCACATCGAAATCCAGTTACTCGGGGATCAGCATGGCAACATCGTCTATCTTGGCGAGCGCGAATGCTCGGTGCAGCGCCGCCATCAGAAGGTAGTGGAGGAGGCGCCGTCTCCATTCGTCACCCCTGAAATGCGCAAAGCCATGGGCGAGCAGGCGGTACGGTTGGCGCAAGCGGTCGGCTATTATAGCGCCGGCACCGTCGAGTTCATCGCCGGCGCGGATCGCAGCTTTTACTTTCTCGAGATGAATACGCGGCTTCAGGTCGAACATCCCGTCACGGAATTTGTGACGGGACTTGATCTTGTCGAGCAAATGATCCGTGTCGCCAATGGGGAAAGGCTCGCATTCGGACAGGATGACGTGGCGCTCAAAGGCTGGGCCATCGAGAGCCGGGTATATGCGGAGGACCCGTATCGCGGCTTTCTGCCGTCAACCGGGCGGCTGGTGCGCTACAGGCCCCCTGCGTCGACTCCGCTTGAGGAACGGGGGGCGTCGACTTCAATCCGTGTCGACGACGGCGTGATCGAAGGATCGGACATTTCGATGTTTTACGATCCCATGATCGCCAAGCTCATCACATATGGCGACACGCGCGAGGCGGCCATCGACACGCAGATCGGGGCGCTCGATCGGTTTGAGATCGACGGCATCGGCCACAATATCGATTTCCTCTCGGCACTCATGCAGCATCCCCGCTTCAGGGAAGGGCGTTTGACCACCGGCTTCATTGCAGAGGAATATTCCGACGGCTTCCACGGAGCACCGGTGCTGCATGAGCTTACCGCCAAATTATCGGCAGTTGCGGGTATTGTTGCCTCCACTGAGGCCGCGCGTGCGGCCGCCATCGACGGCCGACTGAATGGTCCGGTTCAACCCAACACGGATTGGGTCGTCACGATGGACGGCGCCGAACATCGGGTGCGTATCGAGGACGACACCGTTCTGGTCGATGGCGCACCGTTGGTGGTGGACGCGCCCTACGCGCCCGGTCAACGACTGATTGAAGCGATGATCGACGGCGAAACGCTGTCGATGCGGCTAAGCCGTACGCGCGCCGGTTGGAGATTGACCACGCGAGGCCGCAGCCACGATCTGCGTCTGCTGCCGCCGCACGTGGCCGATCTAGCCCGGCACATGATCGAGAAGCTTCCACCAGACCTATCCCGGTTCCTGCTCTGTCCGATGCCCGGGCTGCTGACCGCACTCCATGTCAAGGAAGGCGACAAGGTCGAAGCCGGCCAGCCGCTTGCCGTGGTCGAAGCCATGAAGATGGAAAATATTCTCCGCGCCGAAAAGGCGGGGACGGTCGCCAAGGTCGATGCAAAGCCGGGCGACAGCCTGGCAGTCGATGCGGTTATCCTGGAGTTCGAGTAGCATTCGTATCACGAACGCGGCATAGGCGGTTTCAAACGATACTAGTTTGAGGATGTCATGACGGCCGAACCGCTCGATTTCGCGCTGGGTGAGATGGCAGACGCTATCCGTGAGACCACACGACGCTTTGCCGCGGATCGGATCTCACCCTTGGCCAAGCGCATCGATGAGGAGGATTGGTTCCCGCGGGAACTATGGCCCGAAATGGGCGCACTGGGGCTGCATGGCATCACGGTCGCGGATGCGTATGGAGGCCTTGGCCTAGGCTATCTAGAGCACGTTATCGCGGTCGAGGAAGTAAGCCGCGCATCGGCCTCGGTGGGTTTGTCCTATGGCGCGCATTCGAACCTTTGCGTGAACCAAATACATCGTTGGGGCAGCGCGGAGCAGAAAGCCAAATATCTGCCCAAGCTCGTCTCGGGCGAGCATATCGGCAGCCTTGCCATGTCTGAGGCCGGGGCAGGCTCCGACGTCGTCTCCATGAAACTCCGCGCCGACAAGGTGGACGGCGGCTTTCAGCTGAATGGTACTAAATTCTGGATCACCAATGCGGCTTATGCCGACGTGTTGGTGGTCTACGCCAAGACCGCGCCGGACGCGGGCTCAAAGGGGATCACAGCCTTTCTGATCGAGAAGGGCATGTCCGGATACGCGATCGGCCAGAAAATCGACAAGATGGGCATGCGCGGCTCGCCAACGTCGGAGCTGGTTTTCAATGACTGCTTCGTACCCGCGGAGAACGTACTGGGCCCTCTCGATGGGGGCGCGAAAGTGCTGATGTCCGGGCTGGACTATGAACGTGTAGTTCTGTCCGGCACGCAGCTGGGATTGATGCAAGCCTGCCTTGATACGGTTGTACCCTATCTGCAGGAGCGCAAGCAGTTCGGAAAGCCGATCGGTTCGTTCCAGCTAATGCAGGCGAAGGTTGCCGACATGTATGTCGCGCTCAACTCGGCACGGGCTTATTCCTACGCGGTCGCGCGGGCTTGTGATGCGGGTAGGACGACGCGCTTCGACGCCGCGGGCGCGATCCTGCTGGCGAGCGAAAATGCAGTGCGCGTGGCGAATGAGGCGGTCCAGGCGCTGGGTGGCGCAGGCTACACCAAGGACTGGCCGGTCGAGCGTTATTATCGCGACGCTAAATTGCTCGACATCGGCGCGGGCACCAACGAAGTTCGACGCATGCTGATTGGCCGGGAATTGCTGGGAATATGAGGCGGGATTGCAAAGCTTCCCAGTATGGGAAGGGTTTGGCATGAGCGTTCTCACCTCGCTGATTGACCCTTTATCTGAAACGTTCCGCGTCAATTCCGAACATAACCGGGCCCTGGCAGCGGAACTTCGCGGGAAGGTCGCACAGGCCGCGCTCGGTGGCTCGGATGCATCGCGCCAGCGACATGTGGCGCGTGGCAAATTGCTTCCGCGCGATCGCATCACGCGTCTGCTCGATCCGGCCTCGCCCTTTCTGGAGATCGGCCAGCTGGCGGCGAACGGCCTTTATCACGACGAGGTGCCCGGCGCCGGCATGATCGCGGGCATTGGACGGGTCTATGGCCGCGAGGTGATGATCGTTGTCAATGACAGCACGGTCAAAGGCGGCACTTACTATCCGCTCACGGTGAAGAAACATCTGCGTGCGCAGGAGATCGCGCAGGAGAACAGGCTGCCATGCATCTACTTGGTCGATAGCGGCGGGGCCAATCTGCCCCACCAGGCCGAGGTTTTCCCCGACCGCGATCATTTCGGACGGATCTTCTTCAACCAGGCCACCATGTCCGCTCTGGGCATTCCGCAGATTGCGGCCGTCATGGGCAGCTGCACCGCGGGCGGTGCCTATGTGCCAGCCATGTCGGACGAGAGCGTGATCGTGCGGGGGCAGGGGACGATCTTTCTCGCTGGACCGCCGCTGGTGAAGGCGGCCACGGGCGAAGTCATCTCAGCCGAGGAACTGGGGGGAGCGGAAACGCATGGCCGCAAGTCCGGCGTTGTCGATCATATCGCCGAGAATGACGGGCATGCCTTGACCATCGTACGCGACATCATCGCCACGTTGGGGCTTCCGACGCGGAGTGAGCTCGATCTGGTCCCGCCGCGCGCGCCCAAGTTCGACGCCGAGGACCTATATGGCATCGTCCCCACCGATGTGCGGGCACCTTATGACGTGCACGAGGTGATCGCGCGGATCGTCGATGGATCTGAGCTACACGAGTTCAAGGCGAATTATGGCACCACGCTCGTCTGTGGTTTTGCGCATGTCTGGGGCATTCCGGTCGCCATTCTTGCCAATAATGGCGTCCTGTTCAGCGAAAGCGCGCAGAAGGGCGCGCATTTTATCGAGCTGGCCTGCCAGCGGCGCGTGCCTTTGCTCTTTCTGCAGAACATCTCGGGCTTCATGGTCGGTGGAAAATATGAGGCGGAAGGCATTGCAAAACATGGCGCAAAGCTGGTGACAGCAGTCGCTACGGCCTCGGTCCCCAAGATCACTATTCTGATCGGCGGAAGCTTCGGAGCGGGCAATTACGGTATGTGCGGACGCGCCTATCAGCCGCGCTTTCTATTTAGCTGGCCCAATGCCCGGATCAGCGTGATGGGGGGCGAGCAGGCTGCCTCCGTGCTTGCCACCGTCCACCGTGATGGGGAGAAGTGGACGCCCGAGGAGGCGGAGGCTTTCAAGGCGCCGATCCGCCAGAAATATGAGGATGAGGGCAATCCTTATTACGCCACCGCGCGCTTATGGGATGATGGGATCATCGATCCCATCCAGACCCGCGACGTGCTTGGTCTCGCCTTCGCCGCCACGCTGAATGCGCCGATCCCGGATCGCGCGCGGTTCGGCATTTTCAGGATGTAAAAATGCTGCTTGCCCTGATCCTTGCCGCCGATACCGCCAAGCTGCCCAAATGGAATCCGATCCCCATCGACGGCACCGCGGAGGCGGCAGTCTTGGCGCCAATCAACGCCATGTTCGCCGGCCTGGAGGCGCGCGACAGCGCCGCGATCCTCGCCCAGACGCGCCCGGAGGGGGGGGCAACGGTTGCCTCGGAGAAGCCCGACGGCACACGTTCGATCCGGCATCTCAGCTGGGCGGATTTCGCCGGCGGCATCAAGCCCGGCCCCGAGCGGTACCAGGAAAAATTGCTCGATCCGGCGGTCGAGATAGATGGCGACATCGCGATGGTATGGTCGCGCTACGTTTTCACAATTGATGGAAAACCGCACCATTGCGGCGTCGACCATTTCGATCTGGTGCGCGAGAATGGCGCCTGGAAGCTGCTGAACGTTACCTGGTCGTCCCGGACAAACGGATGCGAAGGCTGAGGCAAGCCTGCGATCGCGCACGGATAACGGGATGACCGACCAGATCATCAGCATCGGCGCGATTGCTTTGATCACGCTGGTCGTTGGCGGGCTTCTTGGCGTGCTGCAGGGCGGGCGCTTCTCGTTCGGCTGGCTCCTGGTCGCGGTCGGATTGGTCGTGTTCAACGATTTCCTGCTGACCAACGGTTATCACCATCTGCCGCGCGTGCTTCCGCGCAGTGGATGGAACTGGCAAGGCAAGGCACTCGCGCTGGGCGGCACATTGGTGATCGCGGCCTTGCCGGGGTTTGGCTGGCGCAAGTGCGGGCTGACGCTCCGCCAGAACCCTAAGGGTTTTTGGATCACCTGTGTTGTCGCCATACTAACCTGTGCTGTCTTCGTCGCGCTCGCGCTCCATCTGCCGAATGAGCCGCTTAATCGCGAGATGCTCGCTTTTCAGCTCACCATGCCGGGGCTGGAAGAAGAGCCGTTTTATCGCGGCATTCTGCTGCTGGCGCTTAACGAGGCGTTTCGCGCGCGTGCGCGCATCTTGGGAATACAGCTGGGGTGGGGCGGGGTGCTGTCCTGTATGTTGTTCGGCTTCGCGCATGCATTCGAATATACGCGTGGCGTATTTTCCTTGGATTCCATGGCGATGGCTGCGACCGCGCTGCCCGCTTTCATTTTGGTTTGGATGCGTGAGCGGACGGGCAGCCTAGTGCTGCCGATTCTGCTCCACAACTTCGCCAATTCCATAGTTCTGCTGCTCTAGGTTGCTGATGATCCGTTCACTCCTCATTGCCAATCGCGGCGAGATTGCCCGCCGGATCATGCGCACTGCCCGCGCGATGGGAATCCGCACGATCGCGGTTCATTCGGATGTGGATGCCAAGATGCCCTTCGTACGGGAGGCGGACGAGACGGTGTGCATCGGCCCTGCGCCCGCGCGGGAAAGCTATCTCGATCAGGCGAAGATACTTGCAGCAGCAAAGCAGACCGGCGCCGAGGCGATCCATCCCGGCTATGGTTTTCTCTCGGAAAATGCCGATTTCGCCGAGGCCGTAATCGCGGCGGGTCTTGTCTGGGTCGGGGCACCCCCGACTGCCATCCGCGCAATGGGCCTCAAGGATGCCGCCAAGGCGCTGATGGTCAATGCCGGGGTGCCCGTTACGCCGGGCTATCTGGGGGAAGATCAGGCGGAGGACCGACTGAAGGCGGAGGCCGACAAGATCGGCTATCCGGTGCTGATCAAGGCGGTGGCAGGCGGCGGTGGCAAGGGGATGCGCCGCGTGGACGCGGCGGCGGATTTCGCCGACGCGCTTGGCTCCTGCCGACGCGAGGCGGCGTCAGCGTTCGGCGACGACCGCGTGCTGATCGAGAAATATGTGCTGAACCCGCGGCATATCGAAGTGCAGATATTCGGCGACAGCCACCGCAATGTCGTGCACCTGTTCGAGCGCGACTGTTCGCTCCAACGCCGCCATCAGAAGGTGATCGAGGAAGCGCCGGCGCCAGGTATGGACGCGGCTACCCGCGAAGCGATCTGCGCTGCCGCGGTTAAGGCGGCCAAGGCGGTAAACTATGTCGGCGCGGGTACGATCGAATTCATCGCGGACGCCTCGGACGGGCTGCGCGCGGACCGCATCTGGTTCATGGAGATGAACACCCGGCTCCAGGTCGAGCACCCTGTGACCGAGGAGATTACCGGCCAGGATTTGGTCGAATGGCAGCTTCGCGTGGCCGGCGGCGAGAAACTGCCCAAGCGGCAGGAGGAGCTGGCAATCAATGGCTGGGCCGTGGAGGCGCGGCTATATGCCGAGGATCCGGCGCGCAACTTCCTGCCGTCGATTGGAACGATCGACTATCTCGTCCTGCCTGAGGCCATTCGCCTGGAGAGCGGGGTCCAAGAGGGCGATCGGATATCCCCTTATTATGACCCCATGATCGCCAAGCTCGTGGCGCGAGGTGAGACCCGCGACGGGGCGATTGACGACTTGGCCGAGGGCTGTCGACGTATCTGCTGCGAGCCCGTCAAGACCAACGCCTGGTTCCTGGCGCGCTTACTGGATGCCGAACCATTTCGTAGCGGTACCATGACGACCAACACCATCAGCGAAATCGGCGACGCGCTGGTCGCCCCACCGCGGCCGAGCGCCAAGCTTCTGCGGGCGGCGGCCGGTCGGGCGGCGCAGCAAGATCAATTCGTGCGCGGCGGTGTTGGAGGTCCGGAATATGATCGCTTTATTGGTTTGCACGGTTTTCGGCTGAATGCCGATCGGGATCTGCGCGTCTGGATAGACGTGAATGGCGAAGAGCAACTGGTCGAGTACGATGCGAGCAGCCAAGCATATTGGCAGCGCAATGGGGACGGGGCACAGTCCGGGCTCGAGACAGTGTTGTTCGAGGATGGCGCCGCCTTCGTAACCGCGCCGCATCGCGCGCACATAGCTTCCGAAGCGGCCTCGTCCGGCGGCGCGATTATCGCCCCGATGCCCGGCCGCATCGTTTCGGTCGAGGTGATCGAAGGCGCTACCGTCAAGGCGGGTCAAAAATTGGCCGTGCTCGAAGCGATGAAGATGGAGCAAGCCCTGGTCGCGCCCTTCGATGGCGTGCTCGTCGAGCTGACGGCGGCCGCCGGCGCGCAGGTCAGTGAAGGCGCGCTATTAGGACGGATCGAGAAGCAAGAGGCATGACCAGCCTCGTCATCCGCGATGCAACGGAGCGGGACGTTCCCGCCATCGTTGCGATGCTGGCGGACGACGACAAAGGAGGTTTGCGCGAAGATGTGAGCGGAGTGCTCAATCCCGGCTACGCTGCTGCCTTCGCTGCAATCAATGCGGATCCCAACCACCATCTGCTCGTGGCCGAGCGCGGTGGGATCTTAATAGGCACATTCCAGTTGACCTTCCTCCCCGGCCTGTCGCATCGCGGGGCTTGGCGCGGGCAGATTGAGGCTGTTCGGATCGCACGCGAGCGCCGCGGTCAGGGGTTAGGCCGAGAAATGATCGAATGGGCGATCGCGCGTTGCCGTGATCGAGGGTGTCGCATGGTTCAACTGAGCACTCACCGGAGCCGCAATCGCGCCCATGCATTCTACGAACGTCTGGGGTTCGAGCCGAGCCATGTCGGCATGAAGCTCCACCTCGTCGGTACCGGCGTGTAGGGGAGGGCTATGGCAGGCCGCTATTTTGACGAATGGCAGATGGGTGACCGGATCGAGCATCCGATTCGCCGAACCGTTACCGAGACCGATAACCTGCTCTTTTCGGCACTCACACA
>Ga0207647_10001220_pt1 | contig 19782 bp, 16 predicted proteins | sample KBSCornC2_FD_184295 | JGI IMG/M metagenome (GOLD analysis project Ga0207647, IMG submission 184295) | Corn rhizosphere microbial communities from Kellogg Biological Station, Michigan, USA - C2 (SPAdes) (version 2) | ecosystem: Host-associated > Plants > Roots > Rhizosphere ... | reverse complement strand
CCGGCAGGCTGGCGAAGCGCCACAGGCCCTTGTACAACCCGGTCCACCACAGCACCAAACCCTGCGCGAGCAGTACGAAGCCGACTTCCGGTGTCAGCCACGCCAGTGCCGGCGGATTCGGCTCGAAGCTGTAACGAAGCCAGTTCGTCGCCATCCATGCCAGCCATACCATTCCCAGGTCGTGCAGCACGACGGCAAGGCGTGGATGAATGAAGGCTATGACCTTACGCATCGCGAAGCCAGGATTTTGCTTTGTATAAACACCAGCGTTTTCCAAAAATCCACAATGCAATACCGATAGCGTAAACGGCGGCGGTGATCGCCTCATCGTGACCATCGGTTTTTTCAAGCAACAGCATCGCCGGCACGACGATCAGCAGGTTCCATGCGCCGTACAGCGCGGTCACCCTGGCGTGACTCATGTCGCGTGCAAGCCACTGATACAGATGCTCGCGGTGCGCACTATACCAGCGCCGCGCGCGCAACATGCGCGAAACCAGCGTGCAACCGGCGTCGATTGCGAACCCGGATATCAGCAGCAGTACCTGCGCTGGGACCAGCAAGCCAGAATCGACTCCGACACCGAGTGCGGCGGCGATCAAGAAACCTAACGCACCGCTGCCGACATCGCCCATAAACACGCGCGCACGTGGAAAATTGAACGGCAGGAAGCCGAGCACGGCTGCCGCGGCGACCCACATCGGCCGGGCGTACTCGGGCTGCACGTACTGTGCTCCGAAGCAACCCAGGACGAGAAACACGAACAGCGCCTGCGTGCCGAGGATGCCGTCGATGCCATCCATGAAATTGTGCAGGTTGATCGACGACACGATGAAAAACGCGAACACGGCAACCGCGATGAAGCCGTCCCGCCGCATGAGCGCGTATGCGAGTACGAGCGCCGCAACTGCGTGAGCGCAAATGCGCACCAGGGCGGACAGGCCGAAGTGGTCGTCCAAGCCGCCGACGACCGCGACAACGAGCAATCCGAACAGGATCGCCGCGGCCGCGCCGGTCGCACCCGGATAGATGCCGAACAAAAGTGGTACGAAAAACAGCACACAGGCCGCAACAATGCCGATGCCGCCGCCACGCGGCGTGGGTTCGTTGTGCGAGCGTCGCTGACCCGGCTGATCAATCAGGTTGCGATGATGTGCATAACGGATGCTCAACCAGGTTGCGAAAGCGGAAAGCAGAAAGCTAGCAACCAGCATGGCCAGCTGTTGCACCGGATCACTCTCCCGCGACGCCGTGGATCGGCCGCACCGAACCCCAGGTCTTGCAACTCGGACACTGCCAATGATGCGCTTTCGCGCCGAAGCCGCACTTGTTGCAGCGGTACATGGCCTGGCCCTCGATCAGCTTGCGCGTGAGGTCCTGCAGAATCAGCAGGTTCTCGCGTGCTTCACCACGCGAAGTATCGAGCGTCGCGCCGATCAAGGTCATGAGGCCGCGCACGGACGGGCGCTGGCGCAACTGGCGCGTCAGGAATTCGATCGCCGCGGCTTCGCCACGCGTGGTTGCGTAGAGTTTCGCCAGCGCGATCACTGGCGAGACACCCTGCGAGCGCTCGATGATGTCGACGAGGAACTTCTCTGCGCGTTGCATCTGCGAAAGGCGCGCGTAGCAGTCGAGCAGCGGCGTCAGCACTTCGGGCACGAAGTCCGCATCCAGTGTCGACACGCGCTCGAACGCCTGCGCGGCCGCCTCGGCATTGCCCTGTTGCAATTCGATGTGGCCGAGCACGATGTAGGCGCGCACGCATTCCGGCTGGCAGGCGAACGCATGCTCCAGGTGCGTATGCGCGGTGGCGAAGTCGCGCGCCGCGCGCGCCTGTTCGGCGAGTTCGCAATAAAACTGCGCGACCACCGGCCCTTCCGATTCGCCGCTGATTTTTTCCAGGCGACGCGCGTGGTCGATGGCCTTGTCCCAATCTTTCTCGTGCTGATAGATGCCGATCAGGTGGCGCAACGCCGACGGCACATGCGCATCCATGGCGACCAGATCACTGAACAGCGTCTCGGCGCGGTCGAGCAGACCGGCGCGCATGTAGTCTTCGCCGAGCTCAAGCAACGCGACGGTTTTCTCCTCGTTGCTCAAATTGGGGCGCGCGATCAGATGCTGATGTACGCGAATGGCGCGATCGACCTCGCCGCGGCGGCGGAACAGGTTGCCAAGCGCGAGGTGTGTTTCCACCGTGTCGCGGTTGAACTCGGCGAGCTTGAGAAACACCTCGATCGCCTTGTCCGGCTGCTCGTTGAGCAGGTAATTCAAGCCACGGAAATAACTCGACGACAACGCACTGACGCCGGCGCGACGCGAGCGCTCACTGCTGCGGCGACCGAAATACCAACCGGAAAATGCCGCGACCGGCAGCAGGAAAGCCACGGCGGGAAGGAAGATCGACGGCAGCGCAATCATGCTTCGGTCCGCGCTTCCTGGACTTGCGCGTCCTTGCCTTTCAGTTCGCGCGCGAGCACGCGCACGCGCCGGCGCAAGCGCAGGACGAGTCCGAAATAGACGACGATGCCGCCGAGCAGCCAGCCCAGCAACACGGCGCACAACAGCGCCGCGCCTTTCGGCAAGCTGATTGCCGAGAAATAGAAATCAAAAACGACGTGTTCACCGTTGAGCGCGCCGAATGCGGCGCCCACGGCCGCAAACAGGAGCGCAAGCAGAATCAGTCCCAGACGCATGCGTTCACCCGATGATGGCCGCGACAGCGCGGCACAGCCTTATCCGCGAATGGGGCTGGTGTTCTCGTTGACGCGTTCGCGCAGTTCCTTGCCCGGCTTGAAGTGCGGAACGTGCTTGCCCGGCAGCGCGACCGCGGAACCGGTCTTCGGATTGCGGCCCATGCGCGGCGGTCGGAAGTGCAGGGAAAAACTGCCGAAGCCGCGAATCTCGATGCGTTCGCCATTGGCCAGTGCCTGGCTCATCTGCTCCATCACGCTTTTCACCGCCAATTCCACGTCGTTGAACGCGAGGTGGTTCTGGCGCGAAGCCAAGGCTTCGATAAGCTCGGACTTTGTCATTGGGCTCGTCTGTCTTCGACTAGGCGCTCGTATTCTCCACAACCCCATCAAAGCCCCGCTCGCGCGGGGCTTTGATCGCCCCCTTAACTCAAGGGGGCAGGAATCGCAAAAAGCATCACTCGGACTTGTTCATCTGCTCTTTGAGCAACGCACCGAGATTGGTGGTGCCTGGCGAAGCGGATTGGTAGTCCTCGAGCGCCTGCGCCAGCTCATCCTCGTCCTTGGCACGAATCGACAGCTGCAACACCCGGCCCTTGCGGTCCATGCCGGTGTACTTGGCTTCGACCTTGTCGCCGACTTTGAGGTGATGCGTGGCGTCGTCGACGCGTTCCTTGGCGATGTCGTTGGCGCGCAGATAGCCTTCGACGCCTTCGCCGAGTTCGATCGTCGCACCCTTGGCGTCAACTTCCTTGACAGTGCCGTTGATGATGCTGCCGCGCGGATGCGCCGCCATGAACTGGCCGAACGGATCCTGCTCAAGCTGCTTGATGCCGAGGCTGATGCGCTCGCGTTCCGGATCGACCGCGAGCACCACGGCTTCCACCGTGTCGCCCTTCTTGAAGTTGCGCACGAGGTCTTCGCCGGTGCTCTGCCAGGAGATGTCGGACAGATGCACGAGGCCATCGATGCCGCCGTCCAGGCCGACGAAGATGCCGAAGTCGGTGATCGACTTGATCTGGCCCGACACGCGGTCGTTCTTCTTGTGGATCGCCGCGAACGACTCCCACGGATTGGCCTGCGTCTGCTTGATGCCGAGCGAAATGCGGCGGCGCTCTTCATCGACGTCGAGCACCATCACTTCGACTTCATCGCCGACCTGCACGAGCTTGGCCGGGTTGACGTTCTTGTTGGTCCAGTCCATTTCCGAAACGTGCACGAGGCCTTCCACACCCGGCTCGAGTTCCACGAAGCAGCCGTAATCGGTGACGTTGGAAACCTTGCCGAACAGGCGCGTGCCGGTCGGATAGCGGCGCGCGATCGCGACCCACGGATCTTCGCCGAGCTGCTTGAGGCCGAGCGAGACGCGATTGCGCTCGCGGTCGAAGCGCAACACGCGCACTTCGAGCTCATCGCCGACGTTGACCACTTCGGACGGATGGCGCACGCGCTTCCACGCCATGTCGGTGATGTGCAGCAGACCGTCGATGCCGCCGAGGTCGACGAACGCACCGTAATCGGTGAGGTTCTTGACCACGCCCTTGACCACGGCGTTTTCCTGCAGGCGCTCGAGCAGTTGCTCGCGCTCTTCGGAGTGCTCGCTCTCGACCACGGCGCGGCGGCTGACCACCACGTTGTTGCGCTTGCGGTCGAGCTTGATGATCTTGAATTCCAGTTCCTTGCCTTCCAGGTACACCGGATCGCGCACCGGGCGCACATCCACGAGCGAACCAGGCAGGAACGCGCGTACATCCTTGATATCGACCGTGAAACCACCCTTGACCTTGCCGGAAATCTTGCCGGTCACGGTGGCATTTGCCTGCTGCGCTTCTTCCAGTTCGTCCCAAACCAGGGAACGCTTGGCTTTTTCGCGCGACAGGCGGGTTTCGCCGAATCCATCCTCGATCGCGTCGAGCGCGAGCTTCACTTCGTCGCCGAGCTTTACTTCCAGCTCGCCCTGTTCATTGAGGAATTGTTCGATGGGAACAATGCCCTCGGATTTCAGGCCGGCATTGATGACGATCACGTCATTGCGGATTTCGACGACGATGCCGGAGACGATCGCACCCGGCTTCAGCTTGGCCAGCGTCTGGCTCTGTTCAAATAATTCGGCAAAACTCTCAGTCATTTCGGTTCCAATGGATTATCAAGATTGTCGTCCAAGTGTCTGATTCAGTGGACTTCAATCTCACCCGTTCGTGGTGCGGAGCACCGTTGTTGTTCCCTGCCGCCAGAAGGCGGTTCAGGACCTCGAAACCCGGGAATCGGGAATCGGAAATCGGAAATCGGAAGAGCACTTGCTCCGCACCGATTTTCCGATTTCCCATTTCCTATTTCCGCTCTTCTCGCACGAGGTTCAGCACAGCCGCGACCACGCTCTCGATCGGCATCCCTGTCGAATCAATGACAACCGCATCCGCGGCGGGCTTGAGCGGCGCCACCGCGCGGCTCGCGTCGCGCGTATCGCGCGCCTGGATCTCGCGCAAAAGGGTGGAGAGTGTAACGTCTAATCCCTTTTGCTTCAACTGCTTATAACGTCGTTTTGCGCGTTCTTCGTCGCCAGCCGTCAGAAACACCTTGTGCTGGGCATCCGGGAAGATCACGGTGCCCATATCGCGGCCATCGGCGACCAAGCCCGGCGCCTTGCGAAAACTGCGCTGTTTATCGAATAACGCCGTGCGGACGCCAGGAATCGCGGCCACGGCCGAGGCCGCCGCACCGCATGTTTCCGTGCGCAATTCGCCGGTCGCATCCATGCCGTTGACAACCACGTGCGTTTCGCCGTCATCCCTGGACGGGCGGAAGCTGATCTTGGTTTCCTGCGCACAGCGCGTGACGGCCTCGGCATCGGAGAGGTCCAGGCCTTCCATGCTCGCGGCGAAACCGACGGCGCGGTATAGCGCGCCTGAATCGAGCAGATGCCAGCCCAGCGCATCGGCAACCATGCGGCTGATCGTGCCCTTGCCCGAGCCGGAAGGGCCATCAATGGTGAGTACCGGGATGATTTTGCCAGTCATCTCCACAGTTTAGCGGAGTTGCCGATCAAGGCGTCCGCTCAAGGCGGAAACCGCAGCCATTCGCGAGATCCATGAATCCCGGAAACGAGGTCGCCACGTTGGCGCAGTCGCGAATCCGCACGCGCTCGCGCGCAAGCAGGCCGGCGACGGCAAAGCTCATCGCGCAGCGGTGGTCGCCGGCAGACTCAGCCTCGCCGCTACTGAATTTGCCGCCTTCGATGACCGCGCCATCAGGCGTTTCTTCGACGCGGATGCCGAGTTCGCGCAGTCCTTCGGCCATGACCGCGATGCGGTCGGATTCCTTGATGCGCAACTCGGCAGCCCCGCGGACGCGCGTGGTGCCGTTCGCCGCCGCGGCGGCGATAAACAGGATCGGAAATTCGTCGATCATGTCCGGCACCAGTTCCAGCGGCACTTCGATGCCATGCAGTGGCGCATGGCGCACGACCAGATCGGCAACCGGCTCGCCGCCGACGGCGCGCGTGTTCGCGCCTTGGATATCGGCGCCCATCGCGCGCAGCGCATGCAGCAGACCGGTGCGGCGAGGATTGATACCGACATCGCGCAGAATGATTTCCGAACCGGGCACCAGCGTCGCGGCGACGATGAAAAAAGCCGCCGAAGAAAAGTCCGCCGGCACTTCGATATCCAGCGCACGCAGCCGATGATTACCGCTCAACTTCGCCCAACCCGGTCCGAATTCGATGGGCCAGCCAAACGCGCTCAACATGCTTTCGGTGTAATCGCGCGTCGGGTGCGGCTCGCGCACCAGGGTTTCTCCATGCGCATACAGGCCCGCGAGCAGCACTGCTGATTTGACCTGTGCACTCGCGATCGGAGGCTCGTAGTCAATCCCGCGGAGTTCGGAGTTTCCTCGAATTTTCAGGGGTGGCAAGCCATTCGACGCAGATTCGATCCGTACGCCCATCGCTTCCAATGGCCCCGTGACGCGGTACATCGGCCGTCGCGAGAGCGATTCATCACCGATCAGCGTGGAGTCGAACGCTTGCCCCGCCAGCAAGCCCGCGAGCAGGCGCATGCCGGTGCCGGCATTGCCGCAATCGATCGGCCCAGTTGGCGCACGCAAGCCGCGCAGGCCGACACCGTGCACGATGCGCTCGCTCGGCTGCGGTGCTTCGATGCGCACGCCCATTTGCGCGAACGCGCGTGCAGTCGCTCGCGTGTCCTCGCCTTCGAGGAAGCCGCTGATGCGCGAGGTACCCTCGGCCAATGCCGCCAGCATCACGGCGCGATGCGAGATCGACTTGTCGCCGGGCACGCGCACTTCGCCGTGCAACGGACCTGCCGTCGCGCTGAGCCAGTCGCTCACGGCAATGCGTCCAGCAGGCGCTCGTTGTCCGCCCGCGAACCGACACTGAGGCGCAGGAATTCCGGCAGGCCATAGCCGCCCATCGGTCGTGCGATCACGCCGCGTTCGAACAGCGCGCGCTCGATCGGCGCGGCATCGCGCGAAAAATCGACCAAGACGAAATTCGTCTGCGTCGGCAATACGCGCAGCCCACGCGCGCGCAATGCTTCGCTCAACCATTCGCGCTCGGCCAGGTTCCATGCACGCCCGTTCGCCACATGCGCTTGATCCGTGAGGGCAGCTTCAGCCGCAGCAAGCGCCAGGCTGTTGACGTTGAACGATTCGCGCAGCCGCTCGAATATCGCAGCGACTTCCGCGGCGCTCACCGCATAGCCGACGCGCAAACCGGCCAACGCGTAGGCTTTGGAAAATGTCCTGGTGACAATCAGGTTGGGAAAGCGCGGCAGCAACGGCAATGCGCTGCTCAATTCCGGCGTGGTGACGAATTCCGCGTAGGCTTCATCGACGACCACGAGCGTCGTCGCCGGCACTCGCTCCAGGAAGCGCTCCAACTCCGCATCGCCGAACCACGTGCCGGTCGGGTTATTCGGATTGGCGAGGTACACGATGCGTGTTTCAGGGCGGATCGCTTGCGCCATCGCATCGAGATCATGACCGAGCGGCATCGTCGCGTGGTCGCGTGCGAGCGCCGGCACACGCAGCGCGCGTGCGCCTGCCGCGGCAGTGGCAATCGGAAACACGGCGAAGCCGAATTCGGAGAACACCACCGACGTGCTCGTATCGGCGAAACACTGCGCAATCAGCATCAGCAATTCATGCGAGCCGTTGCCGAGCGTGATGTGCCCGATGTCGACGTTCAGATGTTGCGCGAGCGCTGCTTTCAGCGCCAACCCTTTCGGATCGGGATAGCGGAACACTTCCGGCAGCGCCGCGTCGATCGCGGCGATTGCGCGCGGGCTGGGGCCCAGCGGATTTTCATTCGAACCGAGTTCGGCGAGATTCGCACCGAAACGTTTGCGCAGCGCCGGCAGATCGTGGCCGGGATCGTAAGAACGCAGCGCACGCGTCGCCGCGTTCGCCAGCGCACCCGCGTCGATCACAGAACGGCCACCGGATACGAACCGAGCACGCGGATGCTCGCGGCTTTCGGTTCGAGTTCGGCGAGCGCCTTCTTCATCTGCACGTCTTCGACATGGCCGGCGAGATCGATGAAGAACGCGTATTCCCAATTCGCCACGTGCGAGGGACGCGATTCGATGCGGTTCATGCTGATGCCGTGGCGCGCAAACGGACTGAGGATATTGAACAGCGCGCCGGGCGCATCCTTGATCGAAACGAGAATCGACGTACGGTCATGTCCGGACGGCGGGAAGAACTGGCGGCCGAGCACGAGGAAGCGCGTGGTGTTGTCCTGGCGATCCTCGATCGGCGTGACGATGACTTTTTTCAAGCCGTACACGTGACCGGCCGCTTCGCCGGCGATTGCCGCGGCGTCATCGGCGTTGCGCGCGCGGCGTGCCGCTTCGGCATTGCTCGATACAGGAATCTTTTCAATCTTCGGAAGGTTTGCGCGTAGCCAGCCTTTGGTCTGGGCGAAAGACATCGGATGCGAATAGACGCGCTCGATGTCCTCGATGTGTCCCGAGCGCGACAGCAAAAACTGGCGCACGCGAAGCTCGACTTCGCCGCAGATTTTCAGCTGCGAGGTCAGGAACATGTCGAGCGTGACCTGGATCGTGCCCTGCCCCGAGTTCTCCACCGGCACGACACCAAAATCGGCGTGCCCGGCTTCCACTTCCTGGAATACTTCCTCGATGCTTGCGAGTGGCAAGCCATGCGCGGAATGACCGAAATGCTTGCGCATCGCTTGTTCGCTGAACGTGCCTTCGGGACCGAGGTAGCCGACTTTCAGCGGCTCCTGCTGCGCCAGACACGCCGACATGATCTCGCGGAACACGCGCACGAGCACTTCGTCCGACAGCGGGCCTTCGTTGCGGTCGATCGCCATGCGCAACACCTGCGCTTCACGCTCGGGCCGGTAGTATTCGACGGCGGCTTTCAGCGGACCTTTGGCCTTGCCGACCTGGCGCGCCCAATTCGCGCGCTCGGCGATCAGACCCTGGATGTCGCGGTCGATCTGGTCAATGCGTTGCCGCGCATCGGCCAGCGACACGGGCGTTTTGCTCGGCGTTTTCTTCTTCGCCATCGACTTATCCGTCAGGTGATTGCGCGCACGGAAAGAATGCCGTCGATCTTGCCGATCGCTTCGAGCAACGCCGCGCTCGCCGGCGAATCCAGATCGATCAGCGTGTAGGCGATATCGCCGCGCGAGGCATTGTGCATCTGCGCGATGTTGACGCCGGCTTCGCCGAGCACGTGCGAGAGCTGGCCGATCATGTTTGGCCGATTCTGGTTGGCGATGCACAGGCGCGCCTGGCCCGTGCGCGACATGCGCGTGTTCGGAAAATTCACCGAATTGTGTACATTTCCATTTTCGAGGAAATCGCGCAGCTGATCGACGACCATCAGCGCGCAGTTTTCCTCGGCCTCGCCGGTCGATGCGCCCAGGTGCGGCAGGCCGATCACGCGCGCGTTGCCAAGCAGCTCGGCGCTCGGAAAATCGGTGACATAACGGCCGATGCGGCCACTCTCAAGCCCCTGCTTGAGCACGGCCTGATCGACAATGCCTTCACGCGCAAAGTTGAGCAACACCACGCCCCGACGCGCGATGTCGAGTGCCGCCGCGCCGAAGATGCCGCGCGTGGCATCGTTGAGCGGCACGTGGAAACTGATGTAATCCGAGCCCGCGTACAGTTCGTTCAAAGAACCGGCTTTGGCGACGTCGGACGACAGCGCCCAGGCGCCATCCACCGTCATGTGCGGATCGAAGCCAAGCACCCGCATGCCGAGCCCATGCCCGGCATTGGCGACCTTCACGCCAATGGCGCCGAGGCCAATCACGCCGAGCGTCTTGCCAGCAAGTTCGGAACCGACGAAGCGCTTCTTCTCAGCTTCGACGCGATGATGCAAATCATCACCGCTGCTCAATCCGCCAACGAACGCGAGTGCATCGTTGAGATTGCGCGCGGCGATCAGCATGCCGGCGACGACGAGCTCCTTCACCGCGTTCGCATTCGCGCCCGGCGCGTTGAACACCGGCACGCCGCGCTTGCTCAGATCCGCGACCGGAATATTGTTCACGCCCGCGCCCGCACGTGCGATGGCCTTCAGCGTAGGCGCCAGCGGCTTGCCGTGCATGTCGGCGGAGCGCACGAGAATCGCATCAGGCTCGGCGATATCGTTCGCCACGCTATACAGCGAATGCGGCAGCCGGCTCAGGCCGTTCTTGGAGATATTGTTGAGCGTCTGGATCTTGAACATCAGGAATTTCTCTTCGCGAAGTCTTTCATGAAATCCACGAGCGCCTGCACGCCTGCGAGCGGAATCGCGTTGTAGATCGACGCGCGCATGCCGCCAACCGCGCGATGGCCCTTGAGCGCCATCAATCCTTCCGCTTCGGCGGCCTTGAGGAACGGCGCGTCGAGTTCTTCGCGCGGCAGCGTGAATGGCACATTCATGCGCGAACGCGCGGACTTTTCCACCGGGTTCTTGTAGAAACCCGATTGGTCGATATAGCCGTACAACAGATCGGCCTTGGCCTGATTGCGCGCGGCGATCGCGGCCATGCCGCCTTCCGCCAGCAGCCATTTGAATACCAGACTTGCCAGATACCACCCGTAGGTGTTCGGCGTATTGAGCATCGAATCGTTCGCCGCGTGTTCGGCGTAATTGAAGATTTTCGGAATGTCCTTCGGGCAGCGCGCGAGCAAGTCCTCGCGCACGATCATGACGACGAGACCCGCGGCACCGATATTCTTCTGCGCACCGGCATAGATGACGCCGAACTTCGAAACGTCGACCGGTCGCGACAGGATGTTCGATGACATGTCCGCGACCAGCGGCACGTTGCCGACGTCGGGAACGTCATGAAACTCGACGCCGTGAATCGTTTCGTTCGGCGTGTAGTGCACGTAAGCGGCGTCCGCGTCGAGCTTCCACGATGCTCTCGGTGGGATTGTCGTGAACTTGTCCGCTTCGCTGGATGCGGCGATGCGCACGTTGACCAGCGGTTTCGCTTCTTTCGCCGCCTTCTCACCCCAGGCGCCAGTGACGATGTAATCCGCGGTCTGTTCGCGGCGCGCGAAATTCATCGGGATCTGGGCAAAATGCTGCGTCGCGCCACCCTGCAGGAACAGCACTTTGTAACTTTGTGGAATTTGCAGCAATTGCCGCAGGTCTTTTTCGGATTCTTCGGCCAGGGCGATGAAGTCTTTGCCGCGATGGCTGATTTCCATTACCGAGGCGCGCGCGCTGTCCCATTCCAGCATCTCGGCCTGCGCCTTGCGCAAAACGGGTTCCGGCAGCGCCGCGGGGCCGGCACTGAAATTGTATCCACGGCTCATACTAACTCCCTGAAAGGAGTCCCATTATGCCGCGCCGCAGCAATTACGCAACCGCGTTTTTGAGCGGCGCAACTCCCAGCGGCAAGCCCTGTTCGAGCATGCGCTCGAACTCTTCCTGCGGCACCGCACCGGCGAACAGCAGGCCCTGACCACGCTCGCAGCCGACATCGAACAGCATGTCGGCCTGCGCGCGGTTTTCCACGCCTTCGGCAATCAGACCCAGGTGCAGCAATTCGGCGAAGCCGGCGATGGTGTGCACGATCGCGCCGTGGCGGGGATTGGTCACCATGTCGCGCACGAAACCGCGGTCGATCTTGAGGGTGTCGAACGGCGACGTCGCGAACGAATCCAGCGATGAATAACCAGTGCCGAAATCATCGACCACCAGCGAAATGCCGATCTGCTTGAGGCCGTGCAGCGTGCTTTCGGCTTCAGCGCGGCCGCGCCGGAACACCGTCTCGGTAATCTCCAGCGCCAGATTCGCCGGATTGATGCCGGTGCGACGCACGATCGCACGCAGATTTTCGATCAGGTTCGGATCGCCGAACTGACGGTCGTCGACGTTTACGCTCGCGCGCAGGTGCGCGTGCGCGGGATAGCGACGCTGCCAGCGCAACAGGTTCTTGCAGGTTTGTTCGAGCACCCACCAGTCCAGCGCGACCAGCGTACCGGCCTCTTCGGCCACGCCGAGAAACTGATCTGGCGTGAGCAGGCCACGCTCTGGATGCTGCCAGCGCACCAACGCTTCGCAGCTCTGCACGGCGCCGGTGCGCATCTCGACGATGGGCTGGTAAAACACGCGGAATTCGCCGCGCTCCAGCGCAAAACGCAGGTCGGTTTCCAGTTTCAGGCGCGCGCGCGCGGCGGCGTGCATCGCGTCGTCGAAGATCACATAGGCCGACTTGCCGCGCGCCTTGGCGCGATACATCGCCGTGTCCGCATCGCGCAGCACCTGGTCCGGCGTCTCGTAGTCGGGACGGCCGAGCACGACGCCAACGCTGGCGCCGGAAAACACGCGATGGCCGTGGACTTCGAACGAGGCGCCGAGCAGGCCGAGTACGCGCTGTGCCAGTTGCTCCGCTCGCGCGCGCGGACACGTCGCGTACGGCATCAACGTGAACTCGTCGCCGCCGTAGCGCGCGACCAGACAGTGCGGGCCGAGGATCGAGCGCAGGTTTTGTGCGATCTGCACGAGCAGGTCGTCACCGCTGGCATGGCCGAGGCTGTCGTTGACGAACTTGAAGCCGTCCAGATCGAGGAACAGCACGGCGTAGTCGCAATCGCCGCTCGCTCGCGCATGCGCAATCGTCTGCGCCAATTGGCGTTCGAAATAGACGCGATTCGGCAGGCCGGTGAGCAGGTCGTGCGTGGCGTTGTGCTCGAGTTCGCGTTGCACGCGGAATTGACCAGTGACATCGCGGATCGTACCGGTGGTGTAACGCTGGCCGTTCATCTCCACCGCGCCGGCGCTGACGACGACCTGGATACGCGCGCCATCCTTGCGCATCAGCGTGATGCTGTAGTCGCCGCCGCTCGCCTCGCCGCCTTGGCGGCGTTGATAGCGATCCTCCTGATGCTCGGCCGATTCCGGCGGCACCAGCATGCGGAAATCGGCGCCGACCAGTTCCTGTTCGGTGTAGCCGAACATGCTCGCGAACGCCTGATTCACATACGTGTACTTGTCGGCCAGCATCATGTACACCCCGACTTGGCTGTGCTCGACCAGCGTGCGGTAGCGCGCTTCGGATTCACGCAGGGCGACTTCTGCCGTGCGCCTGGAGCTGATGTCCTGTGCCGATCCCTCCGTCCACAGATAACGTCCATCGCTGTCGTGCACCGCCTGCGCGCGCACCTCAGCGAGGATCACCACGCCGTCACGACGGCGTGCGTCGAACTCGAATACGATCGGTTCGCGACTTTCGTCCAGCTGCCTGAGTACCGCATCGCGCTGCCCCGCATCGGCGTAGAACTCGCCGATGTTGCGGCCCGACGCGAGCAAATCTTCCGACGTCTCATAACCGAGGATTTTCGCGAATGCGTCGTTCGCGGCGGTGATGCGCCCCTCCGGCAAGGTGCGGAACATGCCAGCCACGGCGTTCTGGAACAATTCGCGATAAGTGCGCTCGGCCCACTCGAGCGCACTCCGGGCGCGGTTTTCCTCGGTGATGTCGCGCGCCGTACCGATACTGGCGATCTCGCCTTCATAATCGACGGCGCCGGCGTGCACGTGCAGCAGGCGGCGCGTGAGGTCCTTGCGGATCATCACCACGTCGTAGCTCTGCACCGCGTAGGAACCGCTGGCGCGTTCCTGACGCCGCGAGGTCTGCGCGGAAAGCTGGTCCGGCGCGATCAGACGCATGTAGTCCGTACCGACCAGTTCATCGATGCGATAGCCGAGCGTCGTCGCCATCGCCTCGTTGATGAAGCCGATCGTGCCGTTGCGCTTGATGAGGAATACGCCGTCGTGGCTGTTGTCGACCAGCGTGCGGTACATGTTCTCGGACTGGCGCAGGCGGGTTTCCGCCGCCAGCTGCGCGCTGATATCGACGATCGAGCCTTCGTAGAACAGCACGCGCCCTTCGGAGTCGCGCACCGTTCGCGCGTTTTCCGAAATCCACGCCAGGCTGCCGTCGCGGCGGCGGATTTGCGCGCGCAGATTTTCGCACCAGCCTTCCTTGAGCATGGCGTCGCGCACGCGCTGTGCCTGTTCCGGATCGGCGTACAACTCGTTGGCGCGGCGCCCGCTGGTTTCGCTCAACATCTGTGCCGGCGACTCGTAGCCGAAGATGCGCGCCAGCGCTGGATTGACGTCGATCCAGCCGCTGTCCGGCAAGCTTCGATACAAACCTTCCGCGGCCGCCATGAACAGCGCGCGATAACTGCCGACGTCGGCGGCGATAGCCCTATGCTGATCTTCCTCGGTGGCTTGGGCGACCTTCTGGAACAGCGCGAAGATGTAACTGGCGCCGTTCTGCTCGAAGACCTCGCAATAAAGCGCGCCGGCAAATTCACTGCCGTTGCGGTGGCGGAACACGACGCGCTCGCCGCACACGCGACGTTCGCCGCGCAGGCGCGCCCATATCATCGAGCGCGTTTCCGGGTTTGGCCAGAAGTCGACTTCGATCGAGCTCTTGCCAAGAATCTCGGCTCGGCTGTAACCGAGCTCGGTCTCGAACGCACGATTGACGTCCACCACGCGAGCGTCGCTGGCGTCGAGCACAGCGACCAGGCTCGATGAGAACCTGAACGCAGCTGCGAGGTTAACTTCCCCTTTCATACCTGCTTTTAAACTTGCTTCAGACCAGTATAGCGCCGCCTTCGAGGCCCAGAGGACTATGTAAGGTTGCGCGCTGTCGCGCCGTCTAATGGGTGCGACCAGGAAAAAGCTATGCACAGATCATTCCGCGACGGCATTGTTCCTTCCACCATTACGTCTGAGCCAGTGTACCGGCGCCGGCGCGAAGTGCTGCAGCTGCTCGGGCTCGGCGCGATCGGCCTGGCCACGGGCTGCCGTTCCGAGACTTCCTCCGACGCGCCAGCGCCGACTGAAACGATTCCCGGCAAGAAACTGAACATCGGGCGCCGGCTCGACACCTCGGGCGGCGAAGCGCAGACACGATACAAGGACGCCACGCACTACAACAATTACTACGAATTCGGCACCAGCAAGGGCGATCCGGCCGCCAACTCCGGCGGCTTCCATGCGCAGCCGTGGAGCGTGGAAATCGCCGGACATGCCGAGGTCACCGGCCGTTTCACGCTCGAAGACATTCTGAAGCCCCACGCGCTGGAAGAGCGCATCTATCGCATGCGCTGCGTGGAGGCCTGGTCGATGGTGATTCCGTGGGTCGGAATTTCCCTCGGCGATTTGCTCAAACGTTTCAAGCCGACCGCCCAGGCCAAATATGTCGCGTTCACGACGGTGAACCGTCCGGCGGAAATGCCGGGGCTGAGTTATCCGGTACTCGATTGGCCCTATCGCGAAGGCCTGCGCATCGATGAAGCCATGCATCCGCTGGCGATCCTTGCCACCGGCATGTACGGACACGAACTGCCGAATCAGAACGGCGCGCCGCTGCGCCTGGTAGTGCCGTGGAAGTACGGCTACAAGGGCATCAAGGCCATCGTGAAAATCGAGTTCACCGAATCCCAGCCGAAGACCACGTGGAACCAGGCTGGCCCTGAAGAATACGGCTTCTACTCGAACGTGAATCCCGACGTCGACCATCCGCGTTGGAGCCAGAAAACCGAACGCCGTATCGCTGGCGAGGGCTTCAGTCTGCTCGGCAACCGGATTGCGACGAAGCCGTTCAACGGCTACGCGGAGCAGGTGGCGAGCCTTTATTCGGGAATGGATCTGCGCAAATACTTCTGATGTTGATACTCAATACCGTTCTCCCTGAGCGTAGCCGCGCAGCGGCGGAGTCGAAGGGTTCTCATCGCCGCGGCTTCGACTCCGCGCCTGCGGCGCTACGCTCAGCCCGAACGGAAAAAAGGTTCTTTCGCGATCGCATCGCCGCCACTAAACCGTTCGTTTTCGCGCTCTGCCTGCTGCCGCTCGCGCTACTGGCATGGGACACGTGGCATGGCGCGCTCGGCACCGATCCCGTCGCGCAGCTCGAACATCGCAGCGGCGATTGGGCGTTGCGTCTGCTGCTCGCCACGCTGGCGATCACGCCGTTGCGCCGACTCACCGGCTGGAACAAGGCGATTCGCTTTCGGCGCATGCTTGGCTTGTTCGCGTTCTTCTACGTAACCGTGCATCTGACCATCTATCTCGTCGTCGATCTTGGCGGGTTCTGGTCGCAGCTGCTCACGGAAATCGCCAAGCGCCCATACATCACCGTCGGTTTCACTGCGTGGTTGCTGCTGATTCCGCTGGCGTTGACCTCGACGAACGCGATGATGCGCCGGCTAGGTCGCAACTGGCAGCGTCTGCACAAGCTCGTCTACGCCATTGGCGTGCTCGCCGTGCTGCACTTTCTCTGGCTGGTCAAGGCTGACCACCGCGAACCGGCGATTTATTTGGGCGTGTTGATGGTGTTGCTGCTGTTGCGCTTGCCGAAATTCGCGGCACAGCATCGGCAAACAGCGACCGCTTTGCCGCCTCAGAAGAAGTAAAACAGTACGGCTATCCCGATCGCGATCAGCGCTGCTGCGCCAATCAGCCACCAGATGTCGTTCTTGTTGCGCTCGTCGGCTGGTTTGCCCGGCGCGGGCTGCGCCGGTTTTGGCACCGCACGCATGGTTTGCGTGATCGTGGAGTCGTCCACCTCGATGGCTTGCTGCGCGCCTTCCTCGCGCGTCGGCAAACTCGGCGCTTCGAGCAGAAAGCGATTGGTGTCGAACGCGATCTGGTCATCCGGGTGCAGTATGGCGTCGCGCACTTGCACGCCATTGACGAAGGTGCCGTTGGCCGAACCCAGGTCGCGCAGATAAATGCCGTCACCGGAATTTTCGATCACCGCATGACGCCGCGACATCTCGGCTTCATCGAGCACCAGATCGCAATCGCTGCCGCGACCGATGACCAGGCGCCCACGCACCGGCACGATCTTGCCGAAATAGCTGCCGGAAACGCCACGCAGCACAACTTTCGGCGGCGCCAGCCGGGCGCGCGTCGCGTTCATCTCGTCGCCAGCGGATGCAGATGACTGCTGATTTTTACTGCCTGCGGGCACCTTGGTGCGGATCGATTCGTCGCGATCGGGCATGAGCCGCAACTGGATCGTGTCCAGGCTCACCGTGTCGCCGAGGCGCAGCAGCGCCTTCTCGCGCACCGGTCGCGCGTTCACGTGCACGCGCGCCTGCGCATCGCCGACGCTGAGCACGATGCTGCGTTCGGCTACAGCCAGACTAATATGATGCGCGGCGATACCGGGCTTGCTGACGACAACGTTGTTGTCCTGCGCCGAGCCGATCGTGGTATCGCCAGCCGCGACAATGACGTCGGCGTGTTCTTTGTTCGGAAAGTGCAGGCGCATGGAGGACGTTTCTGGTTATCGCTTCACTCTAGCACACGCGCGCCGCTCACCAGCGCGCATTCACGTCGAGCAGCAGCCTGTCGGTGTGCACTGTTGCGCCGTCTCGCTGCTCATGGAATCCGGCCACGCGCAGGCTCCATGTCGCATCGAAACCGTAGCCGACCCATGGCATGACACCGTGCGCGAAACTGTGGAACCACCAGTCGTCGGAATTGAATGCGGCCATCGCGGCATCGCGCTGAATGCGCTGTGCGGCCAAGCCGAATTCCCAACCGTGCGGTTGCAAGCGGTCGCCGAGCACGATGCTGCCACGTGCGCCGTCGCGCAGATTGTCGGCGCCCACATTGCGCAGCAGGTCCACGCGCAACTCGAGCGGCCATTCGTTCCACGGATGCATGCGACCGACCAGTTGCAGGTCCAGAAGATGATAATCACTGACCAGCTGCGTGCCAACGCGCCGATTGGTGCGCGTCAACCCTTGCAAAGTGGCTTGCTGCAGATCGGAGAAATCCAGATACGACAACAGCACAGCGCCGCTGGTTGGCGCGCCTTCGTGCCAGCGATACGCCGCTTGCAAGGCGCCGATGCGCGAATCGTCTCCGTACGGCACATCGCCAGCGAAGTAACCCGCGGTGAACCCGAGATGGTCGAATTCGCCGATCGGCATCGCGAACTGCCCACTGACGCCAATGGGGCGCAAATCGCCATCCCACACCATCGGGCTCAGTTCGAGCGGAAACACCGCTTTGCCGGCGAGCAGCGAGGCAGTGTCGTTCGGCCGCCAACGCACGAAAGCCTGATCAAGCGCGATGTCGTTGGCGCGTTCGTTGAGGTTGTAGCTGCGGTTCTCGGAATTGTCGATGCTCGATTCGGCAAGCTTGACCGCCGCGCCAAATTGCAAGGTCGGTATCGGATCGTAAAGCACCCCGAGTCGCGCACGGCCGAATGCGGCATGAATGTCGGGTTCAACCGGACGCGGGATGTCCGTCACCCGGTCGTAGCGCAACATGAGGTCGCCGAACCACGACCAGGCTGAGGCGGGTTTTTCTTCGATCGGCGCAGTCAGCGGATCTTCCGCGGCAAAAACCGGCGTCCATGCGAACGCCAACAAAACGATGGTCAGATACTTGCGCATGGCGACCTCCCGGTGGCTTTGCAGCCTCGGCCAGCGAACGGACATTAAGAATGCATCATAACTCTATGAAAAATCAACCTCTGAGTTGCGCAAGTGCCTGTGACAATTCGGTCGCCGAGGCAAAGCGGTCCGCCGGCTTCTTGTGCAGGCAGCGCAGGATGATCGCTTCGAGCGTCGGCGGAATCTCCTTCCAGTATTCGGACGGCTTGATCGGTTCCTGCTGGGTCTGTGCCATGTAGATTTCCAGCGTATTCGTGCCGGCGAACGGCAGCTTGCCGCAAAACATCTCGCACATCAGTACGCCGCTCGAGTAGATGTCGGCGCGCTGATCGAGATCTTCGCCGGCCAATTGTTCGGGTGGCGAATAATTCGGTGTGCCGACAAACGTGCCCTGCTCGGTGTGACCCGGCTCGCTGCGCCGAATTGGCCGCGCGATGCCGAAATCCATGAGCTTGGCGTTGCCGGTCTGCTCGAGGATAAGGTTCTCGGGCTTGATGTCCCGGTGCAGCACGCCGACTTCGTGCGCGGCCGCCAGGCCGGCGCACAGCTGGCGCGCGATGCGCAGACCGGCCGTGTAGGGAATGCGCTGCGTTTCGTTGAGCAGATAGCGCAGCGTCAGGCCGCGCACGTATTCCATCGAGATGTAGGGATGGCCGTCCACCTCGCCGAAATCGAACGTGCGCAATACATTCGGGTGCGTGATCTTGCGCGCGAGCTTGATCTCGCTCTTCAGGCGCTCGATCTGCTCGGCATCCATCAGTGCGCTCGGCTTGAGCATCTTCAGCGCTACGACATCGTCGAGTTCCAGGTCGTGCGCCTTGTAGACCACGCCCATGCCACCCGCGCCAAGCTCGGAAAGAATGCGGTAGCGGCCACCGATCGTTGCGCCAAATTCCAGCGGCGTCATGCGCCCGGTCATCTGGCGGCTCGGCGTCTTGCTGACCGGCACTACAGTTTCCGATTCGCTGCTGATATGGGTAACCGGTGCGTCGGGCAGATCGTGCAGCGCCGTATCCGACAGCGCGTAGAAGCGCTTGCCGCTGCCGGCGCCCGTTGCAACGCCGAGGCGCGACTCGCCGAGCTGCGCGCAGCGGCCCGTGATGCCGACGCCGATCCGGCCGCGAAGGAGCTCGAGCGGCAGCGCAGCCGTCTCGGCGGAG
>Ga0207647_10001219_pt1 | contig 19782 bp, 19 predicted proteins | sample KBSCornC2_FD_184295 | JGI IMG/M metagenome (GOLD analysis project Ga0207647, IMG submission 184295) | Corn rhizosphere microbial communities from Kellogg Biological Station, Michigan, USA - C2 (SPAdes) (version 2) | ecosystem: Host-associated > Plants > Roots > Rhizosphere ... | reverse complement strand
ATCTACGCCTGCCAAACTGTAGAAGACCTGATCGATACCGATAAGAAATTTAAAAGCTACGTAGCCGATATTCAGAAAAAGTTAAAAATGTCTTAACAGACCCTAAATGATATTGAAAACGCCATTGCGAAAGCAATGGCGTTTTTTGTTATTATTCTTCTCCTTGTCATTCCGATTGCGCAGCGAGGAATCTTATTCGATATCAATGACGTTATGAGGGGTGGTACCACATGTCATTATCCCCTATCTACAATCCCATAAAATCCTTCCCGATAATTATCACCCACGGGAATGATCGTATCCCCAATAAATATCCGGCTACGCTCGATGGCAGAAATATGCCTTAAGGCAACAATATATGATTTATGTACCCTTACAAATTCCTTTGAAGGGAGTAACTCTTCAATCTTTTTCAATGTTTGCAGGCTGAGCACACGTTCATTGGGGGTATGGATGGAAATATAGTTTTGCAAGCCTTCGATGAACAGGATGTCTTCTAAGTTGACTTTTTGTATGCGATGCTCGGTTTTTACAAACAGGTATTCGGGGCCTGTTTCAATATTGGATGGAACACTCTTATCTGCCGGTTTGCAGATAATTTGCCTGGCTTTTTCTGCAGCGCGATAAAACCTGTCGAGTGCAATAGGTTTAAGCAGATAATCGATCACATCATGCTCAAAACCATCGAGGGCGTATTTAGAATAGGCTGTGGTCAGTATCACTTTACACTGATTGCCTGCTATCTTCATAAACTGCAGCCCGGTTAGCTCCGGCATTTGTATGTCAAGGAAGACAAGGTCGATGTTTTGTTCGCGGATGATGGATAGTCCTTCTATTGGGTTAGTGGTTGTTTCGGCAAGCTGCAGAAAAGGAACTTTCCGCGTATAGTCAGCCAGAATATCAATGGCAAGTGGTTTATCATCAATGATGAGGCAGCGGATACTCATGCGGTTTTCAGTAGCAGATTAACGTTATAATGCACTTCGTCGTCAACAATCTCTAATTGATGCCTGTCGGGATACATCAATTCCAGCCTGCGGCGGACGTTGTTGAGCCCGATACCACCTGTCTTATCCTTTTGGTCCTGGTTCTTTTTATTGGAAACCGAGAACGAAATATTTCCATCGTCTGTCACCAGTTTTATACTGACAGGGTTTGACGAATCAGTTAACACCCCATGTTTAAAAGCGTTCTCCACAAATGAGACAAAAAGAAGAGAAGCCACTGTGTACTCACCCAGTGCACCGTCGGCATCCATTTGTATGTAGGCGTTCCCTTTAGCGCTGATCAGTTGTAGCTTAATAAGTGTTTCGAGATATTGGATCTCCTGAGCCAGCGGCATGAAATCTTCGGTCCCTTCGCGAAGCATGTAGCGCAAAAGCTCAGATAATTTTAGTACGGCCTCTGGAGCTTGATCCGACTTTTGATAAGTAAGCGAGTAAATATCATTCAGTGTATTGAATAAGAAGTGAGGGTTAAGCTGCGATCGTAAGAAAGCCAGTTCGGCGGCGGATTTTTCTTTTTGCAACTCCTGCTGCAATTGCCTGGTTTTGTACCAGTTTTCTGCAAAGAAGTACATTAGTCCATATATAAAGTATTTCGGAAAATAGTACCAGAATACATTTTCAACAAAATCATACGCTGGCCATGGATGCCCCTTGTAATTGTCGAAGCTCAGTACTGGCAGGAAAAAAAAATATTCTATTGAATATCGCAAAACTACTGCTCCGGCTACAGTGAGCAGAAATAGCAGGATGGCCTTTAAATATTTCCTTGCAACAAATAATTGAGGAGCTACAAAATAATAAGCGCAATAAAAACAGAAAACAGGTATGACGAGGTAACCTGTTTGAATAATTACAATTTTGGCAAAAGAAAGTATGCCGGCGGCGCGATCGGGAGTGGCTTGATCTCTAAGGTAAGCGAACCATATATTACTGACCAGCATTAAACTCCAGACAGTAATATGCAGGTATATGACCAGTTTCCGCTTCATCGATTAAATATACACAGCATTTAAATGCTGTTCTTATAAAATGTACGAACTGCCGATTTTTAGTGATGAAACCAGTTTTTAATCAAATAAGAGTTTCGTCATTGATAAAGGTATGTTCGTCAATTGCATTCTTATAAAGTGATAAGCTGATCTGATTTTTACTGAAAATCACGATCACAATGAAAAAGTCATTCAGCATTTTGCTAATCGCCCTGTTACCTTTGTCGGCTTTTTGCCAGGATCAGCTTAAGGTAACCGTGCATCCGGGCGTTGAGTTGTTTACCATCATCCAGGTATTGGGCAATAAATATCCACAACCCAATTCATCAGCTTACAGTAAGGAGACGCTTGAGTATTTTGGTAAATACAAGGATCACCCGGCGGTGAAAAAAGTAATCTCCTTTGATAAGACTTATACCGACCTGGTGGAATTGGGCTGGTGTATGAGCGATTTCCCGAATATCAAAATCTACGAGCCAACCGATTTGAACTGGTATAAAATGTATGGTAAAGAAAATGTGTTGGAGTATATTAAGCTTTGCAAAGACTTTTTCTACGATACCAAATTTTGGGATTTTTATCAGAAACATAAGACGCGTTATGATCGGTGGGGTGATGATTTGAAAGCGAAAGTCGATTCAGATAAGTTGATTGAAAAGCTGAAGGATTTTTACCACTATAATTCGGATGTGCATTGGTACATCTGTATCGACCCGCTGAATAGCTGGGGCTCACACGCTATTATGACCAAAACGATTAATCCGCAGTTCTCTGATTGGCTGGTTTACAATACCGGTTATTTTAATAGGGAAGGGAATGATCAGAAAGATCCATATTTTGAGTTCAAGGATTTTGATTACCTGGTTTGGCACGAAGGAAGTCATGTGTACATCAATCAACTACTTCAAAAGTATAGGCAGCAGATTGATGGATTGTCTTATCTTTTTAATAAGAATGATCCAGGTATGAAACGAAATAATATCGATACCTGGGCTTATTGTTTTGACGAGAACATGGTCAGGTCAATCTCGGCGGTGCTGTACAAAAAGTATCGTAGTGAACGGGCCTTTAAGCGCCAGCAAGCGCGCGAAATCGCGAGCGATTTTATTTATGTGGAAGATCTCGTGCCTTTCATTTACGACAATTATCTGCAAAGTGATAAGTATAAAGACTTCGCAGAGTTTTTTCCGGAGATATTAAAATATCTGAAGAACAAATACCCGCAAAAAAGCTGATTTTAAAGCTCACCTAACCTCATCAACGCATAAAACAGCCCGGTACAATGTAATGACTGGGCTATTTTATTGTTAAGCAACAGATCTTTAATTTCGGCCAGGGTGAATTCTTCTACTACTATCTCTTCCTGTTCGTCCAGATGTTGTTCCTGCACTTTTTTACCGCCCCTGGCCAAATAGCAATAGGTATGATTATTAGCGGTAGAAGGGTTAGCATAGACTACAGAAAGTAACTCAAAATCATCAAACTGGTAGCCGGTTTCTTCCAGCAATTCACGGCGCATGGCTTGTAGTGGTTCTTCCCCCGGATCGATGACACCACCGGGAATCTCCAGCGAAACGATCTCGGCAGCATGACGGTACTGATGCACCATCAATACTTTATTATCTTCGGTGATAGCAACTGCGTTTACCCAGTTACTGTATTCGAGTACATAATAATCTTCAACCACATGCCCGCTTGGCATTACACATTTGTCCGTCCGCAGTGTAGCCCAAGGGCCTTTATGTATATATCGGGAGGAAAGTTTTTTCCACTTAAGGTCGTTCATGGATTTTAATAAGGTGTTTATAGATGATTTTTCTTTTTTCGATGTTTTCAAAGGATAGCTGGCGATCTCGTTGTTCCAGGAGGTCAAAAATAATCAGGATCTTTCTCAGGGTAAGCCCGGTTTCATTATCTATCTTAAGTGGTTCTGCAGATACATAAAGCATCTGAGCTAGAGCATGTAATTTTTCGGCGCTATATCCCGCAGAGTTTATGAAGATAATAAACTCTGCTTCATTTAAATTAAGCAGTTCCTTAAGCTCAACGCCGTATTCATCTTGCAACGCATCATTAAACTGCCGGACATACTCATCATATTCTTCTTCGGCTTTCAGGCTCATTAGTTTTGCTAAAAGTAGCGCCAATTTCCGGGCTTCAGTTAATAAGTAATCTCGCTGATACATCACTAATCTCTGATTAACTGATCTCTAATCTCTAACCTACCAACTTCCGCTCGAGCCGCCGCCGCCAAAGTCGCCGCCGCCGAAACCACCGAAGCCTCCGCCACTATCTCCGCCACCGCCCCAGCTGCCACCATCGTTTCCACCGGAAAAACCTCCCCAGCCGCCGCTGCCGCGACCAAGCATAGCGCCACCAAGGAACCACCAGAACGGACTTGCTCCTCCACGGCTGTCAATAATATGCCCTCCTCCGCCGCGATTACGGAAAATAATGATCAGTATCACTACAACGATAATGACGAGTATAACAGCGCTGCCACCAACATTCTTAACTTGTTCTGGTTTTTTGGGTGACTTGTACTCGCCCTTTACATACTTAATAATATCGTTGGTGCCCGCGTCAAGACCTGCATAATAGTTGCCTGCTTTAAAGTTAGGCCGGATATCATTTTGAATGATCTCGTGCGTAACGATGTCGGGTAGGGCAGCTTCCACACCGTAGCCGGTTTGGATGGATACCTTGCGGTCGCCGATAGCGACCAATACAACAACGCCGTTGTTTTTGCCTTTCTGGCCAATACCCCATGCGCGGCCCAATCGTTGTGCGTAGTCGTTAATGTCATAGTCGCCGACTGATTTCATGATTACTACCGCTATTTGGGTAGATGTAGAATCGTCAAAGGCGACCAGTTTGTGTTCCAGTTGCTGTTGTTCAGCGTCCGAAAGCGTGTTGGTATAATCTGTAACCAGTGTATTTGACTTCTCAGGCAATTGTTGTGCGAAAGCGAACAGTGTACACAGCGTTAAACAGAAAAACAATATTAATTTCTTGAACATGATCTTAGGTTTTATTCGCCGTCCATAAAGGCTATGTCATCGGACAATTCATTGGTGCCGTTAGCTTCGTGCGGAAAGTATTTTTGCAAATGATCGCCGGCTATTTTGAGCCCGGTAACAATACCCTCAACCAGGTCGCCAAATTTAAAATGGTTAAGCATATTCTCTTTGGCATCGTCCCAAAAGTTAGCCGGAACAGTTTTATTGATACCGCGATCGCCAATAATGGCAAATTTTCGGTCGACAGTTGCCACATAGATCAATACGCCATTACGGAGCTTGGTTTTGTGCATATCCAGCTGATGGAAATATTTGGCTGCGCGGTCGAGCACCTCTTCATTGCAGTTTTTTTCGATGCAAACACGTATCTGGCCCGAAGTGTGCCTTTCGGCATCCTCTATAGCCCTGCGGATACGTTGTTGTTCATCCTCATTAAATATAGGCATGTGTTTATAATGATTGATTTAGTGAATTAGTGGATGAGTGAATTGTTTTATCACTCGCTCATTCACTAACTCACTCATTCGCTAATTAAAACTGAACTTTAGGTGCATTTGCTGCAGCGGCATCTGCCTGGAAGTAACCTTTCTCAGTAAAGCCGCCCATCCTTGCAATAAAATTTGTCGGGAACGATTTGATCTTGGTATTGTATTGCTGGACCGCTTCGTTGAAATCGCGCCTTGCAACAGCTATACGGTTTTCAGTACCCTCCAGTTGTGCTTGCAATCCGCTGAAGTTTTCAGTGGCTTTCAATTCAGGATAGCGTTCAGAAGCAACCAGTAAGCGGCTTAATGCGCTGCTTAATTGTCCCTGTGCTGCCTGGTATTTCTGAATGGTTTCAGGTGTTAATTTTGTTGGATCAACCTGGATTGAAGTAGCTCTGGCACGAGCATTGGTCACCTCAACCAAAGTGCTTTTTTCGAAATTAGCAACACCTTTTACAGTGGCAACCAGGTTAGGAACCAGGTCGGCACGGCGCTGATAGTCGGTTTGAACAGTTCCCCATTTAGACTGTGCATTCTGGTCAAGGCTTACAATACCATTGTAGCTCGATACGCAGCCGCAGCCGCCAATAAACAGGATAATTACGATTACAATTATAACAATGTAGGATGTTTTCATTTTTTATGTTCTTATTTAAAAGTTGAATTTACTATTTTGATTGCAAAACGCATACCGTTGTTACAAATTGTCTTTTTGGCAGGGTTGGTATCGGCATAAAAAATCTCTCCCTGAATGGGAGAGATCTGAATTGGGGCAAGGCTATATATAGCTGCCCTCCCAAGGGGGGAGCTTGTGATATCTTTACTTGTTCACGCTCGCACTTCTGTCACTCTTTAATTGAAAATCCGGGTGACCGCATTGCCATAGCACAAAAGCGAACTGGTCGGCAAAGTTGGCAAAGGTCACATTCTTATCTTCGGTAAAGTGGCCGTCGTCATAATTTACTTTCAGAATTACAGGTTTACCGGATGCGGATGCATTCTGCAATGCGGCAGCGAACTTTCCGGGCTCCCACGGCACTACGCGAGGGTCGTTCCAACCGGTAACACAAATAACCGCGGGATATTTGGTGCCATACACCACATGCTGCATACCGTCCATTTCGTACAGGGCTTTGCATTCAACACTGTCTTTTACAGTGCCAAACTCGGGTATGTTTACCGGCCCGTTTGCACTGAACTCTAATCGCATCGCATTTGCACAACCTACATTGCAAATCGCAGCGGCATACAGGTCGGGCCGTTCGGTAATGGCGCGACTTATCAAAATTCCCCCGGCGCTGGTGCCTGTCCCGGCCAGTTTGGTTGGGTTGGTATATCCCTGTGCTATCATATATTCGGCACAACTGTTAAAATCTTTCCAGGTATTGGGTTTGGTAGCTTTATAACCTGCCCTGTACCAGGTTTCGCCCTTTTCGCTGCCGCCCCTCACATGCGGGTAGGCAACCACTACTCCCTTTACCGCAAGTGCAGTTTCAAGGGTACTAAAATAAGGCACCATACTGTAACCATAAGCTCCATAGCTATCCATCAGGCAAACATTATTGCCATCCAGCTTAGTGCCTTTTTTGTAGATAATAGATAGAGGCACCATTGCGCCGTCATGTCCTTTAACTTCCACTTCTTTTACCTCAAGATTTTTATAAGCATCAGGGTAAACCGGCGCTTTATTGAATACGCCGGGAGTAAACACTTCAGTAGCGGCATTAAAATCAAACTCGGTATAGGGCTTGTTCCACGAAGTGATGCCTGCGGTGCAATCATTGGTTTTATTGTTTACGCAGAATAACCCGGCGGTGCCCGAAAAAGGCAATTTTACTTCCGAAGTTTTGCCTGTGGCAAGGTTGTATTTTGATACGTGGTTGTTTATCCCATCGCTGTATACCATAAACAAATAATCTTTGCTATGGGTAATGTATTCAAGAGTTAAGTCGCTTTTTTCTTCGGCGATAACCTGAGCATGTTCCCAGTCGACGTTTTTCAGATCGGTTGAAAGCAGCTTATAATTCTTAGCGCCGTCATAAGTAATCGCAAACACCTTGTTGCCAACCAGTTCCAGACCGCGCACCAGTTTGTTTTTCGGGGTGCATAGTACTTTCCACTGAATCTTTCCCGAATGGAATTGCAATATAGGTGCGTAGTATAACTCAAACTCAGGCTGAACCGTGCCTACACCAGAGAAAACATAGTTTTTATTATCGTTGGTTACAAAAACAAACGGATAAGCTTTAGGCTCAATCTTCAGCTCAGGATAAATGGCATTGCTGAAGAAGTCGACGTCGTTTTTACTTGCACCGCCTATAACATGTAACTTGGTTTTAGGGTTCAGACGTGCCTGTGGGTCTTTGTTGTCGGCGCTTTTTAGCCACATATACAGTAGTGATTTATTGTCGAAACCCCAGCCTTGAACACCAGCAGTTGGGTAAAGCTTATCTTTCGTAAACTTTCTGGTAGTCATATCCATTACGCGGATGGTAGCTATTTCGGCGCCATTCTCCGAATAGGCAATGGCCACATATTTAGCATCAAAGCTGGGGATGAAATTTTGAATGGATAACGTTTTGCCTTTGATATAGGTTAAGGGATCAAACAATAACTGTTCTTTTCCGCTCAGGTTTTCACGGTAATACAGTTTTCCAACCGATTGTCCCGGCATAGTTTTGCGATAAAATATACGCCCTTTCATGTAGGTTCTGCCGCTGATTTGTGGAGGTTGCAGCTTGTCCAGCTTTTTCCATTCGGCGATGAGTTCATCGCGGCCCGAGATATTGTTCAACACAAATTTGCTATAATTGGCCTCCTGTTTGAACCAATTTTCCACTGATGGGTCCTTAATATGCTCCAGCCATCGGTACGGGTCTTTATAAGTAACGCCGAAATAGGTATCGGTACTGTCGACAGTTTTGGTTAGGGGGAGCTTTACTTGTGCGGATGCAGACAGAAAACAAAGGCACGCAGCTAAAAGGATCAACTTTTTCATAACACAAAGGGTTTAAGAAGTGAACAATTAACCAGGCGGGGTAGGTAGTATAAAATTACTGTATAAATAGTTGATAATCAAAATATAATGATTGGAAAAGATAGGGTGATTTTAGTGGCTTGTTTGTATCGGCTGTATCGTTTGTATCACTTGTATTGCTCCCGAATGATACAATACAAACGATACAAAACGATACAGATAGCTAAAAGAAAAATTTAGTAAACTCTTCATATATTTAAATAATACTGAACCTTCTAATAATTCTATTATGAAACACCTCATCTTTATCATTCTCATTACATTTTTTATCAATACTGTTGAAGCGCAAAATGAGAAGGCTTCATATAAGTTCGTCAGAAATGTAATTACTTCAGAAAAGAATGAAAAGATAATATACTCTGATAGTATAACTTCTGACATTATAAATCAGATAAAGGATGCATTGTTCAACCCTCAACACAAATCAGGATTTAACTTAAATGCTAAAGAAAAAAGGTACGTTAAAAGTGAGTTAAATAAAATGAAAAAATTTGTTTGGTCAGACTCATTGTTTAAAAATTCTATATTGATAAAGCAGGACAGTATTAACTATGCGTTCGGAAAGTCCAATAAATCAAGGATTGATGGATGGGGGTATTTTAACACGCACTTTGGGCCTGGTTATTATGACTTTTCAAAGCCGATATTTATTCGAAATAATACAATATGCATATTTTATAGAGGTTATCATTGTGGTTGGCTTTGTGGTGAGGGTTATGTTGGGATCTATGTAAGGAAAGGTAATAAATGGGTTATAAAGCAAGCCATTTCCAGTTGGATAAGTTGATTCATTTGCGCCAACTGTCTGAATAAGAGAGTTTAAGTAAACTGTATCGTCTGTATCACCTGTATCGGGGCAATACAGAACGATACAGGCGATACAGAGGCGGCTATGCAGGTTCTTCACCATTCTATCCGCCCTGTACAGTATGCGATGGCTTCGTATCCTCGCCATGACAGATTGGGCTGTATCGTTTGTATCACTTGTATCGGGGCAATACAGAACGATACAGGCGATACAGACAAGTAACATTCTTGCCAATAATCCCAATAATTCCACAATCGTGTTATATTTGGCGTAATGAAACGGTTATTCTTCTCAATAATGACCGCCCTGCCCATCCTGGCATCGGCGCAAACAAAAAAATCCAACAATTTAGTTCAATATGTGCACCCGATAATCGGTACACAGCGCATGGGCCACGTGTTCCCGGGTGCGACGGTGCCATTTGGTATGGTACAGTTAAGTCCCGAAACGGATACCGTAGGCTATGAACTGGACGGACATTATAATCCCAAGGTATACAGCTATTGCGCTGGTTACCAGTATGATGATAAGACCATCGTTGGCTTTAGTCATACACACTTTAGCGGCACAGGTCACTCAGACTTGGGCGACTTTTTAGTGATGCCAACGGTCGGCACGCTCAAACTCAACCCCGGAACGGCAGATAAGCCCGGCAGTGGTTACCGCTCGGCATTCTCGCATGCCAATGAGGTGAGCCAGGCCAACTATTATAAAGTGAAACTGGATGACTATAAGATCCTTGTTGAAATGACCACCACTACCCGTGTGGGCTTTCATCAATATACTTTCCCTAAATCTGACAATGCACATATCGTGCTCGACCTGATGGCAGGTATTTATAACTACCCTGACAAAAATGTCTGGACGTATTTACGAGTAGTTAATGACTCTACCGTAATTGGCTACCGTTCAACTAATGGCTGGGCGCGCACCCGGAGGCTGTATTTCGCCATGAAGTTCAGCAAGCCGTTCATCGCCCATGGCTATAAGAAATATGATAAGCGCGAAGTTTACGGCGGTTTTTGGGGACAATTTAGCCGCACGCCGAATTTTCCTGAAGCAGCGGGCAGACAATTGAGAGCCTATTTCGATTTCAAAACCAATGAGGGCGAGAAGATCAAAATAAAGATGGCGCTTTCGCCGGTAAGCATGGATGGTGCCATGGCCAATATGCAGGCCGAATGCCCGGGATGGGATTTTGAAAAAGTAAAGACTGATGGACAGGCCCAATGGGAAACTGAACTGCATAAGATGGTAATCGATGGCAACCAGGAACAGAAAGAAAACTTTTATACGTCGATGTATCACGCCATGATTAACCCAACCATTTATATGGATGTTGACGGACAGTACAAAGGCCTGGATCAAAACGTGCACAAAGCGGAAGGCTTTACCAATTATACTACTTTCTCCTTATGGGATACGCACCGTGCATTACACCCGCTGTTTAACATCATCGAACCGAAACGCAACGCCGATATGGTGCAAAGCATGATTGCCCATTATGAACAAAGCCCTGAGCATATGCTGCCAATATGGAGCAACTCGGCTAACGAGAATTGGTGTATGAGTGGTTATCACAGTGTATCTGTTCTGGCTGATGCTGTAATAAAAGGTAATGCGCCTTTTGATGCCAACAAAGCTTTAGAGGCTTGTGTAGCTACCGCCCGTCACCAAGATTATGCCGGGATTGGCTATTATATTGATATGGGTTATATTCCAGACGAAAAAAACGGCAACTCGGTGTCGTCCACCCAGGAATATGCTTATGATGATTGGTGCATTGCACAATTAGCTAAGAAACTAGGCAAACAGGATATTTATGACGAATTCATCAAACGTTCGCAAAACTGGAAGAATGTATATGACCCGAAATCGGGCTTTATGCATCCTAAATTAATGGATGGCACTTTTCGAAAAAAGTTTGACCCTTTCACAACCATTGGTCAAGGCTTTATAGAAGGCAACGCATGGAACTACACACTGTATGTACCACATGACCCTGCCGGACTAATCAAGGTTATGGGCGGCAATAAACGCTTTGTAACTTACATCGACAGCCTGTTTAGCTATAACCTACCTGATAAATACTTTGCTGAAACGGAAGATATTACCAAAGACGGTATCATCGGCAACTATGTACACGGCAACGAACCATCGCACCATGTGGCCTACCTATATGACTGGACCGATAAGCCATGGAAAACACAAGAAAAGATCCGCATGATATTAAAGGCACAATATAAACCCGCTCCGGATGGATTGGGAGGTAATGACGACACCGGTCAGATGAGCGCCTGGTATATCTTTAGCACATTGGGTTTTTATCCGGTAGCGCCGGGATCGGATCAGTACGCAATAGGTAGTCCGGCGATGAATAAGGCGGTGATCAACCTGGATAATGGTAAAACTTTTACCATTAATGTGAAGAATCAGGGGGACAAGAATGTATACATTCAACAAATCGTGTTAAACGGTAAGCCTTTGAACGGCCTGTTTTTATCTCATGGTGATATTATGAATGGCGGGGAAGTTACGTTTGTGATGGGTCCGAAACATAAATAATTTAATAAAGCATAAATTCCGCTCCTGAGAGGGGCAGGGGTGTGTTGTTCAGCATGATATAGAAACCCACCCCGCTTCGCAAACCAAACGCCCCCCTCCCAAGAGGGGCGTTTTATCAACTAGATTATGAAAAAAAATACAATATTATACTTAGCAATTGTACTTAGCTCTTTCGCTGCCAACGCCCAGCAAAAACCACTTGCCCAATTGCAACAGCAATTTGTCGACCTGCGTTTCGGGATGTTCATTCACTTTAATATCCCAACCTATATGAACCAGGATTGGGCCGACCCGGAAGCGTCACCTTCGATCTTCAACCCAACCAAGCTGGACTGCGACCAGTGGGCAAAGGCAGCAAAATCAGCCAACATGGCCTATGGCTGTTTGACCACCAAGCACCACAGCGGCTTCTGCATTTGGGATACCAAGACCACGGATTATAATGTGATGCACAGCCCCTATAAGAAGGATGTGGTGCGTCAGTTTGTTGACGCGTTCAGAAAGAATAGGTTGAAAGTGATGTTGTATTATTCTATTCTTGATACACACCATAAACTTCGCCCAAATTCTATCACACCGGCAGATATACAGATGATCAAAGGGCAGCTGACGGAATTGCTTACCAATTATGGCCCGATAGAAGCATTGATCATTGATGGTTGGGACGCGCCATGGTCGAGAATAAGTTATGACGATGTTCCTTTTGAGGAGATATATACTTTAGTAAAAAAACTTCAGCCCAATTGTGTGCTGATGGACCTGAACGGCGCAAAATATCCGCCTGAAGGAATGTTTTATACCGATATCAAAACCTATGAAATGGGTGCTGGTCAGCGTGTTTCAAAAGAGCATAATACTATGCCGTCATTGGCCTGTTTGCCGATACAAGGCAGCTGGTTCTGGAAAACATCATTTCCGACTGAGCCTACCAAGGAGGCCACTAAATTGGTAAATGAAGACATTGTTCCGCTGAATAATGTGAATTGCAACTTTATCCTGAATGTAGCGCCAAACCGCGAAGGATTGATGGATGATAACGCATTGGCTACATTAAAGAAAATAGGTGAGCTCTGGAAAAATGCTGGTCCGGAAGCACCGCTGCCAAAGCTGGATGCGCCGATTATTTCGCATAACCTTGCAAAGCATCAGCCGAGCAACTCAAGCTGGAGCGATGACATGAACATTATGGATTTTGCCAATGACGATGATTTTACCACTTCGTGGATATCCAATACAACTGTTGATAAGCCATGGTACGAGATCGACTTTAAGAAAGAGACTGCTTTCAATACCATTGTCATTACCGAAGAGAAACCAAATATCAGTAATTATGTATTGGAGTATTATCAAAACGGTACATGGAAACCGATATTTGAAGGGATAAACGAGAAGCGTGCGAAAGTTAACCGCTTTGACCGTGTTAGCGGTACTAAAGTTCGTATGCGGATTCTGAAATCAGATCGCCAGGCGTCGATTGCGGAGTTTGGGGTTTATGATGAGAAGAGGTAAGTAATGCATTTTTACCCCTCCTAGCCTCCCCTGATTCCAGGGGCGGAGTTTAAATACACTTAGGGAGAGATGTCGATCCGCTAGCTAGCGGAATATGACAGAGTCGGTAAAAACGCAGGACAGGAACAACAAAAAGTCCTTCCTAACCGGAAGGACTTTTCTATTTGTGATTAAGATATATGATGGAGCCGACGTGGTCGGGTATGTTTTATTTTTTTCGGGGCAGGCTGATGTATGCTATTATGCTGGCTATCATAGTTATGACAAAGAAGGCGACGCACCACATAATATTCAACCTTGATTATCCTGCCATATAATATTGCTCGCGTGATGTTAACTGGCTCAATTTTTCTTTCAAAATATTCCTTGCACGGTATAATGTAGTGCGTGATAACAATTCAGTAATACCTAATTTATTGCCAATCTCCTGGTGAGAGTAACCCTCGACAGCATACATATTGAACACCGAGCGGTATGCCTGCGGTAGTTGCTGAACCAGTTTCATCAGGTCGTTTACTTCTAAATTATTAGCATTGTGTGTGGCGGATGACAATGCACCTTCTTCAGCCATATCTTCAACCAATACCATCGGTTTCAGCTTGCGATAGCGGGAGATAGCGGTATGCACCATGATCCGACGGATCCAGCCCTCAAGGTTACCGTCGCCTCGGTATTTATGGACGTTGTTAAACATCTTGATAAAGCCTTCTTGCAGAATGTCCTGCGCTTCGTCCCTGTCGTTGGCGTAGCGCATACAAACAGCCAGCATTTTTGGCGCTAAAGCCCGGTATAGGGCTTCCTGGTGTTTGCGGTCGTTTTGCAGGCATCCTTCCCACATGCGGTTCAAATTGATATCGGTGTTCATGGCGATTGTATTTGATACACCTATGCCAAACAGAGTGCCTTTTTATTAATGTATTGATTTTTAGCATGTTAACATTAAATTAATCTACGAAGGTGTTCGTTTTCGTACACTGGGTGATACAAAGGCGGACGGTTTTCACCCTGTGTTCGATTTGCAAACGGGCAAGTCGACTCACCTGCCATAGAGAGGATCGAACAGCGCAGCGCATTCTGGGTGAGTTGATGTGAAGCTTTTTATTAACTTTATACCTTAGTAATTGATTTATCGTATGAGTGTTTTATATGTATTAGGCGGAGTAGCTTTGTCTGGCTATGGATTGTGGCTTACAGTAATTCAAGCACGGGCACTTTCAAGAGGGGCGCCAAATACTTTAGGGGGCACCTCGGGACTTTTGATAAGTGGTATAGTATGTATCGTATGTGGGATTATAATAATCTCACAACATCTTTAAAATAATAATATAGAAGGGTTCTGTATCTTTGCCCCATCCCGGATAAAAACCGGGCACCACTATGATCAAAGAAATAGAACTAGTCTGCCCGCCGGAGCAGCACGAAGATGAGGCCGCTCTAAAAAAGCTGGCTGCAGTTGTACTAAAAGTATCTCCCCAACAAATTTCCGGTTTAAAAATACTCAAACGTTCTATAGATGCCCGAGGTCGCAAGGTGGTTTACCGGATGCAGGTAAAGGTGTTTATTAATGAACCCTATACTCCTGAAATCTATACTGTTAATTATCCCAATATTGCCAATGCCAAACCTGTTATTATTATAGGTGCCGGTCCTGCAGGATTGTTTGCTGCTTTGCAATGTATAGAGTTGGGATTGAAGCCGATTATTCTGGAACGCGGCAAAGATGTAAAACAGCGTCGCCGTGATTTAGCCAATATTAATAAGCAGGGACTTGTAAATCCTGAATCCAATTATTGTTTTGGCGAAGGCGGTGCAGGGACTTATTCGGATGGTAAGCTTTATACCCGGTCCACCAAGCGCGGGGACGTGAACCAGGTGCTGAAAATATTTGTAGCTCACGGTGCATCGGAAGATATTTTGATTGATGCGCGGCCGCATATCGGTACCAATAAACTGCCGGGTATTATCACCGCTATTCGCGAAACGATACAAAATGCTGGCGGCGAAGTTCATTTTGATACCAAGGTGACATCGCTCATTGTCGAGTCTGGGAAGATCAAAGGCGTAAAAACATCAAACGGTGGAATCTGGAAATCGGATGCAGTGATAATGGCGACCGGCCACTCGGCAAGAGATATATTCGAAATGCTGCACCGGCAGAATATTTTGATCGAAGCCAAACCATTTGCATTAGGGGTGAGGATTGAGCATCCGCAGGAAATCATCGACAGGGCGCAATACCATTGTGATGTTCGTGGCGAATTTTTGCCGCCATCTTATTATAGTTTGGTGGAACAGGTGGATGGACGTGGCGTGTTTTCGTTTTGCATGTGTCCGGGCGGTATTATTGCCCCTTGCTCAACGGAAGATAAAGAAATTGTGGTGAACGGATGGAGCCCGTCCAAAAGGAATAACCCTTATGCCAATTCGGGCACAGTGGTGCAGGTGAATTTGGATGATGTGAAAGGTGATAACCACGACCCGTTTAAGCTATTAAAATTTCAACAGCAGGTGGAGCAGTTGGCCTTCACGGCAGGCGGCGGCAGTTTGGTTGCCCCGGCGCAGCGAATGGTTGACTTTGTCGAAAAACGGATATCATCCGATCTTCCCAAAAACTCTTACCTGCCCGGAACAAAAAGTATAGAGTTGCGGGATATATTGCCCAACTGGATAGCTGCCAGTCTGCAAAAGGCTTTGCCTGTATTTGGCAAAAAAATGAAAGGATACTATACTAATGAAGCTATATTAGTAGGTGTGGAGTCGAGAACATCCTCGCCGGTAAAAGTGCCGAGGGATAAAGTGACGTTGCAGCACCCACAGGTACAAGGCTTGTTCCCTTGTGGGGAAGGGGCTGGTTATGCGGGAGGAATTATATCGGCGGCGATTGACGGGATCAATTGTGCGGTGGCGGCGAAGCGATATTTGTAGTCTGAACCTGAATTTATTGAATTTAAGAATTGCCTGAATTCTGTTCATTCTTTAACGGTGAAGCCTTCTTGAGCACAAATGAAAACAACTAACGGCGAAAAATTCTGAGAATTCAGGTTCAGACAAAAAAACATACTACCATGACAACATCTGAAAAACTCCAAAACGAATTGCAAAAGGTATTATCCGGCGATCCATGGTACGGTGACCCAGTTTACAAGACGCTGGAACGGGTAACCTTTGAGGCTGCTTTTGAAAAGCCAGATCATTCGGTGCATAATATTGCGGAGATCGTGCTGCATATGCTGGCATGGACAGAAGAGGTGATGGATAGAATGAATGGCATGAATGCAGGCGTTCCATCAAGCGGCGACTGGCCTCCAACAGGCAGCCCCGAGGAACAAAAATGGCAGAATTATGTTAATGATTTTAAGCTGGTGAACGTAAATTTGCTGGGTATCATCCAGGATTTCCCCGAGGAAAAATGGAATGAGCCGATAAATGACGAACGAAACCGCGAATTGGGCAGCGGGGTAACTTATGAAGAACTGGTGAACGGCTTGATCCAGCATCATGTTTACCACTCAGGCCAGATCGCGATATTAAACAGGATTATAAATGGCTGATAAAAAAACATTGGTTTTGGGCGCTACGCCAAACGAGAGCAGATATGCTAACCTTGCTGCTAACCGGTTGGTGCGCAGCGGACATAGCATTGTTAATGTTGGTTTGAGGAGTGGTGAGGTGGCAGGCGTGCCGATTGAAAAAGCCGAAACCATCCATAAGGACATTGATACGATAACACTGTATGTTGGTCCGCAAAACCAAAAAAGGCTTTACGATTATATATTAAATACCCACCCCCGACGAATAATTTTTAATCCCGGAACTGAAAATTCTGAATTAAAGCGAATGGCTGCTGAAAAAGGGATTGAGACGGAATATGCGTGTACGTTGGTGCTGTTGTCGATTGGGCAGTATTGAGGTTAGTGATCAGTGATTAGTTAATCAGTGATTAGGTTGAAATGTCAAAGAGTAGTATATTCACTGCATGAAAACCTTATTGCTTTTGTTTGCCTCTTTATTGACTTATATTTCTGTCCCTGCCAATCGTCTTACCGAAATCAAAAAGAAGAAAGCCGAAATTGATCAATACGAGTTTAAGCATCGTAAAGAAATGATAACGCTGTTAAAACTTGAAGGAAAGAATAAGTTAATCAAATCTAAAACTGAAGACTTGCCTGATGATGCTGAATATGTATACAATGTATTGAAGGATGGATCAGGACACATTATACTCATCGAACAAATTCCCTGTAGCCAAAGCGGCGATTGGTATATTGAATGGAAACATTATTTCGATACCGATGGAAATACTTTCTGTTTTAGTAATAGGCAGTCTATATTTAATGATGATGTAAAAGGTGGAGTCGTAGTAGAAGAAACGGTGAATTATTATAACACCGAGTTTAAACAGATAGAAAGCAAGAGCAGATTAACAGATAAAGACGATAAAACTATGTCCCAAAAGAAAAACGAATTTGATTTTCGTGACTATAAATACAATATCTACAAGAATGCAAATGAATGCATGAAAGCATTTCATATTATCCTCAATAAATAAAACCTTTCAGCTTTCGCTTTTTAGCTTTCAGCTTTAGAAAGTATCCTGATCTCCTTCGGATAATAATTATTAATTCTGTTCGGTAGTAATTTAGCCCATCCCAATGGCTGCCCTTCGTAACACATCAGGCTCCAGCCTTTATCGTTTATCTCCAGGCCGGTGATATTATCGCGACGTAAATATTGAATAGCCTGATCCTTGGTCAGCTGTGTTTGCAAGAATTCGTCTTTATTAATTATAAGGCTCAATGCCAATTCGTGGTCGGGTACCATATCCTTACCCATCAGTTTGCCGATGCGTACTCCCGATTTCTTTATATATAGGTATCGCTGCAAAATAACCAGGCTTTCCTTATGCTGACGGTCTATCGCCAACCAATCGTCATTCACTTTGAAGAAAAAGAAATCGTCCGCATTATTAATATATGGTTTTACCAGGTCGATCTCTTTAAAGTTGGGTTTCTGTTGCTCTTTGGATTTTGCAGGGGCAACTTCGCCATCACTATCCTTTTTTTTCAGGCAGGCAGCGAATAAACCTTCGCCTTTTACTTTGTCAGGATAAAAGCGGTATCCCCAGGCTTTGTTTTGGGTTGATTGACTTTCTACTATTCCCCAATTGCTCTCAATAGGTATTCGGATACTTTCCAGATCGAACTCATTGCAGAGCCAATCTAAGATATCCTCGTTTTCCTCGATCGAATAGGAGCAAGTACTATATATAAGATAACCATCTTCTTTTAAGGCAGGATAAACGTCAGCCAGTATACGCTCCTGGCGCTGATGACAAAGATTGACGTTAGCTTCCGACCATTCATTCATTGCATCCGGATCTTTGCGGAACATGCCGGAACCGGAGCATGGAGCATCTACCAGAATAATATCGAAGAAACCATTCAGTTTGCTGAAGTCTTTCGGATCGTTATTGCTTACTATAGTATTAGCCGTTCCCCATCGCGTAAGATTATCGGTAAGTACCGGGACGCGGGTTTTGATGATCTCGTTGGCGACAAGCAGGTCGTTTTCTTTTAAAGCGGAACTGATCAGCGTGCTCTTCCCGCCAGGCGCAGCGCATAGGTCGAGCACTTTGATGGCATCGTCTTCCTTATTTATATAATTTAATATATGACCAATGAACATAGACGATGCTTCCTGCACATAATAGCATCCTGCATGAAAAAGCGGATCGAATGTGAACGATGGGCGGCTGTTTAAATAATATCCCTCATCGCACCATGCTACTTTCTCATCGCCTTTTATGGTCGATGGTTTAAAAGGATTCAGCCGGATGGAGGTAGGCGATTCGGTAGTTTGATGCGCTTTTGAGAAATTTTCAGCATTCAAACCGGGTGATCCGGTGATCGAATTCAGAAAATTTAGAGGAAAAATAGGATTGCTCATATTGTTTTCAAAGATAAGAAAATCATGAGCTTTGAGGTTTTGACGGAAATGCCCCAGGGGTCGCTAAAATAATTGACCTTAGTTTACAGAGAGTTAAACATTAATTTCGATTTATTTAATATTTCTTTTTGCAGGTCTCCGAAATCTCCTTACATTTGTGTCCCCTTTAGAAAAAGAGGGTTGTTTTTTGAAAGATTGGGAACTAAAAAATAAATTCAAAAAAAGTGAAAATAACACTTGACACGAATACTAAATTATTCCCATCTTTGCAGCCGCTTCGGGAACGAAGCAAACAGAGAAAAGATCAGGAGCGATTCCTGGTTGATAAACAAGAAAGATTGATCGTTTAAGGCGATAAATTATAATCCGAACCGCGAGGCGAGGAGTAGAAGTTCTTTAGAAGGATAGATAATTAT
>Ga0207647_10001217_pt1 | contig 19791 bp, 14 predicted proteins | sample KBSCornC2_FD_184295 | JGI IMG/M metagenome (GOLD analysis project Ga0207647, IMG submission 184295) | Corn rhizosphere microbial communities from Kellogg Biological Station, Michigan, USA - C2 (SPAdes) (version 2) | ecosystem: Host-associated > Plants > Roots > Rhizosphere ... | reverse complement strand
AAACACCGCGACCAGCGACACCGTCAGCGAAATCACGGTGAAGCCGATTTCGCGCGCGCCGCGCAGGGCGGCCTCCATCGCCGTCTCGCCATCCTCCATGTGCCGGACGATGTTCTCGATCATGACGATGGCATCGTCGACCACAAAGCCGGTGCCGATCGTGAGCGCCATCAGCGACAGGTTGTCCAGACTGAACCCGGCAAAATACATGACGCCGAAGCTTGTGATCAGGGATAGCGGCAACGCGACGCCCGCAATCAAAGTGGCGCGCAAGGACCGCAGGAAAAACAGCACGACGAGGGTAACGAGGATAACGCTGAGCACCAGCGTAAACTGCACGTCGTGAACCGAGGCTCGGATGGTGACGGTGCGATCGCTCACGACCGTCAGTTTTACACCCGCCGGGATCGTCCGCTGCAGCTTCGGAATTTCGGCGCGGATCTGCCTGACCACCTCGATCACATTGGCGCCGGGTTGGCGTTGGATGTCGAGGATGACGGCCGGCGTGCCCTGGTACCAGCCGCCGGTGCGGTCGTTTTCGAGACCATCGACGATCGTGGCGACATCGCCGATCGTCACGGGTGAGCCGTTGCGATAGGCGATGATGATAGGCTTATAGGCCTCCGCCGCGGCGATCTGGTCGTTGGCGGCGATGGTGTAGGACTGCTGTGCGCCATCGAGCGATCCTTTCGGACCCGAGACGTTGGCTCCAACAATGGCGCTTCGTAAGTCTTCCATGGCGATGCCATAGGCCGCCAGCCGTGCCAGATCGGCTTGAACGCGCACGGCCGGTTTGAGTCCGCCGAGAACCGCGACCCTGCCGACACCGGAAATCTGGCTGAGCCGCTGGCCGAGCAAGGTATCAGCCAGATCGCTCATGGCGCGCAGCGAGACGGTGTCCGACGTCAAGGCCAGGGTGAGCACCGGCGCGTCGGCCGGATTGACCTTCGCGTAGGTCGGTGGGTAAGGCAGGGTTCTCGGCAGAATCCCGGCCGCCGCGTTGATCGCGGCCTGCACGTCCTGAGTGGCGCCGTCGATATCCCGATTGAGATCGAATTGCAGAGATATCTGGCTGACACCAAACGAACTGGTAGAGGTCATCGACGACAGCGAGGGAATCTGACCGAGCTGGCGCTCCAGCGGCGCGGTGATTAGCGAGGCGATCACATCGGGACTGCCACCCGGCAACTGCGTGGTGACCTGCACGGTGGGGAAATCGACCTGCGGCAGTGCCGATACCGGTAATCCCCAATAGCCGAGCACGCCGCCGATCAGAAGCGCAATCCCGAGCAGCGAGGTCGCGATCGGCCGGCGGATGAATGGTTCGGAAACGCTCATGAAAGCCTGCTCACCGCTCGGCGAATGTCCGCCTCCATCGGTTGGCGGTCACGGCTGCGACCTCGGCCGATCGCCGTTGGAACCGGACGGTCCTTTCTGATCGCCTTCACCGGACTTGGCGCGTCGCTCGCCATTGTCAGCGCCGGGCGCCTTGGACTGGACGTCGCGGCTGCTCTTGCGCTTGCGGGGGGCCAGGTCCGCCGACGGCGTTTGCTCATCCCTACCGACAACGACTCTGGCGCCGTCGGCAATATTGGCAAAGCCCGTCGTCACCACACGATCGGCCGTGGTCAGACCGCTTCCGATCACCGCGTCGGTTTCGTTCTGCTGCGTCACGGTCACCGGCTTCGCCGTCGCCACATTGTCCGGACCGATGACATAACTGAACGTCCCGGCCGGACCGCGCTGAACGGCGGAAGAAGGAATGACGATCGCATTCGGCAGGGTGTCGATCTTGAGCCGCACATTCACGAACTGTCCGGGCCAAAGCTGGAAATGACCGTTCGGAAATTCGGCCTTCAGCTTCAGCGTTCCGGTGGTCGGGTCGACCTGGTTGTCGATCCCGCCCAACTTGCCCTGGTCGATGACGGTGACGCCATCATTGCCGAACACATCGACCGCGAGCGCGCCTTTGGATGCCGCGGCATTGACGCGCATGATCTGCTGCTGCGGCAGGCTGAATTGCACCGCGATCGGCTGCAGCTGGGTGATGATCACAAGCCCGGTCGCATCGGCAGTGTGGATGATATTGCCCTGATCGATTTGCCGCAGACCAGCCCTTCCGGAAAGCGGCGCCACGATCTTGGTGTAACCGAGCATCGCCTGCGCATTGTCGATCGCGGCCTGATCGGCCCTTATCAGGGCTTCCTGCTGGGCGACGACCGCGCGCTGGGTGTCGGCCTGCTGCTTGGAGCCGGCGTTTGAGGCAGCGAGTTGCTGGTAGCGCGCAAGATCGAGACGCATGTTGGCGAGCTGCGCTTCATCCTGCGCCTTCTTGGCAACCGCCTGATCGAATTGCGCCTGATAGATCACCGGATCGATCTCGGCCAGGATATCGCCCTTCTGAACATCCTGACCTTCAGTGAAATTGATGCGGGCGAGCTTGCCATCCACCTGCGAGCGGACGGTCACTGTGTTGAGCGCCCGCACCGAACCAACGCCCTCCAGATAAACCGGAACATTCTCGACGCGCGGCGCGGCCGCCAATACCGGCACCGGCAAATCCGGACGAGCGCGGTTGGTACCCTGACGGTTTTGCCAGGCGTACCAGCCGATGTAGCCGAGGCCCCCCAGAATCAGAAGGGTTACGGCAATCGAAACCACGCGGCGGCGCGCTTTCGAGGCCGCATTCGCTACGCGCTGGCCCGCCGACCGGGCGGCCTCATTGAGATCCGGCTTAAAGAGCATCCGCCGCCCTCTCCGTTTTGGGCTCCCACCCGCCGCCCAGAGCCTGATACAGGCTGACAATAGCAAGCAACCTCGCCAACTGCGCCTGGGACAACACGTCCTCCGCCTGGAACAGCGTGAGTTGGGTATTTAGCACAGTTACGATATCGGCGGTGCCGGCGCGAAGCTGCTGCTCGGAGAGCTGAAAGGCGCGGCGGGAGGCCGCCACCACCTGACGCTGCAAGCGCAACTTCTCCGTCGTTTCCCTGATCGCCACCAGCGCATTATTGACGTCGGCAAAAGCCGAGACGACGGTTTTGCGATAGGTCTGCAGCAATTCGTCCTGACGTGCCCTGCTGTATTCGAAGTTGCCGAGAATCTGGCCACCGTCAAAAATCGGCTGGGTCAGACTTCCGACTACATTGAAGAACGCTGCATGCGGCTGAAACAGCGACACCAGCGCCGAACTTTGATAACCGCCCTGCCCGGTCAACTGAATGCTTGGAAAGAACTGCGCGCGGGCGCTGCCGACATTGAAAGTCGCCGAAGCCAGTTGCGCTTCCTGACGCCGGATATCCGGTCGCTGGATCAGCAGCTCCGAGGGCAGTCCGGGCGTCACGCGCGGTGAGGCAATGCGATCGAGCGTGCCTCCCGTGATACGCACGCTTTCCGGAGGGCGGGCCACCAGCGTTGCAAGCGCGTTGACGTTTTGAGCCAGGCTCTGCCGCAGTTGCGGAATGGCCGCCTTCTGGTTGGCCAGAACACTCTCCTGCTGGGCGACCTCGAGGTCGTTGCCAGTACCGGCTCTCAGGCGATCCTTGATCGCATCGAGGATGCGCTGGGCGCTCGTGATGTTGCGTTCAGCCGTGCGGATCCGGTCCTGGGCTCCGAGCACCTGAAAATAGGCATTCGCCACACTAGCAAGCGTCGTCAACGCGACCACGTCGCGATCGAACCGGTTGGCGATGGTGGTCTCTTCAGCGGCCTGGGCGGCATCTCGGTTTTTACCCCAGAAATCGAGCTGGTAGCTCGCGCTCAAGGAAGCCGAATAATTGACCACTTCCCGGCCGCCATTGGTCAAGCCACTCGAACTCGCGCCAGAGGTTCGCGAATAGGTCTGTTGGCCGGTGCCGCTCAGGCTCGGCAGCAGCGCGGCACCGGCGATTCGGGCCTGGGCGTCGGCCTCCAGAAAACGCGCGGTGGCGGCAGCGATATCAAGATTGACCGTCTGCGCTTCCTCCATCAGCGCGGTCAGTTCCGCCGAACGGAAGCCGCGCCACCAATCGAGTGTGGGCGGACTGTCGGCGCTCGTCAGGCGCGCGGCCTGATAGCCGTTGGGAACATCCAGTGCGGGATCCGGAAGGTCATTGGTCAGAAGGCACCCGGCCGAACTCGCCGCGACCAAGAGCGCCAACAGCTGGCGCCACACACGAAGGCCGCCCCCCGCGCGTCCGATGAAGCCTTTCAGGGCTTCCGTGATGAGGGGCAGCCGACCGTTCACTAAAGCCCTGGCTTTCGTTGAGACCAAACGCCGCATTCTAGCTGCGCCACTGGTGACCGGACAGCCCCGATCGCCTTTTCAGGCGAGTTTGCTGGGGAAGCTCTCAGCTTCCACCCTTGCAAGTTGGCTCGATTTTACGGCCGGAACCAAGATGTTGCGCTGCGAGCTTCCGGCAATCTTACCAAGATTTCATGCGGCCCACAGCCACAGCCCCTAGGCTGAAGCAAAAGGCCGCGGCTACGATAATGCACGTCCCCATTATCGAAGAGGTTAGCGGTAGAGCGGCGGCTTGGTCACTTGCGCGGCCATAGGCAATACAAGTCACCGTTGGTGACCGGCAGTTCGGTCCGGGCGCCGCCTGTCTCCCCTCGATGACGATGGCGCGCTCCATCCCTCGCAATCGTTCGATCGCCCATAACGAAAATGGCCGGTCCTATCTCGATCCGCCTTGGCGGCAGGGTCATCCGAAGATAGCATCTGGCCGCATTTTTTCTGTGGGGCGGGTCGGGGTGCCAGGCAGCTGCCGACTTTTTTTGGCGATCGAATCGACTGTCCGATTCGGGCTCGCTCAATCGATTGTGTTTCCGTCGACGGGTATTTCGATGCCAGCCTTGATATCGGTGACACCACAAAATGTGAATGAATTGCTGCCCGACCTGCCGCGGCTGGCCCGCCTAGCGTTGAGCTTCGGCGCGAGGCTGCGGCGAGGAACGCTCGATGTGACCCTGCCGGACGGGCGAAGAGTGAGATTGGGCGGCGCCGAGCCTGGTCCTTCGGCGGAAATGATCCTTTACAACTATCATTTCGCCTCGCGGCTTCTCAACGGCGGCGACATTGGCATCGCCGAGGCCTATCTCAATGGCGAATGGGACACACCGGACCTTACGCGATTCCTCTATTTGTTCTGCGTCAATCACGACCTGATACAGGCCATGCTCGGCAACAAACCGTTGATGCGCTTCTTTCAGATGATCCGCCATTGGTTCAATCGCAATACCAAGCGCCGGGCTCGCCGCAACATCTATGCCCATTACGATATCGGCAACGCGTTTTACGCCGCGTGGCTTGATCCCAGCATGACCTATTCCTCGGCGCTGTTCGAGGATCATTGGCAGGACCTGACGGCCGCGCAAGAGAACAAGTTTCGGCGCTTGGCGGATGCGATCGAGCTGCGGCCGGGTCAGCGGCTGCTGGAGATTGGCTGCGGCTGGGGTGGCTTTGCCGAATTCGCCGCCAAAAATTATGGGGCGAGTGTTGTCGGCCTGACCATCAGCCGGGAACAGCACGATTTTGCCAAAGCGCGCATTCAGAAGGCCGGGCTTGCCGATCAGGTCGATATCCGTCTGCAGGACTATCGCGACGAGCGGCAAACCTACGACCGGATCGCCTCGATCGAAATGATCGAAGCCGTCGGCGAGCAATTCTGGCCGCGCTATTTTTCGCAGCTGCGCGACCGGCTGTTACCGGGCGGTTTAGCCGGTATCCAGGCCATCACCATCCAGGACGGACTGTTTCAAACCTACCGCCGCGAGGTCGATTTTATCCAGCGCTATGTTTTTCCCGGCGGCATGTTGCCGTCCCCCGCAATTCTCAAATCGCTCGGCGATCGCTTCGGATTGCCGATCATCGGCGAGCGGGTTTTCGGACAAGATTACGCGCGCACGCTCGCAAGCTGGCGGGACAATTTCCGTGCGGCCTGGCCGAAGCTGATGCCGCTCGGCTTCGACGATCGGTTCCGACGGCTCTGGGAATATTACCTGGCCTATTGCGAGGCCGGATTCATGTCGGGAAATATCGACGTGCGACAGGTCATTTTCGCCCGGCAAGGCTAGCTGAAACCCCTGTCACGCCGGAAGACTTATGGGCGGCTGCGGGACACCCACTGCCGCCGAAAGCTCCTGACCATGGCTATGCCGGAACCGGCGCAAATTCGTGGGCGCTGGCAGCCCGCCCTCTTTCCCTTTGATGGAACGCACTTTAGGTTGGTGAAGACTGCCAATAATCCAAGAGTCGCGCATGAAAGTCTCAAATAACGTCATCGACGCCATCGGCAATACACCGCTTATCCGGCTGACGCGCGCCTCCGAACAAACTGGCTGCACGATCCTCGGCAAGGCCGAGTTCATGAACCCTGGTCAGTCGGTCAAGGACCGCGCGGGGAAATGGATGATCCTGGAGGCGGAGAAGCGCGGCGATCTCAAGCCGGGCGGCCTCGTCGTGGAAGCGACCGCGGGCAATACGGGCATTGGGCTGGCGGTCGTCGCCGCCGCCCGGGGATATCGCACGCTGATCGTGATCCCGGAAACGCAGAGCCAGGAGAAAAAGGACTTTCTCAAACTTTGCGGCGCCGAACTCGTCGAGGTGCCCGCGCTGCCCTATGCCAACCCGAATAATTATCAGCATATCGGGCGGCGTCTGGCCGACGAACTTCGAAAGAACGAGCCGAACGGGGTGCTGTTCGCCGATCAGTGGAATAACCTCGACAATGCCAAGGCTCACTACGAGTCGACCGGGCCGGAAATATGGGAGCAAACCGGCGGCAAGATTGATGGCTTCGTCTGTTCGGTCGGGAGCGGCGGCACGATCGCGGGCGTCAGCCGCTATCTGAAGGAGAAAAACAAGAACGTCAGAATAGCCTGCGCCGATCCGCACGGCGCGGGCATGTACGAATATTTCAGGACCGGTGAAGCGAAGGCCACGCCAGGTGGTTCGATCACCGAAGGCATCGGCCTCAACCGCGCTACGGCGATCGTCGAGACGGCGAAGGTCGATGCCACCTACCTCGTTGCAGACGAGGAGGCGATAGCCCTGATCTTTGACCTGGTGCAGCACGAAGGTCTTTGCCTCGGCGGCTCAACCGGCATCAATGTAGCAGGCGCCATCCGGCTTGCGAAGGAGCTCGGCCCCGGCAAGACCATCGTGACGGTGCTCTGCGATTCCGGCAGCCGCTATCAATCCAAACTGTTCAATACGGATTTCATGCGCGCCAAAAATCTGCCGGTGCCGGCCTGGCTCGACAGGCGCAGCAACATCAAGCCGCCCTACGTTTGAAAGCGAGCCGGACCGGCTAGCGCAAGATCTGGCTGAGGAACAGCTTTGTTCGCGCGTGCTGCGGATTAGCGAAGAATTCCCGCGGCACATTGGATTCGATGATCTGGCCCGCATCCATGAAGACGATGCGGTCGGCTACTTCCCTCGCGAAGCCCATCTCGTGCGTCACGACCAGCATGGTCATGCCTTCATGGGCCAGATCGACCATGGTATCCAGCACCTCCTTGACCATCTCGGGGTCAAGCGCCGATGTCGGCTCGTCGAACAACATGACTTTGGGATTCATAGTCAGTGCACGCGCGATTGCGACCCGTTGCTGCTGACCGCCCGACATTTGTCCGGGATACTTGTTCGCCTGGTGCGGGATCTTTACCCGCTCCAGATATTTCATGGCCGCGGCCTCGGCATCCTTCTTGGGCATATGACGCACCCAGATCGGCGCCAGCGTGCAATTCTCCAGCACAGTCAGGTGAGGAAACAGATTGAAGCTCTGGAACACCATTCCGACTTCCCGCCGGACCTCATCGACCCGACGGAGATTCGGACCAAGCTCGATGCCATCGACGACGATCTGTCCTTCCTGAAATTCTTCCAGGGCATTGATGCACCGGATGAGGGTGGATTTGCCCGATCCCGAAGGACCACAAATGACAATGCGTTCACCCTTGGCGACTTCGATGTCGATGTCGCGAAGCACGTGAAAATTGCCATACCATTTGTTGAGACCGGCAATACTGACAATTGAATCGGAGCTCATGTTGACAAACTCAATGGCGCTGATGGGCATTCAGCCGCCTCTCCACAAACAGGGAGTAGCGGGACATTCCGAAGCAGAACGCAAAATAGATCAAGCCGGTGAAAGCGAACCCGGTGAAAAGTGTGGTCGGCGTCGACCAGACCGGATCGGAAAATGATGCCCGCAGGCTGCCGAGCAAATCGAACAACGCCACAATTGATACCAGCGACGTGTCCTTGAATAGCGCAATGAAACTGTTGACCAGACTGGGAATGACATGCCGCAGGGCTTGCGGCATCACCACAAAGCTCGTGGTCTTCCAATAGGACAGGCCAAGGGCGCTGGCGGCCTCGTACTGGCCTCGCGGAATGGCTTGTAACCCGCCCCTGATCACCTCGGCGTTATAGGCACCCGCAAACAGCGCGATGCCGATCAGTGCCCGCACCAAACCATCAACGGTGAAGCCGGCCGGCATGAACAGCGGCAGCATGTAGGTCGCGAAAAACAGCACCGTGATCAGGGGAACACCGCGCCAGAATTCAATGAAAGCCACCGAGAAGACCCGGATCAGCGGGATAGTCGAACGACGGCCAAGCGCAAGCGCCATTCCAACGGGCATGGAAGCCACGATGCCGGTGACCGAAACGACCAGGGTCACCAGAAACCCGCCCCACAGCCGGGTGTCTACGAGCGGCAGCCCGCCATGATCGAGGTTCATCACGGCGATCATGAGTCCAATACCAATGAAGATTGCGATCACTGACAACATAGCGCGCCATCCGGCACGAAGGCCGCCGCTGGCAAACCATGTCAGCAGACATCCGAGAATGGCCGTGCCTGTCAGGTCGGCCCAGACCGGCCGGCTCATGGCTTGAAACTCATCGCGCAACCAGGTGAGCGGGGAAAACAGCCAGGATAATCCTCGCCCGAGCCAGTCGATCAGCCGGCCCACGACTTCGAGCGCAGGTCCGAGAAACGCCGTCGCGTGCCCGGTTTCAGCAAGCTTGCGCCCGGCCTCGCGGATGCTATCGGCGAACCCCGCCAAGAGATCAGCGATCCAGCTGATGGCAAATCCCGAAAGCCCTCCTCCCCGCAGCAGATAGAAGCCGACGACCGGCAATGCGAAGAAAAACAGTCCCGCATTAAGGGTTTTTCCGGGTAGCCGAGGCACGAGCAAGGGGATCAGCAGCAGCGCGGCCAGCAGGAACGTAAGGTCGACGCGCCAGCGCTGGGCCTCGGGATAAAAGCCGTAAATCAACTGTCCGAGCTTGGCGTGGATATAAGGCCAGCAGGCGCCCACGGCTTGGCCGGCGTTCTCGGCGAGGCAGGCGGTGCGATCCGATCCGCTCCACACGGCATCCACCAACAAGAAGCGGATCGTGGGCACGACAATTGCCCAGAGCAGCAGCACGCCCGCGATCGTCAAGATGATGTTGAGCGGCGAGTTGAACAGCCGCGTCCGCATGAAACCGATCAAACCGGTGGTCCTGACCGGAGCGGGTCGCTCTGGCGCAATCTCGTTGCGGACGAAGAAGGTGGCCTCGATGTCGCTCATGCTCCGAGGCTCCGACCCAGACGCCAGCCATAGAAGCTCATCAGCGCACTGGTGACGAGCGAGATCAGGAGATAGACGCCCATAGTCATGGCGATGATTTCGATCGCCTGCCCCGTCTGGCTGAGTGTTGTACCGGCAAAGACCGAAAACAGATCCGGGTATCCGATGGCCACCGCCAGCGCGGAATTCTTGGTCAGATTAAGATATTGATTGGTGAGCGGTGGAAGGATAACGCGCATGGCTTGTGGGATCACGATCAGCCTCAGGACCTGGCCCCGTGAAAGACCAAGCGAGGTTCCCGCTTCCATCTGTCCCCGATGAACCGACTGAATGCCGGCGCGGACATTTTCGGCAATGAAGGCCCCGGTGTAAGTCGCCAGTGCCAGGGTCAATGCAACGAATTCGGGAATCAAACGGGCGCCACCGGCGAAATTGAAGCCCCTCAATTCGGGGATCTCGAGCGTGAACGGCAGGCCAAACACCAAAATGGCGGCGGCCGGCAGGCCGACGAGCATCGCAACGATTGACGGCCAGATCGTCAGGGCCTGCCCGGTACGGAAGAGCCGCCGTCGGGCATAAATCCGCAGCGCCAACGATCCCAGGATTGCAATCAAAAACGCACAACTGACCGCAACAAAACCTCCCAGCGCGACTGGCCGGGGAATGACCAGTCCGCGGTTGCTCAAAAACAGCCAGCCAAAGACGGAAATGCTCTGTCGCGGATTTGGCAGCGCGCTCAGAACCGCCAGGTACCAGAACAGCATCTGGAACAGCAGCGGCAGGTTTCGGACCAGTTCGACGTACCCTCCCGCGATGCGTGACAAGAGCCAATTCGGCGAAAGCCGGCCAAGTGCGACCACGAAGCCGATCACCGTAGCAAAGAAAATGCCGATCGCTGAAACCACCAGCGTATTGACGAGGCCCACCAGGAACACACGGAAATAGGTATCGTTGCCCGAATAGGCAATCAGGCTCTGGCTGACGTCGAACCCGGCCGTATTGTTGAGGAAACCAAAGCCCGAAGCGATACGCTGCGCTTGCAGGTTGGCGCGGGCGTTGGCCACGATTTCGTAGCCAAGCCAGAGCAGCACAGCGACGAAGGCAAGCTGGAAGGCGAGCCCTCGCCAACCGGCCCTGCCGCCAAGCGCCCGGCGGAGCCGAAGCGGCCATTGCGACGGCGGCGTTCGCGGTACTGTGCTCATCGCCGCCGCCCCGAGATTGGGACTAGCGAATAGGCGGCGCGTACTGAATTCCGCCCTTGTTCCACAGCTGGTTGAGTCCCCGGGCAATTCCGAGCTTCGAACTCGGACCGACATTGCGATCGAAGGATTCGCCGTAATTGCCGACCGCCTTGATGATCCGGATCACCCAATCCTTGGTCAGGCCCAGTTGCTCGCCGAGGTTACCGTCGGACCCGAACATCCGCTTCAGCTCGGGCTTGTCGGATTTGGCCATGTCGTCGACATTGCGCTGCGTCACGCCCTGTTCTTCCGCACCGACCATCGCAAACAGCACCCACTTCACAATGTCAAACCACTGATCATCGCCGTGGCGAACCATCGGACCAAGCGGCTCCTTTGAAATTACTTCGGGCAGCACCCCGTGGTCGGCAGGATTGGCGAGCTTCAGCCGCATGGCATACAACTGCGACACGTCGGAGGTGAAGACATCACAACGGCCTGATTCATAGGCCTTGATGGTTTCATCCGCGGTGCCGAAAGCAATGACTTCATACTTCATGTTATTACCCTTGAAGTAGTCAGCCAAATTCTGCTCGTTGCTCGTGCCGGTCTGGACACAGACCGAGGCGCTATTGAGTTCCAGCGCCGAATTGACCTTCAGCGACTTCTTCACCAGGAAGCCCTGCCCGTCGTAATAGGTCACGCCGGTAAAATTGGCACCCAGCGACGTATCGCGTGACAGGGTCCATGTAGTGTTCCGCGACAGCACGTCGATTTCACCGGACTGCAGGGCCGTGAACCGGTCCTTGGCCGACAGGGGTACGAACTTCACCTTGGTCGGATCATTGAAGATGGCGGCCGCAAGCGCGCGGCAGACGTCGACGTCCAGCCCGGTCCAGTTGCCCTTGTCATCGGGCGATGAAAAGCCCGGAAGGCCCTGGCTGACCCCGCAGGACAACATGCCCCGGTCGGTGACGGTCTTGAGCGTTTGTGCGCTGGCAGTTTGGGCCGACAGCGCGGCTGCGCAGGCAAGGGCAACAACGAGAGAGATGCGTGTCATGGGCAAAGCCTTTCAAGGATCGTCCGAAGCCTCTGCTTATCACCGCCCGTGCCGACGGCCAATCTTGTGATCTGTGGCCTCGGGATCGGAGGCTCTGGGCCGCGCAAGCTATGCTCAGGCTGGATCGGCATTCGCAGCAGGCCCCTCAACGTGCGGCGTTGGTGCCCGCATCACAGAACGGCTGGCGATCCGGGTCAAGGGGTTGACGAGTATCTTCTGTGTTCTGTTAGAACAAAATCGGCATTTGGGCCGATCCTGCGGCGGGGTCTTTCATGACAACCTCGCAGCTGCGGCAAAATGGCCCTTTTTATAAGGACGAGAGAGGCGGCCGCCCATGACGATGCCGAGCGATGACAAGCGGACCGATAGCAACCAGCCTGAAACGACGCTGGTGACCGCCGGTCGCGACACAAAGGCACAGAAGGGGTTCGTCAATCCCCCGATCGTTCGCGGTTCGACGGTGCTTTACCCGACCGCTGAGGATCTTCATGCCCACCGAAGCGAATTTCAGTACGGGCGTCAGGGCACGCCGACCACGCGCGCCCTGCAACATGCCCTGATGGCACTCGAAGGTCCCGAATGCGCCGGCGTTGGACTGGCGCCCTCAGGACTGGCGGCAATTACCACGGCTCTGCTGTCGGTCTTGAAGGCCGGTGATCACCTGCTTGTTGCCGACAACGTCTATCGACCCTCGCGCAATTTCTGCAACGGCTTTCTCGCGCGCTTTGGCGTTCAGACCACTTATTTCGATCCGGCCATCGGAGCGGGAATCGCGCCATTATGGCAACCCAACACCCGCGCGGTGCTGGTCGAAGCGCCCGGCTCCCAATCATTCGAAATGACTGATATCCCGGCGATCGCCGAGGTCGCGCACGGCAATGGCGCGCTGGTGATCGATGACAATACCTGGGCCACACCGCTCTATCATCGCTCACTCGACCAGGGCGTCGACATCAGCATCCAGGCCGCGACCAAATATATCGGCGGCCACTCCGACATCATGTTCGGAACGATATCAGCCAACGCGAAAGCATGGCCGCAACTGGCCGAGAATATCCGGCTGCTTGGCGTGTGCGCGGGGCCCGACGACGTGTTCCTGGCGTTGCGCGGTCTCCGGACGCTCGCGGTGCGGCTCGCCCAGCATCACCAGTCGGGCCTTGAAATCGCCCGATGGTTGGAAACGCGGCCCGAGGTCGCCAGGGTCTTGCACCCGGCGCTTGAAGGTGATCCCGGCCATGCCATCTGGAGACGCGACTTTACCGGTGCATCGGGCCTGTTCAGCGTCATCCTTAAGCCGGTCCCCTTAAAGGCCGTCGACGCCCTGCTCGATGCGGTCGAGCTGTTCGGCATGGGATATTCCTGGGGCGGCTTCGAGAGCCTGATCATCCCCTTCGATTGTGCGCCATACCGGACCGCGACCAATTGGCAGCCGGAGGGCCCAGCGCTGCGGCTGCATGTCGGGCTAGAGAATGTCCACGATCTCAAAGCTGATCTCGAGCAGGGATTTGCGGCCCTGCGCGCTGCGGCCTGATCGCCTTAATCGGTCGCCGAAGCCTGGCGTCCGTTCATCATGATGAAATAGAGATTGCGGAAATAGACCACGAGGCCAAGCGCCTGGCCCGCGATGAACACTGGATCCCTGCGATAGAGCGCATAGACCAATAGCAGGACGCCGCCGCCGATGGAGAAAAACCAGAAGGCCACTGGCATCACGCTCTTGCGAGCGCGTTCGGAGGCGATCCATTGCACGACAAACCGCATCGTAAACAGCGCCTGCGCGGCGAAGCCAAGGACCACCCAGGCGTCGAACTTGATGACGAAGACATCGTGAAGGTAATTGGCGAGCTGGTTGAGCGTCTCAGTCATGCAAGGTGACCTCTGTCGCAATGGGCGTCGGCTTCTTACGGCGGATCAACCACCAGACGCCGGCCAGATCCATGATCCCGATCCACAGGCGATCGAAGAATCCATAATTCGAGACGCCGGAACGGCGCGGCCGGTCGATCACCTCGACATACGCGATGTCGAAACCTTCGCGGCGCACCAGAGCCGGCAGAAATCGGTGCAGACCATCGAAATACGGCATCGATAGGAACACGTCGCGGCGGAATGCCTTGAGGCCGCATCCTGTATCGCGGGTACCGTCGCGCAGGATGGCACTGCGTACACCATTGGCGATGCGCGATTGCATTTTCTTGAAGCCGGTGTCCTTGCGGCCCACCCGGAGACCGGCGACCAACCCGACATGCCCGCCGGTCTCGATCGCGGAAACCAGCGCCGGCAGAAAAGCCGGATCGTTCTGCCCGTCGCCATCCAGTGTCGCGACGATCGCTCCGCGTGCCGCGCGCACGCCGCTGCGGACCGCAGCTGATTGTCCCGACGATGCGGCGTGTCGAAGCATCCGCAAATTCGCGCGCCGGGCCATGATTTCGCGCAGTCGCTCAGCGGTATCATCGGTCGAACCGTCATCGACGTAGATGATTTCGTAAACCCAGCGGCCGTCGAGCGCCGCCGTGATCTCCTCGATCAACGGTGCGATATTGCCGGCCTCGTTACGTACCGGCACCACAATGGAAACGGCAACCGCTTCCGAATCCGACGGGGACAAGGGATATTCTCGCCTGGGCTGGTGTTCGCCGTAGAAAGCTTCTCGGCGTCCGCTTCTTATGGGGCTGCAGGCGCGCCGGCAACCCCTTATCGGAGGGCGGCTGGCCTATCCGCGCGGAGCAATTTCCCCGCCGGGCCGAATGACAAATCCCAGCTTTCGGCAGGCGAACCAGTAGCGCACCACGAGCGCTCCGATCAGGCCGATCAGCGCGCCGGCCACCACATCGCTGGGATGATGGGCGAGCAATACCAGCCTCGTGATCATGATCAGAACGGCGTAAGCCCCTGTCACCAGGGATAGCCGGGGCCAGATCGCAGCAATCGCCAAGGCCAGCGCCGCAGCGGTGATCGAATGCGACGATGGCAGACTCGCGTAGGCTTCGGTGCCACCGAAAGGATGGAAATTGAAGGGATCGGCCGGTCCGCCCACAAAAGGCCGTCCACGTCCAATCATCCATTTCAGCACTTCTCCCGCCATCACCGGCACCAGCACGGCGAAAAGGACGAACTGCAAACGTACGATCCAGCCGATCGCATAGATCCGCACCGAAGCCGTTAAGAAAGGCGTGATCACGATGAACGCGAGCAAGAGTACGGCCAATGTCCAAAGCACATATCCGGATTTGCCGAATTCAGTGATGACGCGCACCGGCCACAATTCGGGCGCGCCGCGCGGTGGCATCCACGCGATCTCGCGGGCGTCTAATCCAACCATCAGCAAAATGATTGCGAGCGTGCCGATCCCCGCAAGCACCAACAGGTCACGCGCGAGGCGACGAGACGCTTGGGGACGGCGGGAATGCGAGGTGGGTCGCACGAGTGGCGCGACGTTGCTCTTCAACAACCCGCCAAGCGTGGCGAAATAGCCCGTACGGGCGCCTCCGGATATCGGAGCGATCATCCTATTCCGTTCCTTCCGAACGATAGATCGCAACCGAAATGGCCCGGCCCTGGGAGATGTTGAAACCCTCAATTCGGCTCGCCACGTTGTAACGGAGACCGATGGCCTCTGCTCGCAGCGCAAAACTGCGCTCCGAACGCGCTTCGACAAGAGCAAAGCGGCAGGTCCCGTGCCCCAGGAAATCGGCTGCGCCAGATCCATCGGTCAACAGGATGGAGGTATTCGTCATGAAGACGAGACTGGGCTCCTGGAATCCGGCAGCAGCGGCCTTCGGTCCTACGCAGACTACGTTACGCAGCGCTCGGGCGATTTCCGCGCTCGGAAACAACGGCGTCAGAGACGGCAACACAATTCCGTAGATGGCGGCCGCCAGCATCATAGAGGCGGCGACGGCATTGAGCAGCGAACGCTCGGCGCGATTGTCATCAAACAACCACCACGCAAACAAGCCGAAGATCAGCGAGGCAGCGATAAATGGCCAGGCGTAGAACGCCGGCTGAAAAGTCAACGCAATGGCACCGATGATCGCCCCGAGCGATGCGAGTGCGGGAATGAGAAACCACCACGCCGAACCGCGTCTGAGCCAGGAGCGGGATAATACCCGCCGCTCAAGCGCCCCGACGGTCAGGATCGCAATCGCCGGATAGAGCGGCAGCACGTAATGCGGCAGTTTGGTCAGGACGGCCTCGAACACGATCCAGGACGGCACGAGCCAGGCCAGCAGGAACTGCGCGCCGGGTTCGCGGCGCGCCCGCCAGATCGCTGGCGCCGCCATGCCCGCGAGCGGCGCACCCGGCCAGAAGGTCACCCAGAACAACGCCAGATAATATCCCGGCGGAGCTCCATGCGACTCCTGGGCACCCAGTTTGCTCAGCATATCCCCACCGACGGAATCGGCGAAAAAGGCATCCCCCGCCCGCCAGAAGATTGCAACGAACCAGGGCAACACCAGCACCAGGAGCCATATCAGTCCCCAGACCGGACGTAGCCGCCAAAGCCAGCCGCCATCGCGATCCAGGATGGCGAGCGCGGTGATCGTGAGGCCCACAAACATCAGGATCAGCGGTCCCTTGAGCAGGATTCCACCCGCCAACGCGGTCCAGAAAATCGCCGGCGATGACCACGGCGGGCGCGGCGGGTCTTCGCCGCGCTGCCAGGACATGTAAACCCGCGCCATCGCCCCCATCGCGGCCACCACCGTCAACAGGAGCATGGCATCGGTCTTGGCCAGGCGCGCCTCGGCCCCGAGCACCACCGAACTACCCATCATGAGCGCTGCGAGCACCGCACCCCGGCGCGTGACGAAAGCCAGCGCCGCCCAATAGGTCAGAAGCATGCCTCCGAGAGCCCCCACCAGCGAGGGCACCCGGTAGAGCCATATCCGGGCTTGGGCGCGTGGCAGACCCAAGGCCGAAGCCGTCTCCACCGCCGCGCCCTGCAGCCAGTAGATCCCGACCGGCTTCTTGTAACGGACGTCTTCTTGAAAACGGATATCGACAAAATCGCCAGTCTCGACCATCTGCTTGGTCGCCTGCGCGAACCGCGCCTCGTCGCGATCGATGGGCGGAATGGTGAAAAAACCCGGCAGGAACAGAAGCAGGCCGCAAACGAGAAGAAACGACAGCGAGCGGAGGTGGTCGCGCGTCACGAAATCCAGCACCCCGGCCAGCCAGTTCCCCGGATCAACCTGGGAATTCACCCGGTTTCTCGGCTCTCGTGGCTCTCCAAATCGGGGGCGCGGATAGGTCTGTGACATCGGTTCCGCATACGCTGAAACCGATATTCCGACAACCGCTTAGCTGGTCTTCATTGAATTCTGACGACGACTGTGTCCGCCGCGCCCGTGGCGTCCATCACGGTCAGCCGCGCAAAGCCCGGCCCCGGACAATCGATCAGCCGCTGACGGCGGCCATCGATCTCGCCAACCGCCACCCCATTGACCAGCATCGTCATCGGCAGCACCCCGCCCGCGACCCGGACCGGCATCGCTGCCGCCTCGCCTCCCGTAGCGGAGACATCGATGCGGGAGCCGTTCACCGGGTATTGGATATGAAGCGCCTGCTCGCTGCCCACGCGGACCAGTTCACCCGCCGGGCGGAATCGGCGCAGCGGCAGCGGCAGCCGCGCGTTGGCGGCGATTAGCACGCCCCTCGGAGCCCTGGGCAGTGCCATCGGCAATCTGCCGGTCCGCGCAAACGCGTCAAACAGGATCGGCGCCGCTGCCGTTCGCCCAATTAGACCGGGCACCGGCGCGCCGTCAGGACGACCAACCCACACGCCGATCGTCATTCGTCCATCGAAGCCGATCGACCATGCATCCCGATAGCCATAGCTGGTGCCGGTCTTGAAGGCGAAACGATTGGACGGTGCGTTTTCCGGCGGAGGTGTCCCCATCAGCACGTTGCCGACCTGCCAGGCGGCAGCCGGATCGATCAGCCGCAACGCCTCTCGCGGGTCGCCTTCATCGGCGATCTCCCGAAGCGGCAGCGTGCTGCCAAGTCGAGCAAGGCCGCCGTAAAGCTGCACCAGATCCTGCAAGGAAATGCCGACCCCGCCGAGCCCCATGGCCAGTCCCGGGGTCTCGTCTTTTGGCAGCACCAGATGCGCGCCCGCCTGCCGCAACCGAGAGGACAACCGGCTTGCGCCGACCCGATCGAGCAAGGCCACCGCCGGAACGTTAAGCGATAGTTGCAGGGCTTTCCGAACCGGCACCGTCCCCTGGAATCGCATGTCGAAGTTTTCAGGCGCGTAAGAACCGAACCGGATCGGCCGATCATCGATCAGGCTTTCCGGGTGCACAAATCCATCCTCGAAAGCGAGGCCATAAATGAAGGGCTTCAGCGTCGATCCGGGCGAACGCACCGCGCGTGTCATATCGACCTGTCCAGCGCGTCGCTCGTCGAAATAATCCGGCGATCCAACCCGCGCCAACACCTCGCCACTGGCGTTGTCGACTGCAAGCAGCCCAATCGAGATGTGGGGACCGAACGCCGCCGCACGGTCGCGCACCAAGGCCTCCAGATTCTTCTGGATCGCGGCGTCCAGCGTTAGCTGGACCCGCGATCGGTCCTTCAGCCGATTGACGGCCTGGTCGGCCGAATGTGGCGCCAGGATCGGGATGGATTTGCGAAAGCGCGGCACGGGCGTCGACCGAGCCTGTGCCGCCTCCTCTTCCGAGACCCGGCCGTCACCAACCATGCGATCGAGCACATGGTTGCGCGCTATGCGCGCGTTGTCCGGGTGGCGATCGAGCCTGCGGCTTTCAGGCGACTGGGGCAAGGCCACTAGAAGTGCGGATTCGGCGAGCGACAGCCGCTTCGGCTCCTTGCCGAAATAAGCGACCGAGGCGGCCCTGATGCCCTCGAGATTGCCGCCGAAGGGCGCCAGAGTCAGATAGAGATTGAGTATCTCGTTCTTGTCGAGCTGCCGTTCGATCTCGATTGCGCGCAATATCTGACGCACCTTGGCATAAACCGAGCGATGCCGGCGCGGCTCCATCAAACGGGCGAGCTGCATGGTGATGGTCGACCCCCCGGATACGACGTGGCCGCGGGTGACGAGCTGAAACGCCGCCCGACCCAGCGCCAGCGGATCGACGCCGGCATGATCGCGAAACCGGCGGTCCTCGTAAGCCAGCAACAGTTTGAGATAGGTCGGATCGACATCGGTCCTGGCATTGACTGGAAGCCGCCAGCGACCATCGGCTATGGCGTAAGCACGCAACAGCTTGCCATTGCGATCGACGACGGTCGTCGAAATCTGCCTCGCCTCGGCAAGCGGCAGCGGCCCGAGCGAGACCACCCAGCCCGTGAAACCAGCGATGACCGACAACAGAACGGCCGCGCCGATAGCCAATCCAAGGCGACGGCGCTTTCGCCTTAGATTACCCGGGGCTGCCGTCGCGTGCTGGTGGGCGATCTCGGTCATTTGGCGGCGCGCACCTCGACCGTGCCGGTGCCGGTGCGCCCATAACGCGAGGGATTATACATGTCCTCGACATAGGCCTGCGGCAGCGCATATTTGCCGGGCGACACCGCGCGCACGATGTAAGCCACGGTGAAGACAGCCTTGTCGCTGCTGGTGCGATCGATCGCAGCCGAGAAGCGGTCATCGCGAAACTCGCTGTTCACGGGCTCCTGGCCATCTTCGATCCACTCCAGCGTCCCGGTATCGCCCGATGACACCAGATGCGGGTTGTCAATCTCAAGGCCTGCCGGCAGATAGTCCGACACCATGACATGGCCATAGGTCGGCTTGGCCTCGGTGATCTTCAGGACCACCGCAAATCGTTCGTTCTGCTTGACCTTGCTGATGTCGGCCGGTTTGCCGTCGAGCGTAAAATAGTTCCGCTCGATCTTGAAATCGTTGGCAACAGCCGGCTCGGGTGTCAGCGGTGCGCCGCTGACCGACACCACCGCCTGCAGCGGTGCATCGCCGGTGTTGGTGATCTTGACCGGCTTGCCCGCCATCTCCGC
>Ga0207647_10001214_pt1 | contig 19821 bp, 13 predicted proteins | sample KBSCornC2_FD_184295 | JGI IMG/M metagenome (GOLD analysis project Ga0207647, IMG submission 184295) | Corn rhizosphere microbial communities from Kellogg Biological Station, Michigan, USA - C2 (SPAdes) (version 2) | ecosystem: Host-associated > Plants > Roots > Rhizosphere ... | reverse complement strand
AAGGATATTGTAATTGAACAGGCCTTTAAAAAAAATTACAAACAGGAAGTTGAGTTCATCAAAAGAGATTTTAAAAAACATAAGCATACCCCGGTACCTTCAGGCGTCCGGCCTATGGAAGCAACCTTGATTGCTGAATCTTTTAACGACAAAGATTTTCTTTTTGAAATCAAATGGGATGGCTACCGCTGTATTGCGTATGTTGATGAGGGTGAGGTAAACCTTCGTTCCAAATCTGACCTTCCTTTCAATAAAAATTATCCGCTTCTTGTATCAGCACTCAGGCAGTGGAATATCAATGCAGTACTCGACGGGGAAGTTGTTGTCCTGAGCGAAGAAGGAAAGCCAAACTTCAATGCACTTCAGAATTATGGAAGAACACAGGAAGGCAATTTATTTTACCATGTCTTCGATATTCTTTGGTTAGACGGGATCGATCTGACCAATCAACCTCTTGAGAGAAGAAAAGAAATTTTAAAACGCATTGTGCCTGAAAACAGCATCATTCGTTTCAGCGACAGTATTGATGGGGAAGGAGAGCAATTTTTTGAAATGGTGAAAAACAGCGGGCTGGAAGGTATCATGGCAAAAAAGAAAAGCAGCCTTTATTTTCCCGGTACAAGGAGCAATGATTGGCTCAAGCTTCCAGTAGAAGAAATTAAAGAGTACGTGATCGTTGGTTACACCGAATCGGAGCACGGTAATCTTTTTTCAAGGATCATGTTTGGTAATTATCACGCGGATGGCAAACTCTATTACGTCCATCATTCAGGCGGTGGAATCTCTACTGAACTGATGAAGCGGACATACCAGGCCCTGAAAAAAATAGAAACCAGAAAAAAACCTGTTGTCAATGATGTAGAGGAAGAGACACCCATTCATTGGGTGAGGCCGGAGGTGGTAGGAAGGTTCAAACAAAAATCTCATGAACGAACAAAGGCTGATAAGATAAGGCATCCTGTTATTTTTCTTGGGGTCAGGGAAGACATTGAACCAACTGATGTCGTTGAAGGAAAAGAGCCGGGCAAGCTTTCGGAAATCAAAAAAACAAAGGGAAAAACTTCAGCAAGAAAAACTACGAAAGCAAAAAACAAAGGTCTTGACCAGGTTGAAGTCTGGAAACAATTGCATCCGGATGGGAAAGTGCAGTCAAGGGACGTTATTGATATCAACCGTAAGAAAATTACCATCATCAATAAAGACCAGGAATATTGGACCGGAATAACCAAGTGGGATGTAATGATGTACTACGCATCTGTCTCAGGTTCGTTGCTTCCTTATTTAAAAGACAGGCCTCTTGGTTTGCGTATCGTTTCCAAATGGGCAGGCGAGGACAACGAGCACAATTTCATTCGTAACATGAAAGGATATTATCCTTCATGGGTTGACATTTTTTCTACCGACCGAAGGATAGAAGCTGCAGGAAAAAGCGGTGACATTGACTGGGTTATTTGCAATAACCAGGAAACGCTTATTTATTTGCTGAACCTTGGCGCAATTGATCTTCATCCCTGGGCCTCCAGGGTACGATCTTCTGATCATCCTGATTTTATTATCATTGACCTTGATGCAAAAGCTGAAAGGAATGAAGCGCGTGGATCAAGCAGCAAACGCTTTAAGGATGTGATCAGGGTTGCAAAAACAGCAAAACAATTTTTTGATGACCAGGGGCTGACCTCCTTTGTAAAAATGTCGGGTAAATCAGGTTTGCATCTGCTGCTTCCCTGCAAAGGAATTGAGTACGGGGAGACGAGAATAGTTGCAGAAAACATTTGCAACGAGATCCAGATTCGTATTCCTAAAATTTCAACAACAAATTCATCGGTACATGCACGGGGTGGAAAGGTCTATATAGATCCAAGCCAGAACGATTATGGTGACCGCCTTGTCGCTCCTTATTGTGTGAGGGCATATAAACAGCCTTATGTTTCTGCACCACTTTCCTGGGATGAAATAAATAATGACCTGGACCGCAATGATTTTAAGATGGACAGAATGAAGGCGAGACTGGAAAAGCTAGGTGATCTTTTCGAAAATATTTTGGATGAAAAGATTCAGAAAACGAATTCAAAGATTCTAAGACAATTTATGACTTCTTCAATCGCCAAATGATTTGGTCTGTATTGATTCTTTAATTTTTGCGCCATATTGGTTGCAGGCTATTTCCAGGACAAGGTCAGTTACGATTCCCTTAAATAATTTCCCTGCACTGTCGGTAATTGCTTTTGAAGGTCTGTTCACCAAAATGAATTCGGTCATCGATAGAACATCCGGAAACAGCAGCGTAACTTTTCTCATCTGGCACTAAAAAAATCAAATTAGACCATTTTTCTTTCGCGCACCTTCTCCGTTTCTAACAATTTGTTGGGATGTCTGTTTGTTTGCAGTGGATTGTATGTGAGTCAGTGTGAATCTTCCACAAGGTGAGGAATGATAATCAATAACGATACCAATCCCAATGCCGCTACTCACAAATCGAGTTCTGGTATTTGCTTGATCTATTGAAACTTAAAACTGGTTGCAATTTCTTCAAGCATTTTCTTGTTTTGTTCAACAGATTCTTTGGCGCCGGTCGTTTTTATTTCATACAATCGTCCTGAGCCTTCTTTCATAAAGTAATACATCAGGTTGTACATTTCGCTACCATCTGAGAAGGTCAGCTTTGATTCTTTAAACCTTAGCAAATTGTCATCTTTTTTATAAGTGCTAAAATCCACAAGTTCATATCCGTTTTGAGCACCATCCGGAACATGTCTAACACTCTGGTTAAAAGCAGAGTCGATTGATGTGCTGTTATCAAACTCATATTTTGAAACAGCAAAAAGAGAAGGTTTATTCTGCTCTGAAGGATAGAGAACTGCTGTGTAAACAATGTTGTTATTCATCTTATGAAGAGCATTAAACAAACTAGCATCTGTATTGTACTTATAGGAAATAGTAATTGTAACAGAACTATCAATTTGGATTTTACTTTGAGAATAACTACTCAAGGCGATGGATAAAAGAATAAAAACAGACAATGGTTTCATGCGTGAAAGTTTTGGCTGACTGACAAAATAATAATTTCTTTTCAGCGGAGTGTTAAAAATGCAACCACTGCTCAGTGCATCGTTGCTGTTTCTCGTAGTTTGCTGTTTAATTATCTTTCTTCTTATCGATTGGTGGTATTTGATCTGCCGGCACTTCTTCATCGCGCAGAAGCATTAGCTGGTCAGGAGTCTTAATTACGATCTGAGGTTTACCTTTATACAGTTCAATTTTACCGTAAACAACTGCAATACCCTTTGGTAATTCTTCTTCAGGCTTATAACCAAGTTGAGTTCTTACATCCCCCCAAATGACAACTGTAAGCAATTGGTCCGGGTAGGCAGCACCCATGTTTATAAGCGTTGGACTGTTCTTCGCATTCTCCAAATACTTCACTGCAAACACTTTCCCTCTGACTTTCACGCTATCACCAACATGGTCTTTAACGTCTTCAAGTTTGATTTCTTTTTGTGCAATTGATGAAAGACTGAAAAACAAGAAAGCTATAATTGAAAGAAAACGCATAAACATTTGTTTGGGGAAATATAGCAATTAAATTTACCACAATATATTTTCTTACTATAGTTATTGAGCATGAAGTCAAAAAAATCATTGTTCACCGGTATAATCAAAACAGTGTTACTGTTATTGACTCAACTTAGCATTAGCGCTTGCAATGAAGATGGGATGACTGCTGAACAGGTAATACATCGGTTCATAAAAGTCAGTGGTGATGAAAACGATCTTAATAAACTAAAATCAACAGAAGCAAAAGGAGAAGGAACAGTAAATGGCGATACCGTACACGTTACTGTGATTAAAATATTTCCAAAAAAAATTTACGAGAGAATGGAAAGTAAAAAATTTGGAATTATAGAAACGATTTACAGCAATGGAAGATACCTGATTAAAAAAGACGGGAAAACAATTCCTGCCAAAGATTCAATGGGCGTTGAACTCTCAGCGGTTAATTCATTTCCGCTTGCGGACATGGCTTATGAGAAGCTCGGTTATCAAATGAGACTTATCCCCTCTGATGAAACCAATGATTATAAAGTTCAGCTGATTTCCCCAAGTGGTAATAAAACCATTAAGTACTATGACAAAGACAATGGTTATCTTACTAAAGTCATTTACCCTGACAATAGCATTAGCTATTTTTCAAACTATATCACAACGAAGGGATTTACATTTAGCAGAATAGAAACCTCAGTTGGTTCAAATAACTTCAAAGGGCAGGTTGTTATTTCTCAGATTATCTTAAACCCAAAGATCGATAGTTCAATGTTTAATTTTTAAACGTTTAATTTATTGAAGCAGACCTCTAAATTTAAGTTCTTTTACTGACCGAGCCTTATTAATTGGTCAGAACAACGTTCACACCTAAAATGATAAAAGTTTTTCCTGCACTTTATTCACACCTCTGTTGAAAAGTTTTTGGATTAAAAAGCACGCGATTTTAGACTTAGAATCGTTTATTTTGAAACTAGCAACGACAACCTCTTTCTTATGAATATCGCATTTTCCAGAATCCTTAAAATCGGTGAACGAAAATTTGAATTTAATTTCAGAAAACGTCCCGCGCCATTTCCGCATTATCATGTTGATGTTACCGATGAAAGAGGAGCAAGAATTGCTTTTACTATGACAAAAACCCAAGACCATGAATGGAGCAGCGAAGGAACCGCAGTTCCTTTATGGGTTGTCGCTTCAGAGGCGAGCTTGGGAAAAGCAATAGAAGAAGAGGAAATTACCTTTAATAATGACCTCGAGCATTATGCAAAGCGGTAAGACAAAAACCGCCGGTGAAAGGCGGCTTCTTGTCGAATGAAAATATCAGAATGTTTTTTTCAAAGGGGCACCACTCTCGGATGCGGCCATATCAATCATCGCCGTTAATTCATTTACGAGTTCATCGGCGTTGCCGCCCCAACCCACACTTTTAAAGCGAATGTTATTATTGCGGTCAATTACAAATTTGGTTGGAATGCCATCCACTTTGAATTGTTCAACAAATACGCATTCTGTTCCCTCCTTTGATTTTGCGGGATCGTAGAGTACATGGAAAGGATATTTGTTTTGAGTGATATAGTCCTTCACCTTTTTTTCCCTGTCGTCTCCATTTTCCCAGGTATCTACAAAAAGAAAAACGACATCGGGGTTGTCCTTGTATTTTTCGACAGCTGTTTTCATTGCAGGGAAGGATGCTTTGCATGGTCCGCACCAGGTGGCCCAAAAATCAATTACAACAACTTTCCCTTTCAGGGATGAAAGTGATACTTCTTTTCCATCAACATCCCTCAACGTAAATTGCGGAGCAGGAATATTGAGTATGTCTTTTGCAATTTCTGCTTTTAATTTATTGAACGCTGCATCCTCCAGGTTACCGGCATATTTTACCCATTCTTCTTCCGACTTGTTATCCGCTATGTACAAAACTTTCAACTGATCCTTCATTGCAGGGGTGTACTTGCCTTCTTCAAAAAATTTTTCCAATTCATTGCGCGCCGCCTCTTTGCCTTTTATCTTTTCGGTGAGCAGGGCATAGGTCTCATTCATGCTTATGTCTTTTCTTTTAAAATACTCGACGGCTTCTTTCTCAAGATCATAAGCCTTGTCATAATCACCCGAATGATAAAGTAGCGTGGCATAGGTATCTGCATAGGTGTAATAGCTGCTTTGCAAGTTTTTTGCATATTGCTCCGAAGTATAGTAACTGGGTTTGTTCGCCTGGTCTTTCATTTCTTTTTGTACAAGGTCAAGCGATTGCATGGAAAGTTCTTTACCTAATGCGACATCGACAGGCTTTTTGGTAACGCCTTCTCCGGCCAGCTTCCAGGCGATATTGTTGTAAATACTTGCTCTCATACCGGTGTTGTGTATGAGGGCAGCATATTTTTTCATATTTGCGTAGTCCGCTGTGTCGGCATAGGCTTGCGCCATTTGATAAGCAAGGTTGTCAAGAATTCCCTCATCATCTTTTTTAAAAGGGGCAAATTCCTTCATAAAGTCATCGAACAATTTTGCTTTTTGCAAAATGTCTTTTTCCTTACTAAAGGCTGTCAATGCTTCGCTTCGTTTCCAGCTTCCGTTCGGGAACTGCTGCTTTAGCTGGGCATAAATCTGGTCGGCTTTTGCTTTGTCTTTTAAAGTATACTGATAGAAATTCTTTATCCTGAGAAGATCGTTTTCGCTGTTATTTTTTTTCGCTGCCATTTCTTCCAACTGCTGCTTCAACAAATCTTTATCCGCCTCATTTTTTGACTGGGCAAGAAAACCAAGATAGTCTGTAGCATATTTTTGCTTTGAAGCGGCACTTGAAAATTCTTTGTTGTAAAACTCTGTGGCTTTATCTGTGTTGCGCTTCAACCTCCAGATGCTGCCAAAACCGTTAAACGCCTGCGCCAGGGCGAGATTGCCGCCACTTATTTGTTTTCCCTTATTGTCGTAAAGGATCGTATAAAAACCTTCATCACTGTTGTTCTCAAAAACATCATCTTTAAAAAAGCTAAAGAAAACAGCCTTGGTAGTATCATTGGTTTTTACGCTGCCGCTAACAATTCCTCCTTCTTTTTTTAATTTGATCGGAACAGCCAGGGGCAGTTTACCTTCCAGTAGATAGGCGGTACCCTCGATATCCTGCTTGCCCTGCAGAGAGGTATTGTGGGTTAAAAGTTCGAAGCTGATGAGTGTTCCTGCAACTGGCTTTTTGGGTTTAATTTCAAAATTTTGCTGTTGGGCGCATAGTAGCGCAGAAAAGCTAAGTGTTAACAATAGAGAGAAAACTTTTGTCATAGCAAGGTTTTTAAAATGAAGAGTGGGAATTAAAACGGGTCTACACTAAAATTAAAATAAATTCACATCAATAAAAATTAAAAAGGGATTTTCTGCAGCTGGGGCTTTGAAGTGGTGTCGCCATTCTCTTTGCAATAAGTGATCTGTTCATCCAGATCTAGTCCAAAAAAGAAAGTTCAGAATGCAGAAACGGCGATGACTATGCGAAGACTTCGAAACGTTTTATCACTGCATAAGGCTAAGCCTGGATAAACGAGCAATCATCACTAATCTTCATGCATTGCGACTGTGGTTGGTTGCGGCCCAACTTGTTCAGATAAGTATCAATTATAACGGCCTAGCACACGCGAAATACTATTTCTTCCACGACCGTGTGCAAGAAGATTAAAATGAGGGAAAATAGATAATTAAGGGGCAGTTTTTTGGCGAATTATGGTTCACTTTACCCGGGCTGAAAAAATTTTTTTCCCAATCCCAAAAAATAGTATGTTTGAACATTCTTACATACTAATGATTTTAAAAATCAACCATTCCAGTAAAATTCCGCTTCACGTACAGGTAGAAGAGCTGCTCAGGAGATTGGTGGCAGATCCGGAATTTCAGAATGGAGCGTTTCTTCCCAAAGAAGTTGAACTTGCTAATCGTCTCGGGGTCTCCAGAAATACAATCCGCCAGGCTACTAATAAACTTGAGAACGAAGGCCTTTTGATACGAAAAAAAGGAGTGGGAACCAAAGCAGCCAAAAAAAGGGCATTGGTTACGGGACTGAACCACTGGTACAGTTTTACACACGAAATGCAGGAGCGGGGAATTCTTGTTATTAACCTGATGCAGAAAGTGGAGTGGGTTACAGTGGACAAAAAATTGGCTGACTTTTTCAATATTGAAGTTAATGCAAAGGTCTTAAAATTATCGAAGCTCAAAGGAACGGAGGGTGAACCGATCGTCTTTTTCGAAAGCTATTTTAACCCAAGAATCGGGATCAGCGAAAAAGATGAATTCGATATACCTCTGTACCCGATGCTGGAGAGTAAATACGGGATTATAGTGGAGCGGTCTTCGGAAAACATCAGCGCACGCCTTGCGGGTAAGCTCGCAAAGATGCTCAAGACCGAGGAGACTTCACCTATACTATTCAGAGAGCGCTTTGTGTTCGATGTTGGAGACCGGGCTATCGAGTATAACCTTGGATATTACCGCTCCGATAAGTTCACGTATTCGATTGATATTAAAAAAGGATAAAAATTTTTTTCGATCTTAATATGTTCAAACATTCTAACAAAGTCATTCTGGGAGTTGATGTCGGTGGTTCACATATTTCATCTGCATTGGTAAATGCAGGCGATGGGAGCATTATTGAAGAGAGTTTCGTACGGAAGACTTTAAATGCGAATGTTGACTGTATTTCAATCTTAAAAGACTGGACCGAAACATTAAAGGCTTCTCTTTCTGCATTGAAAGGTCATCAGCTGGCAGGCGTGGGCGTTGCCATGCCCGGACCCTTTGATTATGAGAAAGGAATTTCCTTAATAAAGGGCAGAAATAAATACCAGGCCTTATACGCCGTTAACGTTCGAGAGGCGATAAGAACCTGGGTTAATGTAGCCGACCTTCCGATTGTTTTTGAAAACGATGCCAGTTGTTTTGCATTGGGCGAAGCGATCTATGGTGAAGCGTCCTGCTTTGACCGGGTTATTGCAATCACCCTCGGAACAGGTCTTGGCGGGGCCTTTATAGAAAACAGGAAACTGCTTAAAAAAGAGCAATCGATTCCCGAAGGAGGTTGCCTCTACAATGTGTCCTTTCGTGAAGGCATAGCCGAAGACTACATTTCAACAGGCTGGCTTTTGAACAGCTATTCAAAACTGTCAGGAAAACAGGCCAAGGATGTGAAAGCGATAGCCGAAGACGCGCTAGGCGCCGGTGACCAGGTCGCACGAAACCTGTTCAGGACCTTTGGTGAAAATATCGGGGAGTGCCTCCTTCCCTGGACACAATCATTCAAGGCGGACTGCCTGCTTATCGGGGGCAGCATTGCACGGTCTTCCGATCTTTTTTTATCTGAACTTATCGCAAACCTGCAACAGGACTCAGGTCACCAGGTTGCTGTAAAAATTTCAACACAAATGGAACGATCCACCATTGCAGGAGCTGCAGCACTTGTTTCAGGAAAACTCGAAGAAGAAAAGCAAAGCAAAAAACATATTTCTTCCTGGCGCAAGAGCTCCCAGGAGCTGATGCCGTGTCGCATCGAAGATGTTGAAAAAACCAAGGGTGGCTATAACAGGTATCCCTTTCATTCGCTTAAGAAGGGCTCCATATTTTCAGGCTATGAATCTTTGGCCGAGTGGATGGCGCAAAACAAGGCGGTTGTCATTGACGGATATGTTGGAAACGACTGGGCCCTGGTTAGGAACCATCTTTCGGACTGTTTCCGGGAAAAAAACATAAGGGTTGTATGGTATGAAATGGATGTGTTTTTGAAAACAGAGCAGGAGATTGAGGAGCTCGTAAAACCATTTTTAGGAACACCTGATTCTGTGTGGGGTAAAAAAACAAGCCTCAGGTTAAAGGATTTCTACAGGACAGCTGACCTGGAAGAATTGCAGCTGCAAACAGGTGAAAACACGCTTTCGGTTCTCATCGGCCCCGGCTCTGCGCTGGCTTCATGGGAGGCTCCGGTCGTTTATATCGATCTGCCTAAAAACGAGCTGCAATTTCGCATGCGCGCAAAGACAGCTTTAAACCTCGGATCTTCAGTGGCAGGGGAACCACCGGCGATGTATAAACGCTTTTATTTCGTTGACTGGGTCGTGTTAAATGAACACCGCAAAGAAATTAAAAACAGGATTGAAGTTATTGCAGACGGACAATGGAAGGAAAAGATCAATTGGGCATTTCATTCAGCTATTGCCACAGGTCTCCAGCAATTGAGTCGTACAGCATTCAGGGTCCGGCCGTGGTTCGAGGCGGGAGCATGGGGCGGCCAATGGCTAAAAAAGCATATTCCATCTATCAACCAGGATGAGATCAACTACGCCTGGTCATTTGAATTGATTGTTCCCGAAAACGGGCTGGTATTTGAAAGCGATGGCTGGCTGATGGAAGTGGCTTTCGACTGGCTGATGGAACAAAATGCGGCGCAGGTTTTGGGCCCGCACGTGAACCGGTTTGGAAATGAGTTCCCGATCCGGTTTGATTTCCTGGATACTTATGATGGGGGAAATCTTTCTATCCAGTGCCATCCTTCATTAAACTACATAAGAGAACAGTTCGGGGAAAGCATCACCCAGGACGAGACCTATTATATACTGGATTGTGATGAAAACGCCCACGTATACCTTGGGTTCCAGGAGGATATTGCGCCTAAAGAATTCAGAAGAGCGCTGGAAGAGAGTTTTGAATCAAACAAGCCGCTTGGAATAAAAAAATATGTACAGAACCTGCCTGCAAAGAAGCACGACCTTTTTTTGATTCCGAATGGAACGATTCACAGTGCGGGTGCTGGAAACCTCGTGCTTGAGATCAGTGCGACTCCGTACATCTTTACTTTCAAAATGTATGACTGGGTTCGACCTGATTTAAACGGGCAACCAAGACCAATCAATATTGAACACGCCTTTAATAATCTAAGGTTTGAACGTAAAGGCGCCCGCGTTGCGGAGGAACTTGTTTCAAAGCCCGAAGTGCTTAAGCAGGGAAGCGACTGGCAAATCATTCATCTGCCCACCCATCCCGATCATTTCTACGATGTTCACCGCCTCGAGTTTGATCACAAAATAGGTGTCAATACCACTGACAGCTGCGAGGTGCTGATGCTGGTCGAAGGAGAATCAATCTTGGTTGAAACTGCCGACGGCACGAAGCGGGAATTTTCTTATGCTGAAACATTTGTAATACCGCAGGCTGCGGGCTGGTATGTCCTGACCAACCTTGGAAAAGGCCGGGCGCGTGTCATCAAGGCGTTTTTAAAATAATAACTGATTACAACCATGGAGACTTCGTCAACAAAAAGAACCAAAACCTACCTCTACCTGGTATGTCTCGTAGCAGCACTGGGTGGCTTTTTATTCGGCTTTGATACGGCTGTGATCTCGGGAACGATAGGACTTGTAAAAACCGATTTTCATCTCGATGCCGTAAACGAAGGCTGGTTTGTGAGTTGCGCACTGCTTGGCTGCATTATCGGGGTGAGCTTTTCCGGAAAGATCAGTGACAGGTATGGTCGAAAACTGGTGCAGATACTTTCTGCATTTTTGTTCCTGAGTTCCGCTGTGGGGTGCATGCTGGCCGGTTCTTTCACAAGCCTGGTTTGTTTCCGTTTCATGGGTGGCTTGGGAATTGGCGTTGCGTCGATGGTTTCTCCCCTGTATATTTCTGAATTTGCGCCTTCGCGGCTAAGAGGCACCATGGTCTCGCTTTATCAACTGGCCCTTACCGTTGGAATCGTGATCGCTTATTTTTCCAATGCCTACCTGGCCAAGAACAGTTCTCACTCATTTGACAGCCCTTTTTTACAAAAAATATTCTCAACTGAACTTTGGAGAGCCATGCTGGGCCTGGGTGCACTGCCGGCTGCCGTATTTCTGATCTGCCTGTTTTTCGTGCCCGAATCACCACGCTGGCTATTGCTAAGAGGGGAGGAGAAAAAGGCGCTTCGCATCTTAACCAGGATTGACAGTGCTGCTGCGGCCAAAAGAGAGATCGATGCCATTTCAAAACAAAATGACAAAACCGAAATTTCATTTCGTAAACTATTTACTGCCCTTTACAGGAGACCACTTTTGATCGGGCTGTTTCTTCCCTTTCTTTCGCAGGTCAGCGGAATTAACGCCGTGATCTATTATGGTCCAAGAATATTGGAACAGGCGGGCTTTACCCTCAACAATTCTTTGGGCGGCCAGGTAACCATAGGCCTCGTCAATGTCGTCTTCACCTTCGTTGCCATATTCAGTATTGACAAATGGGGAAGAAAACCACTGCTGTACCTCGGCGTCGGGGGCGCAGTGATTTCACTGGTTGTAATCGGTGTCCTGTTTGCTCTCGGAATTACGAGCGGCCCCTGGATCCTTGTAGCGATACTGGCCTTTATAGCCTGCTTTGCATTTTCCTTCGGCCCTGTTTGCTGGGTTGTGGTTGGCGAGATCTTTCCCAATGCGATCAGGGGGAAGGCCATGGCACTGGCCACACTTTCTTTATGGATCGGAAATTTCCTCGTTGGACAGCTCACGCCCGTTATGTTTAACAACCTCGGGTCGTCAGGTACCTTCTGGCTTTTTGCTCTGTGTTGCTCGCCTGCATTGCTGCTGACATGGAAATTAATTCCCGAAACAAAGGGTCGTTCACTTGAAAATATAGAAGCATACTGGAAAGAAAAATACAACGGAGAGGAAAAGAAGAAGGCGATGGACTTGGCTACCGAGGGTATGGTGAAGCCGTGAAGCGGATGGTCAGTGAATGGAAGCGAGCCCGACAAATACAAGATTGTGCACAATTAAAAAACAACCTATATGAATCGTAGACTGCTTTTTCAAAGGAAACCGTTTCAATGGCTGTATCCCAGGCTTTTGAAATGCGTACTGCTATTTATTTTCCTGGGAGGTCTTACACTCTTGGCCCAGGCATCGCCTTCTGCCGGACAAGTTACAAAGAATATCATCATCAGGGGCCATGTTACCGATAGCAGCGGTCAGCCACTGCAAGGTGTCAATGTAACTGTTTCCGGCAGTACCCTGGGTACGGCAACCGATGCCAACGGGAATTACACTATCTCCATTCCGGACGGTTATACGGGCCGGACGCTTACGTTTTCCTATACGGGATTTGTGAGCCAGCAAATTGCAATCGGCGGCAAAACCGTGATCAATGCTTCGATGAAAACCGCGGGAAATGTTCTGGGTGACGTTGTTGTAGTGGGATACGGAACCCAGCGCAAAATATCGCTGACGGGTGCTGTAAACCAGGTAACTGCAAAAGATATCGAAAAGCAGCCGGTAACAAATGTCTTGCAGGCCCTGCAGGGAGAATCGCCAAATCTTATCATCCAGCAAACCAGTTTTGTGCCGGGTGGCGGAGTAAACCTGAACATCAGGGGTCTGGGTACACTCGGGGATAATACGCCTCTTGTGGTAATAGACGGCATCATCGGAGGAGACATTAACCTGCTGAATCCTAATGATATAGCGAGCGTATCTATATTAAAAGATGCAGGTTCTGCGGCGATCTATGGCTCACGTTCTGCAAACGGGGTTATATTAATTACAACCAAAAGCGGTAAGCTCAATCAAAAGCCCACTGTCAGCTACAATGGCACCTATGGAATACAGCATGCTTATGTACCGCTCAAAAAAGTAAGTGCATGGGAGAATGCTTATTACAAAAATGAATCGCTCGTAAATTCCGGGCTTCCGCCAGTGTATACTCCTGAGGATATCCAAAGGTTACAAGCCCAGGGTAACGGCGACTGGGAAAGACAAAATATTTTACACGATGCGCCACAGCAATCGCACAATATCACGGTAAGCGGCGGCAGCCCTGCGAGCGCCTATCTTATTTCGGCGGGCTACCAGGAGCAGGCAAGCAACCTTGTGGGCAACGGGGGAAGCGGTTCAAACTTTGGCTATAGAAAATACAATTTCAGGCTTAACCAAACCTCGATCATCGGGCGGTTTAAGCTCAATACGATACTTAGCTATGTAAAATCGCAGAACAAGAACCACAGCAATGCTGACTGGGTCATTTTTGCCGATGCTGACAGGGTGCCTTTGAACTACAGTTTCCAGGATTCACTTGGACGATACCTTACCAACCCGGTCGCAGCACAGTACAACGTGAAAAGCGTGCTGGAAAAGGGTGGCTATAACCAGACCGATAACGACCAGGTATTTGGTAACCTTAATGGCGAGTTGAAAATCACGAAGGATCTTAAGCTTACGGGCGTCTTCGGGGGAACACTCAATTCCAATACAGATGATTTCAGGCGCATGATGGTAAACAATTATCCATCAGGTGTGTATGGTGATGACCGTTCGGTATTCGACAACAGTTTTAAAACCATGTTTTTGAATTCCCAGTTGTATGCAGAGTACAACAAGAGTATTTCAGCCCATAATTTTAAAGTGCTGATTGGCGGATCCAACGAGTCCTATACTTCAAAAGGTTTTCAGTTACAAAAAACACTGACCGATCCTGCCTTGGGTACGCCAACTACAGGCACTATCGTAGATCCGAACAATTCTTACAACACGATCTCCGCTACAACCGAAACCAGTATTAATTCAGTCTTTGGCAGGCTTTCCTACTCCTACAACAACCGTTATTTCCTTGAGGGAGATTTCAGGGAGGATGGCTCATCGAAATTTGCCAAAAGCAAAAGATGGGGATTTTTTCCTTCCATTGCAGGTTCATGGGTGCTGAGCGAAGAATCTTTTTTAAAGCCGCTTCAAAACGTTTTCAATGTTTTGAAACTGCGTTCCTCTTACGGCGTTTTAGGAAACCAGAACGTGAACGCCTACCAGTACCAGACCTCCTACTTTAATTACCCCAACGCATATGCCTTCAACAACACAACGGTCGGCGGCGCAGGATATACCCTTGGTAACCCGGATCTGACCTGGGAAAAGGCAGCGACCTTCAACGCAGGTCTTGACGCAAGTTTTTTAAACAATAAACTTTCACTTTCCCTGGATTACTTCAACAAGACAACCAGTGATATCCTCTACAGCAGGCAGGATGTTCCAGCAATTTTCGGAGCAGGTTTTCCTGACTACAACGTAGCTAAAGTGAACAACAAGGGTTGGGAAGTCTCTGCTTCTTATCTCTTGCGTACAGGCGCAGTAACCCAGACATTCAGTTTCAACGTAGCAGATAACAAGAATAAATTGCTCGCGCTTACCTATGGTTCAAACGAGCAGATTTTCAATGCCGATGTGTTTTCCTTTATCCGCAGGGTAGGAGAGCCTATCACCCAATACTATGGCTATAAAACAAACGGCTTTTTCCAAAACAGCCAGGATGTGGCGACCTATCCGAAGCCCGCGGGCGTGAGCGTGGCACCGGGCGATCTGAAATTCGTAGACCAGAATAATGACGGCGTCATAGACGAGAAGGACAAGGTCATCCTGGGCAATCCTTTCCCACGCTATACTTTTGGCTTTACCTACAGGCTGGCAGTAAAAGGATTCGATCTTCAATTGTTTATCCAGGGTGTGGGTAAACGTGATGCCTTCCTGAGGGGAGAAGAAGTAGAGCCTTTCCACTACAACTACGGTGCGACGATGTATGAAAACCAGACTGATTTCTGGACGCCTACCCATCCGGATGCAAAATACCCAAGACTTGCAGCAATTGGTTCATCATCCAATACCAATAACTGGAGAATGGGCTCAGATATTTACAAGTTTAATGCAGCCTATGCCCGCCTGAAAAATATAAATGTCGGTTATACCTTGCCGGTATCTGTTTCGGAAAGGGTTGGAATACAGCGCCTACGCGTTTCCGTTATCGCACAAAACCTGCTTACGCTTTCAAAACTCAATTTCATCGATCCGGAAACATCAGAGTTTAATAATAACCTCTATTTGGGAAGCAGTTCCAACAGCGCCCGCAGTTATCCTTTACCGATATTCTACGGCGCAGGACTTGAAATAACTTTTAATTGATCTTCTACAATTTTTAAAACATGAAATTTCCAAATAAACTAATCCTGGCAGCCTTTGCGCTGATGGTCATTGCAGGATGCAAGAAGCTTGACCTTGCACCAACCGACCGGTTCACAGAGCTTAATTTCTGGACCAGCAGCGAAAATGTAAACAATGCTTTGAACAACATTTATAGCGGCATGTATACAAGCAATAAGTACTTCTACCATGAGGCACTTTCCGACAATGCTTATACAGCCCAAGGTTCGTCAACGGGGAATGTTGATGTAATTGCAAGCGGAAGTTTTACTTCTGCCTTACCCAAGTTTGAGGGTGACTGGGCCTTCTATTATTCAGGAATAAAATCGTGCAATCTTTTTTTAGCCAATGTCGATCAAAACAAAACACTGCCCGCTGACGTCCTTACGCGCATGAAAGCGGAGGTTCGTTTCATCCGCGCCTGGCATCATTTCAACCTGATGAAATGGTGGGGTGATGTTCCGCTTCTTGATCATGATATTACTCCCGATGAAGCTAAGGTGATCCCCCGCACACCGAGGGCCACTGTACTGAAGTTTATCACCGATGAACTGGAAGCGGCAGCTGCCGTATTGCCGTCAAAGGACCAGTATTCATCTGCTGACAACGGAAGGATTACCAACGCAGCGGCACTTGCCCTTGAAGCGCGGGTATTGCTATATGAAGGAAACCGTATGCAGGATGTGGCAGCGATTTGTGAAAAGATCATGAACAATCCCGGCAAATACGGAGAATACGGACTGGCGCCTAACTATGGTGACCTGTTCAGCGATCCGACTGTCAACAAAACAAACAGCGAAAGCATCCTTTCCCTGCAGTATGTTCCCAACCTGCGCACATGGTCTGAAGACTTTGATTTTGCACCCCGTTCTGCGGGTGCCAGGACCAACAACCTTGCCCCTACACAGGAACTGGTGGACGATTATGTTATGACAAATGGAAAACCCATCACCGATCCCACATCCGGCTATGACATCAACAACCCTTATTCTAACAGGGACCCAAGACTTACCGCAACGATCGTCTACGACAGGTACGTTTGGAAAAATCCAAACGGCACCACACAGATCATTTATATAAAACCAGGTTCCGATCCGGACAGGGCTGCCTTAAATGAATACAGCCCCAACGGGCAGGGTTCTGCCACCGGTTACTACTGGAGAAAATATTTTGATCCGAATGCTTCCGCCGGTTTTGCTTCCGGTTTAAATCTTCACCTGATCCGGTATGCCGAAGTATTACTGATGTATGCAGAGGCCAAAAACAGCCTTGGCCAGATGGATGCATCGGTTTGGGATAAAACAATCAAACCCATTCGGGCAAGGGCAGGATTTACCGATCCGGCAGCACTTGATTACCCGGGAAATTCAGATATGACAAATATCATCAGGCGGGAGAGAAGGGCAGAATTTGCAATGGAAGGTTTGCGCATTGACGATATCAGGAGATGGAAGATCGCAGAAGTCGTTTTAAACGGATATGCGCACGGTGCCAGGTTTGGAGACCCGAGTGTTGATAACGGTTATATCAGGGTGCAAAAACGCCAGTTTGATCCTTCAAAGAACTACCTGTGGCCTATACCCGCAGCCGAGTTGCAACTTGATAGCAAGCTGACACAAAATCCAGGTTATTAATGTTCATTTTTAAAAAGAAATTTTTTATGCGCAATATTTTGCTTTTGGGTGGCGGTGCTTTATTAAGCCTGCTTACCCTGGTCTCTTGTAAAAAAGACGAAAGGTCGTTGAATACGGATTTGACACCGGTTGCTCACCTGATGGCTCCGGGTGACCAGGCCACGCTTCAATTGGATCCGGTTACAGGTCCCAGTGTCGTTTTCAAATGGTCGCCTGCCTATGCAAAAGACAGTGACCTTGTGCTATACGAAATTGCCTTTGATAAGCCAGATGGAGATTTCAGTCACCCGGTGTACAAGGTGGTTTCCGATGGGGGAGGCGTTCAGACGCAGGCGACGGTCTCGCAAAAAAACCTGAATAAGATTGCTTCCCAGGCAGGGATTCAATCGTCAAGTTCGGGCAAGGTAAAATGGGCCGTGATTGCCTCTAAAGCAAGCCATTCGGAAATGAGTTCCGAGGTGCGCTCTCTTACCATCGGAAGGCCTGCCGGGTTCGCAGTGGTTCCCGACTCCCTGTACCTTACAGGGTCGGCTACGGAAGGCGGAACAGATATTACCAAGGCTGTCGCTTTGAAAAAAATATCCGATGGTGTCTTCGAGGTCTATACTTCACTGAAGCCGGGTAGCTATCTTTTGACCGACCACGCTAATGCCAGCGGTACAAAATATTATATCGACATCAACAATAACAATATGATAAAACTTGGTGACACGCCTACACAGGTTACAGGCAGTTCCACCAAGACCTACAGGCTGTCTTATGATTTTAACGTAGCCACTTCAGATGCAGTTGAAATCCAGTCCGTCGGCCTGTACATGTCTGCATATGACCAGGAAATCGGGCAGTTAAACTATATCGGTAATGGCACTTTTGAAGGTAATAATATCGCTGTGCAGTTTTACCCGTTTTCCTGGGGAAGGGACGAGCGCTATAAGTTCATCCTGCATACTTCCGCAGGCCTTGAGTATTGGGGCAGCCAGAACGCAAATAACGTTTCACCTGCGGGCCAGCCGCCTTCCTATTTCTATCTTTTGCCGGTAACCAATGCACAGTGGGACAATACCTACAAATTCGATCCTTCAGCCGATATGCACAATGTTAAAGTAGATATGTTTTTCAAATCAAGTGGTCCTTACACACACCAGGTGACCGTTCTTTAAAACAGATGGATTAACAAACCGGCAGGCTTTAAGGACCCTGCCGGTTTGTATAAAACGCCAGTTATGATTAGTAAGATTTTGTATAGTTTGACAATAGCAGCAGCAATAGTAATGATATCGTGTGGAAAGGAAAAGGTTCCGCCGGCTCCAAAGCCTCCTGTAGACACGGTGCAACACACTACCGTATCAGTCTACCTGACCAACGCAAAACAAACCCACAGTTTTATTGTGGCGAACCTGCTTACACCATACCAGTCCTACCGCGTTAATACAACAACCAATGCCAATAGTTGTTTCGAATGGTATAACGCAAGCCAGATCTATGCCGATGCCGCCATGGTTGGATTGGGGGATTCCACCTACCTGCCCTATATGAACAACACCTTTAAATGGATGGAGCATCTCTGGGATCCGCTGGACCCCAACGGTGGCTATTTTGCATTTGCCAACCCTGACGGCTCTGGAAGTTCCGGTACCAAGTATGTTGATGATAACTCACTTACGGGAATGGTCTATCTAGACGCTTATGATGTGACAGGCGGGGCTGATAAAGCAGCCTACCTCGCCAAGGCAAAGGCCTGTGCGGACTGGGTGATCAACAGTGGCCTGTGGGATACCAATTTCGGCGGCGGGTTTTGGTGGAGTACAGAAAAAAAATACAAGCCAACTCAAACCAATGGTCTTGCGATGCAGTTGTTTCTTCGCTTATACAAAATCACAGGACAGGCAACCTACAGGGACTGGGCTGTTTCTGTAAATACATGGCTGACCACAAAGATGTTTGACTCCAATACCGGCCTTTTTGTATGGCAGTACGATAACACAGGAAAAAAATATTCTGAAATCTTCACTTACGACAACGCGATCATGCTCGAGGCATACCTCTGGTATAAGCAGGCAACCGGCGATGCCTCCTGGTTAGCGAAGGCCCAGGCCATTGCTGATGCAATGAATAAAACGCTCTGGGACGGGGCGCACAACGTCTATGTTTTCAATACCAGTGACCGCAGAATAAACCCTGCCTGGTGCGGATGGGCTTCACAGGCACTGGTAAGGCTATACGAAGCGGACAGCAACAGTTCATGGCTTAACTATGCGAAGGGAAATATTGATGCAATCAATGTGGTACTCAGGGACCAGCCCTCTCATGGATATTACCAGTTTGCAGCTCTTGACGGGGGCGGTCGCTACACGAACATGGAAGAAGTTGACCAGGCATGGATGCAGCGTGTCCAGGCCCTGATTTCACGATACAAATAATAGACAACCTGCGGGAAACCGCGCAACAGAACAATAATGGTTTTCATGAAAGCAAGATTTAAAACCGCGCTCGCACTCTCACTGGTTGCATGGAGCTTTACTTTGAGCGCTCAGGTTAGAAAAGGATCCAACGGCAGCCGGGATTTACTGCAATATGTTCATCCCAACATCGGTACTGCACACAGCAGATGGTTTTTTTATACACCGGCGGCTGTACCGTTTGGAATGGCAAAACTGGCACCATCTACCAATGGTCATTACGGCAAC
>Ga0207647_10001213_pt1 | contig 19829 bp, 21 predicted proteins | sample KBSCornC2_FD_184295 | JGI IMG/M metagenome (GOLD analysis project Ga0207647, IMG submission 184295) | Corn rhizosphere microbial communities from Kellogg Biological Station, Michigan, USA - C2 (SPAdes) (version 2) | ecosystem: Host-associated > Plants > Roots > Rhizosphere ... | reverse complement strand
CGTTCAGGGCTCCTATCGATGGTTAATTGAGATTTGGTTAGATTTCGGGCGATCCGCTGCTACTGCCCGATCAGGCAACCGCTCCTAGCTCAACCGGATAGAGCGCCGGGCTTCGAACCCGGAGGTTGGGGGTTCGAGTCCCTCGGAGCGGGCCATTCCAGCGGACGCGGGTGCCCGCCGCGCGTTGGAGGGGACGCGCGGCGGACGATTGCTCAGTTGGGCAGGACGACGGCATCGATCACGTGGATGATGCCGTTCGACTGCATGAGGTCGGCGTGGGTGACGGTCGCCATGCAGCCCTTTTCATCGGTCAGCACGACCTTTCCGTCCCTCACCGCCGCGGAGAGCTTTCCGCCCTCCACGGTGGTCAGCGTCGCGCTGCCGCCGCCGGCCTTGATCGCCGCGAGGATCTTGGCCGCCGAATAGCGTCCGGGTACGACGTGATAGGTGAGGATGCCGGCGAGCTGGCTGCGGTTCTCCGGCTTCAGCAGGGTTTCGACCGTGCCGGCGGGGAGCTTGGCGAAGGCGTCGTTGGTAGGAGCGAAGACGGTGAACGGCCCCTTGCTCGCCAGCGTGTCGGTCAGCTTCGCAGCCTTCACGGCCGTGACCAAGGTCGAAAAATCGGGCGATGCTGAGGCTGCGGCGACGATGTTGCCCCTGGACGATGCAGCGGCCGGAGAAGCCAGCGGCATCAAGAGGGACAGAGCGGCGACGAACAACTGAACCTTGGGCATGGGGAATCCTTTCGGCTGGGGAGGATTCCCCGACTAGGGTCGGCACCGGTTGGCCGACATACGGCATAGGGCCAGCCGCGGTCGAGAGAGCCGGTTGAGAAGAGCGGAGCGCTCTCCTATCTTTCCGCGATGCCTTCAGTTTCGCTCAGCACCGACGCCGCGATCGGCGTTGCGATCCCGTCGCGTAATGCGCGCGGCCGGATCGCGCGCCTCGGGCCGGTGGTCGACCAGATCCTCGCCAGCCACAATTACCCGCCGCTAATCGAGAAGCTGCTTGCGGAGGCGTTGACGCTGACCGCGCTGCTCGGCGCGCTGCTCAAGGAGCCGCAGGGCCAGCTCACGCTGCAGGCGCAGACCGAGGGCGGCGCGATCGACCTGATGGTGTGCGACTATCTTGGCGGCGAGCTGCGCGGCTATGTCCGACATGACACCGAGCGGCTGGCAGAGCTGGGCCAAGAGCCCACGCTGCCCGAGCTGTTCGGCAAGGGCTATCTCGCCATCACCTTCGACCAGCCTGTCGCCAAGGAGCGCTACCAGGGCATCGTCCCGCTGGAGGGCAGGAACCTCGGCGAGGCGGCGCAAAGCTATTTCGCCCAGTCCGAGCAGATCCCGAGCCTGGTCCGGCTCGCCGCCGATAAGCGCGACGGGCACTGGTTCGCCGGCGGGCTGCTCCTGCAGCATCTCCCCGAGGGCGAGGAGGGGCGCGAACGGCTGCACACGCGGCTCGACCACCCGGACTGGCCGCACATCGCGATCCTCGGGGGTTCCGTGAAGGCCGAGGAGCTGACCGATCCCGAGTTGCCGCTCGACGACCTGATCTGGCGGCTGTTCCACGACGAGGACGAGGTACGGACGCTCGCTGCGACGTCGCTGCGGCGCGGGTGCCGCTGCGACCCGGCCTATGTGAAATCGGTGATCGCCCGCTTCCCGGAGGACGAGCGCGCCGCGATGGTCGGCGACGACGGCGTGATCCGCGTCGACTGCGCATTCTGCTCGTCGAGCTTCGAGATCGAGCCGCAGGCGCTGGGGTGATTGGCTCTACGGTCGTTAACCGTTGCGTGGTAATGGCGGCCGCGTGAGTCGGGGGATCAGCCTTCTCGCAGCTGTTGGATGCGCCATGTTCGCGCTCGCTGCGGCTCAGCCGCCGGCCGGGCTCGCCCAGGCGCAACCAGGGCTATGGGAGATCAGCGGCGTCCCCGGGGCCGCCGGGCCCGTGCGTCAGTGCATTGCCGATGTCGCGCTGCTGGCGCGGTTCGAGCACCGGGCCAAGGCCTGCACCTCAAGGACGATTCGCGAGAACGGCAGTGTCTCCGCCATCGACTACAAGTGCGGCGCCGCCGGGTTCGGCGAAAGCGAAGTCACCCTGTTGACGCCGCGGTCGCTAAGAATCAGCACCCAGGGGATCTCCGACGGGCTGCCGTTCAACTACGTGCTCCAGGCCCGCCGAGCGGGCGACTGCGCGCCCTCGCCGAGCCATTAAGGTCGCGTTTAGCGATTGTGAGCTATGCAGTCGTTGTGCCGGATTTGGCACGCTTTCCTCCCAATCGGGCAGCGATGCCCGATTAACTGGGCCGCTCGTTCCCCCGGGGACAGCGGCCCTTCTTTTGTCGGCAGCGAGCGCTTAAGTGCGCGCGCGATGCTCTACCTCATCATCAAGGCCGTACTGTCCGGTGCGATCGTCGCGGCCGTGTCGGAGATCGCGCGCCGCTATCCCGGATGGGGCGGGCTGGTCGCCTCGCTGCCGCTGACCTCGCTGTTGGCGATGATCTGGCTCTATCGCGACAGCCATGACGCAGGGCGCGTCGCGGAGCTGTCGGTCAGCACCTTCTGGTTCTTCCTGCCGTCGGTGCCCTTGTTCGTCGCGCTACCGCTACTGATTCGCTCCGGCGTGCCCTTTTGGGCGAGCTTGGCGATCGTGGTCGTTGGCACGCTGGCGCTTTATGCGGGCTGGTTCTGGGCGGCGCCCAGACTGGGCATCAAGCTGTGAGGCAGGCAGTCGTCCTGCTGTCGGGCGGGCTTGATTCGATGGTCTGCGCGGCAATCGCGCGCGAACGGGGTTTCTCGGTCATCGCGCTCACGGTCGATTACAACCAGCGCCACCGGGTCGAGCTGGAGGCGGCGCGGCGGATCGCCGCCGACCTCGCCGACCGCCATGTCGTGCTGCCCCTCGACCTTCGTGCGTTCGGGGGCTCGGCGCTGACCGGCGATATTGCTGTGCCCAAGGAGGGCGTGGGTGAGGGCATTCCGGTCACCTACGTGCCCGCGCGCAATACGATCTTCCTGAGCCTCGCGCTGGGGCTGGCCGAGGCCAGCGGCGCGCGCGACATCTTCATCGGGGTCAACGCGCTTGACTATTCGGGCTATCCTGACTGCCGGCCCGAGTTCGTTGCCGAGTTCGAGCGACTGGCGAACCTGGCGACCAAGGCCGGAGTCGAAGGCGGCGGCTTCCAGGTTCACGCGCCGCTACAGGAAATGACCAAGGCTGATATCGCGAGAGAAGCCGCACGGCTCGGACTCGACGCGGGGCTCAGCCACAGCTGCTACGATCCGGCGCCGGACGGACGCGCCTGCGGCCAATGCGACGCGTGCCGGCTGCGCGCCAAGGGTTTCGCCGAGGCGGGGATCGCGGACCCGACGGTCTACGCATGACCTACTCGGTCAAGGAATGCTTCCTGACTCTGCAGGGGGAAGGCGTGCAGTCAGGTTCGCGGGCGGTGTTCCTGCGCTTTGCCGGATGCAACCTCTGGTCGGGACGCGAGGCCGACCGGGCGACCGCGCAGTGCAATTTCTGCGATACGGATTTCGTCGGCACGGACGGCGAGGGCGGGGGCAAGTTCCGATCTCCGAACGAGCTGGCGGCGCACGTCGAGAGGCTGTGGGGCGACGGCAGTGACGGCCGGCTCGTCGTGATTACGGGCGGAGAGCCGATGCTGCAGCTCGACGAGCCGCTGATCGACGCGCTGCACCAGCGCGGGTTCCGGGTCGCGGTCGAGACCAACGGGACGCTGCCGGCGGCCGTGGGCCTCGACTGGATCTGCGTCAGCCCCAAGGCCGGAACGGAGGTGGTGCAGCAGCAGGGCGACGAGCTGAAGCTGGTGTGGCCGCAGACGGGAATCGACCCGGCCGAGCTCGAGGGCTGGGCGTTCGACCATTTCCTCGTCCAGCCGACGGACTGTGCTGAGCGCGAGGCGGCGCTCGAGGCGGCGATCGCACTGGCGATGGAGCGGCCGAAGTGGCGCCTGTCGTTGCAGGCGCACAAGGTGGTCGGGCTGCCCTGACTATTCCGCGTTCGCCGTCGTATTCGCCGCGGGCTCTTCCGACGGCCGTTTCGCCGCGGGCTTCGGCGACCTGGTGTCGTTCGCGACGGCGGTATCGTTCTCACTGAGCCCGCCGAAGTTCATGTCGACGTCCGCGGCCATGTTCGCGGCGTCGCCGGTGACGGCGTCGATCGCGGTCACGTCGTTCGACACGATATTCTCCGCGGTCAGGTTCTCGTCGGCATTCTGGGTCTTGTTGGTCTGGTCATTGTTGCCGCAGCCGGACAGCGTGAGAGCGGCGCCGGCAATGAGGACTAGAGCACGCATTCGAATCCACTCCCGATGGCGCAAAAAAAGAGGCTGCCGGCAAGTACCGGCAGCCCCTTGAAAAGCCAACGCCCCCGAAAACCGGAGGCGTCGAGACGATTACATCGCGTTGTTTGTCGTCGTCGTCGTGGTGTTCGTCGTCGTCGACGTCGTGTTGGCCGTGGCGTTCATGTCCATAGCGTTCATGTCCGTCGCGTTCATGTCCGTCGTCGTCGTCGTAGTGTTCATGTCCGTCGTGGTCGTGAGGTTCTCATCGACGTTCATGGTGTTGTTGGCGTTGTCGTTGCTGCTGCACGCGGCAACCGCCAGGGCCGCACCGGCGACCAGGATAAGAGCACGCATTCAAGACTCCCTATTTATTGCGATCTGCAACGGTTTCCCGTCCCGCAAATCGGGGCGGACAATAGTCTGAAGCATGAGTGTCCATCAAGACTCTTTGCACGCTCGTTCCAACCTACTGAGAAACGGGCGGAAACTACGCTTCAGGGACGCATCAACCCCCGCCATTGGGATTTGTTTCCCAAGCTCGGCGAGGCTGGTGACGCCATATTCCGATATTCCGCAGGGTACGATCCCGCCGAAATGCGAAAGGTCCGGAGCGACGTTGAGCGCTAAGCCGTGGAGCGTAACCCAGCGCTTCACCCGGACACCGAGCGCGCCGATCTTCTTTTCGTCGGCCCCTTCGCCGACCCAGATGCCGATGCGTCCTTCGGCGCGGTGGGCGGGGACGCCGAGCTCCGCCAGGGCGTCGATCATCCAGCCTTCGAGCGCATGCACGAAGCAGCGGATGTCCTTCCCGCGTTTCTCGAGGTCGAGCATCACGTAGACCACGCGCTGGCCCGGCCCGTGATAGGTGTACCGACCGCCGCGGCCGGCCGTGTAGACCGGGAAGCCGAGCGGGTTGATGAGCTCTACCTCATCGGCGCTGGTTCCTGCCGTGAACAGGGGCGGATGCTCGAGCAGCCAGACGCATTCGCCCGCCGTTCCGGCCCGGATCGCCGCCGCGCGCGCCTCCATGAAGGCCAAGGCTTCATCATAGGCGACCGGCGCCGAGCTGACGCGCCATTCGATGTCCGGCGGAACTTCGTTCACTCGGGCGAAATGGCGACCCCGGACACGGAGAGCAAGCGTTGCGCGTCGCGCGGCGGCTCCTCATAACAGCCGCAACAGTGGGGAGGATTCGAAGATGAGCAGCCTGTCGATCTCAGCGGCCTGGGAGGAGAGCAAGGCGATCCTTGGCCGGGACGGCCAGCTGTACCTTAGCGTCGCACTGGCGCTCATCGCGCTTCCGACCACGATCAACACGCTCGTCAACCCGGGCGGAATGACCAACAGCACGCCCGGCTGGGCGGCGCTGCTCGGCCTCGTCGCCTCGCTGATCGGAGTCGCCGGGCAGCTGGCGCTGATCCGGCTGGCGCTCGGTCCGTCGGTGACGGTCGGCGGCGCCATCGTGCACGGCCTCAGGCGGCTTCCTGTCTATATCGCCTCGGTCGTGATCATCATCCTGTGCTTCCTGATCGTCGGCGTGCCGCTGATCTTCCTGGCGATGGCGCTCGGCGTACCGCTGCAGTCGAAGCCGGTGCCCGCGAGCCCGGGGCTACTGGTCATCACGCTGCTGTTCTTCGCGCTGGTCCTGTTCCTCGCGGTCCGATTCATCGTGTCCGGCGCCGTCGCAAGCGCCGAGCAGGCCGGCCCGATCGCGATCCTCAAGCGCAGCTGGAACCTCACCTCGGGCCACTTCTGGCCGCTGTTCGGCTTCATCGTCGTCTACCTGATCGCCGCCGTAGTGGTGCTGCTGGCTGTGGTCAGCGCGACCGGCGCACTGGTCGGCCTGTTCATCGGGTCGGTGCAGCCGCTGTCGACCGGCGCGCTCGTCCTGGCCCTGGTCCAGGCGGTGGTCAGCGCGGCGGTATCGACGCTCTTCTTCGTGATGATCGCGCGGATCTACGCGCAGCTCGCCGGGCGAGACGCTCAGGTGTCGGTGCGGAGCAGCGGGACCTGAGGCGCGCAGTCCTTGGGCAGGATGCCGAGAAGTCGCGGGTCGGGGAAGCGCTCGACCGCGCGCTTGAAGGCCGAGAAGCCGGCGCGGCGATAGGCGGCGAGCGCCGCCGGATGATCGAGCGAGCAGGTGTGGACGTGGACTCGGCGGACCTTGTCGCGCCAGGCCCGGCGAACCCCTTCGGAAAGCAGCCATTGGCCGTGGCCGAGACCCGACAGCTCGGGGATCAGCCCGACAAACGCCAGTTCGCACTCGCCGGCCTCCCGGAAGTCGAGCTCCAGCATCCCGACGTCCCGGCCATTGCCGTCCTGGACCGCGAACAGCTCGACCGCCGGGTCCTGGATGTTGGCGGCCAGCGTGGGATCGTCCATGACCAGGCGCGAGAACCACAGCCACGGCGCTCCCACGAGGCGGAATAGCTCGCGGTAGCGATCGACGCCGGGATTGGTGATGCGCTTGAGGTCGAGCGTCGAGCGCGGCGGCTCGATTGACGGACGCTCTGTCATTTCCAGATAGGTGACGACTGCGGCAAGCTCGGTGTCGGGGACAGCCTCGTAGCTCATTTCCACTTGGCCACGGGCGGCAGGCTCATCAGGATCGCGTCGATGTTCCCGCCGGTCTTCAGGCCGAACAAGGTCCCGCGATCGTACAGCAGGTTGAACTCGACGTAGCGGCCGCGGAAGGTCAGCAGCCGCTCCACGTCGGCCTCGTCGAACGGCGCGTTCATCCGCTTGCGGACGATCTGAGGGAAAATGTCGAGAAATGCCTCGCCGACGTCGCGGGTGAAGGCGAAATGCTCGTCGAAATGGCCTTCGAGATGGTCGTAGAAGATGCCCCCGACGCCGCGCGCGACGCCGCGATGGGGAAGCCAGAAATATTCGTCGGCCCATTTCGAGAAGCGCGGATAAAAGGTCGGGTCGTGCGCGGCGCAGGCAGCGCGGAGGCGCGCGTGGAAGGCCTCGGTGTCGTCGTCGTAGGGGATCGCCGGGTTTAGGTCCGCGCCGCCGCCGAACCACCGCTTCGTGGTGGTGAGGAAGCGCGTATTCATGTGCACCGCGGGCACATGCGGGTTGGCCATGTGCGCGACGAGGCTGATGCCGGTCGCGAAAAAGCTCCGGTCGTCCTCCGCCCCTGGGATGGACCTCGCGAATTCGGGGCTGAACTGGCCGCCGACGGTCGAAACGTTGACGCCGACTTTCTCGAACACGCTGCCGGCCATCTGGCCGCGCACCCCGCCACCGCCGGCTTCGCCGGTCGCGTCGGTCCGGTCCCAGGACGTGGAGACGAAGCTTGCGTCGGAGCCCGCCTCGCGTTCGATCGCCTCGAACGCCGCGCAGATGCGGTCGCGCAAGGCTTCGAACCAGTCGCGGGCGGCCTGTTGCTGGTCGTCGAGCGGGAGCATCCCGAGCGCCGATAGCCGCCCCCGCCGCCAGGCGGCAACCACGGGGCTTTACGTAGTCGCCCAGTCGCCCGCGGGCATGACAAATTTGTCATCTGCACAGTCAGCGGCGGTTCACGCGCAGAACGGCAGTGGCAAGGCCGCAGAAGGCAAGGAATTCAACGACATGAAGATGATTCTGGCGACCATGACACTAGCTGCGGCCGCGATCTCGACGCCGGTGCTTGCACAGGATGGCGGCCGCGGGGGCTGGATGCAGCGCGACCAGACTCGCGCCCAAGCCCAGCAGCGCGCCGACACGATGTTCCAGATGCTCGACGCCAACAAGGACGGCTCGGTGACCAAGGCCGAGGCGCAAGCGGCCCTCGACCAGTTCCAGGCGGCGCGCGGCGGCGACGGCAACGGCCGTGGCGGCGGGCGCATCCAGCGGATGATCGATCAGGCCTTCGCGACCTCACCGTCGGTGACCTTGCAGCAGTTCGAGGCGCAGGCGCTCGCTCGGTTCGACGCGCAGGACCTCAACCACGACGGCACGGTGACCGCCGCGGAGCGCGAGCAGATGAGGGCGTTGATCCAGGCGCCGGCAGCGTCCGCAACGCCGCCAGCCCCGGCAAAACCTCAGTAAACCCGGCGCTGGGCGTTCACGAGCATCCGGAGCAGCATCGCAACGGGTCTCGGGACGCCCACTTTTCCCTCAAGCCAGAGGCTTACCGCCGAGCGCGAGACGCCGATTGCCTGGGCAAGGTCGTTCTGTGTGCGGTAGCCGAGGGTTCGCATCGCCGAGCGCAGCTCGTCGGGCGACATTGACGCCAGCATTTCGCGATTCTCGGCCACGTCCGCCATCTAGATTGCGTCGGCCCCCCGGTCGCCGGTGCGGATGCGGATCGCCTGCTCGACGTCGAACACGAAGATCTTGCCGTCGCCGATGCGTCCGGTCCGCGCGGCATTCTCGATCGCATCGACCACATTCTCGACGAGGCTGTCCTCGACCACCACCTCGATCTTCACCTTGGGCAGGAAGTCGATCACATATTCGGCGCCGCGGTAGAGCTCCGTGTGACCCTTCTGGCGGCCGAAGCCCTTCACCTCGGTCACCGTGATTCCCGACACTCCGACGTCGTGAAGCGCGTCCTTCACGTCGTCGAGCTTGAACGGCTTGATGATCGCTTCGATCTTCTTCACGCGGGGGCATCCTCCGGCGGACCTGCCAACGCGCTAATGCCCAATCGGGGCGGCCTTGGGAAGGCGGACCCTGCCGGATCGCCGCAGTGGGCCGCGTCGATTTCAGAATGAACTGGTAAATCCGACTTCGAGGCGGCGCTGAGTGAAGTCGTAAACATTGATCGTGCTGGACCTGCGAGCGATTGTCAGCGCGATGCGCGGCGTAAAACGGGACAGGACGATGCGACGATTGAGCACGGCAATCTGCAGCTGGGCCAGCCGGTCGACGCGGCGCCTTGCGAAAAAGGGGTCGGCAGCGCCGTAGCGTGAAACGCCGTAGCTAGGCTCCGCATAAATGGAAAAGCCGCCCTCGAGGTCGCGATAATATCCGACTGAGGTCCATATTGACGAACTCGAGAGTTCCGGCGTCTTCGTGCTCTGGCGACCAGCTCCAACCCGAGCGGTGAGGATGCTGGCGGGGGTGAGCGCCCGCACGAGACTAAGCGCAGCCGAATAGGATCTGCCACTTTGGAGCCGATAGTGCGGATAACGGACTTCCTGCACTGCAAGTGCGAGCGAAATTGCCGTGCGCGCGCCGAAGCCATGGATGAGCTCGAACCGGGTCCCGAAACCTTCGCTGAGCCGGCGTCCGCCAAACGTGCGACGGAATCCGGTGCCAAGGATGCTGAGGTCCCAATCGCTCAACACGATCCTCGGGCCCGCATAAGCGGCCATGGTCATGTCGTCGAAGTCGTGAGCCTTGTACTCGCGCCGCTCGACGGAGCCGCCCATCCTGAGGTGAAGGGTCTCGCCAAGTCGCGGCGAGAACTCTCCGCGCCCGGTGACAGCCAAGCCAGTGCCGCTCCGCTGCTGGCTGTCGCTGCTGAGCTCGAACGGGAGCCCGAAAATCTCGGTTTCCCGAGAGGAGGTGCCGTTGTTAATGTTGCTGTCAGGAGCGATCGCAATGTCGAAGCTGTAGGACCAGTTCTTTTCCCGGCGGATCGCGGCGACGAACTTGTCGATCGTAGCCGCGACGCCCGATGGGAGCCTGCCGGCCCGGGCGAGCTGAAACTGGCGATAGGCGTTCTCATAGTCGTGACTGAGATAGAAGGCTCGTCCGAGCTCGAGCCTGACTCGAAGCGCGGACGGCTCACGCACGAGGATGTCGCGGAAGTGACCGATCGCCCCTTGGTAATCTGTCGCGTCGATCGCCAGTAGCCCGAGCAGGAATGCAACGTCGTTGCTCGCCGGCCGCTCCCTCGCAAGGTCCTGCAAAAGGGACTTCGCTTCCTCACGACGACCGCTCAACATTAGAGACTTAGCCGAGTCGACGGTTGCCGCCGCGGTGATCGGCGCCGCTGCCGCGGTGTCAGCTGACGAGAGCAGCAGAACAACAGCGAGCGCAAGGGGCAAGGGGTACATTGTCGCGGCACCTCGCCGCGCTATGGGTGCTTGCCGGTGAGCGTGCCCATCGCCGCATTGGTGCCGTCGAACAGGGTCCACACAGCACCCGCCTCTTGCGCGGTCGGGCCGAAGAACCTGCCCTCGATGGTTCCAGTGGCGCCGATGGCGAGCGAGTCCCAGCCGGAAGGGGCGGTCGTCACGCTCGTCGTGCCGCTGAAGGCATTGCCGGCGATTGTCGAGACGAAGGCAACATCATTCCAGGCAGCGCCGCCGGCCGTCATCCCGGTGAGGCTCCCGCTAACTCCACGAGTCCCGAAGTTGGCTGTGAAGAACGCATTGCCGGAGAGGGCGACTGCATCGCAGGCGCAATGAGTCGAGCCTCCGGTTCCGCCCTGGTAGTCGTCAGGCTGGCCCACGTGAAAAACGGTGCCCTGGACCAAACCGGAATAGCTCGCCGTGCCTACAGTCGGCATTCCGGCCTGCGGCGTTTGGTAGCCAGTGACGAAGACGCCGTTGCGTCCGACAGCATCGTCATAGTCCCACTTATTACCACCAGTGACCCAATAGCCGGCGCGGGTCCAATCGAGATTGTCGTAGCCGGAGGATGAATAGCGATAACCGGGGTCAACCGCTTGAAATGCAGCGACGTTGAGGTTGAGCGCTCCCTGTTGGTACGTCGCATTGCCCCCGGCGGAGTTGGCCACCAAGTCCGCCGTCGCGCCCGACGAGCCGTAGACCATCGCCGTTTGCAGCAGGGGGAAAACTGTGCTCGTCGGCGTCCCGGCCGCGAAGGTCGGCCCGGATGGACTCGCCAAGATCGGGATCGCGCCCGACGCCGTTGAGGCGCGCTGCGGCGCTGAAATCGCAAAGGTAGACGACGTTGGCGTTGCCGCCACAGGCGCCGGGGGCATGGAATCAACGCCACCTCCGCCGCCACAGCCAGCGAGCGCAACTGCGATGGCAGTAAATGATGCCATGCTCAATTTTCTGCCGTTGGTCATGCCAAGTTCCCTCGTTGATATGCAAAAGATCGCGACTTTGGGATCCAAAGTAATTTGGAGACTCTAAAGCCGGCATTTGCTAGTGGCTTAGGCCGATGATTGGGTGATGGATTGCCGATGATCATGCAGTTCGGCCAGTGAGGTGAGTGAAACCCAGATCAATCTGGCGGAATCGCCGGACTTTGATTTGGGTGGGCTGCACGTCAGTCCGGCCCGCCGCAGGGTGGCAATCAACGGCAGCGGACGCGAACTTGAACCTCGAGTGGCGCAGGTCCTCGTGGCGCTCGCATCCGCCCGGCCTGAAGTGGTTTCGCGCGAGCGGCTGATCGACCGGTGCTGGGATGGCCGCATCGTCGGCGATGACGCGCTCAACCGCTGCATTGTCGCGTTGCGCCACCTCGCCAAGGAGTTTTCGCCCCAGCCGTTCGAGATCGAGACGGTGTCGAGGGTGGGCTATCGCCTCATTGAAAGCACGAATGGGGAAAGATTGCCAAGGACCCGTTGGCGCCTGCCGGCCAGCGCATTCGTACTCCTGCTACTCGTGATTGCCGCCGGGACTGGGATGTGGGTCACTAACCGCTCGCCATTCGGTCCAGCCAATAAGGCGCCGGCATCGATCGCGGTCCTGCCCTTCCGCAATCTGTCGCAGGGCGATCCCTTCTTTGCTGAGGGAATTGGCGAGGAGATCCTCGCGCAACTCGCACGGGAACCACAGTTCAGAGTCGCGGGCAGCACCTCATCGAGCCAGGCTGGAAGGAGCGGTGACGTTCGCGAAGCGGCGCGACGCCTCAACGTCGACTATGTGGTCGAAGGCAGCGTTCGTCGGGAGGGCGACCAGGTCCGGGTCAATGCCGATTTGCTTCGCGCCAAGGACGGAGTCCGACTGTGGTCCGACACGTTCGACGGCAAGCTTGACGATGTCCTCAGGATTCAAACCGCCATCGGTCAGTCGGTCGCGAACGGACTGAGACGCAGCCTCACGGTTTCCTCGCCTGAATTTGCTCGTCCCGTCAACGGCCGGGCATACGCGCTTTACCTGAACGCGCGGGGACTCTTGCGGTCCAGCATTCCGACCGGCGGGCAAGACGCCTTGACGCTGCTTCGGGAAGCGATTCACATCGATCCGAACTTCGCTCCAGCGTGGGTGAGTTTGGGCGACGCGTTGGAGCTCGATGCCAGGACCAAGGGCGACGAAGGCATGATCGCGATCATGCCCGAAGCGCGGCGCGCAGTGCAGCACGCCCTGCAACTGGACCCCAATCTCGCAGAGGCGCACGCTGCTTTTGCCGACCTCGTTGGAGCGGACTCTGCCGAAGGGGTACGGCATCTACTCCGCGCTGCCGCCTTGTCGCCGCGAACGAGCGAAGGGATCATGTGGCAGGGCGCGGCGCTCCACGTTTCCGGCGATTTCGCGCGGGCCTATGCGGCTTTCCGGCGGGGACATGATCTGGACCCGCTTTCGTCCGGCCCCATGAAGACGATGGTCGACAACTACGCACTGAGCGGTGATCGAGGTGCCGCGGAAGCCGCCATCAACACCGGGTTTCCCAACGACCCGATGCTCCGTAATTTCGCCCTTGCGCGGGTTGCATGGTTCTCCGGCGATTTCTCCGATGCCGCCCGCCGGCTGTCGGCTGCTCCCGAGGGTTCCCGATGGGCATCCTCATCGAAGCTCGGCCTGCAGAACGTGCTTTTCATGATGAATCTTTCAAAGGAGCCGCCGTCGCGGCCGCCCTTGCCGGTGATCGGGACAGGCCGAACGACGCCAGTTCGCTTATGGATGAAAGCCGCGCCCTCGCCCGCGGAATGGCAGCGCCGCAATCGATCGTCCGAGGCCGAACTCGTCTACCGCGACCAGAATGTCCTCGGAGCCAAGCTGATGCTGCGAGAGGGCCGGGCCAAGGAACTTGTCGCGACCTACGACAGCCCGACTGGATTGCTTGGCATGCACCGCGGAGAGAAGGTCGGCACTTGCTACCTGCAGAATGCCGCCGTGCTGGCACTCGCGTTGCGGGGGATGCGCCGTAATGACGAGGCCAATGAGATCCTTCGCCAAGCCGATGCTGCAGTCCGCGCGGCTTACCGGCAAGGGGTGGTTCCGACCTGGTTCGACGACGACGCAGCCGGCATATGGGCATTGCAGGGTAAGCGGGACGCGGCCACGGAAGCGCTTGATCGAGCCCTCCTTCGCGGTTCGGCACATGCGACACGAACCGATCTTCCCAGGCTGACCGACGAACCGGCGCTTGCTTCACTTCGGGGATATCCTCGCTTCGAAGCGGTGGAGGCAAAATATCGCGCTCACTACGCAAGGGAGCGGCTGGAAACCGCACAGGCCCTCCATCTGCGCTCATCCTGAGCGCGTGCGGGCGAACCAGCCGCTGGCAACAACCGGGCAACGGTAGTAGGGCGGTTCCGGGGGTTTCGGATGCGAAAGTTCCTCGCGATTGCTGCGCCAGCGGCGACTCTAGCGCTGGCCGTGACGAGCACGGCGCTGGCCGATCCGCCCGCGCCCGCGGACAGCGTCTGGCGCAATCCGCAGAACAGCGTCCACGTCCGGGTCCACTCCTGCGGAACGGGCCGGTGCGGCACCGTCATCTGGGCGAACGACAAGGCAAAGGCCGATTCGGCGAAGGGTGGCACGCCGAACCTCGTCGGAACGGAGCTGTTCCGCGACTTCCACGAGGTCAGCCCCAAGGTGTGGAAGGGCAAAGTGTTCGTTCCCGACTTGAACCACGTGTTCACTGGGACAGGCACGCTGCAGGATGACGGCACCATCGTCGCGCGCGGGTGCCTGACGGGCAATTTCGGGTGCAAGTCGCAAGTCTGGACGCGGATCCCTGGCCCCTAGACCCACCGACGGTTCGCGCTTCGCGACGACCTCGCTGGTGTTCACCGGCATCGCGGCGATTCTCGCGCTGCTCTATTTCCTGCGCGACATCCTGATCCCGCTGGTCATCGCGTTCGTGCTGGTTGTGATTGTCGAAGCCGTGGTCGACGCGATCAAGCGCCATTGGCCGGGCGCGCCCGCGTGGCTGGTCTCGTGGATCGCGGGCGTGCTGGTCATCGTCACTGCGGCCGGCGGCATATTCGTGCTGGCCGAGGGCGCGGTGCAGATGGTCGGCCAGGGCCCGGCACTTGCCGACCGCCTGAACGGGCTGGTTCAGGATATGGGCAGGGCGCTCCACCTCTCGGTTCCGCTCGACCTTCAGTCGCTGGTCGGGCAGGTCAACGTGCGGCAGGTCGCCAGCGTCGTGCTCTCGGGGGTGCAGGGGATCGGCGGAACGGTCATCCTGGTCGTCATCTATTTTGGCTTCATGCTCGCGGGCCGCAGGCGGATCAGCCGCAAGTTCGACCAGATTGCGCGGTCCTCGGGGCCGAGCTCGCCCAACCGGCTGGTCGAACGCGCCGCGGCCGACATCCGGACCTACATGTGGGTCCAGACCGTCACCGGCGCGATGATCACGCTCGCCGCCGTCCTCGCGATGATGGCCGTCGGCTTGAACAACATCCTGTTCTGGATGGTGGTGTTCTTCCTCCTGACCTACATCCCCAACATCGGGGTGACGATCGGATCGATCGCTCCGGCCCTGTTCGCCCTGCTGCAGTTCCCCACGGCCTGGCAGGCAGTCGTGATCTTCGGGGTGAGCCAGGTCGCGGCACTGGTCGTTGGCAACGTGATCTATCCCAAGATGCAGGCCGAGACGCAGAACATCGATCCGATCGTGACAATCCTCGCGCTGTCCTTCTGGACGATCCTCTGGGGCCTGTCGGGCGCGTTCCTCGCGGTGCCGATGACACTGATGCTGATGATGATCTTCGGCCAGTTCGAAAGCACGCGGTGGATCACCGCCGCTTTGTCCAACGACGGCAAGCCCGACTTCGCGAAAAAGCTTTAGGCGTTAGCCGGGGGGAGGAAGCGACCGACGATGTCGCGCGCGAGGCGGGCAGGGCGCCTGGTGACCGCGTCGAGGCAGCACCAGCTGCTCTTGATCTCGCTCAGCACCTCTTCGCCGCGGCGAAGGACGGTGGTGAACATCGCCCGCGCGCCCTCAACTTTCTCGGCGATCACCTCGGCAACGACCGTGTCCTGGAGGAAGGTCGGCTTGAGGTAGGTGATCTCGTGCTTGAGCGCGACCCACAGGTGCCGGCCAACGGCGTCGGGCGGAGCGACGCTGCTCCAGTAATCGACCACCGCCTCCTGCACCCACTTGAGGTAGGCGGCGTTGTTGACATGGCCCATATGGTCGATGTCCGCGGGGTCGATCGCAATCGGGTGACGGAACATCCATGCCTCGAATCAGGAAGTGTCTGACGCTTTCATTCGCTGACACTTGTGTCAATAAGGTGAAAGCACCGGGTTAACGGTCCGGCGACGGCGGGGCTCAGCCCGCCGTGATCTCCTTCACATTGTCGTCGCTGTTGCGGTCGATGTAGAAATTATAGGGATCGACGCCGGCGAAGCCTGGCTTCTGCGTGCTGTGCAGAACGATCCGCTGTTCGCCGCTGCGGATCGGCTGCCGCTCCATGAAGATCACGTCCTTCTGCGAGAAGGCGCCAAGCCCTGGCCGCGCGCTGAACAGTCCGACCTCGATCGGCTCGGCGAGCCGCGTCCGGGTCTCGGCGCCCTTGCCGCCGGCGTAGAACTTGTCCGCACCGACCACGAGCGTCGTCGTCCAGCCGGTCGCGTCCTTGCGGGTCGAGGCCGACTTCACCTTGAGGTCGTAGAGCGTGATGCGCTCGAACAGGTCGGTGATCAGTTGCTGCTGCTCGGGCGTCTTCGCCTCCTTGCGGAACTCGTCGATCAGATCGACCGAGCGAAGGTAGGGCGGGCCCTTGAAGCGCCACTTGGCGACGAAGCGGGAGAGAGCGCGGTTCACCGCGTCTTCGCCGAGTCGCTCCTGCAGCAGGTACATGACCAGAGCGCCCTTGCGGTAATGGACGTAGCCCTGATTCTCGACCCGCTCGAGCGGCACTTCCTCGACCACTTCGCCCTGGCGGCTGCGCAGGTAATTATCGAGCTCATACTTGAGGAAGCGGCGGATCTTGTCCGGCCCGTAGAGGTGCTTCATCACCATCAGCGCCGAATATTGGGCGAGCGTCTCGCTGGTCACCGTTCCGCCCTGCATGTCGGCACCGATCACCTGGTGCGCCCAATATTGGTGCGCCATCTCATGGCTGACCACATAGGTGGTGAAGTCGATCTTCTCCGGGTCGTCGGTCTTGGCGTTGAAGCCGATCGATTCCGAATAAGGCATGGTCCCGGCGAACGCCTGGGCAAAGCTCGCATAGCCCGGGAATTCGATGATCCGCGCATAGTTGAACTGGTACGGGCCGAAGTGCGCGCGGTAATAATCGGTCGCGAGCGCCATCGCGCGCAGCATCTTGCCGACGTTCCAGTCGTGCCCGGCGTGGTAATAGACCGACAGGTTGAGCCCGTTGTGGACCTGCGAGGCGACGCGGTAATCGGCCGACTGCATCGAGAAGAAGTTGAGGATCGGCGCTGTGCTGACGAAATGGGCCGTCCGCCGGCCGTTGCGAGTGACGTCGGAGACGCGGCTGCCAGGCGCAATCGGCGTCTGGTCGGCGTCGGTCGTCAGCGTGATGTCCGACGTCACCCAATCGGCCTTCACATAGTTCGAGCCGACCGCCGACATGTCCTCGAGCTTCGCGGGACGAAGCTCTGGCGAGAGGCCCTGGCGGCGGCGCTTGGCGCGGTCGGTGAGCAATCCCTGCCGGCTCATGCCGATAAGCGGCGCGAAGTCGCTGTTGTTCGTGAACGTGCCGTTCTCGATCACGTCCGTCGACGGATTGAACGCGCGGAAACCGCGACGCCACAGGCGTGAGCGGAAGTTGATGGCGGCAGTGGCGCCGGGCGCCAGCGGCCGGTCGAACCGGTAGATCCGGTAGCCGAAGTCCTTGTCGTTGGAGACGAGGCGCGCACCGGGGATATCGAGCTTCAGGAACTCCACGTCGGGGTCGCCCTGGCGGATGTGAATCTCGTTGATCGGGACATTGGTCTTGTTGGCGAGGTCGTAGCGGCCGTCGACGACGAGCAGGCGCTGCTTCGGATAGAGCTGGCCATTGAGCGTCACGTGGGTCACTGCGGGCTGGGGGAGCTTCTCGAACTTCAGATATTTGCGCTCGTAGTTGGCCTGGAATTTTTCCTGCTCATCGGCCGTCTGGTACCGGTTGAGTATCTTGATGTTGTAATAAGCGTAGGCGCCGCTCACGCCCATGCCGAGCGCGGCGAGGCCGATGATCGCGAAAACGGGCACCGAGAAACGACTTGAGATGCGTTTGAAGCGGCTGCGGACAGCAAGATCGGTCCCGCGTGGCCACAGCAGGTGGGCGATGACGGCGAGGATCACGGCAAAACACAGCCAGTAGAACTTGAAGACTGCGTCGCCCTTCCAGAAGCTGCCCTGGCCGATGAAATCGCTCAGCGGCACGTTGGGCGACTGGCCGTAATTGTACAGCGGATTGCCGTAGCCCAGATTGCTGAGGAAAACGCCGAGAACGAACCAGACGAAGATCACTCCCCAGCCGACATATTTGTTCGGGCTCAGCACCTGGATGAAGACAGCGAGGATGGCGATCAGCAGTCCGCTGACCGCCGACGGCAGAATGAACCAGGCGAAGAATTCGGGGATTCCGATCACCCGCGCCCCCTGAGTGATCTCGTAGACGATGCCGGTCAGCGCCGCGGCGACGTTCACGACCAGCAGGACGAGGAAGATCGCGAGCATTTTCGGCACGGTCATCACCCAGCTCGGGACCGGGGTGGAATCTATCAGCTCGTTGACCTGGCGGTCGCGCTCGCGCCAGACCAGCTCGCCGCCGAAGAAGGCCGCGATCATGATAAGGAACAGGGTCGAGCCGCCAGTCACGCCGGTGATCGTCGCAGCGAGCGTCGGGTGATCGGGGGTCCCATAGGTCGAGCGGGCGAGCCACAACACGAGGCCGGTGAAGGCGACCGCAAGCAGCGTCAGGACGATGAGGCCCGGGCTAGTCAGCACCTGCCGGACTTCGACGCGCACGCGGGTCATGAACTGCGTAGCGCGGGAGGGCTTAGCATCGCGCGCGAAGATCGCTTCGCCGCCGGTCGCGGCAGGGACGGCGGCCACTTGCTCTTCCTGCGCTTGGCGCTTCGCCAGCCGCCTCAGCCTGAAGCGTGACGGCGCGCGCTCGGTCATCGAGAAGCGCCACAGGGTGATCCCGAGAAACAGGATGCCCAGCGCTAGGGCCCAGAGGCGATTGAACAGCAAGGTGCCGCTGAACTCGACGAGCCGGCTGTTGAGCTCGCTCTGGGTCCAGTAACGCTGGGCCTGGCCAAGCGCGCCGGTCCCGAGCGGCTCCCAGCGCGCGAGCGTCTCGCGATACTCGATCTTCTGACCGATGACGTTGCTGGTGACGAGATAGCCCATCACCAGCGTGATTGCGCCGACATAGGCGGCCATCATCGAGCGTAGCAGCGTCGCTAGCGCGAACAGCACGGCGCAGAGGAGGAATATGTTGGGCAAGGCGAAGATAAGGAACGGCCAGGCGTAAAAAGAGAAAGCCTGGGGCCCGATCCGCTCGGCATCGACCCACGGCATCACCGATCCCGCCCACATTCCGAGCGGAAGCGCGAGATATCCGAGCCAGGCGATGAAGAGGCCGCCGAGGAAGCGTCCCATCAGGATTTGACGCGGCGTAACCGAGGTCGCGCGGACGATGGGCGCAAAGCCGCTTGCATCGTCGCGGATGATCGCGTTGGCGACGAACGCAGTGACGACGAACACGTAGAACAAGGAAAAGACCGCGGTCCCGACCGCGATCGCGCTCGGCGCATTCTCGTGGACGCCGCCAGGCGTTCCGATGCTGACGTTCTCGCTGGCCGTCAGGCCGAAGCCCATCAGGAAGAAGATCGCGACGGCTACCCAGAAGACCGGGTTGCGGAGCTGGTAGCGGATTTCGAATCCGGTGATGCCAAGCAGCATGCGCATGCGTCAGGCCGCGCGGCGGAGGGTGGAGAGGGTCGAGAAATAAACGTCCTCGAGTCCGCCCTCGACCGGCTCGAAGCCCTCGGGGCGGGTATCGGACAGGACGTGGATCACCGACCGGCCGGCGTAGAGGCGGGTCGAGATGATCTCGTGGCTCTCCTGGTACTTCTCCAGCTCGGAGCGATCGATGGTCTTGCTCCAGATCCTGCCGCGGGTCCCAGCTACCAGGTCGGCCGGCTTGCCTTCGAGCTGAACGCGGCCATTGGCGAGCACCGCCATGCGGGGGCAAAGGTCAGCGACGTCGTCGACGATGTGGGTCGAGAGGATCACGACGACATTGTCGCCGATCGCCGCGAGCAGGTTGAGGAAGCGGTTGCGCTCCTCGGGATCGAGGCCTGCGGTCGGCTCGTCGACGATGATCAGGTCAGGGTTGCCGATCAGCGCCTGGGCGATCCCGAAGCGCTGGCGCATGCCGCCGGAGAAGCCGGCGATGGACTTGTTGCGAACGGCCCAGAGGTTGGTCTGCTCGAGCAGGGTCTCGACCACCGAACGGCGCTGGCCG
>Ga0207647_10001211_pt1 | contig 19832 bp, 16 predicted proteins | sample KBSCornC2_FD_184295 | JGI IMG/M metagenome (GOLD analysis project Ga0207647, IMG submission 184295) | Corn rhizosphere microbial communities from Kellogg Biological Station, Michigan, USA - C2 (SPAdes) (version 2) | ecosystem: Host-associated > Plants > Roots > Rhizosphere ... | reverse complement strand
TAGCAGCCTGTTCCGAGATCGGTTTGGTTTGCGCAGTTGCGGTGGAAACGAGCGCAAGCAAAGCCAGAATCACTCCTCTACCGCAGCGCATCAATGATTCTCCCATTAATTTTGACATCATCGAGCGTTGCATCTTTGACGTTCTTGACGATGTTGCCGTCGGCGACGTTATCGAACGTGCACTTCCTGAGTTGCAGGTTAATTATCGGCGCTGATGGAAAACCCTGAACGTCAAGCGCGTATTTGCTTTTCGAGCTGCGCAGATTGTCGACCGTGTAGTTGCGAACCACTGGAGTAAACGAGCCCTTAGCGCCTTCCTCGTAATTAAAATCAATCGTGATCACCGCGTGTGCGACTTGCCCTACTTCCAGATTGCGGAAATGAAGATCCTCCAGCAGTCCGCCCCGCATGGCGTTGTTCTTCACGCGCAACGCATGGTCGAGATTCGGACTGTCGAGTTTGCAGTTCTCGGCGAAGAGATTTCTCACGCCGCCTGAGATCTCGCTACCGACCGTTATACCTCCGTGCCCGTCTTTCATAACGCAATCCTGGACAATGATGTTTTCGGTCGGAGCATTGAGACGGCGGCCGTCCGCATTACGGCCTGACTTAATCGCGATACAGTCATCGCCGGTATCGAACGTGCAGCCTTTGATGAGGACATCAGAACACGATTCCGGATCGCAGCCATCATTGTTTGGCCCATGACTGTTGATGTGCACGTTTTGAACGATGACGTTGCGACAGAGCACCGGATGAATCTCCCACATCGGCGAGTTGAGGATCGTCACGCCGTCGATCAAGACGTTCTGACAACGATAGGGTTGAATAAACTGCGGTCTCAGATAATGCCCTTCGCCGAAGATACGTTCACGCACCGGCACGCCTTTTTCTGCCATCGTCATCAGTGCGTTTCGATCCCAGCGCTGCTGGCCCATGCCTTCTTTCCAGCCGTACTGTGGGCGACCGTTCCATGGCCACCAGTGTTCGTTGTTGCTTTGACCATCGAGCGTGCCTTTGCCGGTGATCGCGATGTTCTGCTGTTCGAATGCATAGATGAATGGCGAGTAATTGAACAACTCAGTGCCTTCCCAGCGTGAGAAAACCACCGGCAGGTAGTCTTTCGGGTTCGTGCTGAACTTGATCGTAGCGCCTTCGGAGACTTCGAGATTGACATTGCTCTTCAGGTGAATAGCGCCAGTGAGATACGTGCCTGCAGGAACGACAACTTTCCCGCCGCCGGCTTTCGAGCACTGATTTATCGCGTTGCGAAAAGCGGCGGTGCAATCGGTGCGACCGTCAGGCTTGGCGCCGAAGCGGTTGAGATACAGAGTGCGCTTTGGGAAACGCGGCGGTTTGATCCGTTGGAGGATTGATGGAAATACTGTTTTCCAGGGATCCGTCTCGGCCAGCAGGACACATGGTGAAACAGATAGAATTGCACTACTAATTAGAAGATCTTTGATGAAGTCTCGGCGTGTTTGCATTTGATCAGTTTTGGTTTACAGGATTACAGGATTTACAAGATGAACAGGATGAATCTTGTCAATTCTGTTTAATCTTCGTCATCCTGTCCCTCCACTTCGGGTATTCGTCCTTTAAGAGTTTTGCGGGTTCCTCGACGTACCACGCATATCCGACTCGTCGCTCGTGTTCGATCTCGGCCACACTGTATTTCACCACCGAATCACGACCGACAAAGACGGGGCGATTGCTGCCAATCTCGTAAAAGCGGGCCCAGATGGGACCAGCTTCCGGATCTTGAACTACCACACGATCCCGGCCACCGGGTTGCGACGCATCCGCTTTCTCGATCCACTTGATGCCTCTCAATTGCGTCTGCTCAAACCATGCGATCGCAGACTCAATCGCCTCCACGACTGCGGGCGATGGATCCTTGATTGACATCAGGAAGCGAACAATCCCGACACTCTCACCCCCACTCAACGAAACGAGTTCATACTTTCGCGCCGGCGCGGGGGCAAGCGTGACCTCGTCGTGCTGAGCGCACCACACAGTCTTTAGTGCATTCACGATCACCTGCGTCTTCAAGATGCACTCAATCCCTTTTTCCACCGCGCTTGCGGCCTTCCCGCGCCGTGCTTCGTCAACAAATGTGTAATTCGGCGTGACCGCTGCAATGTCACGTAGCAGTTTCATGACCCCGATCATCGCATCGTCGTTGTAGGTGATGTGCTTGTAGTATCCGGAAAGATCCGGATAGAACTGTGGCCAACCGCCGTTTGGGTACTGAGCCTTGAATAAATAGTCGAGGCCTTTCAGAAATGAGTCGCGGTAACGTTCCTGTTGTGTCCTGGTGTAGACGCGAGCGAGAAATGATAACTGTGTGTAGGTGGCGCCGTTATCGATCGTCGAGTCAGTCTCTTTCTTCTGAGCGAGAAGGACAGGACGTTCCACTTCGTCGAACGGCTTAGCCATATCGATGTTCTTGGGCCAGCCGCCGGAGTCGCGTTGATAAAGAAGGAGGTTGTCTGCAATCCGCACGGCTTCAGCACTCCCTGACCACTCGTCAGCCTTATTCTGCGCGTCGGCCCACGCGATCGTTCCGACAGCCTGATTCGCTTTCCCGGTCAGACCGCGCACACTGAGGTTGAAAAACTTCGCGCGTGAGAATTGTGCAGCTTCTTCGGAAGTCAATTGTCTGGACCACGCAACTCGCGCCTTCGGATTCGCGCCGGGCCCTTTCGACCTGTACTCACCAAACCACGCAGTCTTTTCTCGGGCCGGATCGCGCCAGTTGTCCCAACCTTCAGGTCTGATGTGCGGCCCGAGCCAGCAGTCGATGAAAACCACGCGCGCATAAGGCCGCCACGGTCTGCCGAGATACACTCCGTTCCCTCTGTTCTCACCGGTCAAACGGCAACGCAGAAACACGAAGCCCGTATTTTCTTCATTGCTCAGACGGTAATGTGCAGTTACGTAGCCCTGGCCTTTGCTGTGAATCGTGCAATCTTCAAAGACGGCCGAAGCAGTTCCAAAAATGAAATCGACATGCCCTTCGATATAACAGTTTTTGAAGTAGTGGCGACTACCGTTAACAAACAACGTGTCCTGCCAACCCAGGAACCGGCAATTCTGAAACGACGCGCTCGCGGCATCGACAAACAGCGCCACGGCCTGTGATCCGGTACCGAAAGTGTTTTCGAACGTCAGATTCTCAGCTCGAAAGTCATCTCCATTGACGAGAGTGCTGAACGCGAGTCGTGTATTACCGGCTTGTTGCGCGCTGAGCTTGAAAGTGAGGATGGTCTTCAGCGGATCTTCACCGCGAAGAATGATCTGATTTTTCCCGGCGCTCACTCGAATCTGTTCGTTGTAAACACCGGGCTTGATCTGGATCACGACAGGTTGCTTGTTGTTGGCGGGAACGTCGTCCAACGCCTGCTGCACGGTCCGGAAATCACCCGAACCATCCGCGGCGACAACAATGCGCTTTGAAGCCCGAGCTTGGGCCACAAAAAAGCACAAAAAGCACAAAAGAATTGTTGAAGACTTCAGCGTCGTACCAGACCAAAGCAGCATTGGTATGACCAGTTATGCGTTTGCGACAGAATGAGGCGTTCTCCTCGTCGCTTGAATTATCTTTGCAGGGGGACATATTCTGCCGCACAGTAGTAGGACTGTCAATAATTAATTTATACCAATCTGACAGCTCTTCGTAGTGCGGTAAGACCAATCGCCGATCTTGGTGAAGCCACAAAAGGCACATAAAGCACAAAAGACGTGTGTGTGTTTGCAACTAAACCGGGCTAGACGGTATCTTACGCGTTCGATTTTTGAGGTAGGTGGTATTGAATGACTGTATTAAGAAGCATTTTGTTACTGTGTTTGGTTTTTGGCGTATCGGTCGCGCAGACAAAGAGTGGCTCTAAAACAACGACGAGACCTGATCTTAGTGGTGTTTGGGCCTTTGATGAGTCGCGAAGCGAGATCGACCCTCGGCTTAATCCGGAGCGCGATTACGTCCTTACGATTGTTCACAAAGAACCGGAGATTCGTCTGACCAGGACCTTTGAGAAGCACGGGAAAAAGTTCACAGAAGAAACCATCTATTACACAGACGGCCGGCCGGAATTTCATTCGAGCACCGGATATGACTCTGAACCCGAGACACGGTGGCGCGGTAAGAAGCTGGTAAGAAGAGTCGTCACCTCTCCATACGGTGGCAGCACAGGAATCTTCACCAACCTTCCCATCACGACGTATGAGGAAATTGAACTTTCCGCCGATGGCAAAACGCTAACTCGAACAATCAGTCACGAAAACGGATTCATCGCGAAACAACGCTACGTGTTCAATCGCACTTCGTAAAAGTCTTCGAGATTTCTTTCAACCCGCAATTAAAGCATCATTTTACCCGCGCGGCCGGGACTAACCGGTCGCGCGGGTAACTCATCTAAGGCACGCAAATCGGCGGCAACGCGTTCGGCATAGCGTGAGCGACAGGTTTAGTGAAAGGATGGCAATCAAAAACTGGTGCACCGTCTCCGTTTCTCTTATAGACGTTCTTCCGATCAGAGCAATGATCGCCCCAGTAGTTGCCCTTGTCATCGAATGAGAGGAGAGATGAAGAAGGAAGAAGGTCGTAATCGTTATTAGTTTGAACCGCGATTGTATAGTTTGAGAAGTCATTAAGGTAGATCTTGGCTCCCAAACAGCTAGTCCAGTGTGGACACCTCTGACTCAGGACGCATTCTGCCTTTTTCAAACCCGTAAACGTACTCTGTAGACTTAATGCAATATACACATTGGAAACGCTGTTTTCCGTAACCGTGGCCGATTCCAACGCATGACGTCCAGCCAGCAACAGCGCTCCGGGAATTGCGTTGTTTACTGCTCCGTTTATCGGAGTTTGAGGACCGACAATTGTATTCCCACTTACAATAGTATCTTTGCCGGCAAACGTTATTGCGCTGACGAACGGTCCATAAATTTTGTTCTCGTCGACGGTTGTGCCTATCGACAGCCAACTAACAAACTTGGAGTCGCCAGGCGTTAGCATGCATTTGTCTACAGGTGGTGGGTCAAGATTTGGTACGTTGCAATCCAAGTCGGATAGGCATAGTCGAGTTGTCTTGACCTGGCATTTGTTCGGAAACAATCTCTTATTGACACCTTTTGTATCCTCCGCGGGTTGAACACCTACTCTCATCCCAAAAGTAACGTTGCTGATCGTGTTATTCGAAATAGTTGTACCGATGGCGACAGGCAAAGCGATACCGTCCATGGCGTTTTGAATTCCCGGGAACGGATAATTCGATGGTCCAGTAATCGAATTGCCTTCGACTAAATTCAATTCGCTGAGCTCTCTGAGCCCGGAATAAGTGACGGGGTTCGGCGGTGGCTGCGGATCCGGATTGCTGGTGGTGCTGACTTGATAGAGTTGATTATTGACCACAACGTTGAGCAAAGTTGACTCGTTAGGAGCCATTTGGCCAACAACGATGCTGGTACCGGTTTTTTGAATCAGATTAGTAGATATCGTGGAGGGCCCCGGGGCCATTAGAGCGTCAATCTCCACGAAGTTTGTCGTAATAATGTTTCTTACGATCTGATTTAGATCTGAGTCACGCTCGACAACAATCCCTTTCCCGCCGACTGTCTTGTAGGTCACAAAGTTATTTTGTACGAGAGTGTTGTCCTGATGCATCAGCGTAATTGGCACAAACCTCGCAGTGATAGAGTTACCTTGAATCCTATTCTGACGATCTATTTTTGGTTGCGGGTTCTTGGGATCCAGGAGAGGACCGGACGGTAGCTTGCTGTTAATAGCATAAATACCGAAATCGAAGTCCTGAATCACGCAGTTTTTGATCGTTACGTTACGAGCTCCTCTAAGAAAGATCGCGACTTCCGGCGTCGATCGACCCGTCGGCCAATTAGGATCAATGCCTTTGCCCACACCCTGATTAGGAGCGCTTTGATCTGGAACAAGCGTAAGATTTTTGCAATCGAGAGTCATATCTGAAGTCAACTCAATTGTCTTCTTGACTTCAAATTTTGTTTGGCTGGGATTTGTTACGGGTGGTTCCAGCACACAGATCTGATTCTGTTCTATGGTAGGTGGAGGACAGGAAATGGCCGCGGGGTGTGCTGATGTGGCCCGAGAAAAAGTCACATTTGGCTTTGAAGTGATGATGCCCGTCATAAGCACAATCACGAGCAAGATATGAACGAGACGAATCTGCTGAGCGTGAGATTTGATTCTCATGTGAGTAACCTCCAGGTAGTGACGTTTGGGAGCTGGCGAATAACCAGTGTCTACTGCCGTTTGTAATGCAATACCATCGGTGGGAGTAAAGTTTTCAGTTAGAGTATGAGACATGAGGTTCTCCTTCTTCGGTTGGGAGTTAGCTGAAGCCCGTGGCAGGCTTGTGGGACTAACTCAGGTTGAGTATGCGAGGACAGCGACATTACGAAGGATCGCGCCTCACTAACCAGTAACGCGTAAATCGGAGGCATTTTGGGGTACACCCTTGTCCTTCAGATACTTTCTTCCGCTTTATCTATTCGTCTATATCCTTGTGGCGTTCGTTTGGCGCTCGTATGTAGTCTGGAAACACACCGGGATCAGTCCAGTTACTTTCAAAGGCTCTGACAACGCCCACGATTTTGTTGGCCGCGTTTTTAAACTCCTTTTCGTTCTAATCCTGCTGGTTGTATTTGTGTACTCATTCTTTCCTTATGCATATTCCTACGCGGTGCCAATACAGTGGCTCGAACACAGATGGCTCAGATTGATCGGTGTTCTATTGTTGCTGCTATCCCTGGTTTGGATCGTGCTCTCTCAAGCTCAGATGGGAGAAGCGTGGCGAATCGGAATAGACACTGAACATCGAACGCTCCTGGTCCGGAATGGACTTTTTGCGATCTCACGAAATCCGATCTTCGTCGGAATGATGGTTACGCTGTTGGGGCTGTTTCTTACACTTCCGAATGCGATAACGTTGCTTACATTTGTTTTGGGAGTCGTATTGATTGGAGTCCAGGTGCGGTTGGAAGAGGAGTACCTGGCCCAGCTGCATCCGGAAGCTTACGCTGATTACCAGCGGCGTGTACGGCGATGGCTTTAGCTGCTATTGCTCGCCGATCTCTCGAGTCGCTTTGATCAATTTAAGACGGTCCAATTTCTCCAGGGGCAGAGAAGTGAAGAGCTGGAGCCTACGGTTAATCTGAAACGCAACTTCTTTGAAGGCGCGGTATTTCTCTTCATAAGTTCCCTCGAGGGCTGCCGGATCCGGGCTCGACCAGTGCGCCACGATCGGTTGGCCCGGCCATACCGGACAACTTTCGCGTGCGTTATCGCAAACCGTCACTACAAAATCGAACTTAACGTCATTGAACTCTTCCCACGATTTACTCCGCGCATCCGAAGCGTCAATGTTGTAGACGTCTTTTAGCACCTGGATCGCGAACGGATTAACTGTCCCGGTTGGAAAAGCTCCTGCACTAAAGACTTGAAAGCGCTCTCCGCCCAAACGTCTTAACAAGTACTCACCAATGATGCTGCGCGCAGAATTGCCTGTGCACAGAAACAAAAACTTGTAAGAGTCGTTCCCCATAATTAACCTTCTTCATCTTTACGTGGCATGAGCCACAGAAATACGAACGTTGCCACAACGGCGGCCGCGCACTGGGCCACCATAAAACCAGGAACGTCAGCGGGTCGTATCCCTGTAAACGTATCGCTAAACGCACGTGCTAGCGTAACGGCGGGATTCGCAAAAGATGTCGATGCGGTAAACCAGTAAGCGGCGCTGATGTATCCGCCGACTGCGAGTGCAATCGCTCCGACGTGCAGCCGGCTCGCACCGAGAATCACCGCTAACAATCCGAGCGTCGCAATAAACTCGCTGAATATCTGCGGCAGACCGGCCCGCACATGATGTGACAGAAAAAGCACCGGCAAACCAAACATCGCGTTAGCTGCCATCACTCCCACAATCGCACCGGCGAACTGCGCGAACAAATAGAAAGGCGTCTCACTCCACGGCAATTTCCCTCTGCACGCGAACGCGAACGTCACAACCGGATTGAAGTGGGCGCCCGACAGGGAGCCGAAAGTAATGATCAAAGCTACGAGTGCGCCGCCGGTTGCCGCAGTGTTGGCCAGTAGCGCCACCGCCGAGTTTCCGTTCGCGAGACTCTCAGCCATGATGCCCGACCCAACAACTGCAGCAAGCAGGAAAAACGTCCCCAAGGCCTCAGCAACAACTCGCTTCTTTAGCGGTAGGTGCATTTGTCACTCCGATTGGCGTCGATGCACAGCACGCAGATGCCGTATCAACTTGTTGAGCCTCTGTTGTCTCTTCTAGTTTTGTTCCACACTCGCATGGTGACGTTTCAGCCAGATTGTCCTGGAGCACCACAAACACCTCCCACTCGTTGCCATCGGGATCACGGACCCAGGTCTTGTCTTGTAACGCGTAGCAACAGTTTGTCTGCAATTCATCGCGCGTCAGCAATCCTGAGTCTTCCCATTTCTTACGCATGGCAAGAACGTCGTTAGTGTCCTGGACCTGAATTCCGAGGTGCGAGAGTGCTCCCTGGTTGTCGAATACACCTTGATTGAGAGTCAGGTTCAGCGGTGGATTTTGTACGTCAAACTTCGCATAGCCGGTTCTTACTTTGCTGGGCTCGATTCCGAGCATCTTCCGGTAAAAGGCGATACTTTCATCAATATTTCTAACGTTCAGGGCCAAATGTGCCTTGAGTGCTTTGATCTCTTGAGTACTCATGTCTGCAACCTCACATCGATAGTATATTCGCCTAAGCGAATGAGTTTGGAGTTTAGTGCCGCAGTCTATATATGTCAAGACAAATATAGTATGGTAAGATGGTGTCGCTATGAAGAGAGGAAAAGAAGTATTTGACCGGGAACTGTTCTTTCGCGCTTTGGCCGATCGCACCCGCTTGCGGATCATCAACCTGATTGGCGATCAGGAAGTGTGCGTATGTTTTTTCGTCGAGATACTAAAGACGAATCAGCCTAAGATCAGCCGGCATCTTGCCTACTTACGTCGCGCCGGCATCGTCTCAGCGCGTCGCGAAGGACTCTGGATGCACTATCGCCTTGCAACGCCAACGGATGAGAACGCGGCAAGCGTGCTTCGCGAGGTGCGCGAATGGCTGGTGAAAGATCCGATTATGCAGCAGGATCGGAATCGTCTCGTCAAGATCTGCTGCGCCCCCGCTTTGCCGGTGCAGCTCCAGGGCAGTCCGAAACCCGTGACGCTGCAATCTCCCGCATAATGTTTTCCGTCCATGTCATTCGAACAGAAACAACGCACGATAATGGACAAGCTGGTTCGTTGGGGCGAGCAGGAGCCTTTGTTGCGCGCGGCAATTCTCACTAGCTCTCGCGCGATCCCTCACGCTCACACGGACTCGTTTTCTGACTACGACGTCATATTAATCCTTACTAATATCGAGAGCTTTTTTGCGAATCGATCGTGGCTCGATGCTTTTGGCTCGGTGCTGGCCTTATACCGCGACCCGCTCATTGTTGAGCGTGGATTTCAACGATCGATCTATGTCACCCAGTACGAGGACGGACTTAAGATCGACTTCAGCCTTTGGCCCGTCGAGCTCTTGAAACAGATTGTCGCTGAAGCGCAGCTTCCGAGCGAATTCGATGCTGGATACCAGGTGCTAATCGACAAAGACAATCTCACCGTTGGCCTAAAGCCTCCCACGTATCGTGCTTACATTCCGACACCACCAACTGAGACCGAATACCTGGCCAAGATAGAATCATTCTTCCTTGACACTACTTATGTAGCGAAGTTTCTCTGGCGCGACGATCTCATGGCCGCCAAGCACATCCTGGAGAATTCGCTAAAGCAGGACCACCTGCTACCCATGTTCGAATGGCGCATCGAGATCGATCACAATTGGTCGTTAAAGCCCGGTCCATATGGACGAGGCATAAAGCAGTGGCTAAGACAAGAACTGTGGGCAGACCTGGAGCAGACTTACACTGGCGCAGAGTTAGAATCCAATTGGAAAGCGTTGTTTCAAACTATCAACCTGATGCGCCGCGTTGCTATGGAGGTCGGTGAGGCACTGGGCTTTCGCTATCCTGATGAATTGGAGCAGCGAGTGAGAGATTATTTAGATCGGGTCAAGGATCTCGATCGTAAGTCCAGATAGATCAATTAATATTTGAATGCCACAAAGAGGCACATAAAGCACATATTCCTTCTGTGCTTTTTGTGCCTCTTTGTGGCTACTTCTGCTGTGTGGCCTTACTTCGCTTTCACCAGCACGTTGCCGCCGCCGAGGGGCAGCAGCGCGAGGTTGGTGCCAACACGACGCCAGATCAGCCCGTTGTTATCGAGGATCGTGACCGCGTAGGCGTCGTACGAACGCGGCGTTAGCAAGTCGCCGTCGCGCGTGTCGACGATGAAGCTGAAGTTGCCGAACGACTGTACGACTACACCCGTCTGCGGATCGACTTTCTGAACCACGCACTTGCCCTTGAACGACGAGCGATTCGAAATGCTCGTGCTGGGCTCGTTAGAGAAGTTCAGATAGCCGGCAGACCAGCTCGTGCTCTTGACGATGTAATTGAAACCATCAAGACCACGGAAGATGTAGATCGAGTTACCCTTCGGACTGCCATTAGCGCCCTTAACGGTGAAGCCGAAATTGCCCTTACCGTTGACGCTTTCCGGATCTGGGATCCAACCACCACCACTCGTCTGCTGATCGTTGGTACCAACCGCGACGTTAATCGTACCGAGACCGACAGGACTTGCGGTCCAGTATCCGTTGGTAGCGTCGATCTTGACCTTCACTACATAAGTATCAGCAACGACACCTCCGAGGAACGTGACTGCGTCGCCGTTACTATCAACCGGCACGCCCGTCACCGTCATATCCGGTGTGCTGCCCATATTGCTCGAATTGAAGATCTCGAACGTCACCTTCGCAAGCGTGATGTCACCCGGTGCTCCGTCCGCATCCTGCGTCAGGTGTGCTGCGAGACGCACCGTTGCAGTGGTCACGGATGGACCAGACGTGATCACGCCCATGTCGCCGGTGTAGGTCGTTTCCGCTGTTTCCTTGTTGACCGTAATCGTAACGGTTGCAGTCGATGAGGCATTGTGCGGATCAGTGACCTTCAGATCGATCGGATAGACGCCGGCCACCACGAGGGGATTACCGGAGATCGTCAACGTGCCGACGCCCGGTGTGACGGTCAATCCTGCAGGTACTGACGAGAGTACTTGCAGCGTGAGATCCGCTACCGGATCGTCCACATCTGAAACGGAAACATTCACTGTCGTGATCGGATCGCTGTACTGAACCGTTTGCGACAACAGATTGATCGTGAACGTCGGGGCATCGTTTACAGCATTAACCGTTACGTTAACGGTCGCTGTGGCGGTGCCGCCGTGTCCATCGTCAATCGTGTAAGTGAATGAGTCGCTGCCGAAGAAGTTAGACGCGGGTGCGTAATGGACTGTCTTGTCAGGATTGATCGAGACGGCGCCGTTCGTGCCCTGCGTCACCGACGTGACATTCAACGTGTCGCCGTCAGGCTCCGTGTCGTTAACCAGCACGTTGACGTCGACTGGTGTGTCTTCATCCGTGGTGGCCGTGTCGTTATTCGCGATCGGAGCTGCGTCCTGAGTGATGACCACGTTGCGACCGGCAACGGTTAGTGAACCGCTTCGAGCCGCGCCGGTGGTGTTTGGTGCGACCGTGAAATTCACAGTGCCGTTGTTGCTGCCCGGTGTTCCGGAGTTCACCGTAATGAATGAACTGTTGCTTACTGCGTTCCAATCGCACGGAGCGGTTGCCGACAAGTTCTTCGTCACAGTAACGCTCCCGGTATTGCCGGGTGAGAAGAATGCCTGACTCAATGGCGATACCGTCGCGCACGATGTTGGAATCGTTACCTTGAAAGCGCCACGACCGTGCGTAAAGGCAAACAAGGTCGTCACACCGTTGTTGTTAACCGCTGAGAGCGACTCCACGACTGTATTCGAGAAGCCAGTCGTTTCACGCGCCCAGTTTGCACCACCGTCGAGCGAGACAAACACGCCGAGGTCTGTGCCGACGTAGATGCGTTGGTTGTCATTTGGATCGACGACCACGCTGTGCGCCGGAATGTCAGGAATCGCATTCACGTTCCCGGGTGTCTGCGTTCCGTCTGCGAGCGTCCAGGTTGCGCCGCCGTCAGTGCTCCTGAACACGTGACCAGCACTGGTGCCCTGTGCGTTGGGTGTGCCGTTGAAGTTTGAGATTGTGGCCCAAACGTTATTGATATTCGATGGATCGTATTCAACCCACGAGATGGTACCATTGCCGTTACCGCGTGGCGTGAATGTTTGCAACCAGGTACTGGCCAACACGCTCGCGGCGTTTGCTGTAAGACCAATCGTCGTGCGACGAAACTGTCCTGAAGCCGCACCGTTGATCACGATGTTTGAATTGCCAGGAGCTATCGCCATGGCCGTGATCGAGCCGCCGGTTTGTTGCGCGTTGCTGGTTCTGGTCCAGTTAGTGGCGTTGTTGTCGGTGCGCCACATGAAGCGGCCACCAATCCACAGGCGAGTCGGCGTGTTCGGATCCATTCGGAACACCGTGATGAACGGGAATGTATCGCCGGCGATACCTGTAATGACTTGCGCAGAGCTCGCACCACCATTCGTCGATCGTCTCAACGTGAGACCGGTTGTCTCGAAGAAGATGGTATTGGTGTTGGTGGGATTTACGGCCACGTATCCGCCGTCACCGCCGTTGATGCGTGCCCATGCGTTTGGACCAGCAGCATCTGTACCGCGATTCGTGCCGTTGTCCTGCGTGCCGCCGAAGTACGTTTGGCCATTCGGATAGGGCAGGCCGTGATAGAACTGCGTTACGGCGTAGTTGTTATTCAACGGACCCCAGATAACTGGTGAAGGAACCGTGAAGAATCCGCCGGGCGTGAATTCGTTACCGCAAATCGGACTTGATGGCGTAATGGCGCCGCCGCCCACTGTTGTGCCGGTTGCGTAGCCGACGTTGCCGGTTTTAGCGTTGTCAGTCTTGTAGATGCCGCCGTCGTTTCCGGCAAACAACGTTTGGTTTGTAGTGCCGTTGTAATTCGGATGAAACACGAGGACGTGGTTGTCAGCGTGGACCAGTTGCGGGTCGCCGTTATTTGGTGGTGTGCCGTTACCCTGGAACCACCAGTAGGAGGCAACCGCCCAGTTAGCACCGCCATTATCCGAGCGGAAAAGGTCGACGCCACCGACCCAGACCTTATCTGAGTCAGTTGGATCGACTGCGATCACGTTGTCGTACCAGCCCTGATTCAGGAACTGGCTCGTTCCGAGTCCGCATTGTGTCAATGCGCCGTTGACGGGGTTGCTGAGCAGCAGAGTGTCCTGCAGATTGGCGCTGTTGTTGCGCACCTGCGTGGTCCATGAGCCGGCATCTCCTGACGACGTCGAACGAAATACGCCGAGTAGGCCATCGGTGTAACTTGCCGTTGGGAAGTTTGGATTAGTGCCGGCGCCACAGGAAATACACGATGCCATTGCGTAAACGACGTTCTGGTTGGACGCTGCAATGGCGAGTGAAGTGCGACCTTGATTGACTTCAGAGAAGACATCCACCCAGGTGCCGGAGCCGCCCGCATCTACGTTGCGGAAGATGTGTGAGCGCGAAAACGTGCCGACAGCGGCGAAGATGTAGTCGGTTGACTGGTCGGTGCGCATGACGAGATCCATCGCACCGTTTGCGCCGTTCGGCACGTTAGAGGGGAGCTGCAGAGTCCAGGTACTGCCGCCGTCAAGGCTGCGAAGGACACCAGTGCGTGTGGCTGCGTACACGTGCTGACCGTTTGACGGACTGACGACGATGTCGTTCACGAAGAAGAAGTCAGCGTTGTTTATCGTAGCCGGGAGACGCGTCCAGTTTGCGCCAGCGTCGGTTGTCTTGAATACGCCCGCGCCGCGCACACCGTCTGCATTGAAGAATCCCTCGCCTGTGCCGGCGTAGAGAACGTTTGGATTCGAAGGATCGATCGCCATGCAGGTCACGGCGATGTTGGCCAGGAAGTCGTTGAGCGGCGCCCATGTGTTACCGCCGTTCGTGGTTTTCCATATGCCGCCGGCAACTGCTGCTGCGTACATAGTGGTGGGATTGACCGGATCGATGACGAGCGCGCGTGTGCGACCGCCGACGTTGCCTGGTCCAATCGACTGCCACGTGCCGAGTGCGCCGCTTGTAGAAGCGCTACCATCGCCAGCTCCCGCGCCGCCGGTGCCGCCCGGAAATTCGGGATCGTCAAATATCTCTTCTGCTTCGTTGCTGTCAGTCTGTGAAGGCAGGTTCTTGTTATTCCGGGTAGAGAAGCGCTTCATTTGTTTGATCTTCTCTTTTGCCTGGAAGTAGCGTTCGACGGGCAGGACTTTCTCACCTTTAGGAAGGCGCTTTTGCAGATACCACTCGAGCGCTTCGCGTGGTTGGTCGGTACGTTCTCCGTCGATATCTTTTTCACCGTTGAATAAAGCGGCGAGCCGCGGATTGCGTTTTACGGCAGCGCGCTTGGCTGCGATCTCTTTGCGTGATTCGCGTTTTGTACGAGCTTCTCTCTCACGCTCGGACGTTTTGGATTCCTTTTGTTCGACGCGTGATTTTTGCTTTTGTCGTGGGGGATGATTGCGTTGCGCCATTGAAGCGACGCTATTCGTCAAAAGCATGCAGATCAAGAAAAGGGAAGCAAGGAGGCGTTTCATTTAAATTTATTCCTTTCGGGAGCGTTAGGCGTTTTGTCGGGACTCAGTCGGGACGTTAGTGCTCTCCTACTCGATTTCGTAAATAGGAGCAAGACTCCTGTTCTTCGCAGTTGTTTGGAAATTCCAGTAAGGAAGGGCCCGGCCATTATGCCACAAAGAAACAGTGATGCAAGCGCAGATATGCTGGAAATAAAACTATTAAATTCCTGAAATCGAACCTGTTAATTCCAGAAAACTAATGGTGAGGAGCTGGCCACAAAAAAGCACATAAGACCCAAACGTTTCTATAAGCCTTGTGTGCTTTTTGTGCCTGTTTCTGGCTTAGGTTCGTCGAGATATTTTTTGAACCAGGCATAGAGTTCCTGGTACCAGTAACGGCTGTTCTCGCCTTTCAAGATCCAGTGGTTTTCGTCGGGCCAGACGATCAGGCGACTCGGAATACGAAGCCGTTGCAGCACGCTCCAGTTCTCGAGTGTCTGATTCAGCGGCACACGAAAATCGTTTTCGCCGACTGACAACAGAATCGGCGTGCGGAAATTTTTTGCGTACCTGATTGGATTCTGTTCGCGCCACACTGGCGCCTGTTCCCACACGGGTCCGCCATTGTTCACCTCGCGCGAATAGATCGTGTCGCTCGTGCCCCACTGAGACTCCAAATTGATCAACCCGGCATGACTGATCAGCGCCTTGTAACGCGTGGTAGTTGCCTGCATCCAGTTTGCCATGTGACCGCCGTAACTCGCGCCGGCCGCAATCTGTTTTGAACCATCGATAAATGGATAGAGACGGATCGCCTCGTCAGCTCCTTCGTTAATCTCGTTTCCCGGTCCTTTAAAAGGATCTCCCTGAATACTCTGCGAAAACGCTTCACCAAATCCGGTCGAGCCGGAGTAGTTCGTCAACAAGACGACGTAGCCCGGTCGCGTGAGCATGAAGTAGTTCCAGCGGAGTCCCCAGTTATCGCGCCACATGCTGTGCGGCCCACCGTGCATCACCACAAACAGCGGATACTTCTTGTGCTCGTCAAAATTTGGCGGCAACGCGATCATGTTGTGAATGCGTTTGCCGGCCTTGCTGGTGAACCAGAAATGACGCAGCGGTAACCAGTCGATCTTTGCGACTTGATCGGCGTTGAATGTCGTGAGTGGGACCTGGGTTTTGGATTTAAGATCGAGGCGGAAGATCTCAGGTGGATTGGTTGCACTCTCCCAGGTTGCAATCAGGATTGTTGACCCGGCAGTGGCAGGAATCTTGAGGTTCGTGTAGACGCCACGCATCATGTCCATCGCGAGCGTCACTTCGCCGCCGTCTGCAGGCATCGTGTAGAGCTTTTCGTTTCCTGCTTCTTCGGCTGTCAGGTAGATCGACTTGCTATCGGGTGTGAATGCGAAACTGCCAACCGAACGATCGAACTTCGCGGTGATGATTTCAGGCTGGCCTACATTGGGCCATGAAAACTTTGCCAGTCGCTCGAGATGGTAAGTCTTGTTATCGGTTTCAACTTCACTGCTTGCGTAGAGTGCTTTACCGTCCGGTCGAAATGCAGGACGGCCGAAGGCGTCGCCGCCTTTCGTAAGACGCACTGGCTCGCCGCCACTTGCAGACACTTTGAATAGGTCAGTGTTCGGATTTGCATATGCCGCAGTGTCCGAGTTGGTCGACGCAACGAAAACGATTTCGTTGCCGTCCGGAGTCCAAACAGCGTCGAGCTCTGCGCCTGAATCGCTGAGGCGGCCTGAAAATCCACGTTCACTCACAAGCTTCGTTCCCCCAAGTAAATCCCTGGCCTTCGAACCCGGCTGGGTGCTTTGTACAAACAGGTGAGCCTGCATGTCGTCGACCCATTTGTCCCAGTTGCGAACCGGAAACTTCTCGTAGACACGCGCGCGATATTTTTGTGCTTTGCGTTCAGCCGCGATCTTCTTGTTTGCGTCGTCATCGGTCGTACCCGGATAGACGGTGCTCACGAAGAGCAGCGCCTGACCATCAGGCCGCCACTGCGGCGCGCGTGCTCCGGTTGAAAGGGAAGTGATACGCACTGCTTCGCCGCCGTCAGCGATATCGAGCACATAGATCTGGCCAACCTCATCGCCTTCACGTCGCGCCGAGAAAGCAATCCGGCGACTATCCGGACTCCACGCCACACCACCCTCGCCACCTTTGCTGTAGGTCAAGCGCCTGGGCTTTGCACTTCCATCCGTCGCGACGATCCAGAGATCCGAAACCTGGTCCTTTTCGTCATAAGCCGGCTCGACGAGCGAAAACACGACCCATTTGCCGTCCGGACTGGGCACCGGTGCTCCCACACGCTTCATCATCCACATTGACTCGTGAGTCAGCGGAACTTTGTTTTGTGCGGTGGCTTTGAACGCTGCGCCTGCGATCAATAGGACAGCGAACGCGACACCAAACGAAAAAGACCGGGTCCTGGTAAACATCTACTTTCCTCCTGCGAAGTGGCGTGGTTGGTGTGGGAATAATAGGCCGATCCACACAAATCTGAAAAGAATCCGCGTCATTCTCGGCAACTTGAACAAACATGTGAACATCGTAACCGGTCCGCTCGTTAGGGTGTCTAGTCTGTTGTGGAGGATCGCCATTTGAGTTTTAGCGTTATTCGTAATCGTTTCTCAAAAGCCGTGCTTTTGCTCGGCTTTCTAGTGTTTGGGACGTTTTCAGCCGTCTCTATTCAGGCCCAGGAAGCTCCTAAAGATCCCAAGGCCGAACTAAAAAATAGTCTTAATGATCTCTCAACGCTCTATAAAAACGACGTTGAAAGACTTGAAAAGCGCCACCAACAGTCCCAGGCACTCTACAACGATGGACTAATCTCGCGTATCGAATTCGAAAAGGGCGAGAAAGAGCTGGCCGACGCCCGCACGAAAGTCGAACAAGTCGCTAACGAAATCGCCACCGCAAATAAACCTGCGCCAATGCCGGAGATTGTGGCAGAGATGGTTGCCGCGGGTAATCAGGTATGGTCGACGGGTAACAGCAGGATCGATGGTTTGATTCGGCAGTACGGGAAACAGTATGGCGTCGATCCCTTCCTGATCTATTGCACGATGTCACAGGAGTCGGGTTTTACGACGGCTGCAACAAGCCCGAAAGGCGCTCAGGGGTTGATGCAACTCATGCCGGGCACAGCCGCTCGCTACGGAGTTAAAAATCCTTACGACGCTGCGCAGAGCATCATGGGTGGAACCCGTTATTTAAAGGACCTGCTCGGGATGTTCAACGGCCGTGTGGATCTCGCGCTCGCCGGGTATAACGCAGGCGAAGGCGCGGTGATGAAATACGGGAACACCATTCCGCCATACTCTGAAACGCGCAACTACGTGAAGCTTATTCTCAAACGCTATACGAAGAAACCAACTTCGTAAGCCGGGCGTGGCTATATCTCGAGAAGGTCTTTCCCGACTACAATCCGTCCTTTGAAGTATTTGCGCACTCCTTCTGCCCACATCTCATCCGTAATCGACGCATCATCACCGGGAACAAAGTGTGAAAGCACTAGTGTCTTTACTTCAGCTTGTGCAGCAATCTTGCCCACATCTTCCGGCAGAGTGTGCGCGGCCATGAGGTGTTCGCGTAGTCTAGTTGCATTCGGCAAACGCTTTAACAGCGCTTCTATAGCCGGCAGGTACATGATTTCGTGCACCAGCACATCAGCACCTTTCGCAAACGTCGCGAGCTCGGGCACGTATGCGGTGTCTCCGGAAATCACGACAGAACGATCGCTCGCGTCAAATCGATATGCGTAAGACTGCCTGATCGGTGGGTGGCGCACGAGAAAAGCACTTACCTTCACATCCTCGTTGGACATGATCATGCCGGGCTTATCAAACTCATGCGTCTTGAGCAGTGTGAGCGGGTCTGTACGACCTTCGTCTGCGATGCGTGTGTCGATGTCGAACTTCTGATAACTGAAAAAGTCACGCGTCATATTCGTCAGTCCTGGCGGGCCAAAAGCATCTACGGTCACAGGCAGACCCGTTATCCATGCGTTGTAGAAGAGTGGCCCGAGCTCCAGATTGTGATCGGAATGATGATGCGTGATGAAGATATAGCGAACCTGGTTTAGTGGGATGCCCGCTGTTAACAACTGCTTTGACGTCCCGTAACCGCAGTCAACTACATAAGGAACGCCATTAATCAGTAGCAAGGTTGAAGGATTGCTACGACCTGTCTCGCCGACTCGTGGTCCACCCTTTGTACCGAGCAGGATAATTCGCGTCGGCTTCTTCTGTTGGCTAAAAGCCACACGGCTGAGCAGCGCCTGGGAAATTACAAATCCTGTTCCTATAGTAAGAAACTGCCTGCGGTTTGTTTTCATCTGTGTTATTGGTTGTCTAGTAGTAGCGCGTGGACCATACTAATACCATTTAAGGAGCTGAAGATGAAGCGAATTTATGTCGTGATATTTGTTCTGCTCGTTACTGGATTTGTTCGCGGTGATGCGAGTGTAACACGTGAACAGGATCCGCTTGTGGTCAATGCAAAGACGATTGCGTTGAAACTCGAAAACCCGCGCGTCCGTGTTCTCGAAGCCACTCTCAAGCCAGGCGATAAGGAGCAGACACACTCACATCCGGCGTACGTGATCTATGTCATTGCCGGCGGCAAATTCCGCAATCACGCTACTGATGGGACTGTCACCGACGGCGAGTTCAAAACCGGCGACGTGATCTATCGCGAGCCAGTCACCCACTGGGCCGAAAACACTGGCAACACGACGATTCGTTTAGTGCTGGTGGAGCTTAAGAGCTGAGGTTCTCAAAAGCGTGGGGAACGCCGGCGCTGCTCACTTCGCGTGCCGTTCATTACTTTGCCGACTTCCGCCAGCAGTTTTTTGGCTTCACGGGCTTGCCACTGAGCATTGTTGAGACGCTCGCGCGCTTGTCCCATGTTCAATTGACTCAGAGACGACTGCGCATCTTTAATCGCGCGAATCGTGAAGTTCAAGCGTTTGCAGGCTTCGCGCAGCTTGTCGAGCTCGTCATTTTCGGATGACACTGGCGCAAAGCCGATTGCATTCATCTGCGAAAGTTAATCGCCCGATTTTCGTTTGGCAAT
>Ga0207647_10001209_pt1 | contig 19840 bp, 18 predicted proteins | sample KBSCornC2_FD_184295 | JGI IMG/M metagenome (GOLD analysis project Ga0207647, IMG submission 184295) | Corn rhizosphere microbial communities from Kellogg Biological Station, Michigan, USA - C2 (SPAdes) (version 2) | ecosystem: Host-associated > Plants > Roots > Rhizosphere ... | reverse complement strand
CGGTTCGCGCGAGCTCTACGCCAGCGGCTATGGGCCGAAGGCGATCGCCACATGGGCGGATCGCGTGGCAGCCTGGGCCGGCGGCAACCCACCCAGCGGACCGCGCGTGTCACCATTCAGTCGCATGGAAGCATGTCCGCACGATGTGTACGTCTACTTCGATAACGACATGAAGGTGCGCGCGCCCTCGGACGCGCTCGCTCTCGAACGGCGCCTTGCGCGGCTCGGCTTCGCGTAATGTCGCCTCAAATCTGGGCAGATTTGCGTTGGGCACCCATTGAGCGGCGATGAAGAACCTTGAAGGCCACCAGATATAAGGAGCTTGTGCACGATCCAACAATGAATGCGAAAATCATGCCCGCAATGCTGTTCTCTGCCCACCCTGCGGGCTGACCGCTTTGCCAGAACATCTGCGGGTTAGCGCCTCCCATCTGAAGGATTAGAAACCACAAACCGACCAATATTGGCCCGGTAAGACTCCCGCTCACCAAGATGGTCCAGATTTTCCATCCCTCTGGATTCTTCACCCCCACCACAATCGGCAGGCACAAACACCAGATCGGTAGCGCGCACATCATAGTGACGCGAAAAATGGGAAGGACGAGCCATAGCTTGTCTAATCCGACGCTGTTCAAAAAGAAGCTTAAGAACAGGCTGAAGAGAGCAGCCGCAACCAGAAGGCAGACAAACCACAAGCCAATGCGCCTCCAGACACTCACTACGCTGGCTTTGGCAGACTCCGGCACGCTGCACCCCGTTATCTGGAATGAATCTATTACGTTTCCGGCGGATGTGAGCCCAAATCTTGCCTGAGCGCGCAGACACCTGCTTCCTATCATCGGCGTTCTACTCTTTGATTCTCTTTCTCGTTTCGCTGGCGCGTGGCCGCTTATACTCGGCCCGCACCGCATCCAGCGCTGGAAGCAGCACCGGATGCACCTCCGCAACCAGCCGTCCAGCCTGCACACCCGGATCGTTTTCGGCCAACTGAAGCGCTGCTTCATAAGTATCAGCAGCGATAAGCAGCACGCCCGTGAACTCGCCTTCGTCCATCACCGGCCCTGCCGCCAGATAACGGCCGGCTTCAGATTGCTCGCGCAAATAGGACAGTTGCCGTTGTATGAGATCGGTCGCCTCGGGACCCTCAGTTTCATTCCAGCGAGGACCGCGACGCAACAGGCCCAGGAAGTATGGCTTTAGGTTCCTCGGCACATCGCGCATGCCCGTTTCCTTCGGACTCCGCTCTTGAGTCATCGCACCTCGCAAAACTCCATCATGCCATCCAGCACGAATGAAGATGTGATGACAACGATTGTTGATCGATGCGCTATGCTCTTCGCATCAGAGCCATCATGTTGCGCATCCTGCTTCTGACCCTGACCAGTGTCGCGTTTGCATACAACCTGAATGCGCAACAACCTGTTCCCGGGACAGCCAGAAAATTCGTGGGCTCGGCCGCGTGCAAGTCATGCCACGAAGCGGCTTATAACGGCTGGCGGCAGACTCGCATGGCCAACGTCATCCGCGATCCGAAGTTGCACCCCGATGCGGTGCTCGGCGACTTCACTCACCCGGATCCGGTCCGCGCCTTCACGCTCGATCAGGTGGCGTTCGTTTACGGCAGCCGGTGGAAGCAGCGTTACTTCGAGAAGCGCGGGCGCGACTACTTTCCGCTCCCCGCGCAATGGGATATCCAGCACCGCAAGTGGCTGCCCTATCACGTCCCGGATGGAGCCGACTGGTGGACACAGCACTACGGCAAGGCCAACACCGACCGCCCGACCGGCCCTACCTGCGATGGCTGCCACTCCGTCAACTACAACCTCGCCACCCGCGAGGTTACGGAATGGAACGTCGGCTGCGAGAAGTGCCATGGCCCCGGCAGCGAGCATGTCGCCCACCCCACGATCCAGAACATCGTCAATCCGGACCGTCTTGACTATGTCCGCGGAAACGATGTGTGCATGCAGTGCCATACGCAGGGGCGGCCTGCCTCACTTCCCGTACACGGTGAGTATCCAGACTGGCCCGTCGGTTATCTGCCTGGCGAACGGCTAGCCGACGTCTGGCATCTCGAAGAAATGAAATTGGGCACGCAGGATTTCTATTTTTTCCCGGATGGCAGCGCACACAAGAACCGCATGCAGGGCAATGATTTCGTTCAGAGCAATATGTACCATCGCGGGCTGCGCTGCTTCGACTGCCATCAGGTCCACAGCAACCGCAATCCATACAATCTGATCGCGACGGGAAACCAGCTCTGCCTCAACTGCCACACGAAGGACAACCCAGCCGGCCTGAAAGGCACCGTTTCAGAACACACCCACCACGCTGAAGGCAGTCCGGGCAGTCAATGTACCGCATGCCACATGCCCCAAATCGCCCAGACTCTCGCCAATAAACAGGATGGCGACGTCTTTGTTTCCAGCCACACCTTCCGCTTCCTTTCGCCGGCGCTGACGGAGACATCGGGCATCCCCAACCCGTGCGTGAGCTGCCACAAAGATAAGACGAACGCATGGGCCGCGGGACAATTGCGGTCCTGGAACAGCGCCAGTCCATGGCGGGTGGCAAACTGATGGCATCTCCAGATCTTTTAAAATATCGCCTATGCCAGCCAAGCGCCTCTACTATGCTGACGCAGCACTTACGCAATTCACCGCCACGGTAACCGACATCCGCGAGCACTCCCGGACCGGCGGCACATCCCTGTGGCAGGTCGCACTCGATCGCACTGCCTTCTATCCCACCAGCGGAGGGCAACCGCACGACACCGGCGAGCTCACCGCGATGGCCCCCAGTGGCGCGCGGCTGGAGGCCTCCGTCATCGATGTGGACGAGGACGAGCATGGTGAAGTCTGGCATCTGACTTCAAAGCCGTTGCTCGCCGGCACGCAAATCGAAGGACGTGTCGACTGGCTGCGCCGGCTGGATCACATGCAGCAGCACTCCGGCCAACACCTGCTTTCGGCCCTCTTCCACCAGGAGCTGGGCGCCCTCACAATCTCGTTTCACCTTGGTGACACTGTCTCGACCATCGATCTCAATACCGAGTCCATAGAGCCAAAGCAGCTCGCGCACGTTGAGCAGCTCGCCAACGCCATCGTTGAGGAAAGTCGGCCTATGATTCAACGCATCGTCACCTCAGCCGATGCCGAGACACTGCTCCGGTCTGGAGCCCTGAGGAAGCTGCCGGTGCGCTCAGGCGATATCCGTCTCATCGTGATTCCTGAAACAGACGCACCAAGCAGGAATGGAGACGATAGCGCAAAACCGGATCTCGACGTGAATGCGTGTGGCGGCACTCACGTTAGCTCCACGAGTCAGATCGGCGCCGTCCTTATCCGCGGCACCGAGCGCATCCGCCAGGCCGTCCGGGTGAGCTTCCTGTGTGGAAATCGCGCCATCTCCGCGGCCCGTGCCGACGATGCCCTGCTTTCCGGGTTAGGTCGTGAGTTCTCCGTCGGCCGAGCGGACCTGCCTGCCGCGGCCAGCCGCCTCAAAGCTGACGCCAAAGCCGGGGCCAAGGAGCGACAGGCACTGCGCGAGGAGCTTGCCAACTACCACGCCGCGCGTCTGCTGGTCGAAGATCCACCGCACCACGATCTGCGCATCGTCCGCCGGGTTTTTTCCGATCGCGACGCCGACTACATCAAACTTCTGGCTAGCCGTGTCACCAGCGCGGCACCGCACACCATAGCCCTGCTCGCCTCCACACAGGAATCCCCGGCCGCCGTAGTGATGGCCTCAAGCCAGGAGTTGGGAAGGAATGCTGGCGAGCTGCTGCGCGCCGCGCTGGCCGAGTCAGGCGGCCGTGGCGGCGGCTCACCAACCTTGGCCCAAGGCCTGGTCTCTCGAGATCAGCTCGACACTATGCTTAACGGGTTAGAGGCTCTGCTGCGTTCAGGGCCGGTTTCGGCGGTCTAGTCCCATTTCGCACCCGGCAGCGTTGCTGCTATAGTTTGTGAGGCATCTCCCGCCTATTCACTGTGGGGCTATAGCTCAGCTGGGAGAGCGCATCGTTCGCAACGATGAGGTCGTCGGTTCGATCCCGACTAGCTCCACCAAAATCATCAAACAATTGTAAGTAGTTGATATAAATCCGCTTGTGCGCTGCTACTTTTCGATCTCTACGCCGCGCCAGAAGGCAATGTGATTTTTCACGTGCTTTGCCGCCGGCTTCGGATCGGGGTAATACCAGGCGGCGTCCTGATTCTCCTGTCCATCCACCACCAGGGTGTAATAACGTGCCTGTCCCTTCCAGGGACAGGTCGAGGTGGTCGAACTGGGACGCAGAAATTCGCGGTTCACCGAGGCATCCGGGAAATACAGGTTCCCCTCTACCGTTTCTACTTGCTCACTCTCCGCGATTACTTTGCCGTTCCAGGTCGCCTTGGCCATCGTCTGTTGTCGCCTTCTTCAGAAGTCGCGCCCGGGCATTCCGCCACAAGCCACGCAGTACAGTAACAGATTCTTCATGGCAAAGGCTTGCGGATCGCACGGAAACCGCACGAGGGACCTGCGAGCATAACGTCGGTCTCGATCTCTTGATTCATTACAGGAATTTAGAAGATCGGACCGCACTCAATCCGGTCGTTGGATGTCGGGAAGGGGCGGGGCCTCACGCGCCGCCATTCGCTTCTTCACCCTGGCCTGCATCGCCTCAAGCTTCTGCCGGGCTGTACCACTGCGTTCGACCAGCTTCTCAATCTGCACCATGAAGCCGGGCGCTTGCTTCCGGATTTCCCCCAGATAGGGCCAGAACTTGGCTGCAATGAAGAAGGATTCAGTGCTGACATCCAAGAACAGATCCGGCGCCAGGACGCCATGGTTGACCAGCGCCGCGGCCATCTCCCAGTAGGACGTCACTTGGCGGAACCAGCAATTCGTCTCGGACCCGGCATCGTTGAGCACGATCCGAATCTCTTCCGCCGACGTGGGCCAAAACGCTCCTGTCATCCATGCGCGGGCCTTACGCAGCACCGGTTCCTGCCTCAGCTCATAGAGCTTCAGGATGGTCGCGGCATCTTCGCGCGCTGCCAGAGTGCTTTCCATGATTGCTCCTTAATCAATCGCGGTTATGCGACGGGCTGAGCTGCCTCTTCGGTTGTTCTTTTCTGCTTGGACGGGACCGGCGCCTCTGCCGCGGGAGCATCGCGCAGGCGCTTCGAGTAATGGCAGGTGACACCCGTCTCTTCCTCGACCTTCTTCTTGCGCTTGCTGCCCTTGTCATCGGCCGACGCTGGCTTCTTGTTGTTCGGGCACGTGAGGTATACGCCTGATTTCAACGTCTTTTCGATTAGGTATAGCGAGCCGCATTCCGGGCACTTCTTCGGGACGGGCTTACCGTTCGCAGTAAAGTCGCACTTGGGATACCTTGTGCAGCCGTAAAAGGTCGTGCCGAAGCGCGTCTTGCGTTCGGCGATGTCACCCTCGCCGCACTTGGGGCACTTCATCCCCTCCACCAGGTTCTGCTTGATGTACTTGCACTCCGGATAGCCGGAGCAGGAAACGAACTCGCCGAAGCGGCCTGTGCGCCGGACCAGGTCCTTGCCGCATACCGGACAGGGTTCGCCGATCGGCACCGGAGGCTTCTGCTGCTCGCGGCTTGTGAGCCGCCGGACAGTCTTGCACGGCGGATCTTCGTTGTAACCCGGACACGCCATGAATGGACCGAACGGCCCGTTGCGCAGCACCATCACTCGCCCACACGCCTCGCAGTACTCCTCTTCCTTTTCGTCCGGATTCTCAAGCTGTGGCTTGGCCGCGAAATTCTCTTTGGTAAAGGTGCAGCTTTCCTTGTCTTTCTTGTTGTAAGTGCTGCAGGCATAGAACGAGCCGAATTTTCCCCATTTCAGCACCAGTGGGGCGCCGCACCGCTCGCACTTCTCGTCGGTGGGCTGCTCCATGCGCTTGATGTTCTCCATGTGCTTCTCGGCGTGCTTCAGCTCCTTCTTGAAGTAGCCATAGAAGGCGCTCAGCAGGTCGGTCCAGCGCTCCTTGCCGTCTTCGATGTCATCGAGCTCTCCTTCGAGCTTTGCCGTGTACTCCGGGTCGAAGATGTAAGGGAAGTTCGCGACCAGCAGATCAGTCACGACCAGACCAATCTCGGTCGGAACAAACTTGCCTGAGCGCCCCTGTCCGACTTTCTGCACATACTCGCGCTCCTGGATCGTCGAGAGAATGGTGGCGTAGGTCGACGGACGCCCGATGCCGCGCTCTTCGAGCGTTTTGACAAGCGAGGCTTCGTTGTAGCGTGGCGGCGGCTCGGTGAACTTCTGCTCATGCTTCAGTTCCTGAAGTGAAAGAGCCTGCCCTGCGTTGAGGTCGGGAAGCTTGTTCTTCAACGCATCATCATCGTCGTCCTTGGTGTCCTTGGCCTCTTCGTACACCTTGAGGTAGCCGTCGAACTTCAGGATCGAGCCGGTGACGCGGAAGTCATAACGCCGGTCTGCCTGAGCCTGCACGTCGACAATCGTCTGATCGAAAACCGCAGGCACCATCTGGGATGCTACAAAGCGCCGCCAGATGAGCTGGTAGAGCTTGAACTGCTCCTCGCTCAGGAACCGCCGGACCGACTCCGGAGTGTGCCGCACCTCTGTCGGACGGATCGCTTCATGCGCATCCTGCACATCTTTTTTGCTCTTGAAGGTGTTTGGCGACTCCGGCAGGTATGTCGAGCCAAGCTGTTTGCCGATGTACTCACGCACTTCAGCAATCGCGTCGGGCGAGACGCGCGTCGAATCGGTACGCATGTAGGTAATCAGGCCTTCGGTGCCCTCGGAGCCTAGTTCCACGCCCTCGTAAAGCCGTTGCGCGACGCCCATGGTGCGCTTTACCGAGAAGCCAAGCTGCCGCGATGCATCCTGCTGCAGGCGGCTGGTAGTGAAAGGCGCGGCAGGGTTCTTACGCCGCTCCTTGCGCTCCACCTCACGCACTGACCACTTCGCCTTCTCAAGCGCGTGGAGGACTTCCTTGGTGATGCGCTCATGGGGCAGCGCATTGCCGCTGACCGTGTCCACCTTCGCACTCTCGCCATCAATGCCGACGAAGCGCGCTGTGAAAGCGCTGTCGTCCTTCGCATTCGTTTTCAGGTCGGCATCAATGGTCCAGTACTCAACCGGATTGAATGCCTTGATCTCGCGCTCGCGTTCGACGATCAGACGGAGAGCTACTGTCTGCACGCGTCCGGCGGAGAGTCCGCGACGTACCTTGTCCCATAGCAGTGGCGAGATCTGGTAACCCACGATGCGATCCAGCACGCGGCGCGTCTGCTGTGCATCTACGAGGTTGCGATCCACCTTGCGTGGATTTTCGAAAGCCGCGCGCACGGCCTTGGGCGTGATCTCGTTGAAGGTCACGCGATGAATCGCGTTCTTGCCGGAAACCGGCTTCAATTCTTCTTCGAGGTGGGCAGCAATCGCTTCGCCCTCGCGGTCAGGGTCGGGCGCCAGGTAGACACTGGTGGCTTTGCCGGCAAGCTTGCGGAGCCGGTCGACCACCTTCACCTTGTCCGGCATGACGATCAGGTCAGGCTCAAAGGTGCCGTTGTCCAGTTCTACGCCGATTTTGTTTTTGGGCAGGTCCTTGACATGGCCGATCGACGCTTCGACCACAAAGTCCTTGCCGAGATATTTTCCGATGGATTTCGCCTTGGCGGGCGATTCAACGATGACCAGTGATTTACTCATTGCTTCCCTTCACTTCCGCCTGCTCTCCGTTCCGGCCGCGGATCTGCCGGTGCGTCCCATGCCGGCGACGCTCCTGAACCAGCGTCAGGCAATTTGTTGTGCCCGCTCGCCGGCAATTTCCGAACGCTACCACGCGATGCCCCAACTGTCCAAGCCCGCAGGCTGCGTGACATCGGCCTCAACTCGCGTAAAGCATCAGACGCGGCTCATCCCGGGAGGTCGCGAAATTCGTATGGGCGGGGATATAACTTACGTTAACGACGGGGAACCTGTTCCCCGTCGCAGCCTACATCCGCCGCACGTAGTTCTTGCCAGGAAGCTGACGGATGTGATTGTTCAGCTCAAGCTCAAACAAGGCCGTAAATACTTCAGCCGAAGTCACTTGCCCCTCAAGTTGTTCGAGTAGTTCTTCCAGATGGAGCGTCTCGTCCATGCGTAGGAGCCCATAAACCGCAGCCTCTGCGGGGCTGAGGGGCGGGCCAGGAGGCACCGCCGAGTGTCCCTGTCTCAGTAATGATGCAGTTACCCCCACTCCGGATTCGGATGAAGCTGCGAACAGGTCCTCCTGCCCCCCAATCCGGTCTCCGTCCTGGGCGGATTCGAGCCGGCCCTCCAGTTCCAGCCGAATCTGGCTTGGCAGGTCTTCCCAGATGTCTTCCCATGTGGCCGTCAGCCGGGCTCCCTGTTTGATCAGGGTATTCGGCCCCCAGGCATTCCGACTGGTCACATTCCCCGGTACAGCATAGACCTCACGGTTCTGCTCGAGCGCGCAACGGGCGGTCACCCGCGTGCCGCTCTGCTCACCGGCTTCCACCACCAGTACACCCACACTCATCCCGCTGATGATGCGGTTGCGCAGGGGAAAGTTCTGCGGCGCGGGGAAGGTGCCCATCGGCTGCTCGGAAACGATCGTGCCCCCGGCTAGGATAATCTCCTCCGCCAGTCGTTTGTTTTCCTTTGGGTACACCACGTCCATACCCGTTCCCCATACGGCCACCGTGCGGCCGCCGGAGCTTAGCGCGCCTTTGTGAGCAGCAGTATCGATTCCACGCGCCATGCCGCTCAGAATCACCATGCGCCGTGCCGCCAGATCACGCGAAAGCATCTCCGCCATACCTGAGCCGTAGGCGCTGGGCGCACGCGTGCCCACCACTGCAATTGCAGGTTGTGAAAGAAGTCCGCGGTCGCCGCGTACCCACAGCACCGGAGGCGGATCGAAGATCTCGCGCAATCGCTCCGGGTAATCGTCATCTGCCAGCGTCATCACGCTGCAGCCGGCTTCGATCGTTTTCTGCCATTCTTCTTCCGCGGCTTTGCGCGCCTTGCCTTCAGCAATAAAACGCGCTGATACAACCGGTATCTGCAGGGCCTCGAGTGCGGTCAGGGGCAGACGGAATAATTCCGCGGCTTCACCGAGAACACGCGCAACACGCTGGATGCGACGTGGCCCCATCCCGGGCGTCATGGCCATGGCCAGCCATGACAGGGTTGTTTCAGTTGCAGGAGGGGAGGCGCAGGTGGTCTGTGGGCCCATTGTTATAAGCCGAGGCTATTGGGCGTCAAACGGCAGGGGCAATCCGACAAATGGGTTAGACCCTCACTCCGGCGATCTCAGGCGCCGCTTTTGAACCCTGTACTCTATCGAGTGAGCCGTCTTCGCGTTGCTGCCATCCGATTCCTGAATCCTGCACCGCTGATGTGGGACTTCGATCATCCACCTCTCGCAGTACCGCTTGCGGCGCGCTATGACATCGAGAGCATGATGCCCGCACAATGCGCGGAGCGTCTCGCGGATGGGACGGCCGATCTAGGACTGGTGCCCATCACCGCGTTCGCGCAGAGCCGGTCTCTTCGCATGGTTCCTGGTTGTGCTATCGCCTCAAAGGAAGCGATCCGCTCCCTCTTGCTGGTCTTCCGCGCGGCGACGGGCCTTAAAGCTGTACGCAGCATCGCGGCAGATACATCCTCCCGCGCCACACTTGCGTATGTGCAGATCATGGCGCAGCGCTTCTGGCAGATTCCAGCTACATTCGTGCCGCACGCACCGGACCTCGACGCAATGCTAGCCGCATGCGACGCCGCGTTGCTGATCGGCGATCCGGCACTGCTCGCGCTGGAAGACCGCGATGCCCGCCGGTTTCGGACAGGTGAGGATCTGCTCTATCTCGACCTCGGGACCGAGTGGCACAAATTTACGGGGCTGCCATGGATCTCCGCGCTCTGGGGTGTCCGCAATGAGGCAATCTGCTCCGCCGGGCAGCGCGATCAGCTCGTCCGCGATCTACTGGGGTCACGCGATGCCGGCCTCGCCCACATCGATGAGCTGGCCGACGAGTGGGCCATGCACATCGAAGTGCCGCGGGCTACCATCCACACGTATCTGAGCAAAAACATCCACTACGTTCTTGATGGTGAATGCCTTACAGGGCTGCGGCGCTTCTACGAGCTTGCCGCGGAATGCGGCGTGCTGCCTGAACTGGCAGATATGCCACTGCTCTAAATCGTTCCGGATTTGCCGCCCTGCGCAGCCTGGGAGCGCCTCCACGCGTCCAAGAGGCTGACGACGCAGTGGAGTCGAGAAAACGAGGCCCTCGTGACAAAGCCGTTCCTGGAGGCCGCTCTGGCCGCACCGACGAACCATCGTGCGATGCACTGGCTCGTCCATCTGGGAGCGGTAGGCCTCTTCGGCGTTTCCTTGCTGGATGCCTGCCCTTTCCCTTTGCCCATTCCTGGAACAACCGACCTGCTGCTCCTCATACTGATCGCCCGCAAGGGCAATCCCTGGCTGCTGGTCGCGTTGGCCGCCGGTGGCGCAGTAGCCGGCGCATTCACCACCTGGTCGGCTGGCAAGAAAGGCGGCGAAGAGGCCCTTCGCCGCTACGTGCCCGAGCGTTACTACGACCGCATCACAGGCTGGGTGAAGAGGTATGGCGCGACCGCTGTGGCGCTGGCTGCTATCAACCCTCCACCGATTCCCCTGATGCCCTTTCTTGCAGCCGCAGGTGCGCTGGGTGTCAGTCGCGCGCGTTTCCTGACCGCGTTCACACTGGCGCGTACGGCGCGCTACACCGTGGTGGCGTGGCTGGGCGTCGTATATGGACGCCAGATGGTCCGCTGGTGGAATCATTACCTCGCCCGCTACTCCGGCGCGATCGGCTGGGCCATCCTCGCGCTATTCCTTGCGGCTTTCGGCTGGGGCTTCTGGAAGTGGCGCACAAGCGTCGCGCAGCGCACCGCACAGCATGCGCACTCCTGACCATCAAGAAATCATGGCATCCATCATTGCGACCGATGCCGATTCCTTATTGCTTTTTGTGTTGTAGCGGCCGTGAGATCACACAGGCGTTGATGCCGCCGATACCACTCGAGAGCTTTCCGGCGAACCCTTCGGCCGCAACGCAGCTATCCGCGAAGACGAATTGACCGTGGATGCCGGCGATTGCGGGATTCAATGATTTCTCGGTGAGGAGCGTCGGGAAAAGATGGCCGCTGGCATAACCCAGATATTGTGCGGTCAGTTCCCAACCGCCGCCGGCGCTCATGCCGTGGCCAAAAGTACCCTTCCGTGCTGTCACCATCACTGTTTCCGGCAACATGGTACGGAGCGTGGTCATCTCCGCGTAGTCACCTGGTGTGGCGGTGGCGTGCAGATCCCACGTAGCGATCTTTTCCGGGGTGGTATGTGCCTCTTCGAGTGCCTGCCGGATGGCAGCCTGAGGGCCTGCAAGGGACGGCGTGATGATGTGATGGGCATCCGAGCTGACACCGGCCGCAATCGGCTCCATGCCGAGCGGCGTCATGCCCTTGGATTCGAGGTACTCCATATCTCCCACGATCCAGACAACTGAACCCCCGGCCACATGTGTGCCTTGTAACTGCGTCAGCGGATTCGAGACCTGCCGGCTGGCCGAAAGCACGCGCGCTCCGTAGAAGGAGCCGACAACCAGCGGATGTGGGGGCGGGTCGGTTGCGCCGACTACCACGACCTTGGCCTCGCCTCGTTCGATGGCCTGCATTGCCAGCCGAAGCGCCACGCCAAAAGTCGAGCAAGCGGCCACCGGTGCAAACGCGAGACCGGTGATCCGTCCCAAAATGGAAACCTGAGATGCGGGAGTGTTGTGGATGTTCCAGATCAGGTTGGCCGAGACCCTCCAGGGCGGCTCCGGCGCGCCCCACTTCTCCTGCAGACGTGCATGTCGTTTGCCGCGCTCCCGCAGCACGTGAAGCTTTCCATGCTCGACCCCGCCTTCCATCACCAGCGCGTCGATGCGCGCAGCTTCGTCCAGATATTCCCGCAGCTCGGGCGATCGCTCCGTCCAGTAGGCTTCCCAGGCGAGCGAGAGTTCGACCAGGTCGCCCTCTGCATCGGCGGGATTCAGCGGCACATCCTCCACACCCTTCCGTTCACCTTCCAAATAGGCGGTGAGTGCGCTGTTGTTCTCGCGGCTGCCCCAGAAGCGGTTCCAACGCTGCTGCGCAAGGTAGAGGGTCACGCTGGATTGAAACATCGTCTCCACTGCGCCCAGACCGGTCCCCAGGTACACATGCGCCTGACTGCCAAGCTCCTGCATGAGCTCTTCCAGTCCAGGGTTCTGCCCCAGAGCCTGGATGAAAGCCCCAATCGCATAGAGCGACGGGGAGTCCATCTTCTCTTTCAGATTCTGATAATGGCGGGGCGCGAAGCGCGCATCGATCCACGGTTTGTAATCTTCAAAGCGGAAGTCGGGCTGACCTACCAGGAAGTTGCTGGGACCGAAGCCGTCGAAGGGTGTGAGCCAACTCTCGGACTTCTCGAGATTGCGGGCAAATGCTTCAATATTTGGCGACTTGGGCGCCACAATGCCCCATCCGAAGACGCCCACGCGAGGCACTTTCGGCCTCCGATCGTGGTCGGCGGAGGCAACTGTCCCTACAGCGGATGTGACGGAAGCGGTGCTCGTCGGTAACTCGGCTGAGCTCATGGCTGGCCCTTTGATTCTCGCCGACCACGCGCTCGGATGTCCACGCGCGACTGCGAAGTGACAGTGCTGTTCAGGATTCGTCGGAAGCAGTTCGCGAGCGGAGCGCTTCAGTGCACCGGGTGGCCTACTGCGCCCGGAGTGACCCGTTACCGTTGCTTCCTTCCGGACCTGGCGGGGTTGGCGGGATTCCGTCGCGTAGGACCCGGCACTCGGTAAGAATATCACTCTCGGCACGCTCTCGGATCGCCCTTCCCATAGCATGGCAGGATCGTATGTCCACTCTGCCCAACGTGCACGACCTTCCCACGCGGGCACCTCTCTCTGTCCGCCGCAGGCGCCTGGATTCGATCGACATCGTCCGCGGCACCATCATGATCCTGATGGCGCTGGACCATGTGCGCGATTTTTTCGGTGTACCAGGCATTAGCCCCACGGACGTGACCCGCGCTACCGCAGCACTTTTCCTGACCCGGTGGATCACTAATCTTTGCGCTCCAGGTTTTTTCCTGCTAATGGGGACCGGCGTGTATCTATCGCTACAGAAAAGATCGCGCAGGGAAATGGCGCGCTTTCTCATCACGCGCGGCATCTGGCTCATCTTTTTGGAAGTCTTCGTGATGAGATGTCTCGGCCTCCAGTTCAACTTTGATTACCGCATGACCATGCTGACAGTGTTGTGGGCACTGGGATGGGCCATGATCGCTCTTGCAGCGCTGCTGATCCTACCAACGCGATGGATTGGCGTAATCGGTATCGCAATGATCGCTGCACACAATCTGCTGGATCGTGTCCAATCGGCCGATCCCCTATGGCGGCTCATCCACGCGACCGGCGTCGTGCTCGCCGTGCGGGGTCACATTGTCTTCGCCGCATACCCGCTGGTTCCGTGGATCGGAGTGACCGCATTGGGTTTTGTACTTGGTCAGATCTACGGTTGGACCGAGCAGAAGCGCAAAGCGTGGCTTACGCGTGCCGGGGTCGTGCTCACCTTAGCGTTTCTCGTTTTGCGCGCCATCAATAGTTACGGAGATCCGCAGTCCTGGAACGTGCAGGCATCCATAGGACACACCGTTCTTTCCTTCTTGAACACCACGAAGTATCCGCCGTCGCTCTTGTTCCTGCTGATGACGCTCGGTCCGATTCTGCTGTTGCTGCGGGTCTTTGAAGGCTGGACACCGCGCATCCTTCGCCCGGCGAATGTTTTCGGCCGGGTCCCAATGTTCTATTACCTATTGCATCTTCCGTTGATCCATCTGCTGGCCGTTGCGTTATGCGGTCTGCGCTACGGTGCAGTCCACTGGATGTTTGAATCACCCACGCTGGTGAATTTCCCGTTTACCGCGCCACCCGGTTGGGGCCTGACGTTGCCGGAAACCTACCTGGTTTGGGTTGCGGTAGTGGTACTGCTATATCCGGCTTGCCGATGGTTTGCTGCATTGAAGCAGCGGAACAGTGCTCTGTGGCTCAGCTATCTATAAGCTGCCACGGACGCGCGATCCGCTAAAATATCTAAGTGAATCCCTCCGACATTCTGGAAGCGCCGCCAACGGCAGCGGTCGTCGATGCCGGACGCCCTCGTGTCGGTTTTGTGAGCCTCGGCTGTCCGAAAAATCTCGTGGACAGCGAAGTGATGATGGGGCTGCTCGATCGCGCCGGGGCCGAGCTGACAGCCGATCCGGAAGCCGCCGAGATCCTGGTCGTCAACACCTGCTCGTTTATTGATTCTGCTAAGCAGGAATCAGTCGACACCATCCTCGAGATGGCGCAGCACAAGACCAGTGGCCGCGCGCGCAGGCTGATCGTGACCGGGTGCCTGGTCGAGCGCTATCGCGACGAGATCCGCAAAAACATTCCTGAGGTGGATGCGGTGGTCGGCACGGGCGAACTGGAGGCGATTCTGGACGCCGCCGGTCTTCGGCCCCCGCAGTCCGCTACCCCCGCCGCTCCGCAGCTGTTCAATATTTTGACCGCGCCAACGACTCCCCATCATTCGCCGGCGAATGCAGCGTCGAAGAGGCTGGATGCTCCAGCGGCCGCCTCCTCGCGTGCCGAAGGCGACCTGCGCGAACAGCAGGGACGCTTCGCGCGCGATGCATGGGACGGCGCAACGACCACCCTGCCTACCTATCTCTACGACGAGACGACGCCGCGGTTGCTAACCACCGGTAAGACCTCGGCGTATCTGAAGATTGCAGAAGGCTGCGATCATCCGTGCTCGTTCTGCGTCATCCCGAATCTGCGCGGCAAGTTCCGTTCACGCCGGTTTGAATCGGTAGTCGCGGAAGCAGAGCAACTCGTGGCGCGCGGCGTGCGCGAGATCACACTCATCGGCCAGGACACCACCTGCTACGGCGAGGACTTTGGCCTGAAGGATGGCCTCGCGGCTCTGCTCGACCGGCTTGCGCAGCTGGAGGGCCTCAACTGGCTGCGCTTTCTCTACGCATACCCCAACAAAATTACCGGCCGGCTGCTCGACACCATCGCGAAGCACGATCGCATCGTGAAGTACATGGACGTGCCGCTGCAGCACGCTTCCGCGCCCGTGCTGAAGCGGATGCGCCGCGGCGCGAATGCCGACATCTTCCTGCGCACGCTCGAGAAGGTCCGGGCCGCTGTTCCCGGCATCGCCCTGCGCACCTCATTCATCGTCGGCTTTCCAGGTGAAACCGCCGAAGACCACGCAGCGCTGATGGATTTCGTGCGCGAGGCGAAATTTGACTGGATGGGCGCCTTTGGCTACTCGGACGAAGAGGGCTCCCATGCCTTCGGTTTCGATAAGGCGCTCAAAGTACCGAAGCGCACCATTGAAACGAGACGACGCGCGCTGATGAAACTGCAGCAGTCAATTAGCCGCGAGCGTAAAGAGCAGTGGATCGGCCGCATCATGAGCATCCTGGTCGAGGGTGAGAGCGAGGAGACGCCCTTGCTGTGGGAAGGCCGCTCGGAGTTCCACGCGCCCGAGATCGACGGCAAGGTGTACATCAACGATTTCGGCCCGCACGAGACGCTGGTGCCCGGCACCTTCTATCGCGCAGAAATCACCGAAGCGCACGACTACGACGTGGTCGCGCGTGTTATCGAATAACCTTCAGGAGTCGCTATGTCTGAGGCGAAGCAGAAAATCCTTCGCTGCCCGATCTGCAAGACGGTGGTGCCGCTGGACGATCCCAATGCGCCTTTCTGCAGTGACCGCTGCCGCGTCATCGACCTGGGCAAATGGGCGAGCGGTGAGTACCGTATCTCCTCCCCGATTCTCGATCCGGAAGTGCTCGAAGATATCGACGAGGCCACACTGCGCCGCGCACAGCAGGAGAACGATGCTGACGAACGATGACCGTCCCGTGGCGCGATGAGTGTTAGACCCTCTGCCGTGCCGGCAACCGGCAAGAAAACTCTGTGGGCTTGGGCGGTCGGCACGTTCTTCGGTGTCGGGCTGCTGAAGCCCGGTCCCGGGACATGGGGTTCAGTCGCTGCAGTGCTGCTGTGGCTCGGGGACGCAATCTATACTTGGCACCACGCCGCTCTACCCTATGAGGCCGGATTAGTTTGGGGGACTTTTGCGCTTGAGACCATTCTCGCTGTAATCCTTGCCACAGCTCTCGGCATCCCCGCAGCCACCCGCGTCACCCAGGAAAGTGGCCGCGAAGACCCCAGTCACGTCGTCATCGACGAAGTCGCCGGCCAGTGGCTCACCCTCGTCGTCTGCCGACCCGACTGGCCGCACGCACTTCTCGCGCTCGTCCTTTTCCGCCTCTTCGACATCACCAAACCATGGCCCATCCGCAAACTCGAGGCGCTGCCAGGCGGCTGGGGCATTATGCTGGACGACCTGGCCGCCGGCTTCTTCGGACTGTTCGTGCTGCTAGTGATCCAGCATTGGTGGTAGTCTGCGCGTCTAAACTGGGCAGTCCTATGCTGCGCAGTCGTAGACTGGAGGGGCCAGCCATATGATCCGTATCGCCAAGTCAGACCACTCCAATTCGAACGCGCCACGCATTGATTCCATTACCCCTGAAGCAGTTCTGCCAGGCGGCGAGGTAGAACTGGGCGGCAGTTCGCTCGGCCCAGTGGCGGAACGCCGTCCGCTGGCCGTACTCGACGGCTCACTGGCTCCGGTCCTGATGAGCCGCCCCACGCGCATGAGCATTCGGGTGCCTGAGTCCGCCGAAGTTGGTCGTCTGGAGGTGCGTCAAAACGGCGCAACCAGCAACGCCGTCACGCTGAAGATTGGTCGTTTGCTCGCGGAAAACGTGAACCCGGTCGCTAGCCCCGTGGTAGACGCCGAAGGAAATGTGTATACGACGCTCTCCGGCCAGCGCGGCGAGAAGATGCCGGTATCGGTCTACCGTATCTCGCCGGAAGGCGACATGGACAGCTTCGCCACCGACATCGTGAATCCGACAGGGCTTGCCCTTGATGCGGACGGCGTGCTCTATGTCTCCTCGCGGCACGAGGGCACGATTCACCGAATTACACCTCAGGGCGCCAGCTCAGTGTTCGTGGAAAGCATGGGCGTCGCAACCGGACTTGCCTTCGACCCCGAAGGCAATCTCTACTGCGGTGATCGCAGCGGCACTATCTTCAAAATCGCACGCGACCGGCAAATCTTTGTCTTTGCCACACTGGAGCCAAGCGTCTCTGCTTACCATCTCGCCTTCGGTCTCGATGGAACACTCTTCGTCTCAGGTCCTACGACCTCCAGTAACGACGCCGTGCACGCCATCGATCGAGATGGCACCGGACGTGTCTACTATCGCGGCCTTGGCCGTCCGCAGGGGATGGCGGTAGACATAGCCGGCTCGCTCTATATAGCGTCATCGCATCGTGGTCGGCGCGGCGTGCTGCGCCTCCCCATCGATCGCGCACCTGAGGATGAGCCCGAGATCGTGATCAGTGGCAGCGGCATCGTGGGGCTTGCCTTCACCCCATCCAGTAGCGCCGTCGTGGCCACCCATACCGCCATTTATGATGTGGCATTGGGCGTGGAAGGCCTGCGTTTTCTCTGACGGATCTGCGCGCACGCCGCATCCCACCCATGTCCGCACACTTTGTATCGCTGTATTTCGGAAGGTGACCCACCCGCATGCTCGCAGAAACCATCGCCGTCGGCTCGGAGATGCTGACGCCCTTTCGCCAGGACACCAACTCGCTTTTCATCACTGAGCGGCTGAATGAGATCGGCGTAAAAGTTGCCTTCAAGACCACCGTTGGCGATCGCATGGAGCACCTCGTCAGTGCGGTTCGCACGGCGGCGCAACGCGTGGACATTGTCGTCATCATGGGCGGTCTCGGACCAACGCAGGACGACTTGACGCGTCAGGCAGTGGCGGAAGCCATGGGCATTCATATCCGGCGCAATGCAGACATAGTGGCGGAACTCTACAAACGCTTTGCCGCGCGCCGCATGAGCATGACAGAGAACAACGCGCAGCAGGCCGACGTGCTTGAGGGCGCGCACGTGGTGCCCAATGCCAACGGCACTGCCCCCGCGCAGTGGCTGGATACGGTCTTCAGCGGCCATCGCAAAATCCTGATGCTGTTGCCTGGACCGCCGCTTGAATTGAAGCCGATCTTCGAGCAGGAATGCATGCCTCGTCTGCGTGAAGCCTTGCCCCAGCGCTTCATCGCCATGCGCACGCTAAAGGCGGCGATGATCGGCGAGTCCGCGTGCGACGCGCGCATCGCGCCGATTTACAAGCATTACCCGGACGTCGAGACCACCATCCTCGCCGGCGGTGGTGACATTCAGCTGAACCTGATCTGCGAAAAGCCGGCCCTCGATATTGCCCAGGCGCGTGTCGATGAGCTCGCTGGCCGCATTGAAGAAGAGTTGGACGAGCTCATCTATTCAACTCAGGGGGAATCACTCGAAGAGATCGTGCTGCTCTATCTCGGAATGAAGGGCGCGACGCTGGCGGTGGCCGAGAGCTGCACCGGTGGCCTGGTGGCAGAGCGCATCACTAGCATCCCCGGCAGTTCACGGGCTTTTCTCGGTGGCGCGGTGGTGTATTCGAATGAACTGAAGACCCTTTTTGCCGGAGCGGACGCAGGTTTGATCGAGCAACATGGGGCCGTCAGCGCACAAGTGGCGAAGGCGATGGCTGAGGGCATTCGCAAGAAGACGGGTGCCACCATAGGCCTTGCCATCACCGGAATCGCAGGCCCGGGCGGCGGCACGGAGGAAAAGCCAGTCGGCCTGGTTTACATCGCGGTCGCGCATGGCAAGGAAATCGAAGTAGTGGAGAAAAACTTCGCTTCGTTCTCCACGCAGAGCACGCGTGAGCGCGTGCGCACGTTGAGCGCGCAGGCCGCACTGGACATGGTTCGGCGCCGGCTCATGTAGCGCCACGTGGCTTGGCGTAACAAGCTGCGCACTGGTTGCGGTGAACCGCAGGCGCTACACTCGAAGCCGTCCATGCTCCTCTACTTCCTAGTCGGCGTTGTCGCCTATCTGCTGGGCTCGATTCCTTTCGGTCTCATCCTGGTGCGTGTTTTCCGCAAGCAGGACATCCGCAAGCAAGGTAGCGGCAATATCGGTGCCACCAATGTGATTCGCTCCGGCGGTAAGGGCCTGGGGGCTGCCACCTTTCTGCTCGACGCGGCAAAGGGATTTTTGGCTGTGATCGCTGCATACATGATCGCGAGCCAGCTCCACCTGAGCCGTCCGGCGGCGCAGAATCTTGCCGCGACGGCCGCGCTGTGCGCCATCATAGGCCACATCTACACGGTGTGGCTCGGCTTCAAAGGGGGCAAGGGGGTGGCGACAGGCCTTGGTGTCTTCCTCGCTGTCTCGCCGATCCCAGCGCTCATCAGCCTGGCGGTATTCATCGTCGTCTTCGCGATCAGCCGCTATGTCTCGCTTGGCTCTATTCTCGCGGCGGTCACTTTCGCTGTGCTCGCGTTGATTCGTGGATACGGGAAGGTCACGCCCTGGCTGCTTCTCGTCTGCGTCATCATTCCAGTCATCGTGATCGCGAAACACCACGCCAATATCCGCCGTCTGCTCACCGGGACCGAATACCGCTTTGGCAGATCGAAGGCCGCCGCAGCGTGAGCCGGATTGCCATCATCGGTTGCGGCGCATGGGGCACCGCTCTTGCCATCTCGCTCGCGCAGCGCGGCAGCCACTCGATCGCTCTGTGGTCGCATACCGCGGCAGTTGCTGAGGCCATTGCGCAACATCATGAG
>Ga0207647_10001208_pt1 | contig 19845 bp, 20 predicted proteins | sample KBSCornC2_FD_184295 | JGI IMG/M metagenome (GOLD analysis project Ga0207647, IMG submission 184295) | Corn rhizosphere microbial communities from Kellogg Biological Station, Michigan, USA - C2 (SPAdes) (version 2) | ecosystem: Host-associated > Plants > Roots > Rhizosphere ... | reverse complement strand
GCCGGCCGGCCGCAGCGATGGGCTGAACCGCTTTCTCGGCGGCTCGCCGCTGGCGGTCGCATTTCGCCTGGTCCTGCTCTCGATCCTGGTCGGCGTCGTGCTGGCGGCGATCGGCTTCGATCCCTGGAACATCATCCACAGCATTCGCCTCCTGTTCCAGCGGCTGTGGGATCTCGGCTTCGATACCATCAACTGGCTGTGGCGCTACTTCCTGCTCGGCGCGGTCATCGTGATCCCGATCTGGCTGCTGTCGCGCGTCTTCGGCGCGCCGCGCCGCTAGGTCCGGGTCAAGCTCAGGGAGCCCGCAGCCGATGCAACTACGCTTTGTCGGCTGCGGCGACGCCTTCGGCTCGGGCGGCAGGCTCAACACCTGCTTCCACGTCGCAGGGCGCGAAGCCAACTTCCTGATCGATTGCGGCGCGTCGGCTTTGCCGGCGCTGAAGCGACTCGAGATCGATCGGAACGACATCGATCTGATCCTGATCACGCATTTCCACGGCGACCATTTTGCAGGCCTGCCCTTCTTCCTGCTCGACGCGCAGTTCTCGCGGCGGACGCGACCGCTGACGATCGCCGGCCCGCAAGGCATCGAGACGCGGCTGCGTGAGGTGATGGAGGTCTTGTTCGAGCATTCCTCGAAGACCAGGCAGCGCTTCGAGCTCGCCGTCGTCGAACTCGCGCCCGAGCAAAGCCACAAGTTCGGCGCGGTGACGGCGAGGCCGTACCCGGTCGTGCACGGCGAATCCGGTGGCCCATTCCTGGCCTACCGCATCGAGGCCGAGGGCCGCACGCTCGCCTACAGCGCCGACACCGAATGGACGGAGACGCTCATTCCGCTGGCGCATGGCGCGGACCTTTTCATCGCGGAAGCCTATATGTACGAGAGGGTGGTCAAGAACCATCTCAGCCTGAAGACCTTGGAACAGCATTTGCCGGCAATCGGCGCAAAACGCCTCGTCCTCACCCACATGAGCGACGACATGCTGTCGCGCCTCGTCGATATCGAGCATCTCGCCGCCGAAGACGGCATGGTGCTCGTGTTCTGACATGCACGCGCCCGTTCCCCTCAAGATCGGATCCCGCCAGGTCTTCGCCATCGCGGGTCCCGCGATGGTCGCGAACCTCACCACGCCGCTGATCGGCGTGGTCTCGACCACGGCGATCGGGCGGCTGGACGATGCCACGCTGCTCGGCGGCGTGGCGATGGCCTCCGTCATCTTCGACTGCCTGTTCTGGCTGTTCGGCTTCCTGCGCATGAGCACGCTCGCCTTCACCGCGCAGGCCCTGGGCGCCGGCGAGACGCGCGAGCTGACCGCCATCCTGATGCGCGGCTTCATCGTCGCGGGCCTGATCGGGGCTGCGCTGATCGCGCTGCAACTGCCGCTGGCGGCCGTGCTGTTCGACCTGATGGGCGGCAGCGAGGGCGTCACGCGCGCCGCCAAGACCTATTTCATGATCAGGATCTGGTCGTCGCCGCTGGCCTTCGCCAACTACGTCATCCTCGGCTGGCTGGTGGGACAGGCCCGCGCCAATCCGGCGCTGCTGCTGCAGGTCGTCATCAACCTCATCAACATGGCTGCGACGATCCTGCTGGTGCTGGTCTACGACACCGGCATCGCAGGCGCGGCGGTCGCCGCACTGCTCTCGGAGACGATTGGCTTCTTGCTCGGCGTGATCGTCTGCCGGCGCTATGCTGATGGCGGCTTTGCGGTGCCCCTCGCCACGCTGTTCGACCAGGCAAAACTGATGCGGCTGCTGGCGGTGAACTCCGACATCATGATCCGCACCGCGGCGCTGATCGCCGTGTTCCTGTTCTTCACCGCCAAGGGCGCGCGCGCCGGCGACGTCACGCTGGCCGCCAACTCCGTGCTCAACAATTTCCTGCTGGTCAGCGCCTTCTTCCTCGACGGCCTTGCCAACGCGGCCCAGCAGCTCTGCGGCCGCACCTTTGGCGCGCGCGATGCAAGAGGTTTTTCGGATTCGACCCGGCTGGTGCTCGCGTGGGGGCTCGGCTTCGCGCTGGTGGTCGCGGTGCTGTTCGCATTGTTCGGAACGGCGCTGATCAATGTGATGACCGCGAGCGAAGACGTCCGGCGGGCCGCGCGCGAGTTCCTGCCGTTCATCGTGCTGGCGCCGGTGCCGGGCGTGTTCGCGTTCGGCTTCGACGGCATCTATGTCGGCGCGACCTGGGCGCGCGAGATGCGCAATCTCATGCTGGCCTCGCTGGCGATCTTCCTCATCACCTGGTGGGCGCTGCAATCCCTCGGCAATGCCGGGCTATGGTGCGCACTGATCGCGTTCTATGTCGCCCGCGGCGGCTTGCAGGGCGCGCGTTATCCGGCGCTGTACGGGGCGACGTTTCCGAAATCCTGACGATCGTGTCCCGGACGCGGCGCGGCATGAAATGACGCGACGCAGAGCCGGGACCCAGCGGCAGTAGGCCCCGGATGCAGCGCACCACGCCGCAAAGGGCGGCGCGCTGCGCTGCATCCGGGGCACGAGACCGCTCTACATCCCCGGCCAGTCTTCCGCCGTCAGCGTTGCGGCATCCGCGCCGACGATGTCGGAGAGCGAATCCCGGCCGGTGCGCAGCAATGTCGAGGTGAGGTCGCGCTTGATCTCCTCGACGAGGCCGAGGCCCTTGTAGACCAGCGACGAATAGAGCTGGATCAGGCTCGCGCCGGCGCGGATCTTCGTCAGCGCGGCGCCGCCCGAATCGACGCCGCCGACGCCGACCAGCGGGAACGCGCCCTCGACGCGCACATAGGTCTCCGCGACCATGCGCGTCGACAGGCGGAACAGCGGCCGGCCCGACAGGCCGCCCTGCTCCTTCGCCCGCATCTGCTCGCGCAGCGTGCTCGGCCGCGCGATCGTCGTGTTCGACACGATCATGCCGTCGACCCGGCGCGAGCGCGCGACCTGCACGACGTCATCGAGCTGGGCAAGGCTCAAATCCGGCGCGATCTTCAGCAGCACCGGCGTATCGCCGGCCTTCTGGCGCACCCGCTCGCGCGCGTCGATCACCCTTGCGAGGAGGTCGTCGAGCAGCGCGCCTTCCTGCAGATTGCGCAGGCCCGGCGTGTTCGGCGAGGAGACGTTGATGGTGAAATAGCTCGCGACCGGCGCAAAGGCCTCGATCAGCTTGACGTAATCCGCAACGCGGTCCGGCGAATCCTTGTTGGCGCCGACATTGACGCCGACGATGCCGCCGTGCTGCGCGCGCGCGGCGAGCCGGCGCAGCGCGACATCCGCGCCGTCATTGTTGAAGCCCATGCGGTTGATGACGGCCTCGTCGCGCTCGAGCCGGAACAGCCGCGGCCGTGGATTGCCGCTTTGCGGCTTCGGCGTCACCGAGCCGATCTCGACGAAGCCGAAGCCGAGGCGCAGCAGCGCATCCGGCACCTCCGCGCTCTTGTCGAAGCCCGCGGCCATGCCGATCGGATTGGCAAAGTTGAGCCCGAAGGCGCGCACCGCGAGCTTGGGATCGTCAGCGCGCGGCTTGACCGGCGGCAGGAAGCGCAGGCCCTGGATCGCCAGGCGATGCGCATCCTCCGGATCGAGCCAGCGCAGCACCGGCAGCGAAAGAGCATCGAAGGCGCGGATCACGGGGCAAGCTCCGGCACGTCGTGGCCGCCGTCCGAGCGCATGTTGAGGCTCGCCACCGAGATGACGGCGCCGACATCGAGCTCGCCATAGAGATGCGGAAACAGCTCCTCATTGCGCGAGCGCTCCCAGCGCAATTCGCTGCCGAGCGCATCGCCGTCGACCTCGACCAGGAACAGCGCGCGCTGCCCGAAATAATGCTTGCGCAAGGTCTCGGGAACCTGGGCGGCCGTCGAGAAATGGATGAAACCGTCGCGCGCGTCGTCCGCGCTGCCGCGGTACACGCCCTGCCGTTCCGCCTCGCGCCAGGCCGAGGCCGGACAGATTTTGTAGATCTTGACCACCTGATGTGGAGCCCTGTTTGCTCTTTGAGTCAGCTCTTTGAGTCTCTTGGGGTTTTTTCGTCTCTTGCGGGTCTCAAAACCCGGCGCGACCGTAAAGGCGGCCCCTTCCGAACTCAAGACTTAGAGCCTATTCCGTTCCGATGAAATCGGAACGGGGTCTAAATTCTTGTTTTGACGCGGTTTCTTGACGCAAACCGGCATCGACCTTCGCTTGAAAACGCTTTCGCCGCCGCCTCTTGCGCGAAAATCGGAAAACCGGTTGATTTGAGGACAGTTTTCCTGAGTTGCGACGGGCTGGACCTTCCATGGTCAGGCAGGCCAAAGCGCAGAGGATACTGACTCACGACCAGATCTGGGTCGCGCTGGATCGGCTGGCGGCGCGTGCCGGGCTGTCTCCGTCCGGCCTCGCCAAGCGGGCCGGGCTCGACCCCACCACTTTCAACAGGTCCAAGCGGATCACCTCGGACGGCCGCGAGCGCTGGCCCTCGACCGAATCGATCGCGAAAGCGCTGACAGCGACCGGCGCCTCGATCGACACCTTTGCAAGACTGATCGACGACGAGGCAGGCGACGCCCGCTCGGTACCGCTGCTCGGCTTCGCACAGGCCGGCGCGAGCGGCGCTTTCGACGAGGCCGGCCGTCCATCCGGCAAGGGCTGGACCGAGGTCGCGCTTCCCATCGCCGAGGACAGGCAGACATTTGCGCTGGAGATTGCCGGCGATGCGCTTGCCCCGACCTATCGCGACGGCGACATCATCCTGGTCTCCCCCGGCACACCGATCCGCAAGGGGGATCGCGTCGTGGTGAAGACCAAGGCGGGCGAGGTCACGGTCGCAACCTTGAAGCGCCGCACGGCAAAGGCGGTGGAATTGCAGCCGCTCGATGCCTCGCAAGCCGAGCGGACGATGGCGGTGAGCGACGTCGGCTGGATCGCGCGGATCGTGTGGGCGCGCCAATAGGTTCGCGGCGAGATCGCCGTTGCGACTCACCGCGCCTCTCGCCTAGGTTGCGCGCGCATCGCCAATCAAATTCATCTTGGGGGAATATGATGAATCGCCGTCACGCATTGAAGGCCCTCGCGGGCCTCGCGCTTTGTCCGGTCTGCAAGCCGGCCTTCGCCGCCGAAGGCGTGCATTGGAGCTATGAAGGCGCCGGTGCTCCCGCCAAATGGGGCGATCTCGACGCGGCCAACAAGGCCTGCGCGGTCGGCCTGCAACAATCGCCGATCGACATCGAGGCGACGATCAAGTCGCAATTGCCGATGTTGAAGCTGAACTGGGGAATGAGCGCCGACACCATCGTCAACAACGGGCACACGATCCAGCTCAACTTCGCCGAAGGCAGCACGCTCACGCTCGGCGACGTCAAATACAAGCTGCTCCAGGTGCACTTCCACCGGCCGAGCGAGCACATGATCGGCGGCAAGAATTTTCCGATGGAGGCGCATTTCGTCCATCGCAACGATGCCGGCGGTCTCGCCGTGGTCGGCGTGCTGATGGCCGAGGGCAAGCCGAACGCGGCCTTTGGCAAGATCGTCAAGACCATGCCGGCGGCGGAAGGCCCCGCGGTGAAAGCCGATGCGAGCATCGATCCCCACGCCATGCTGCCAACGAGGCTCAGCTACTTCCGCTATCCCGGTTCGCTGACGACGCCGCCCTGCTCGGAAGTGGTCGAATGGCTGCTGCTGGCCACCCCGATCCAGGTCGCGGCCGCCGACGTCGCCGCCTTCGCAAAGCTCTATCCGATGAACGCGCGCCCGGTGCAGAAGGACAACCGCCGCTACGTGCTGCGCTCGATCTGATCGGCACGTCACTCTGCGAGCCCGCCGCACTATGCAATGTCATTCCCCGCGAAAGCGGGGAATCCAGTACGCCGCGGCCTCTCGGCTTATAACAAAAGCCTCTGGAATACTGGATCGTCCGCCTTCGCGGACGATGACACCGAGGGTGCGCTACGCGCTCCGCGCCAGCGCGCCGTCGATCATGTTGACCGCGTTCTGCACGCCGTACACCGCGACGAAGGAGCCGAAGCGCGGGCCCTTCTCCTGGCCGAGCAGCACCTGGTAGAGCATGTTGAACCAGTCGAGCGTGACGCCCGGACGGCCGTCCTTGCCCTTCTTGACCTGGTCGAGGAACGGCTCGCGGCGGCCGATCTCGTAGACGACGTTCTGGATGTCCTCAGCCGACGCATCCTGCGGCAACTGCGACAGCGCATCGCGCAGATCCTGGAGCGCCGCGCGTTCGATCTCGGTCGGCTCGCGGAACTGCTTCGTCGGCGCCACGAAGTCGCGGTAATAGTTGATGGCGTAGCCGACCATCGCGTCGAGCTTCGGATGCGTCTGCGGGCTCACGCCAGGACGATAGCGGCCGATGAAGCCCCATAGGGTCTCTGCGTTCTCCGCATTCGACGACGACACCAGCGTCAGCAGCAGTTGGAACGTCACGGGCATGTCGCCCTGTGGCGGCTTGCCGTGATGGATGTGCCAGACCGGATTGCCGAGCTGCTGCTTGCCATCCTGCTTGGGAAAGCCATCAATGAATTGCTGATAGTCGTCGACCTGGCGCGGGATGACGTCGAAAAACAGCCGCTTCGCCGCCTTCGGCTCGCGGTACATGAACAGTGACAGCGATTCCGGCGAAGCGTAGCGCAGCCATTCGTCGATGGTGAGGCCGTTGCCCTTCGACTTCGAGATCTTCTGGCCCTTCTCGTCGAGGAAGAGCTCGTAGTTGAAGCCCTCGGGCGGCGTGGCGCCGAGCGCCCTGGCGATCGCGCCGGACAGCTTCACGGAATCGATCAGGTCCTTGCCGGCCATCTCATAGTCGACGCCGAGCGCGACCCAGCGCATCGCCCAGTCGGCCTTCCACTGGCACTTGACGTTGCCGCCGGTGACGGGCGTCTCGACCTCTTCGCCGCTGTCCGGATCGACATAGGTCACCGTGCCCGCGGCGACGTCGCGGCGGATCATCGGCACTTGCAGGACGACGCCTGACGTCTTGCTGATCGGCAGGAACGGCGAATAGGTCGCACGGCGATCGGGCCCAAGCGTCGGCAGGATGATGTCCATGATCTTGTCGTAGGCGGCAAGCATCTTGAGCAACGTCGCGTCGAAGCGGCCGGACTTGTAATAGACGGTCGAGCTTGCGAACTCGTAGTCGAAACCGAAATGATCCAGGAATGCGCGCAGGCGCGCATTGTTGGCGTCACCGAACGACGGATGCTCGTTCGAGAACGGGTCAGGCACCGCCGTGAGCGGCCGCCCCAGATATTGCGCCAAGAGATCCTTGTTCGGCACGTTGTCGGGCACTTTCCGAAACCCGTCCATGTCGTCGGAGAAGGCGAGCAGGCGCGTCTTGATCTTGTCCTCGGTCAGCACGCGGAAGGCATGGCGCACCATCGAGGTGCGCGCGACCTCGCCGAACGTGCCGATATGCGGCAGCCCCGAGGGCCCATAGCCGGTCTCGAACAGCACCTCGTCCTTCGGGCTTTTCTTCAGCCGCGCGACAATGGCCTTCGCCTGCTCGAACGGCCAGGCGTTGGATTGTTCGGCGAGCGCACGCAGGTCGCTCGGGTTCGCGGCAAGATCGATAACGGACATCAGGGGCCTCCGGGCCGCGGAAAATAGCGATTTCCGGGCAGAATGCAATTTTGTGGGTGGTATTGCCTCTCGCACCGTCATTGCGAGCGACTTGTGCGCCGTAGCTCAAAGAGCGAAGGCGGAAGCGAAGCAATCCAGACTGTCACTGCGGAAACAGTCTGGATTGCTTCGTCGCAAGGGCTCCTCGCAATGACGGCGGAGGGAGCAGCGACGCAGCTAAAACGGGCTCACCGAAAAATACCGCAGCCACAGATCGGTGTAGCGGCCTTTTTCCCAGACGCGGAACAGGGCCCAGTTCAGGGCCTGGCGCAGCACGTCGTTGCCCTTGCGCACGGCGATGCCGATGCCCTCGCCGAAGAAGCGGCTCTCGACGAAGGGACCGCCGGAGAAGGCGCAGCAATCGCCCGAATCCGTGCCGTTGATCCAGAAGGCGAGCGAGATGGCGTCGCCGAAGATGAAGTCGACCTCGCCCTTGCGAAGTGCGGCGCGCATCGCGTCGTCGTTGGGATAGGGGTGCAGCTCGGCGTCGGTGAACATCGCCTTGAGATAGGCCTCATGCGCGGAGCCGCCGATCACGCCCACCTTCTTGCCCTCGAGATATTCCGGGCGGATCTCCGGCATCACCGCATCCTTGCGCGAGGCGAAGCGCGCCGGCACGCGGTAATAGGGATCGGAGAAGTCGACGCGGGCACGGAGCTGCGGGCTCACCGCCATCGAGGCGATGATGGCATCGCCCCGGTTCGAGGTGAGCGCGTCGACCAGCGTCTCGAAGCGGCGCATCTGCACCGTGCAGGTGACCTTGATCTCCTCGCAGAGCGCGCGGGCGAGATCGACGTTGAAGCCGGCCGGATTGCCGTCGGCGCCGGTGTAGTTGAACGGCGGATAGTCGGTCTCGGTCAAGAAACGGATCACGGTCAGGCGCGACAGGTCCGGCCGCTCCGGACGCCGCCGCGGGTCCCAGAAGCCGGGCACCGCCTGGGGGGCCGCCTGGGGCGCGACCTGCGGGGTGGCCTGAGGCGCCGCCGGAGGCTGCTTGGCCGGGGCCTGCGCCTTCGCGCCGGGCAGGGCTGCGAACAGGCAGGCGCCGACGGCCAGCCCTGTCAGCAAGCCACGGGCAGATTTGGACGATTTCGCCTGTTGCGATGGAGCCATCGGCCGGAAATGAACGAATTTCGTTGGGATCGGAGGCCTTATAGACCATCCGCCCGGGAACGCGAGCGCCGATTGCAGGCACGGTGAAGGCCGGGGCGGTCGGAGGGTAGATCAGAGATACCGCTTCAGCTCGACCGCGGCCTCTTCCGGCGTCCGTTTCAGGTTGAACGGCGAGACGAAGCGGCCGTCGCGGTCCATCAGATAGATCAGCGCGGTGTGGTCCATGGTGTAGTCGCCGTCCTTGGTCGGGACCTTCTTGGCATAGACCCGGTAGGAGGTGATCACCTTGGCGGTCTCGGCGGGATCGCCGCTGAGGCCCTCGAGATGCGGATCGAAGCTCGACAGATAGTCCTTCATCGCCGCCGGCGTGTCCCGCTCGGGGTCGACCGAGATGAAGATGGCGTTGACCTTGTCGGCGTCCCTGCCCATCGCGCGCAGCACTTCCGAGATCTCGAACAGCGAGGTCGGGCAGACGTCGGGGCAATGGGTGTAGCCGAAGAAGATCAGGGTCGGCTTGCCCTTCAGGCTCTTGTCGGTGACGGCCTTGCCGTTCTGGTCGGTGAGCTGGAACGGGCCGCCGATCGCAGCCGGCTGCGCCACCTTGCTGACCCCGCCCATGGCCCAGAACATGATCAGCAGCCCGACGACAAGGCTTGCGGCGAAGGCGGTCGCGATCACCAGCGGGCGGGCGGCGGAGCTCATGGGCGGACGACTTCCTGTCGGGGGTCAGAAGCAGGCAATGAAGCCGGTCCTGATCATTTCGAAGAACACCTGGGTGCCGTAGTGGAACCACAGCGCCAGCGCGCCGATCACGACCAGACCGCCGACACCTGTGCCAGCCAACAGCAGCACGGACTGCGTCCGGTCGGCAGTGGACGAATTGTCCTGTAGCGGATGGGCCGGGCGCACTGGTTGAGCCATGACAATGATCGGGGCGAAGGCCCCGGTTCCCAAGCTTTCAGATAAGCTTTAGCCCGCCTGCGGGCAAGGCGCCGCTGGCCGGCTGAAACAAACCCGTCGTGCCGAGGATGTCAGTGCAGGAGCTGGCCCCGGGCGGACTCAAGCTCGTCCGATTGCGGGAGAGACCGGCGCGTCGGCTTGATCGTCGAGGCCTGTGCGTCCATGTAGCAGGGCTTGTACATGGCCTGAAGCTGCTTACCCCTCAGGAAGAGCATGTGCGGGGTCAGGCCGCCGCGCTGGTTGATCCAGCGCCTCACCTGCGAGGGGTACATCGCATAGAGCATCTGGGTTGCTTCGGAATTGGTGACGGCGCGGCCATTGGCGCCGAAATCCCAGGCGGCGTGGAAGCCCAGCGTCGCGCTCGAGGTCACGCAGATGCGGTCGCGCGGGATGGCGCCAAGGACGATGGTGCAGGCGGAGGCGCAGAGGCCGTCGATGATGACGGTTTCGCCTGATTGCCGCAGGTCCTGATATTTGTCGACGTAGGTTCCGATCCGGCCGCCGCGGTCATCCGCGATCCGGACCACCGCGTGAGAAGCCCCCATGCAAGCGATCAGCACAACCGCGGCCAGCAACCCCGTCAGAAACTTCATTGTCCCCCGCCCCAGTCGAATTCGAATCTGCGCGTCAGGTGGTGATGCACGGCTAGCGTCCGTCGTAACCAAGGTTTTGTCTAGGCAGGCCGGCTCGCTCAAAACAAATTCAAATCCAGTGTTGCGTCCGCGCTGCACTTGGCCGGGCTCTATCTCAAAGTGGAACAAGTTAATGATGTCTTACGCGCCACACCCTTGATCTCAGTAACAACCGCTGGCTTCAATCCGGGCAACTACAGGGGGGAACTTATGGCTGAACAGACAGACGTCATCGTTGTCGGCGCCGGACTATCCGGCCTCGTGGCCGCAACCGAGATCGCGGATGCCGGCAAGCGCGTGATCGTGGTCGACCAGGAAGGCGAGCAGTCGCTCGGTGGCCAGGCGTTCTGGTCGTTCGGCGGGCTGTTCCTGGTCGATTCGCCGGAGCAGCGCCGGCTCGGCATCAAGGATTCCTTCGAGCTCGCGATGCAGGACTGGCTCGGAACCGCCGGCTTCGACCGCGACGAGGATCACTGGCCGCGCAAATGGGCCGAGGCCTATGTGGCGTTCGCGGCCGGCGAGAAGCGTGACTGGCTGCGCGCGATGGGGCATCGCATCTTCCCCGTGGTCGGCTGGGCCGAGCGCGGCGGCTATGACGCGATGGGCCACGGCAATTCGGTGCCGCGCTTCCACGTCACCTGGGGAACCGGGCCCGGCATCGTCGAGCCGTTCGAGCGCCGCGCGCGCGAGGCGATGAAGAGCGGCCGCCTGACCTTCAAATTCCGCCACCGCGTCGACGCATTGTCCATCACCAATGGCACGGTGGATGGCGTCGGCGGCGCCGTTCTCGCGCCTGACGACGTCGAGCGCGGCAAGAGTTCCTCGCGCAATGTCATCGGGGAGTTTGCACTGAAGGCGCAGGCCGTGATCGTCGCCTCCGGCGGCATCGGCGGCAATCACGAGCTGGTGCGGCAGAACTGGCCCGAGCGACTCGGCGAGCCGCCGAAATTCATGATCTCCGGCGTGCCCGAACATGTCGACGGCCGCATGATCGGCATCACGGAGAAGGCGGGCGCGCGGCTGATCAACCGCGACCGCATGTGGCATTATGTCGAGGGCATCCAGAACTGGTCACCGATCTGGCCACGCCACGGCATCCGCATCCTGCCGGGGCCCTCGTCCATGTGGTTCGACGCCACGGGCACGCGGCTGCCGGCGCCGCTGTTCCCCGGCTCCGATACGCTCGGCCAGCTCAAATACATCATGTCGACGGGCTATGATTATTCCTGGTTCATCCTGACCCAGAGCATCATCAAGAAGGAGTTCGCGCTGTCGGGCTCGGAGCAGAACCCCGACCTCACCGGCAAGAGCTGGCGCATGACGCTGCGCCGCGCCACCAACAAGGGCGCGCCGGCGCCGGTAGAAGCATTCAAAAGCCATGGTGTCGACTTCATCGTGCGTGACAAGATCGACGATCTCGTTGCGGCCATGAACAAGCTCGCCGGCAGTGACCTCCTCAGGCTCGAGCACATCAAGATGCAGATCGAGGCGCGCGACCGCGAGATCGCCAATCCCTACGTCAAGGATGCGCAGGTGATGAACATCCACAATGCGCGCCGCTATATCGGCGACAAGCTGATCCGCACCGCCTCCCCGCACCGCATCCTCGATCCCGCACACGGACCGCTGATCGCGGTCAAGCTCAACATCCTCACCCGCAAGACGCTCGGCGGCTTCGAGACCGATCTCGACTCGCGCGTGTTCGGCAGCGAGGGCAGCGTCATTCCCGGCCTCTACGCGGTCGGCGAAGCAGCGGGCTTCGGCGGCGGCGGCGTGCACGGCTATCGCTCCCTCGAAGGCACTTTCCTCGGCGGCTGCCTGTTCTCGGGCCGCAACGCGGGCCGCGCGGCGGCGAAGACGGTGGGGTAGATCGTGCGGCGGTGGATGCATATCGGGGCGCTTCTCGCCGGCTTCGCCGCCGCCTCGGCGGCGTCGGCCGACACCATCGACGTCAATGGCGTGATGCGGTCCTACACCGTGCAACTGCCGGCGAAGCGACTTGTGCCGATGGTGGTCGTGCTGCATGGCAAGACCCAGCGCGGCGCCGACATGGTTGCGCGGACGGCGTGGCCCCAGGTCGCAAAGCGCGAAGGTTTTGCGGTGGTCTTTCCGGACGGGCTCAACCACGCCTGGGCCGATGCGAGGACGAAGGCGGGACCTGCGCTCCGTGGCCCGCCCGAGGGCACCGACGACGTCGCCTTCATCGGGAAGCTCGTCGAGAAACTGGTGGCGAACGGCACGGCCGACCCTGGCCGCGTCTATGTCGCCGGCATCTCCAATGGCGGTGCCATGGCGATGACGCTTGCTTGCGCGCGCGCCGATCTGTTTACGGCCGGTGCGAGCGTGATCATGAACCTCACCGACGAAGCCGCGGTCACGTGCCATCCGTCGCGGCCGCTGCCGATGCTGATCATGAACGGCACGGCCGACCCGCTGGTGCCCTACGAGGGCGGACGCGGATCGGGCTATTTTGCCGCAGACGGATTCTGGTCGACCGAGGAGACGCTGGCATTCTGGCGCAAGCTCAACGGCTGCGAGGCCGATGATGCCAACGTGACTGAAATGCCCGACAGGGTGCCCGCGGACCAGTCCACGGTCACGCGGATCGCCTCGCGCTGCCCCAGGGGGCACGACGTCGTGCTCTATCGCGTCAACCATGGCGGGCATCGCATGCCCGGCTTCGCTCCGGACGCCCGCTTCCCCAAGGTCGCAACCAGCCTGCTCGGGCCACAGAACAGCGACATCGACGGCGCCGAGACGATCTGGACGTTCTTCAGTCAGTTTCCTTAGGGAATGCATGCGTGCCCGGCAACGCATGCGTGCCTGGCAACGCATGCGTGCCTGGCAACGCATGCGTGCCTGGGGTGGCTGAGCGCGGGGGGCTGCGCTAGACAGGGCCGCCATTCCACCAGGAGATCCCAAATGAGCATTCAGCGTTTTGAAGCCGGCCCGCGCATGAGCCAGGTCGTCGTGCACGGCAACACCGTCTATCTCGCCGGTGTCGTCGCCAACAAGGCCGGCGGCGAAAGCGTGACGAAGCAGACCCAGGACATCCTGGCGACGATCGACGGCCATCTCGCCAAGGCCGGCACCGACAAGTCGAAGCTGCTCTCGGCCACGATCTACATCACCGACATGAAGACGTTTGGCGAGATGAATGCGGTGTGGGACGCCTGGGTCTCCCCCGGCAACACCCCGGCCCGCGCCACCGTCGAAGCAAAGCTGGCGGCGCCGCAATACACCGTCGAGATCATGGTGACGGCGGCGAAGTAATCTTCGCGAACCAATCGCATGCCAATGGAGCGCGATGAGACCATCATCGCGCTCCATTTTTTTTGCGCACGCCGATGACCTCGGAGGTAATCGATCAGCACGCGCAAACCTTCGATAGTGACGAGCAGCCGAACACGGCGTCACCGAAGGAGAGCACCATGACCGACCACGTCACCATTGCCCGCCGCTACATCGAGCTCTGGAACGAGCGCACGACAAGCCGCCGGCGCGAACTGCTCAGCGAGAACTGGGCGGCGGATGCGAGCTATGTCGACCCGCTGATGAAGGGCGACGGCCAGGACGGCATCGACGCGCTGATCGCGGGCGTGCAACAGCGCTTTCCCGATTTCAAGTTCAAGCTGATCGGCGAGCCCAACGGCTACGGCGATCAACTGCGCTTCAGCTGGGGCCTTGGCCCTGACGGCGTCGACAGCCCGATCAAGGGCACCGATTTCGCCGTGCTGAAGGACGGCCGCATCAGCAGCATCACCGGATTTCTGGACCAGGTGCCCGCGGGCGCGTGAGGTGCGAGCGTTCCCTCAAACTCTGTCGTCGTCCCGGCGTAGGCCGGGACCCATAACCCCAGGGCGTGGTTTGGCGAAGATTCGTCGTTCGGTACTCCTGCCTGGGGCAACCCGAGAGATCACGCGGTATGGGTCCCGGCCTGCGCCGGGACGACACCTTTGGTTCGGCACGAGCTTCACTCATGCAACCGTCAACCGATACGCAGCCTTCGCATTCACGCCGAACGCCTTCTCGCGCACACTGGAGCCTAGCTTCGCCAGACACGCCTCCAGCGCGCCCTTGATCTCGCCGTAGCTGCCCGCAAGCAGGCACACCGGCCAGTCGGAGCCGAAGATCAGGCGATCCTCACCGAAGCAATTTGCGGCGTGCTGGACGAACGGAAACAGCCGCTCCGCATCCCAATCATTCCACTTCGCCTCCGTCGCGAGCCCGGAGATCTTGCACCAGACATTGCCGCAGGCGGCGAGCGCCTTGATGCGATCGGCCCATTCGGCGCTTCCGCCAGAAGCGATCGGCGGCTTGGCGGCATGGTCGAGCACGAAGCGCGCGTTGGGAAAGGCCTGCGCGGTTGCGATCGCCGCCGGCAATTCGCGGGTGCGGACGAGGAAATCGTAAGTGAGATCGCGGGCGAACAATGCGGTGAGCCCGCGCTGGACGTCCTCGCGGAGCAGCCAATCGGGATCGGCCTCGTCATGGACCTGGTGGCGGATTCCGACCAGCTTGTCGCCGCCCGGCCCTGCGCGCAGCCGGTCGAGCGTGTCACCAAGCGCGGCATCGGTCAGATCGACCCAGCCGACCACGCCGACGACGAAGGGCGTTGCATGCGCGATGCGCAAAAATTCCTCAGTCTCCTCCAGCGCGGAGCGGCACTGCACCACGATGCTCGCATCGATGCCATTCGCTTTCAGAAGTGGCGCGAGATCGGCAGGCCCGAAGGCGCGGCGGATCGGCGCGAGTTCTGCCGCGTCCATCCAGGGATAGGCGGCACGCGCCGGATCCCAGAAATGCTGGTGGGCGTCGATGATCATGGCTCACGCTCCACCCGGCAGCGGCGCCCGCGCGTCGACGAGTTTCCGCGCACGCAACTCCTGCCAGAAGGCCGGCGGCACCGGCGCCTGCGACATCGCGATGTTGTCGGCGACCTCGGCGGCATTGCGCGCGCCCAGCACGGCGACCGTCACGGCCGGATGGGCCATGCAGAACTGGAGCGCGGCGGCTTTCAGCTCGGTCCCGTGCTTGCGACAGAGCGCGTCGAGCTCGAGCGCCCGCGCGACCAGCGCCGCGTCGGCATCCTCATAGTTGAACTTCGCGCCGGTGCGGGGGTTGGCCAGAATGCCGCTGTTGTAGATGCCGCCGAGCAGGATGCCGATGTTCTTGGCCTGACAAAGAGGAAACAGCGCATCCAGCGCGCCCTGGTCGAGCAGCGTGTAGCGGCCGGCGAGCAGGAAGCAGTCCACCGGAACGGTTTCGGCAAAACGGGCCAGCATCTCCGACTGGTTCATGCCGGCGCCGATCGCCTTGACCGTGCCCTCCGCGCGCAGGCGCTGGAGCGCGCGGAAGGCGCCGGCGACGGCGTCGTCGTAATGATCGTCGGGATCATGCACGAGCAGGACATCGACGCGGTCGAGCCCGAGGCGCAGCAGGCTCTCCTCGACCGAGCGCATCACCCCGTCATGAGAGAAGTCGAACACCGGCCGCTCGCGCTGACCGCTCTTGTAGTGATCGTCCTCGCCGGCAGCGCCATCGGGCGCGCGCAGCAGGCGGCCGACCTTGGTCGAGATGACGTAGGAGTCGCGCGGCTGTTGCCGCAGAAATGCGCCGAGCCGACGTTCCGCGAGACCAAAACCGTAGAGCGGCGCGGTGTCGTAGAAGCGGATGCCGGCCGACCAACCCCGTTCGAGCGTCGCTTGCGCATCGGCATCGCTGACCGGTGCAAACAATCCACCGAGCGGGGCGGAGCCGAGGCCGATTGACGTGACATCAAGGGGGCCGAGCCGCGACCGTTTCATCCCAATTTCCTTCCGGCAGCCTAAATCATCTCTCCCGCTTGCGGAAACCGCAAGCGGGAGAGGCACGCAGGAGCGCGGGGCTGGTGGCGCTCCTACTTCAGCATCTGCGCAACGTTGTCCTTCGTCACGAGATCGAGGCCGGTATAGATGACCTCCGGCACCTTCCCACCCTTCTTGATGGCGAGCAGCGTGTCCATCGACTTCTCGCCCATTTCGAACGGGCGCTGGCCGGTGAGGGCGTTGGAGTAGCCGTCGCGCAGCAGCTCAAGCTGCATCTTCAGCGTATCGGCGACGACGAGCGTGAACTTGCCGGCGTCGATGTCCTTCTTGTTCTTGTTGACGAAGGCCTTGTAACCTTCGGGTGCAAACATCGGCCAGCCGCCGATCGGCACGATGGCGCCGAGATCCGGCGTCGCCGTGCGCAAATCGGCCATCTGCTGGATCGCGAGCGCGGGATCGTCGTTGCAGAAGGTCGGAGAGCCCTGGACCTCGACCCACTTCGTTCCCTTGAGCGACTCACGGACGCCGTCGACACGCTCGGCAAGGTTCTTCGCGCCGGGACCGCCGGATACGATCGCATACTTGCCGCCTTCGGGCTTGAGCTGGGCCAATTGCTTCCCGAGCGCCAGACCGAAGTCCTTGTTGTTGGTGCCGATATAGGCGATGCGCTTGGAGCCCGGCGCGTCCGCATCGAAGGTGATGACGGGAATGCCGGCCGCCGTTGCTGCCTCGATCGACTTGGTCATGGCCGCGACGTCGGCAACCGAGATCGCGAGCCCATCCACCTTCTGCGTGACGAAGTCCTGGATGATCTGCGCCTGCGTCGCCGGTTCGTGTTCGACCGGTCCCTTGTAGATGCACTCAACGTTGCCGAGTTCCTTGGCTCGCTTCAGGCAGCCGTCGCGCGCCACGTCGAAGAACGGATTGTTCATCGCCTTGGGCACGATGGCGAACTTGTAGGTCTGGGCAAATGCCGGGGTCGCCATCATCGCGATGGTCACGCCGGCCAACAGAAGCTTCTTCATTACTTTCCCTCCACACTTTGTTGCCTATCCATTTGTGATGCGATGGTCCGGCAGGCGGATAGACGATGTTTCGTTGTCCTTCCGGATTAACTCGTTAAGTCATGCGCGAGCGGATACGGTCGACCAGCACGGCAAGGATGATGATCACGCCCACCAGCGTCTGCTGCCAATAGGAGTTGACCTGCGCGAGCACGAGGCCGTTACGGATCACTTCGAGCAACACACAGCCGACGATGGCACCGAGCGGACCGCCGATGCCGCCGGCGAGGTTGGCGCCGCCGATCACGGCGGCCGCTATCACGTTGAGCTCGTAGGAGGTCGCCATGTTGGCGGGTGCCGAACCGAGCCAGCCGGAGATGATGATGCCCTGGAGGCCTGCGGCGAGCGCGCAGATCACATAGACCTCGATCTTCACACGCACCACCGGGATGCCGGTGAGTTCAGCCGCCTTCTCGTTGCCGCCGAGTGCGAAGACGTGGCGGCCGAACGAGGTGTGGTGCAGCACCACCGCCATCGTCAGCGCGAGGATCACGAGATAGATGAAGGGCGCAGGCACGCCAAGCACGTCGCCCGAGGTGAGCGCATAGAAGTAATCGGCGTCCGGCCCGCCCGGAAAGCTGCCGCGGCCGTTGGAGACGACATAACCGAGGCCGCGCACAATCGAGAGCATGCCGAGCGTGGTGACGAAGGGCGACAGCCCGAGCACCGCGATGCAGAAGCCGTTGACGAGCCCGACGAGAAACGCGACCGCGAGGCCCGCAACGATCGAGACGACCAGGATCAGGCCCGGCAGATTCGCCACCACGGTCTTGCCGTCGGCCGCGAGGTGCACGAACAGCGACGCGCCGGGCATGCCTGGCGTCGAGAGACCCGACATGACCATGGATGTGATCATGGCGGAGAAGCACATCAGCGAGCCGACTGAGAGATCGATACCGCCGGTAATGATGACGAAGGTGACGCCCAGGGTGGCAATGGCGATAAAGGAAAAGTTCTTCGCCACGTTCTGCATATTGCCCTGGGTGAAGAAATAGGGGCTGGCAAAATGCATCACGACCATCAGCACCAGGAGCGCTAGCAGGACGTATCCGGTCTGGGAGGCGAAGATGCCACGCCGCCACCATTTGATCTCGCCGACATTCGAGAAGCTTACCGGGGATTCCAACTGCATGGCCATTACGCCGCCTCCTTCGCGCCGGTGATAAGGGCGGTGACTTCCTCGGGGGACGTCGTATGGATCGCCTTGTCGGCGCGCTTCTCGCCGCGGCGCATGACGATCACGCGGTCGCACACCGCGAACACGTCGGGCATGCGGTGCGAGATCAACATGACCGCGACGCCCTGCTCCTTCAGCCGGTGAATCAGGCTCAGCACCTGCTCGACCTGGCGGACCGAGATCGCAGCGGTCGGCTCGTCCATCATCACCAGCCTCGCATTTGAGAGCCGCGTCCGCGCGATCGCGACCGCCTGGCGCTGGCCGCCCGACATCTGCTTGACGAGATCGTAGGGCCGCGTTTCCGATCGCAGCTCGCCGAACAATTCCAGCGCACGCGCCGCCATCGCCTTGTGGTCGAGCAAGGCAAGCGGGCCAAACTTGCGCTTCAGCTCGCGGCCGAGAAACACGTTGGCGGCCGCGGTCAGATTGTCGGCCAGTGCAAGGTCCTGATAGACCACCTCGATGCCGACCGTGCGGGCATCGATCGGCCGATTGAAATGGACCGCGCTGCCGGCAAAGCGGATCTCGCCATGGCTGGGGCGGAAATTGCCGGCGATGATCTTGACCAGCGTCGACTTGCCCGCGCCGTTGTCGCCCATCAGGCCGACCACCTCGCCAGGGAAGACCTGCATGTCGACGTCATGCAGCGCGCGAATCGCGCCGAACTCCTTGCCGATGCCGGAGAGTTGGAGCACCGGCGCTGCTTCAGCATTTGTCATCAGCGGGCCTTCCTCAGACATAGCGGTTGACCAGGGATTCCAGATATTCCTGCCGTCCCGAGCGCGGCTGCGGGTCGAAGCCGGAGCCGAGCGCACGATCGGCGAGATCGGCGAGCGAGCGCTGGCCGCCGAGAATGGCGCGGCCCTCGGGGCTCGCCCATCCTTCGTAGCGCTTGGTAAGCGGCGCGGAGAGGGCGCCGGCATCGAGCATGTCGGCGGCGGCGAGGAAGGCGCGCGCGCAGGCGTCCATCGAGCCGACATGGGCGTGGATCAGATCGTCGGGGTCGATCGACTGACGCCGGATCTTGGCGTCGAAATTGAGCCCGCCGGAGGTGAAGCCGCCGCGGTTCAGGATCTCGTGGAACACCAGTGCAAGCTCCGGCACGTTCATCGCGAACTGGTCGGTGTCCCAGCCGAGCAGATCGTCGCCGCGGTTGACGTCGAGCGAGCCGAACACGCCGAGCGCCTCGGCGAGCGCGACCTCGTGATGGAAGGAATGGCCGGCGAGGATGGCGTGGTTCTGCTCGATGTTGAGCTTGACGTCCTTGAGGAGATCGTAGCGCGCGAGGAATCCGTAGCAGGTGGCGACGTCGAAATCATATTGATGCTTGGTCGGCTCCTTCGGCTTCGGCTCGATCAGGATCGGGCCCTTGAAGCCGATCTTGTGCTTGTGCTCGACGACCAGCGAGACGAAGCGGCCGAGCTGGTCGAGCTCGCGCTTGAGATCGGTGTTGAGCAGCGTCTCGTAGCCCTCGCGCCCGCCCCACAGCACATAGTTCTGGCCACCCAGCC
>Ga0207647_10001205_pt1 | contig 19905 bp, 19 predicted proteins | sample KBSCornC2_FD_184295 | JGI IMG/M metagenome (GOLD analysis project Ga0207647, IMG submission 184295) | Corn rhizosphere microbial communities from Kellogg Biological Station, Michigan, USA - C2 (SPAdes) (version 2) | ecosystem: Host-associated > Plants > Roots > Rhizosphere ... | reverse complement strand
CAGTTGCCTGCCAAGGCCAATAGTTTGAGGCGCTGTAATCTGCATGGTCGGCAAGGAATATTCCGTGAAGCATAGGAGCCTACAATATCAGTCTGCGCTCCTGCTTCGGTTGCCCGCCTGAAACTTGCCCTTCGCAAGCGGCCGCTTCGGTCGGTTGTGTGCAAGCGCGTGCGTTCTTACCGCGGGTCGCGACCTGCCTGCGTCGCTGCATCATTGCCTACAATAATTCGCGCGGCGCGCTGATAGGACCAATAGGCCCAGGTCCAATTGAGCATCACCACCAACCGGTTGCGGAATCCAATCAGAAAGAACACGTGCGCGCAGAGCCAGAACCACCACGCGAGTGCGCCGGAGAAACGCAGCCCGCGCAGGTCGACCACTGCTGCCATCCGTCCGATGGTGGCGAGATTGCCATAATCCCGATAGCGAAAATCACCTCCTGGCCTGCCTGCGAGGCGGTCCCGGATCACCTGGGCGACGTGGTTGCCCATCTGCTTTGCGGCGGGTGCTACCCCAGGCACGGCTTTGCCATCTTGGGACACTGCGGCAAGGTCGCCGGCAACGAAGATCTCTGGATGACCCGGCACGCTCAGATCGGCAAGCACCGGCACGCGTCCAGCTCGATCCAAAATAACGCCGAGCGATCCCGCAAGCGGCGATCCTGCGACACCCGCTGCCCAGACAACGGTGTGAGCGCGCACAAAATTGTCGCCGATGCGATAACCGTCGCAGGTGATCTCAGTCACCGGTGAGTCGGTTATGACCTCGACACCAAGGTGTTCGAGCTGCTTGCGTGCTTTCAGCGAGAGCCGCTGCGGAAAGCTGGCGAGTACCCTTGGTCCGGCTTCAATCAGGCGTATTCGTGCGGAAGCCGGATCGATGTGTCGAAACTCCCGTCGCAAAGTGTGCCGCGCTATTTCCGCTAAGGTACCAGCGAGTTCCACACCAGTCGGACCGCCACCGATAATTGCAAAACTGAGCCAACCGGCGCGCCGATCCTCATCCGTCTCGGCTTCGGCACGTTCAAATGCCAACAGCAGTCGTCGGCGCAAATTCAGCGCATCATCGAGCGTCTTCAACCCTGGTGCGTATTGGGCCCAATCGTCATTCCCGAAGTACGCGTGCGTTGCGCCGGTCGCGATCACCAGCATGTCGTAGCCCAGCGTTCCCCCGTCACTTAACAACAAGCGCCGCGCGTTGGGCTCGACTCGCTCGACATCAGCGAGGCGCACTTCAACATTAGATTGTTTGCGCAATATGTGCCGCAAAGGTGCGGCTATGTCGGGTGCCGACAGACCCGCCGTTGCGACTTGGTACAGCAGGGGCTGAAACAAATGATGATTGCAGCGATCAACCAGCGTGACCCGCACCGGTGCGCCACGTAACGCGCGCGTGGCCCACAGCCCGGCGAAACCGCCGCCGACGACAACGACTCGGGTTGACTGTGAAGGCGCGATGGAGTCTTCCATGCTATCGACGTTCCTGTTTAGTACAGCGTACCTTTTGAAGAGCAGCTACGGAAGGCAGCCGCGTAGGATTACGCCACGGGGGATATTTGGTTCGCCAAATTGCTGCCGGTCGCGACCGGCGGATCGGGGTCGGTTCTCGCCGCTGCCCTACATCTCCGCCCGACGCGGCCGCGACTACGCGAATCCGTGATCCGATAATGCACCGCCTGGACCGTCTACGAGTCATACCGTCTATCCTCGCCGTATGGCGCCGACGATCAATGCGCCGGATGCATGAAATTCTGCAGTTCGCGTTTGCGCTCAGCCGCAACCATGTGCGCCAGCGCGCGGACCGCCGTGTAAAACCGCGTCCAATCGTGATCGCTTTTTTCATACAAAACAGCGAATGCCGGCACCCAGCCATCGTAGATGCCGAGTGGGGCGAGTTTCGCGTTGTTGATTTCCGATGTGACCCAAGCGTCGTAGTCGCTTTTGCCGCTCCATTGCGAATCGCGCAGACGAAAATAGTCGTCGCGCATCCGCTCGATTTCCTCCCGCTTGCGCTCGCGCATGACGGCGGGCGCGAGCCCGCTCGCGTATAGCTTGCGCAGGCGCTCACGCAGTGCCAACGCGAGCTGCGTGAATTGGTTGTCTCGCGCTTGCGCCAAGTCATCGTGCGCGCCAAATCCCTGCGCGCTGCGCCACTGGCGCAAACCTTCGCGTTGCACGAACGTGGCGAACGACTCGTTGAATTGCGTATCGCCTTTCACGTACACCAGCTGGTGCGCGAGCTCGTGGAAAATCGTGCCCGCCAGCGCATCATCATCGTTGCGCAGCATCGTGTTGAGAATCGGATCGGCGAACCAGCCGAGTGTGGAGTATGCGGAAGACCCGCCGACCCACGTCTCGTATCCTTGCGCACGCAATTTCGCCGCCGCCTTTTCCGCTTTATCCTTTTCGAAATAGCCGCGATAAGACAGGCAGCCGACGATGAGGAAGCAGTGATGCACCGGCTCGACCGAAAACTCGGGCGCGGCAAATACGTTCCACGTCGCATATGGCCGATGCAGATCGGCGTAGCTGGTGTAGCTGCGGTTGCGCGGCAACTTGAGTGTGTCGCTCGCGAATTGGCGCGCCGATTGCGCCGCCTGCAAACGCGCCTTGAGCTGCGCGTCGGTCGCCGGATCGTTCAGAACCCGCGCAACCGGTTTGCGTGCGGCGAGCAAAGAGGCTTCGCCGTGCACGAGATGCCCATAATAGCCGAGCGTCGAACAGGCGCCGAGCGGCAGCGCCGCTGCCACGATGAAACCAGTTCTAAGGAACCTTTGAATAAGCGTCGCGAGCGAAGGCAGCTTGCGGGCCGCCGGAGCGCAGGAACCGGAGTTTACTTGACGGTAAATGAGGATTCCGAGCACCGCCGGCACGCAAGATGTCGAGCGCAGCAGCTTATTCGGAGGTTCCTTAGCGAATACGCTCGATAAGCGCATTAGCGAAAGCTTCCGTCGTGCCGGTGCCGCCGAGATCCGGCGTGGTGCGATCCTTCGCCGTTACCGCCGCGCGAATCGCCAGACGCAGGCGCTGTGCCTGTTCGATCAGGCCCAGGTGATCGAGCATCTGGCACGCCGCCAGCAACAGCGCGCACGGATTGGCAATGCCCTTGCCGGCAATGTCGGGTGCGGAGCCATGCACGGCTTCGAAGATTGCCGCTTCGGTACCGATATTCGCGCCGGGTGCCAGACCGAGTCCGCCGACGAGACCGGCACACAAGTCGGAAACGATGTCGCCAAACAGGTTCGTCGTGACGATTACGTCGAACTGATGCGGATTCATCACAAGCTGCATGCAACAGTTGTCGACGATCATCTCGGTGCAGACGATATCCGGATAATTCGCTGCGACTTCGCGCGCGACTTTCAGAAACAAACCCGAGGTGGTCTTGAGGATGTTCGCCTTGTGCACGACCGTGACTTTCTTGCGGCCAACCTTGCGCGCAAGGTCAAACGCGTAGCGCACGATGCGCTCGGAGCCGCGGCGCGTTACTTTCTGCGTCAGCGTGGCGGTTTCGCCGTCGGCCGAAAGATGCTGGCCTTCGCCGATATACGCGCCTTCGGTGTTCTCGCGCACCGTAATGATATCGATGCCTTCGTAGAGGGACTTCGTGCCCGGAATCGTCAATGCCGGACGCACGTTCGCGTACAAGTCGAAGCGCTTGCGCAGCTCGACATTGAGCGAAGCGAAACCGCCGCCGACCGGCGTCGTCAGTGGACTCTTTAGCGCGACACGATGCTTGGCGATGCTCTCGAGTGTTGCCGCCGGCAGCAGTTCGCCGAATTTCTCCTGCGCTGCAAGGCCGGCTTCGACGAATTCGTATTCGAGGCCGGCTTTCAGCTCATCGAGCACGCGCAGTGTCGCGCGCATGATTTCCGGGCCGATACCGTCGCCGCGGAGCACCGCAATGGTTTTGCTCATCGAATGATCCTTGGGTAAATACAAAATGCCGCCGAAGCCGCGTTAAGGCGCACGCTCCAAATACGCCATGCTTCTGCCGGTATCCAACGCGTGCGGCTTGAACGCGGCGGAGCGTCGCGTTGAGCTGCTGCTGAAAGGTGTCCCGAAAAGCAGGCGTGCTGTCACAGCGGCTCCAACGCGACGCCTGGAGCAGCGCTAACGGAATCCAAACGCAACACTAATTATCGTGTAAGCTCGCTGGTTCAACAAGAAAAGATCGTTTTCATGCCCGGAGTGTCGCCCACGTTGGTCCGACTGATCGCCGCCGCGGCGCTGGCGTGGGCGGGGTGCGCGCTTGCGGCGGATGAATCGGCGGCTTTCACGATCCGGGCGCAGGAGACCGCGCACAATCCGATTGTACCGGCCTGGTCGGTGTCGATCAGCGGACAATGGCCGACGCACTGCCCGCCGACGCTGGAGAATATCGCGCTCGATGATCACGATTTGCGCATTGACGCGCGTTCGGTGCTCGAGCTGTGCGAGCACGGAGCGACGCCGTTCTCGATCGAGTTGAATCCTGCGCTGGCATTGCAGCGCCGCGCGCTGCCGCCGGGTGTGTATCACGTCAGTTTTTATGCCGCGGACGGCGCCCAGTCGTCGCCGAAGTTGCGCGCGTTTTCGCTGCTCGATCGCAGTGCGCCGAATGCACCATCGATCACGCCGGAAACCGGCTTCTGGTGGACCAGCAACGCCGCCGATCCGAATCGCACAACGCTGAGTCTGGAGTTGCAGGATGGCCAGCTCAGCGTAGCGCTACTGAGCTATGACGACGTCGGCCAAGCCGTGTGGTATTTCGGCGCCGCGCCATTTGCGGGCCGCGTCGCTCATCTGCCGTTGCTGCGCCTGTCCGGCGGCAGTGCGCCGTTCGTGCAGACTTCGACCGCGCCGCACGGCGATTCGGCGCTGACGCTGGACCTGGAATTTTCGTCCGCCGCGCACGCGAGCGCGTGGCTTACGCGCCCGCACGAAAGCGATTCGACCGTGCAGATGCAGACGCTCGACCTCGTACGCTTGCCGCTCGCGGACAGCACCGACGGCCACGCCTGGCAAGGCGAATGGGTGTTGTTGGCGGATGCCGGCGAGACCGCGCCGGTGCGCCTGCATTTCGATCAATATCATGCTGCGGATGCCACGCATTTCGAACTCGTGGATGCGGCCGCCAACGTCACTCTCACCTGCATGCGCAAACCCGCGCAGCCGGACTGGCCGCCGGTTTCATGCGATCTGCGCGGCGGCGGTGTCTCCGCTGACTTCGCTTCCGTTGCCCTGGCCCGCATGGATGGCGCCGGTGTACACCTGCTGCGGGTTACGCGCTAGCCGAAAGCATTCGCGCCTGCGACTGCACGTTCAGTAACACCTCCAGCTGTTCTAGTCGGCCTTTGCGCCGGATTCGATCTGGTCGAGAAAGTCCACGCCGCGCCGCAGGTGTGGGCGAGCCGGGCTTTCGCGAACTGCCTAGGCTTGGCAGTTCGCGCCGGCGAGCGACTCGACAGGGATGTCGAGGCTGGCACACGCACCAAGGATGGTTTCGCCGCGCATCAAACGGATTCAAGCTGGTCTAGGAAATCGACTGCGCGGCGCAGGTGCGGTATCACGATTGAGCCGCCGACCACGAGACCGACGCTGAACGTCTCAAAGAATTCCTCGCGCGTGACGCCGACCTTGCGGCACTCGGCGATGTGATAGCTGATGCAATCGTCGCAGCGCAATACCAGCGACGCGACCAGACCCAACAGCTCCTTGGTCTTCGTCGGCAATGCGCCATCTTTGTAAGTCTGCGTGTCGAGCGCGAAGAAGCGGCGCACCACCTGGTTATCCTCGGCCAGAATGCGCTCGTTCATGCGTTGGCGAAATTGCACGAATTCATCCACGCGATTGCTCATGTAACACTCCCGGTGAGCTGCGCCAGTTTGCCGTCTTTCGCCGCGGCGGCGAGTTCTTCAAAGCCGCCGATATGCTGGTCGTTGATGAAAATCTGCGGCACCGTGCGCCGATGGGCACGTTGCAGCATTTCGTCGCGCTTGGCGATCTCGGTATCAACGCGGATTTCCGCGTAGTCGAGGCCTCTCTGCTTGAGCAGCATTTTCGCCGCTGTGCAGAAAGCGCAGCTGGCGGTGGTATACATTTCGATCTTGGGCATGCGGGCGCAGGATTGAGGACCGCGCCCAGTATACTTTGCCCCGCTTGCGGTCGTCTTTCCATTGCGTTAACGGCGGCTGAGCGGGAAGGGGTTTATAGTGGCCGCCGAGCCGCAATCTGAGCTATGTTGTCCAGCTACGGTATGTACTCCATGCGCCACATATTTCTCTGCGCCGGCCTGGCGCTGACCTGCCTGCTCGCCGGCGCGCCGGCGCGCGCGGTCGACACCCAGTTGCCGAACATGGGCAGCTCGGCCGGCACGATTGCCTCACCCGAAGAGCAGCGTCAGTACGGTTTTTACGTGCTGCACGAGATGCGCAACCAGAGCATGGTGCTCGACGACGCCTTGCTCACCGATTATCTGAACACCTTGGGGTACCGGCTCGTCGCCTACAGCCCGAAACCGGATCAGGCGTTCACGTTCTTTGTGGTCCGCGATACGGCAATCAACGCGTTCGCGCTGCCGGGCGGCTTTGTCGGCGTCAACGCCGGATTGATCACCACCACGACCAGCGAAAGCGAACTGGCCGCCGTGCTAGCGCATGAAATCTCGCATGTGACGCAGCAGCATCTGGTGCGCGCGGTCGAAGCCGAACAGAAATACGCACCGCTCATGGTGCTCGCGATGGTCGGCGCCATCGTCGCTTCCTCACATCAAAGCCCCGGCAGCACGAGCAATTCCGATATCGGGGCGATCGCCACGGCGCAGGGTCTGATGCAGCAGATGCAGATCAATTTCACGCGCGCCGATGAATCGGAAGCCGACCGTATCGGCATCCAGACTCTGGCGCGCGCGAATTTCGACCCGGACGCGATGGCCGGATTCTTCGAACGCATGCAGCGCGCGCTGCGTCCCGGATTCGATGAGAACGATGTGCCGGCGCTGCTGATGGACCATCCAGTGACCTTGCAGCGCATCAGTGAAGCGAAAGCTCGCGCGGTTTCGGTCAAGAAGGAAGAATCGCAACGCCACCCCGCGCTGACCGGATCATCAGCATCCGCGGTGTTGCCACTGCTGACGCTGCCGCCCGGCGTGACGGCAAGTTCGAGCGCGATGACCGCCGCACTGGCGCGGCCGTCGGAATCCTCCGAGCAACAGCGCGTGCGCGCCGAAAATTACTACGAACTCATGCGCGAACGCACCCGCGTCCTCGCCTCCGAACGGCCGACGCAGACGCTGGCGTATTACCAGAGCAATTCGTCCGATGGCACGGCACACCAATACGGTGAAGTGCTTGCGCTCGTGCGCGCAGGCGAGGCCGCAAAGGCGCGCGAGGCCGCGTCGAAGCTGGCCGCTGCACATTCCGATCAGCTCGTTTTGCAGCTCGCACTCGGACATGCCGAACTGATGTCCGGCGCGCGCGACGCGGCGCTGAAACGCTACACGGCGCTGGAAACCGAATTCCCGGACAACCGGGCGCTCTTGCTCGCCCACGCCGAGGCGCTGCTGCAGGGCGGCGACAAGGCCAGCGGCAAGATCGCGCAGGAACTGCTGCACTCGAAGATTACCGACACCGAAGAAGATCCGGACATGTACATCATGTTTGGACGCGCTTGCGAACTCGCTGGAGATCCCGTGCGCGCCGGCGAAGCGCACGCCGCGGCGGCGTATCTGAACGGCCGCGCCGAGGATGCGCTGAACCAGCTCAAGGATCTGTCCAAGCGCCGCGAGCTGGATTATTACCAGCGTGCGCGCATCGACGCCCGCATCGCCGAATTGACGCCGATCGTGCTGGAATTGCGCCGGCGCAAGATCAAACCCGCGGATCAAGGCAAACTGGCGCTGCACCCGAAACCCACGGTTTCTGCTTGCCGGACCGATACTTGCGCGGCTTTGTCATTCTGATGTAACAAAATCCCGTTCCAATACGCGCCACTGTCATAATGGCGCCATGCGGCGCACGCCCTCCGTGCAAAAATACATTCTCATTGTCGAAGACGAACCCGCCATTCGCGACATGGTCGCGTTCGCCCTGCGCAAAGCCGAGATGGAACCGGCGCATGCGTCCGATGCGCGGACCGCACAGGATCTCATCGCCGAGCGCGTGCCCGACCTCATCCTGCTCGACTGGATGTTGCCGGGCATGAGCGGCCTCGAGCTGGCGCGACGCTTGCGCAAGGAAGATCTAACGCGCAGCGTGCCGATCATCATGTTGACCGCGCGTGGCGAGGAAACCGATCGCGTCGGTGGCCTTGATGCCGGCGTCGACGATTACGTGGTCAAGCCGTTTTCGCCGCGCGAGCTGATCGCGCGCATCAACGCGGTGATCCGCCGCAGCCGCGGCAGCGACACCGAGGGCCAGATCACCGTCGGCGACCTGCGCATCGACAGCGCGGCGCATCGTGTCTACGCGAAAAGCGACAACGTGTCGATCGGCCCGACCGAGTACCGCCTGCTGCACTTTTTCATGACACACCCCGATCGCGTCTACACGCGCAGCCAGCTGCTGGATTATGTATGGGGCGGCAGCGTTTATGTCGAAGAGCGTACCGTCGATGTGCATATCCGGCGCCTGCGTCAGACGCTGGAACCGTTCGCTTGTGCCGGGTTTGTGCAAACCGTGCGGGGCTCCGGCTACCGGTTTTCGAACACCCCTATTGATTGAACAGAATTATGGGCTTGCACCGTTCGCGCTTCAGGATTCAGGATTCGCGAATGGCGAACAGCAAGTCGCAAACCGTGGGTTTCCCGAGCGGATAAACGATGCGTCTGGAATTCCTGCAAAGTCATGCCTGGCAAGTATCGCTCGGACGCTTCGTCGTCCTCGTGGTCGTGGCGTTCGCGCTCGGACTGCCGTGGCATGTGGAAATGTATACTTTAAGTGCGGCGCTTTTGGGATATTGCCTGTGGTCGCTGGTCACGCTGTATCAAATCCAGGAATGGTTGAGTTCGCGGCGGCGGCGCCCGCCGCCGGAGGACCGTGGCGTGTGGTCTGACATTTCCGCGCACGTATACCAACGGCAGCACCGCGAGCGCTCGCGCAAGCGCCGCCTCATTGCCCTGCTGCGCGAATTCCGCGAAGCCGCCGCTGCGTTGCCGGACGGTGTCGTCGTGCTGACGCGCGGGCGTAGCGCGTTGTGGTTCAACGAAGCCGCCGCGCGTCTGCTCGGCATGGCGATGCCGCGCGATCGGCGCGCGCATATTGACGCTTTTCTGCCGGCACCCGCGCAGGCATGGGTCGCGGGCGATCGGCAGCAAGAGCCGTTGCGAGAAGTGGTCTCCGACATCGACCCGAGCGTGCGCCTGTCGTTTCGCCTGATCCCATATGCACATGAGCAGATGCTGCTCGTGGTGCGCGACGTCACTCCGCTCGCGCGGCTGGAGCAGGTGCGCCGTGATTTTGTCGCCAATGTCTCGCACGAACTGCGCACGCCGCTAACCGTGCTGCATGGCTATCTCGAAATGCTCGACAGCGAAACGTCGCCACAGCTCGCATCGGTGATGGACGATCTGCGCAGCCAGTCGCGACGCATGACGCAGATCGTCGAAGACCTGCTCACACTGTCGCGGCTGGATGCACAACAGCAGCCGGCGGCGGAACGCGTGCCGATGCGCGCGATGCTCAACACGCTCAAGCGCGAGGCCGACGCGCTGTCGCAAGGCAAGCACAAGATCCTGCTCGTACGCGAATGCGAGCAGGATCTGCTCGGCGGCGTCGATTACCTGCACAGCGCGTTTTCCAATCTGGTGTCGAACGCCGTGCGCTACACGCCGGCCGGTGGCACGATCGAGATTTCCTGGCGCGCCTCGCCCGAAGGCGGCGCGCGTTTTGCCGTGGCCGACACCGGCGTCGGCATCCCGGCCGAACATCTGCCGCGCATCAGCGAGCGTTTCTATCGGGTCTCGACCAGCCGCTCACGCGATACCGGCGGCACCGGCCTGGGCTTGTCGATCGTCAAGCACGTGTTGCAAGTCCACGATGCGCGCCTGGAAATCGACAGCAAGGTCGGCGTCGGCAGCACGTTCAGCGGAGTGTTCGCCGCGAAGCGCCTGCTGCAGCCCGAAGGACTCGCCGACGGCGTCGCGCCACGCAGCGCCGCCGTTTAGTTATCATTGCCTCATGTTGTCGCCGATCCCGAATCTCAAAGCGCCCGAGCTGTATCTCAACCGCGAACTGGCGCAACTCGAGTTCAATTTTCGCGTGCTTGCGCAGGCGCAGGACCCGGCAATGCCGCTGCTCGAGCGCATGCGCTTCATGTGCATCGCCAACTCGAACCTCGACGAATTTTTCGAAGTGCTCGTGGCGATCCTGCGCCAGCACGTCGCATTCGGTGATGCGGTTCCCGGCCCCGACGGCGTGCCGCCGAGTGAACTGCTCACGCGCATCCGCGCGCGCGCGCTGGAGCTCGTCCGCGAGCAATACACTTTGTGGTCGGATGGCCTGCTTCCGGAACTGGACCGCGAAGGCATCCGCTTCATCGAGCGCAAGCGTTGGACGGTGAAGCAGCGACGCTGGCTGCAGGGGTATTTCCAGAACGAGGTATTGCCGGTGCTGTCGCCGCTGGGCCTGGACCCGGCGCATCCATTCCCGCGCATCCTCAACAAGAGCCTCAACGTCATCGTTTCATTGCGCGGCAAGGACGCGTTCGGTCGCGAAGGCGACATGGCGCTCGTGCGCGCGCCACGCTCGCTGCCGCGCATCGTGCGCTTGCCGCCGGAAGTCGGCGGCAAGCCGTACGAATTCGTGTTCCTGTCAGGCATCCTGCTCGAGTTCGTTGACGAGTTGTTTCCCGGCATGCGCGTAAAGGGCGCCTACACGTTCCGCGTCACGCGCAACAGCGAACTGTTTGTCGACGAAGAGGAAGTGGAGAATCTGGCCCACGCCTTGCGCGACGAGCTGCGCGGCCGTGGCTATGCCAAGGCCGTGCGCCTCGAGATCGACGACGCCTGCCCGAAGGCGATCGCTGAATTCCTCATGCGTAATTTCGAACTCGGCGAAGCCGAAGTCTACCGCTGCGCAGGACCGGTCAATATCCACCGCGTGACGGCGATTTACGACCAAGTCGATCGCCCGGACCTGAAATTTCCGAAATTCACCCAGCGCACCTGCCCGGCAGTTGCAGCCGAACGCAACATGTTCGAGGCGATCGGCGAACGCGACATATTGCTGCATCACCCGTTCGAATCTTTCGGCGCGGTGATCGAATTGCTGCGCCAGGCCAGCGCCGACCCGGATGTGCTCGCGATCAAGCAGACGCTGTACCGCACCGGTCCGGATTCGCCGCTCGTGATCATGTTGATCGACGCTGCGCGTGCCGGCAAGGATGTCACCGTGGTCGTCGAGCTGCGCGCGCGTTTCGACGAGGAGGCGAACATACAGCTCGCCAATCGTCTGCAGGAAGCCGGCGTACAAGTCGTCTACGGCGTGGTCGGCTACAAGACGCACGCGAAAATGCTGCTGATCGTGCGCCGCGAAAAAGGCGTACTGCGCCGCTATGTGCACCTGTCGACCGGCAACTATCATCAGGTCACCTCGCGCATCTACACCGACTTCGGGTTGATGACGGCCGATGCCGACATCGGCAGCGACACGCACAAGTTGTTCCAGCAGATTTCCGGCCTCGGTCCGGTCATCGAGCTCAAACGTCTGTGGCAATCGCCATTCACGCTGCACCAGTGGGTGCTGCAGATGATCGAGCGCGAGATCGCGAACGCGCAGGCCGGCCGGCCCGCGCGTATCGTCGCCAAGATCAACGCGGTGAATGAAGCCAGCGTGGTGGAACTTTTATACAAAGCATCGTGCGCCGGCGTGCAGATCGATCTGATCGTGCGCGGCGCCTGCTCGCTGCGCCCGGGCGTGCCGGGCGTGTCGGAAAACATCCGCGTGCGCTCGATCGTCGGCCGCTTCCTCGAACACAGTCGCGTCTATTGGTTCGCCAACGGCGGCAGGTCCGAAATCTACTGCGCCAGCGCCGACTGGATGGAGCGCAATCTGCTGCGCCGCATCGAGGTGTGTTTCCCGATCATCGATCCCGAACTCGCGCAGCGCGTCTATGCAGAAGCGCTGGAAAATTACCTGGCCGACAATACCCAGGCATGGCTGCTGCACGCGGACGGCACCTACGAGCGGGCGACGCCCGGCGAGGACATGCCGCACTCCGCGCAGCAGTCGTTATTGGCGAAAATTTGCTGAGCGGTCCTTCCTAGTAATACTCCTGAAGCCAATACGGCCCGCACGTCGGATACGCGTTGTCGATATTGCCGGTCACGATCACGTACCAGGCGCCGGATTGTGCAGGCACGGTTACGCTGTTGGATTGCGCCGGTCCGTTATCCGAACCGTCGACGCAATCCGTCACGGAGTTTCCGTTGTGATAGTGGCAGACCCACAGCGAAAAATCCTCGGCACCGTATTGTGGGAACAGCGTTACGTGCCGGGTGTGGAATGTCGTCTGATAAGGCGGCGGCAGATAAAGATTGTATACGGCGTAGATCACGGCCGGCGCATAGACATAGTACGCACCGCCCTCGATCAGCAGGGGTTGCGGCGGGTAAGCGCAAGTGTTTTCCGCGGCCGCGTATGGATTGCTCGTGAACGTGTACGGGTGGCTCCATGTCTGCGCAAGCGCACCTCGCGCCATGAGCATGGCGGCGAGAAACAGAACGGACAAAGTCAAAGCACGCATGGGTTCCTCCTTCGTGCGCGGATAGCGCGTACCGGATTGAACGCGGCTTAGCGCCGAAGCGAACGGCGCATTGAAGGAATTGCTCGACGCCGTTTCGGCAGTTCGACGGGCGTTCGCAGCAGGGCGAACACCCGTCTTGCTTGAGACTCAGGCCGGCCACAACCAGCAGAAGGTCGCGCCGGTAATCACGGCGTAAATGATGCCGTCGATGAAGTATTTGACGGTGACGACCCACGGCTGCCCACGCCAGATCGCGTTCGGAATTTCACCGAACGAATAGCCGAGCAGGGCCGCCAAGGCAACCGTATGGAACGCGAGGTGCGAGTCCGGATGCGCGGGCAGCGCGTGCCCGGCGAGTCCCGCGCAAGCCAGGGAAACGAGCAGGCAGAACAAGAACCATACGCCGAGGAACGCGCCCATGTTCATCGGACCGCTGGCGCGGATGTTGATATTGGCAACCGGCCCTTGCTTGAATTTCTCGAGCGTTGCCGGTTCTTTCAACGCTTCCATGCCCTTGCAGTACGGGATTGCGTAAGCGCCCGGTGTGGCGCCGCCCTTGCGCATTGCCGCGGCGATTTCGTCTTCGTTGCTGAAACCGTGGTAGTCCGGCGCATGCCAGAACTTGAGCAGCATGTTGATCAACGCGCTGGCGATGAACACGAACACGCCCGACAGCACGATGGGAAGCCAGAACGAAGCAATCGACATAAACCCTCCCGATGTGGTTGCAGTGAATGCGAGCAGAAATCTGCTCTCACGCAATAGTGCACGAAACCGTGCTGCTTGACATTTAACCGATTATGCAATTAACCTATTGGTTAAATGAACACTGCAATCCTCGACAACACCTTCGCCGCGCTTGCCGATCCCACGCGGCGCGCGATCCTCGCGCGTCTTGCCGGCGGCGCGGTGACGGTCAACGAGCTGGCCGAACCGTTCGACATTTCACTGCCGGCGATTTCGCGGCACCTCAACGTGCTCGAACGGGCCGCGCTGATCGTGCGCGAACGCGAAGGCCAGTTCCGTCGCTGCCGGCTCAATCCGGACGCACTCAAGGCCGCGAGCGAATGGCTCGATTTCCACACCCGCTTCTGGAGCGACAGTTTCGATCGCCTCGCCGAGCACCTGAAGAACCCGCCAGCCAAACCGACCAAACCAAGGAGACGCCATGGCCACCGCAACCGCACCCGCTGAATTGTCCACTACGTTGATGATGACCCGCCGCTTCGAGGCGACACCGCAGCGTGTCTTCGAAGCGTGGCTGGATCCCGTGCAAGTCGCGCAATGGATGGGCCCGCGCGGCTTTCGAGCCGACGTCAAGCAGCTCGACGCGCGCACCGGCGGCGCCTACGCGATCACCATGCACATGTCCGACGGCAGCAGCGTGCAGGTCAGCGGCGTCTACAAGGAAATCTCGCGCCATACGCGGCTTGTATTCACCTGGAAATGGCAGCACGACATGCAGGACACGCAGGTCACGCTGACGTTCAAACCCGTCGGCAATGCCACCGACATGACGATCGAGCACGCCGGCTTTACCAGCGGCGAGCAGCGCGACAATCACAACAACGGCTGGGCCGGCTGCTTCGACAAGCTGGCGGAATGGCTCGCAGGCTGACGCGTTATCCGGCGCGGCGAAACCGGACCACTTTTTCTTCTGGAGAATCCCATGAAGCTTTATTACTTCCCTCTGTCCACCTATTCGCAGAAAGCGATGATCGCCTTCAACGAAAAAGGCATCAGTTATGAGCCGATCGTCGTCCAGCTGTTGGAACCTGCCGAACGCGCGGAATTCGAGAAGATTTATCCGATCGGCAAGGTGCCGTTCCTGCAGGCGAACGATCGCCCGGTGCCGGAATCGACCTCGATCATCGAATACCTCGAGGATGAATTCCCGGGAACACCGCGGATGATCCCGGCCGGCAATGGCGAGGCCCCGCGCCAGGTGCGTTTCATGGATCGCATGACCGATCTTTATTTCACCGAACCGTTGTCGGAACTGATATCGCAGCAACTCGGCCTTCGCCCGAAGGATGACGACAAGGCCGCGCGTGCGCGCAAGTACATTGCATTGACCTATGCGCATTGGGACCAGCGCCTCGCCACGCGCAAGTGGCTCTGCGGCGAAGATTTCAGCATGGCCGATTGCGCGGCGATTCCCGGGTTGTTCTATGCGCAATCCATGCTGCCGTTCGCGGCGCATCCTCACATCGTGGCCTATTGGCAGCGCGCGCAGCAGCGGCCCTCTTACGCCAAGGTGCGCGCCGAGTTCGAACCGATGTGGAACGAGATGATCGCGCAGGATCGCGCAGCTTGAAGTGGCTGTCTGAGCGGAGCAGGGGGGCCTGCTTCGCTCAGTGCGGATACTGCGCTGTCAGTTCCACTTCGACCACGAACGCGGGTAGGTACAGACGCTGCACCTGCACCCAGGTCGCCGCCGGAAAGTCGGCGCCGTAATATTCCTTGCGAATGTCCTTGTTGTGGATGAACGCGTCGAGATCGGTGGCGTAGACGTTCTCCTTCACGACATTGTGGAAATCAAGCCCGTTTGCCGCAAGCGTCTTCTTCAGCGTGTCGTACGCCTTGCGCATTGCCGCCGGCATTTCACCTGCACCGACACTGCCGGAGATGTGCAACGTGTTACCGATACGAACTGCCTCGCAATAGCCGATGTCCGTCTCCACGGCAGCGTTGCCGTGATAACAGCTTTTGGCGATGTCATGGTGAGCGGTGGCGCAACCGGCCAGCAAGGCGGCGATGGAAATAGCGAAGAGACGCAGCATGGACGCTCCGAAAGGTAATGGCCGCCATTGTCTTCGCCTGCTCGCGCAGCGTCGATTCGGCTTGGCGCGCTCCGCGTTCGGTTGGCCGCGTTGACGCGTCAATTGAAGCCGTTGCGAAAGATGATGTCGTGGTCGGACAGCGTAAACACGTGATTGAAGGTCCCGCTGCCGACGATATCCGTACCCACGCGCAGCCAATTGGGTGCGAGGTTCGCGTCGCGGATCCAGGATTGCAGATCGCCAGTGAACGGCGTGCCGGGCGCGACGATCGGATCCGGCGCAGACAGCCAGAGAAATACTCCGCTCGCCAGGCCAACTTGCGGGACGAAGAAATAGTGCCCTGCAGGGAGCGTGATCGCCGGACTCAGTAGCGCCGTGATCGTGATCGCGTTGCCACTGACCGGACCTTCTCCGCCAGTCGTCTGGTTGGGTACTGGATGAATGCCGGTGATGACGGAATTCGAGACAAAGACGGAACCGGTCGAGACGATCTGACGCAGCGTGGCATTGATACTGCGGCTGTCGAATGCCACGTCGGCGGGCGAATTCGTACGCGTCGGCACCGTGGCGGATGGCGGACTCACCGAATCGAGGGGAAACACGCGATAGATCTCGATGACCACCGAGGACACGTCGGACGTGGAACCGGGAATCAGGCCCGAGAACGTAGCGGTCGTGAGCGTGGTCTGCTGCGTCAACACGAAATCGTCGGCCGCCTCGACTTCGAGTCCCGATGTGGCGGGTCGCGAAGACACCGCCATGCGACCGTCGGCGTTTCCGGTACTGAAGAAGAACGACTGGGCGTGTCCGCCACACGCGGCTACCAACAATGCCGCAGACAAGACCGATCTGCCGCTTGCGGGCGACACCGGCCGTCAGTCCTCTTCGGCGCGCGGCTTGTACGCTTCAGTGAGCTGCTTCTGCACCTGCGGCGGCACCGGATCGTAATGACTGAATTCGATCGCGTAGCGGCCCTGGCCGCCGGTCATGGCCTTCAGCTCCGTCTGGTAGTCGGTGACCTCGGCGAGCGGCACTTGCGCCTTGATCACGAGTTCGCCGCCGCGCAATGAATCGGTGCCGTTGATGCGCGCGCGTTTGCTGGCAAGGCCGCCGGTGACATCGCCCATGTAGGCGTTGGGCACGAACACTTCCAGGTTCACGATCGGTTCGAGCAGTTGCGGCCGCGCTTTCGCGATCGCATCGAGGAACGCCTTCTTGCCGGCGGAGACGAACGCGACTTCCTTTGAATCGACCGGATGATATTTGCCGTCGTAAACGATGACTCTCACATCTTGCATCTGGTAGCCGGCAACGGCGCCGTGTTCGAGCACTTGGCGCACTCCCTTTTCGACGGCGGGAATGAACTGGTTTGGAATCGTGCCCCCTTTCACTTCGTCGGAGAATTCGAAGCCGCTGCCGCGTGGCAGCGGCTCTACGCGCAGGAACACTTCGCCGAACTGGCCGGCGCCGCCGGTCTGCTTCTTGTGGCGGTGGTGGCCTTCGGCGCGGCCGGCAACGGTTTCGCGATAGGCGATTTTCGGCGGCCGCGTCTTTACCTCGACGCCGTAACGCTCCTTCATGCGTTCGAGCATGAGCTTCAGATGCAGATCCGAAAGTCCGCGCACGACGGATTCGTTGAGTTCCTTGTTGTGCTCGAAGCGGAAGCACGGATCCTCTTCGGTGAGCCTGTGCAGCGATTGCGCGAGTTTCTGTTCCTGGCCCTTGTGCGCGGGTTCGACCGCCAGACCGAACATCGGCACCGGGAATTCGAGCGGCTGTAGATGGATCTGATCCTCATCGTGCGAGTCGTGCAGGGTCGCGTCGAAGTGGATTTCCTCGATCTTCGCCACCGCCGCGATGTCGCCCGGAATCGCATGGTCGATCTCGATGTGGTCCTTGCCCTTGAGCTTGAACAGATGTCCGACCTTGAAGGGTTTCTTGCCGTCGTCGATGAACAATTGCGTGTCTTTCTTCAGCGTGCCCTGGTAGACGCGGAACACTGAAAGCTTGCCGACGAATGGATCATTGACGATCTTGAACACGTCGGCGATGACATGCTGCGCCGGGTCCGGTTTCGCCTCGATCGGCTTCGCGTCCGCCCCCGCGCCTTTGACGAACGGCGGCGGATTGCCTTCCATCGGATTCGGCAGCTGCTTTTCGATGAGATTCAGTAGTTCCTTCACGCCTGCGCCGGTGCGCGCGGAGACGAAGCACACCGGAACCAGATGCCCCTCGCGCAGGCATTGTTCGAACGCATCGTGCAATTCCTGGCCGGAAAGACCTTGCTCGCCCTTGTCGAGGAAGTGATCCATCACGGTTTCGTTGATCTCGACGACCTGGTCGATGATGCGCTGGTGCGCTTCGGCGACGGTGGAAAAATCCGCCACGCCTTCCGGCTTGAAGAAGCAGTCGACGACAGTCTTGCCGTCCTGCGCGGGCAGATTGATCGGCAGGCATTCGGGCCCGAACGCCTCGCGCAATTGTTCGACGACCTTGCGGCAATTGCCGCCGTCCATCTTGTTGACGATGATCACGCGCGCCAGCCCGCGCGCTTTGGCGTAATCCATCATGCGCGCGGCGCCGTGTTCGATGCCGTTATGCGCGTTGATGACGATCGCGCAGGTTTCCACCGCAGCGAGCGCGGTCAGGGTCGGGCCGCGGAAATCGGCAGCTCCGGGTGTGTCGATCAGGTTGATGTGGCAGTCGCCGTGATCAATCGAGGCGATCACCGTGTTGAGCGATTGCTTGCGTTCCTTCTCCATCGGCTCGTAGTCCGAAACCGTGGTGCCGCGCTCGACGGAGCCGGGAGTTCCGATCACGCCCCCCGCATGCAGCAGGGCTTCGAACAGCGTGGTCTTGCCCGCGGCCGTGTGTCCGACGAGCGCGATATTTCGGATGCCTTCGGTGGTGTGGCCCATGACCGCTGTCTCCTTGTCCGCTAGCGTTGCGCTGGGACTGCCAAGACTTCTCCTTTCCGCGACTCAGGTCAAGTGGGTGAGGGCGAGCGCCTGCGCGATGCGTTGAAGCGCATCGCGCGCGAGGCCGAACGCCCGGAGCAGGATGCGAAGGGCTGGGTTGATTAGCGAGGTCCGGAAGGCCGAGCTTGGCAACTGCCCGAGCGCAGCGAGGAGAGCGCTGGATCAGACGGGCGCAATTCGTTGACCTGCATAAAAAAAGCGGGCCCTGAGGCCCGCAAGTGCTGCAGGGTTTGAAGCATTACTGCTGTTTCTGCTTGACCTCGTCGCTGCTCTCGGTGCTCTTGACCTTCTTGTTCATGGCCAGGCCCTTGGCGCTGGAGAACTCCGTGATCGTCAGCTTGGCGTCCTTGTTGGCATCGATCTTGGCAAACTGGTTTTTCAGTGCCGCATCGGCGGCTGCTTCCTGCTTGTCGATATAGCCGTCATGGTTGACGTCGAGCGCATCGAACTTGGACTGCATGCTGATCGTCTGGGAGCTCAGATCGCTCGATGTGGCGGCCGAAGTGGAACTCGTGCTTGAGCTGCTGTATGGCGTAGTCGACTGTGATGTCTTCGACGTCGCGTCTTCCATCGGCACGCCCTTGGAGGTCGGGTCCGGATCGGGCGGCGGACTGGCCGCAAATGCGCTTGCGGCGCTCAGTGCCAGCGCGAGGCCGCCGGCAAGGAACATGGGTGAATGCTTGCGAGATGTCTTCATGGCTTGCTCCTGCTCAATGGAGAAATAGTGGTCGGAGCATCGCTCCGACCGTGGCAGGAACGGCGTACGGCACGCTCCTGCGGAAATCTCCTGATGGAAATTTCCCTAACCGGCTGGCGCCGGTCATCGAGTGCCATTTGGCACCCGATGAATGTCACCGTACGCCTGTTGCAAAAAACGACCGCTGAACGCGAGTAGCCTCAATGCCCGCCGTCGTTGCCGCCTTGGTCACTCTTGTCGTCCTTGGGCTTGGGTTGCTTCTTCAGTTCGTCCTTGGGTTTCGGCTCACCGGTGCGCGCCTTCGCAACCGTGGTGGGCGCCTGTGCGGATTCGCGTTTCTCGGCCTGCGATGCTTGCGACGGTTTCTGGCTCTCCGGCGGCGTCGTTTCCGGGCGCTTCGGCGCTGTCGCGCGCGCAGTCTTGGTCGGCATCTGCGTCTGTTGCTGCTGCGCCGTGGAAATCTGCTGCTGGGTGCGCGTGCGCTGCTGGGTTGTCGTCGTCGCGGAGTGTGTGGTTGTGGTCGCCGCACGCTGTTGCTGCGGCGTCGCGCCGGCTACGGCCTTGGCCGGCCGCTGCGGCTGGCTCGGCTGGATCGCGCGCGACACCCATTGCTCGCGCTGCGTATAGAACGGGCGGTTGTGATAATGCTGATCCCAGTACAACCCGAGCGAAAAGTTTACAACCGGAATACCGATGCGCGGACCGTAATCGATCACGACCACGCG
>Ga0207647_10001202_pt1 | contig 19928 bp, 14 predicted proteins | sample KBSCornC2_FD_184295 | JGI IMG/M metagenome (GOLD analysis project Ga0207647, IMG submission 184295) | Corn rhizosphere microbial communities from Kellogg Biological Station, Michigan, USA - C2 (SPAdes) (version 2) | ecosystem: Host-associated > Plants > Roots > Rhizosphere ... | reverse complement strand
GGAGCGCCGCCGCCGCCGGCGGCGGCTCGACCTCGCCGTCGAGATCGTCGGGCAGCTCCCCGCCCTGCCAGAAGGCGCCGGGCCGGGCGGGCAGGGGTTCGGGCTTTTCCGCTCGGGCCGCGGGCTCCGAGCGCTGGCGCGGGGCCATCACCATCGCCCGGTCGAGCAGCGCCACCAGCTCGTCGCGGTCCAGTCCGCGCAGGCGGAAGATGAGGAACGGGTCGCGGTCGAACTCCTCGCCGAGCAGGTAGTACACGGCCGCGATGTGCTTGCACGGGTTCGACCAATCGGGGCAGGAGCACGCGGTGCGCAGGTCCTCCTTCTGGGCCGGGAAGAGGGACAGCCCGGCCAGGCGGAAGGCCTCTTCGACGTCGGGCGGCATCTCGGACGCCTTGATCTTCTCCTCGAACGCGTCGAGGTCGCTGGCGTCCTCGCCTTCGCCCAGCTCGTCCTGGATCGCCTTCAGCTTCTGGCGCAGGACGGCCTCGCGCTGGTGCTTCGAGAACTCCTCGCGCACCTGCAGATCGATCTTCTGCTTCACCTTGATCAGCTCGACCTTGCGCTGCAGCAGCACGAGCAGGCGGCGCAAGCGTTCGGCGACGTCGCTCTCGACCAGCAGCGACGCGCGTTCGTCGGGCGAAAGATCGACGGTGGCCGCGACGATGTCGCCCAGGCGCCCCGGATCCTTGTTCTGGTCCAGCACCTGCGCGGTCTCGTCGGGGATGTCGGGCGAGATCGCGATGAGCTGCTTCGCGACGTCGTAGACGGCCATGCCCAGGCCGTCGATCTCGATCATACTGCCTTCTCCCGTCGCACCTGTCTGGCAAACACCTTGATGCGCCCGACGGTATCAAGGATCTGGCCCGCAACGCCGCCCGGGGCGGTAATCAACGCATGCAACAGGCCCGCTCCAAAGACGATCGTCGCGATATTGCCGTCGATGTGCCAATCGTTGAGGAGTCCGGGAACAGCGCGCAGCAGCAGGCCCGCCAGAATCGGCCCCAGCCAGCTATAGGCGCCGCCGATAAGGGTCACCGCGAAGAGCAACACAGATTCGCTCGCCGGAAACGAGGTCAGGTCGAGCGTGCCGATGAGACCCGCGAGCAGCCCGCCGCAGATGCCCGCAAGGAAGCCGGCGAGCGCGAAGGCCCATATCTTGTAGGCGACGATATTGACGCTCGCCGACAGGGCGCAAGCTTCGCTGCGACGTATCATCGCCCAGGCGCGCCCGGCTCGCGAGCGCTGATGCCAGAGGACGAAGAGATAGCCGATGACGAGCGCTCCCAGGCAATAGCGAAAATAGGCGGCGTCCGTCGTTGCCAGCCCGGGGCGGTCCATATACTGGCGCGGCCCATTATAGATCTTGCCAATGAAGCCGGCTCCACCGTCGGGGAAATCGATGGCGGTGATCACCACCTGGAAACCACCCGCGATCATCAAAGTGACCAGCGCAAGATACAGACCGCGCATGCGCAGTGCCGGCAGCCCGAAGATCAGACCCAGCAGAGCGGCGCCGACACCACCGCACAACAACGACATTTCGAAGGGCCAATGGATTGCATGCCAGGAACGCAACGCAACCCAACCGCCGACGCCGACCAAGGCGAACTGGCACAAGGAAACCATGCCCAACTGCGCATAGATAATTGCGGTGGCAAGCGAGCCGAGCGCCAGGATAGCGGAGGCGGTCAGCACACGCAGCCAGTATGAACTGGCGATTTCGGGCACCGCCAGCGCCACCACCAGCGCAGTGGCAACTCCGGCAGCGACTCCGACCAACGCGCGGTGGCGCTGGCTCCCCGCGGGCGCGCCCGAGCGCACATCGTCTGCTCCCAGTCCAGCCCCGCCGCTGATCAGTGGATGCCCATGGCGCTGCAGGAAAACCAGCGCGACGATGGCAAAAACGAAGGGCGTCAATGTGCGGTAGGGCGCGACGGACGGAAATGGCGTGCCGATCGCTTCGATCACACCGATTGCCAAGCCGCCCGCAACCGCGATACCCAGCGATTGCACACGGCCGGCAATTGCGGCGGCGATCACCGGAATGACCATGAATGTCAGGAACAGGGGCTGCATCCGCGCAAGGTTGGCGAGCAGGATGCCGCTGACACCGGCAATCAGTCCCGACATCGCCCACGCCCAGGAATCGACCGTCAGGACGGGCACGCCGAGCATCGCACTGATGTCCCGGCGGTTGGCAAGCGCGCGCATCGCCAGCCCCATCCGCGTCCATCCCAGAAAGAAGATCGTGCCGACCGTAACAAGACATGTGAGCCCTAGCGCGATCAGGCGCGTGTAGGTTACCCGCACATCCAGGATGCGCACGCCCAGACTGTCGGTCGGAAGACGTAGAACACGGCCGTATTCGCCCCAGAAGAAATCCATGACCCCGAGCAGCACGAGCGCCAGGCCAAGCGTAGCCACCGCTCGAACCACTGGATCGCTATGAGCTACACGCGGAGCAAGGAGCCGGCCATAGGCCAGCGAGACCGCCATAGCTGCGATCACGCCCGCGATCCACCCGATCCAGGGAGGGCCACCTGAGTTTCCGATCTGCCAGGCGATGATCGCCGAGAGCGCACCGATCGCGCCCTGCGCAAGGTTGACGACACCAGAAGCCCGGAAGAGGATTACGATTGCGACTGCCGAGAGCGCATATACCGCGCCGGTGGCGAGCCCGGAAACGACGAAAGGACCAAGGTTTGGCACGATCATTCACTCGATTGATTTGAGGCGCATGCGCTCAGCGGAGCGTCCGGTCGTGGACAATCGGCTTTGCCGCCGATGACCAAGGGCGTGAATTGTCGCCCCTGGTCCGTTTTCCGACGCGGCCCACACCGGCTCGCCTACTTGCGAATACCCAGCTCTTTCTCCGTCGCCAGGACGTCTGCCAGATCGGGATCATCCACCCCGAAGCAGGACTGCTGGGTCACCCATTTCTCGCCCGACGTCACGGCCACCGACCCGGCGTGGTTGGGATTATGCCGATTGCCCGGCCCAAAATACCACGGGCCGCACGCGATGTCGGATTGAAGGCCCGACTTCATACCGCGGAGGGCGGCCGTAACAGATGTGCGGTCGATCTTGGCCGGGTCCATTGTCAGCATGACCTCGACGATCCAACGCGCTGCCAAATAACCCGCCTGATTGAAAGTATCGCGCTGGACATTCTTGGACGCATACTTGTCGAGCACCGCATACCAGTTCAGCATGTCGGGCGATTGCTTGTCGAAAGGTTCGAGCTCGAGCTGGGCGTAGACCTTGTTGTCCCAGTAGGGACCGATCGTTTTCGGAAACTCGAGATTGTAGACCGAGGTCGGCGCGGCGAACTTCACCTTGGAACCGAGGTCCTGGTCCTCGGCGGCCTTGAGCAAGGCAATCACGCCGTCACGCGGCAAGCTCGCCTCGATCAGGTCGGGCTTGAACGACATCGCCTGGAGGACGATGGAAGTCATGTCGATCGCCGCGGGATCGATCAGGATCACGTTGACCGCCACACCCTTGGAAGCACCCCACGCCTTGACGCCGTCGCAGGAGAAATCGCCGACGCCGGGAATGTTGGGCGCGACACAGACGACACTCTTGATGCCGAACTTCCCATGCATGTACTGCACTGCGCCAAGGTTGCTCAACCGAGGACCAGCGTTCGTTGACGAATAGTTCCTCCCAAAGAAGCAATCCCGGGGGATGCCAACGCCGGCGACGACAAGCACCTCGTTCTTTTCGTAAGTCGCCTGGTTAGCGGCGCATTCGACGAAGCTGTTGCTGCCGACCAGGGCAACCACCTTCTTATCGGTCACCAGCTTGGCCGCAGCTTGAGCGGCCTGCTCGGGCTTCCAGGCGTCGTCCTCCAGCGTGTACTCGATCGGGCGGCCATTGATGCCGCCATTCTCGTTGACGCACTTGAAATACGCCGCAGCCGCATCGCCCGAAGAGCTGAAATCCGCCGGGCCTGTCCGACCAACGATGCCGCCGATCGAGATGGGCGCACCGGTCGCAGCCTTGCCGGTATTCAATCCGCATTTCGGCGCGGAGGCAGCTTCTGCGGAATCATTGAACGCTAGCGCTGCAAGCGTGCATGCGACGGCCGCCACGGCCGCTTTTATCGATCGTCTCATCAAATTCCCCCTTTTGTTACGTGATTGACGGCTGCGACCACCGCAAGTCTTCTTTGTGAAGCCCGCCGCCAGGACTCCACGCGGTTCAAAGCCAGTCTCGCTTGTCAGAACCCTCATCCGCCGCTCCGGATGCCATGACATCGTCGATCGTGAGACCGACAACGTGCTCATCGAACCGCGCTCGAAGCCGGCGCTAGCAGCGTCTTCCCGGCGATCAGATCGGCGGCGCGCTCGGCAATCATGATTGTCGGTCCGTTGGTGTTGCCTCCTGGCACGGTTGGCATGACCGAAGCGTCGACCACCCTCAGCCCCTGCAATCCACGCACGCGCAGTTGCGGATCGACCACTGCCGCTGGCCCAGTCCCCATCGCGCAGGTCCCGACGGGATGATGGCCGACCTCAGCCGTGCGCCGGACAAACGCGTCAAGGTCGGCGTCGGAGACGACCTCGGCGCCAGGCGAAGTCTCGCGCTCGATCAGCGGGCCGAGCGGTGGCGTATTGTAGATGCGCCGTACCAATCGAATGCATTCGCGCGCTGTCGCGCGATCGCCTTCGGTTCCAAGAAAATTGAGCCGGATACGCGGAGGGTCACGCGGATCAGCCGAGCGCAGACGCAATTCGCCGCGACTTTCGGGATAATTGATCGACGGATATCCCTCCAGCATGTGCTGTTGCGGCGGCGTGATCCCGGGAAACCAAACCTTGGCGTCCATGCGCGTCGAGTTGAAGAAGAGCTGAATGTCCGGTCGCTCGACATCGGGCCGGCTGCGCACGAAGGCGAGCGCGGTCAATGCCTGGGTCGCGAAATCGCCCTTGCGGAACAAGGCCCACTGCAACACAGAAAGTGCAACGCGATCGGCCCGCAGGCGGCTCAGAAAGGTGATCGGCTGCTTGATCGCGAATTGAATGTGAAACACCACATGTTCGGATAGATTCTTGCCGACCGCTGGGAGCTCGTGAACAGGGGTTATCCCGTGTTCGGCAACTTCATCGGCCGGCCCGACACCCGACAACAGGAGAAGCTGTGGTGAGTTGTAGCTCCCACCGCACAGGATCACCTCGCGCCTCGCGCGAACGGAAACACGCTTGCCGTTCGCGACGTAGGTGACGCCCGTCGCGCGCCCCTTCTCGATCAGGACCCGCTCCGTCAGGGCACCGATCTTCACGGTGAGATTGGCACGCTTCAATGCGGGGCGGAGATAGACCGCCGATGCGCTGCTGCGCACACCATTCTTGATCGTCAGGTCGACGATGCCAAAGCCCTCAGGCTGCGCTCCCGAGAAATCGTCGGTCATCGGAATCCCCGCGGCAATCGCCGTGTCGCGGATCAAGCCGAAATTCAGGTTGGAAACATCGGTTGGGCTGACGCCGAGCGGTCCTGCGCCGCCGTGATAATCGCCTTCGCCTCGCCAGCTGCCCTCCGCGCGCTTGAAATAGGGAAGAACGTCGGCATAGCTCCAGCCTTCGCACCCGGACTGGCGCCACAGGTCATAATCGCGCGGGTGTCCGCGCACGTAGAGCATGCCGTTGATTGACGAAGAGCCGCCCAGGACCTTGCCGCGTGGAAGCGAAAGGCGCCGCCCGTCGAGAAACGGCTCCGGCTCCGTCGCATAATTCCAGTTGAACTTGGGACCGCGCCAGATCTGGCGCCATGCCAGCGGTATTTTCATGAATATGCTGTTGTCCTTGCCGCCGGCCTCGAGCACGAGGACGCTGACTTTCGGATCTTCGCTCAAGCGGTTCGCCAATACACAACCGGCCGAACCGGCACCCACGATGACGTAATCACACTCGTCCACGCGCCCTCTCCCCAATTCCAGCAACCCGACTCAGATGAACATGTCGTTGTTGACGGGGAGGCCGTTCGCCTCGCAGTAACGCGTGTAGTGTTCGATGAACCAGAAGACATCGGCGGTGAAATCATACTCACCGTTGTCATCGAAGAATTCGATAGCGCCGTTCAGCCAGAACAGCGCCTTCATGCCATTCGGATCGTCGGAATAGAGCGTGTGCGCCGCTCCCGGGAGCTCGTAGATGAAGTCGCCGGGCCTGGCGATCCAGTCGTATTCGTAATAGCCCCAGGATCCTTCCAGAGTGATGGCCGACACGAAGCCGCGATGCTTGTGCGTGCCGATCCGCCCGCCGCTCTTGACCCACAGAATGTTGGCTGCTGCGTTGTTGCGAACGTCGAAGCACAGGTGCTTGATGGCTGCGACGTCGCCAAAAGGAATCCAGGGTGAGGATTTGTCATCGCCCGCGATATAGGCGCCTTCCTTTGCAAAGCGCCTGATCGCCTCCGAGTGTGGCTCATCCGGCAGCTTCACGATTTTGCTCGCGTCCCGCATTCCGTTTCCCCCCAAGAGCACTTGGCTCTCTTTTGGCCGAGGTAATCACCCCGGTCGGAAAGCGGTCAAAGAGGAAATCGCCGCTGCACCGCAACCGTTCATTCGAACGTCCGTCAAGCTGTTGATAAGGATAGAGATGTTCCTTCGGATCACGATCGGAAAACGCAGCTTGGCGACGATCGGGGCGAGAGCGAATGGATCATTTCATAAATTTGGATTGATCAAATGATGCAAACCCGGCAACTCTGTAGCGAGAAGAAAAGCTTGGTGGGTGGGAGTGCGGCCAAATGATTTCCAAGATCGAAGAAAGCAGCCTGCTCGATCGCGGTGGACGGCCAACCTTGCGGGATATGCTCTCCCAGATCGTGTACGATCCTGCTCACGCGCATATCAGCTTGCGCAACGCGCGGCTTGTCCTCCATCGCGCCTCGATCGCTGTTCAGCTCCAGGAGGAATTGGTTCGCCGCTTCGGGTCTCACGACGCGCGGGTTATTTTGCTGCGCTTAGGGTTTCAGGCGGGAACGCAGGATGCAGAGTTTATCCGCACCGCCTGGCCTGGGCTCGACATCGGGGACGCGTTCACCGCAGGCACGCGGATGCACACCATGTCTGGCGTCGTGCGCGTGCAGACTGTCTACAACGACTTCAATTTCAAGCAGAACAAGTTTGCAGCGGAGTTTCTCTGGCATGGTGGCATGGAGGCGACCGAGTTTCTCAATCGCCAACGCTGCGCGTCCGAGCCCGTTTGCTGGATGCAGGTCGGCTACGCGTCGGGATATGCCAGCTTTTTCTTCGACAAGCTGATCGTCTACAAGGAAACGGAATGTGCCGCGATGGGGCACAAACACTGCAGGGTGACCGGCAAGACGGCCGATGCCTGGGGTGCCGACGATCCCACGGTTCGCATGTTCCGCGAGGAGGTCGTTCCATCGCTTGCAGACCTTCCGCGCAGAACCGGCGGGGTCGAAACGGCAATCCATGTGCCGACGAAGACAACCTCCAGACACGGGGGTGCAAGCCTCGAAGACGTTGTTCTGGAGCCCGTCCGTAGCCAGCTGGATAGCGTTGCCGCAGGAGAGCTCCCTGCGCTGATCGTCGGTCCACATGGTTGCGGAAAACACCTCGCGGCGCGCTACCTGCACCACCAGCGCCACGGAACAGGCGGCCGATTGCGACGCCTTGTCTGCAGATCCCTCACCAGCGAGCAGATCGATATCTGGCTCAGGAAATTGAAGCAATCACGCGAGACGTGGCTGCTGGAGAATATCGAGACACTGTCCGAGGAATGCCAACTCCTGTTGGCCGAAAGAGTAGAGAGTCGGGACTTGCCGCCCGGGCTGCAATTGGCCGGCACATCCACTCATCGGCTGAGCGAGCTCATTGCCATGCCCGCACTCCGCCGGGACTTTCTCTTCGCCCTTGCGGTTCTGCCGATTGAGCTTCTCGGCCTCCAGCACAGGCGCGGCGACGTTGCCGACATCGCTCGGGCCATGCTCGCAGCGATGTCGGAGAACGAAGCCTTGCCTCAGCATCGTCTCTCCCGTGCGGCGCTGGATTCGGTCAAGGGCATCGCTCTCCCTGGGAATCTCCCGCAATTGCGCTCGGTTCTCCTGAACGCCTTGTTCAAGGCCAGGTTCGACGGCGGCAACGAACTGCCGGGAGAGATTCAACCGAAGCACTTCTCGAGCGAGCTGGCATTAGCGCCTCCCAGTTCTGCAGACACCTATGTGGGCGGCATAGTCGATCAAATGGCTGCTAAATCGCTCACGATGAGCGAACTAAACCAACGAATCTACGCGGAGGCGCTGCGACGTTCGGATGGCAGGGTTTCGACAGCAGCGCGGATGCTCGGCGTCACCAGGCCCCAGTTCGTTTATCGGGCGAGAGGAATTGAATCCGGGAATTGAGGACCGTACGATCGCGACGAGCTTCCTCGCTTCAGTCGCCGAGCGGCCCATTTGAATTTCCGTCCGTCCCCTTCAGCAACTCGTATTTGATCCGACGCATCCGTGTCTGGGCTTCGAGCGGCTTGCAATAAGCCGTCGACGCGGCGAGCAGATCGATGGCCGCGAGAATGGCATAGCGCGATGCGGTCGGCTTGAGCGCATCGGGCGCTTCGGGCACGTACACGCCGAGCGCAATATCGGCGATTGAGGCCAGCCTGCTTTGCGGCCTGGTAATCGCGACGACCAGGGCGCCGTATTGCTTGGCGATACTGGCTGCCTCAATCACCTCGGTCGCCGCACCGGTGGTCGAGATGGCGATGACGACGTCGTCCTGGCCAAGGGTCGCGGCGATCATGCGCATCAAGCTCGGGTCGGAGGCGTGAGAGACGGCGATCCCGAGGCGAAAGAAGCGATTCTGAACCTCCATTGCCGCAAGGGTCGAGCCGCCGCCCACGCCGAATGCTGCGAGTTTCGAACAGCGCGAGATGGCTTCGGCAGCCCTCTCGATGTCCTCCTTCCGCAGTCCCTCCTCGGCAGCGGCGATTGCGCGACGAATTTCCTGGAACACCGACCGCCAGAGAGCGGGGCGCGCCAGATCCGTGCCGACATGCGGGGGCAGCTCGACGTAAATCCGCCCAACCGCCATTGCTTGAGCCAGCCTCACCTTGAGGTCACGGACGCCGCGACAGCCGACGGAGCGGCTGAACCTGGTCACTGTCGGTTCACTGACACGCGCGCTGCGGGCCAGCTCCGCATTGCTCGCGTGAATGGCAAACTCGACGTCGGCCAGCAGCGCCATGGCAACACGCTGCTCCGATGGGCTGAGACCCGGAGCACTCTGTCTGATGACGGAGATGATGTCGCCGGCCACGAACGCGTCGCGGCGCGACGGCGTCGAGACTGCTGTCCCAGCGGACTTCGCCGGGTGAATTCGCTTCGCACGCGGCATGCGCGCCCTTCCTCAGGTCGGATTAACCTGCGCCCCCAACCAGGAGATCGCCGTAAGAAACCTTCAGCTTCGACCGATCAACGTATCGACAGATCGGCAATCAATGGCAATTTTTCACTTGAAACTTAGCATATTATGCATGTAACTTTCAAACAAACGATAACGCGCCGCCGGGTCAACACCTGAGGGCGTATCCCCTGCACGTGAAGGCAGGCGGCTGAAACAAGGTGGGAGGGGCGATCATGAGATGCGACCTCAGTGTCTTGATGCGTGGCGCCGTCGGGATCGCCACCGCATTGTTTCTCAATGCACAGGCCAGCGCGGCCACCCTGCTTCGCGAAGCCACCATCGGCGAACCGCCGCCACTCGACGTCATGCTGACGACTGCCGACGTCGCATCAGTCATCGGCCGCCACATCTTCGAAACACTGTATGCGCTGGACTCGACCTATACGCCACGGCCGATGCTGGCCGAGAGCGATCGCGAGGAAGACGGCGGCAAGACCATCGTCATCAAGCTCCGCGAAGGCGTCCCCTTCCACAACGGCAAGGAGATGACCGCCAAGGACGTGGCCGCCTCGCTGACGCGGTGGGGCAACTTCGGTGCGCGCGGCAAGCTCCTGATGGCCGCAGCCACGTCGGTCGAGGCAACCGGAAAGTATGAGGTCACGCTGAAATTGTCCGCGCCGAACGGCGCCTGGAAGAATCTCATTGCGGACGTCAATGGTGGCCTTGCGATCTATCCGGAAGAAATCGCCGCCAATGCCGGAAACCGGCCGATCGAGCAGAAGGACTATATCGGCACCGGGCCTTACAAGTTCGTGGAGTGGCGACCGAACCGCTATGTCGAGGTGGAGAAATTCGATGGCTACAAGCCGGTGAAGGAAAAGGGCGACGGCTTCGCCGGCGCCCGCGTCGCCATCTTCGACAAGATCCGGTTCATTCCGGTCCCGGACGTCGGCACCCGCGTGAGCGGCGTGCAGGCCGGCGACTACGACTATGCGGAAATGATCTCTGGCGATCTGTACGAGTCCCTGAGCAAGGACCAGTCGGTTCAGGTGCAGCGTACGAACGCGCCGATCTTCGGCCTTTTCTTCATGAACTCGAAGCAGGGAATCCTGAAGGACAACTACAAGCTCCGCCGCGCCATCCAGACCGCGCTGGACAAGTCGCAGGCCCTGCGCGTCGCCTTCGGCTCCAAGGACCTGTGGAATGCCGAGGGATCGATCTTCCCCAAGGGCACGCCCTGGTACTCGGCGGAAGGCGTTTCCGGCTACAGCCCGCGCGATCCAAAGAAGGCCAAGGAGCTCGCCAAGGAGGCGGACTACACGGGAACTCCGATCCGCCTCTTGGTCTCGACGAACTATCAGGCGCACTATGACGAAGCCTCGGTCTTCACACGCCAGCTGGCCGACGCCGGGATCAATGTTCAGATGATGGTCGTCGATTGGGCGACGCTTCTCAAGATGCGAGGCCAGCCGGAACAGTGGGACATCTTTGTCACCCACCATTCGTTCTCGCCTGATCCGCTGCTCCTCACGTTCCTGAATGCGAGCTATCCCGGGTGGTGGGACAGCCCCGAGATCAGTTCGCTTCGGGCCGAGCTGATCAAATCGACCGATCCGACCGCACGCAAGTCGACATGGGACAAGATCCAATCGCTGATCTACGACCAGGTGCCGGTCATGAAGGTAGGCGATGCCTACACCTATGACATCGCGTCTCCCAAGCTGAAGGGACTGAACCCGAACGGTCCTGTGTTCTGGAATGTGTCTACCAAGTAAGGACGGACAATGAGACCGCTGGGAATGTCGAGCGCCGTCACCGACGCGCTTCGTCGCCGCTGATCAGCTGCACCATCACATGTGGTCTTACGCACTCAAGCGCGCGGCAACGACGGCGGTAACGCTTCTGGCGGCGTCCATTATCATCTTTGCCTTCATCCATATCGTTCCGGGCGATCCCATCTATGTTCTGCTCGGTGACACCGCGACCCCCGATCAGATCGACGCTCTGCGACACCAGCTCGGCCTCGATCAACCGATCATCCTGCAATATCTGACCTGGATCGGCCACGTGCTCGAGGGCAATCTCGGACGGTCGATCTTCTTCCAGGCGCCGGTGCTGTCGGTGATTGCCGATGGGGCCGAGACCAGCGCCTTGCTCGCCACCATGACGATGATCTGGGTTACGCTCATCGGTGTGCCGATCGGCATGATCGCGGCGGTTCGGCACGGCACCTGGCTCGACCAGGGGCTGTCCGGCGCGGCGATGCTGATGGCCTCGATTCCTACGTTCTGGGTCGGGCTCTATTTGATCCTGATCTTTGCCGCGTGGCTCGGCTGGTTTCCGAGCTCCGGTTATCCATCGATCTTCGAAGGCGGGCTCGTCAATCTCCGCTATCTCGTCCTCCCGAGCCTGGCGCTTGCGGCGCCGAATGCCGCGCTGATTCTGCGGCTGACGCGCGCCAGCATGCTCGACGTCTCCCGCGAGGATTACGTGCGCACGGCGCGTGCAAAGGGTATCAGGCCCTGGCAGGTCGTGGTTCGGCACATCCTGCGCAACGCGCTCCTGGCGGTGGTCTCGGCATTCGGCTTCACTTTCGCGGCGCTGCTGTCCGAAGCGGTGGTGACCGAAACTGTGTTTGCCCTGCCGGGTATCGGCCGCCTCGTCGTCCAGTCGATCCTCCGCCGGGATTATCCGGTGATCCAGGGCGTCATTCTGGTCATCGTCGTCGTCTATCTCCTGATCAACCTGATCGTCGATCTGAGTTATCGCCTGCTCGATCCGCGGGTCGAACTCCAATGAGCCGTGACGGCGCGATCCTTTGGCTGAAGCCGTTCATCGCGCGCCCGATCGCACTGTTGGGGCTCGGCATCCTCCTGGGGACCATGCTCGCCGCGACTTTCGCGCCCTGGCTCGCACCTTACGATCCCTACGCCATCGACCCGTCGATCCGCCTGACGCCTCCGAACGCGCTTCATTGGTTCGGTACCGACCAATTTGGCCGGGACACCTTGTCACGCGTCATCCACTCGGCGCGCATGGCGCTCCTGATCGGTTCGGGCGTGGTCGTATTCGCGCTTGCGACGGGCGTGCCGATCGGCGTGCTGTCCGCCCTGTTCCCCCGGCTCGGTCACCTGCTGATGCGCATGGTCGATGTGCTCATGGCATTCCCGAGCCTGCTGCTCGCACTTGGGCTGATCGTCGTCCTCGGCCCGAGCGTGGCCAATGCCATTCTGGCGATCGGGCTCGGCTACATGACGACGACGACGCGGATCGTTTACGGTCTGACGCTGCGCTTGCGCATGGAGACCTATGTCGAGGCATCCCGCAGCATGGGCGCCGGAACGGCTTGGCTCATCGGCAAGCATATTCTGCCGAACCTTGTCTCACCGCTTCTTGTGCAGGCCAGCTTCGTCTTCGCGTTCGCGCAGCTTGGCGCGGCATCGCTAGATTTCCTTGGCCTGGGCGCTCCACCGGAGATTCCGAGCTGGGGCAACATGCTGGCGGAATCGCGCACCTTCATCACCCGCGCGCCGTGGCTGCTGTTCTTTCCGGGCATGATGATCGTGGCGACTGCATTTTCGCTCAACCTGGTCGGCGATGCACTGCGCGATCGTCTCGATCCTCGGTTCCGTCAGCTCTTTAGCGAGAAGGGCTAGATCGTGCTGTCCGTTCGCGACCTTACGGTGTCATTGGGCCCGGAGACTGCACCGGTCGACATCGTCGCCGGCGTGTCCTTCGAACTTGGCAAGGGCGAAATCCTCGGCCTCGTCGGCGAATCCGGCTGCGGCAAGAGCATGACCTCGCTTGCGGTGATGGGATTGCTGCCCCAGCCCGGTCCGCGGATCCGGGCCGGTCGGGTCCTGTTGGAGGGCTGCGACGTGACGCAGCTGCAGCCCTGGCAGCGCGTCGAAGCGGGCCGCGGCCGGATGGCAATGATCTTTCAGGAGCCGATGACCTCGCTTAACCCGGTTCGTCGGATCGGCGATCAGATCGCCGAAGCCGTGCGCGTGCATGATCGATTGTCCGGCCCTCCGGCGATCGACAGGGCGCGCGAGCTGCTCGAGCAGGTGCGCATGCCCGATCCCGCAATGCAACTGTCGGCGTATCCGCATCAATTGTCCGGCGGACAGCGCCAACGGGTCATGATCGCGATCGCGCTGGCCTGCAGGCCTCAGGTTCTGATCGCCGACGAACCGACCACGGCACTGGATGTTACCATCCAGGTGCAGGTTCTCGGGCTGCTGCGCGAGCTCTGCAACCGCCTCGACATGGCGATGCTGTTCATCACCCACGACATGGGGGTGATCGCGCAGCTCGCCGACCGCGTGTCTGTCATGTATGCGGGCCGGATCGTGGAGACCGCCGGCGTCGAGGCGTTGTTCGGCAGACCGCGCCACCACTACACGCGCGGACTGATGGACTGCATGCCGTCGCGGAATTCCGGCGCACGCCGTCTGCCAACCATAGCGGGCCAGCCGCCGGCACCCGGCACGGTCGGCGCTGGCTGCGTCTTTGCCTCACGGTGCGCAGCGGTGCGCGAGACGTGCCGCACCGCGGCCCCACCGCGCGCGGAAGTTTCTCGAGGACACGACGTGCTCTGCGCCTTCCCCCTGGATGGCGGGGAACCGCGATGAACGGCAACGCTGTCCTCGACATTCGGGATCTGAAGGTCTCCTTCAGCGTCAGGCGCGCCGGCCGAAAATATCAGGTGCGGGCGGTGGATGGTGTGTCGCTGTCGCTGGCAGAGGGTGAGGTGCTCGGGATCGTCGGCGAGTCAGGCTGTGGCAAGACCACGGTGGGCCGCTCCATCGTCGGGCTGGTCCGGCCCGACAGCGGCACCATCAGCTTCAAGGGAACGGACATGACGGGTGCCAGCCTTCGCGACATGCGTCTGAACATCCGGATGGTTTTCCAGGATCCCTATGCATCGCTCAATCCGCGGCGCACGATCGGAGATTCGGTCGCGGAGGCTGGCGATATCAATGGTTTCTTCACCAGTCGCGCCGGGCGCAGCGCGGCGATCGCCGCCACACTGACGGCGGTCGGCCTGGATCCGTCTTTCGCCGCGCGCTATCCGTACGAACTGAGCGGCGGGCAGCGGCAACGGGCCGGCATCGCACGAACAATTCTTCCCTCACCGTCCATTGTGATCGCCGACGAGCCGGTCTCGGCCCTGGACGTGTCCGTGCAGGCCCAAGTGCTCAATCTGATGATGGACCTGCGTGAGCAGCTGAGGCTGTCGATGCTGTTCATCTCCCACGACCTCGGCGTCATTGGGCAAATCAGCAATCGCGTTGCCGTGATGTACATGGGTCGGATCGTGGAGCAGGCCGCAACGCGGACGGTTTTGGATGATCCGCGCCACCCCTATACACGTTCGCTGGTGGCGGCAATTCCGAAGCCGGACCCATCCAAGCGGATTCTCGGTGCGATCGAAACGGGTGAACCGCCAAGCCTCTTCAAGCGGCCACGCGGCTGCGCCTACGCCCCACGTTGCCCGATAGCCAGCGATCGCTGCCAGGTCGAAGTTCCTGAGCTTCGGTCTGCCGGCACGGACGGTAGAGCCATTGCCTGCCACAACGTGTAGCCGGCGAGCACATCAAGCATACCGTCGCTGGCCCAGGATGGGCCAACCGTACGGTGGCAGCCTAAGCTCTGTCCTCACGCCCGCCCTGCACACCGCGTCTGATCCAGCAAGCCTGTCGACGCGAGCGTCGATGGTGCGTACGATCACCGCGTCGGCCAGGTGCAGACCATGCGGGTCTCTCGCCTCCAGACCGCTTCACGCATGGTGCGCCGAACCGAACCAAACACTCGGCAGTGTGTGTTATAGTCGACGGCAATGTGGAGGAGCGGCGCGGTATGCTATCTTTTCTTGCATTCATCGGGGTGTCGATAATCGTCATCATCACGCCGGGGCCCGACACGGCCACAACAATCCGCAGCGCCCTTCTGGCCGGGCGGACTGGCCGGATTTGGACGGCGGCGGGCATAGCAGTTGGGCAGACAATCTGGGCCCTGGCGACCAGCGTCGGCCTTGCTGCTCTCGTGGTGGCCTCGGCGCCACTATTTATTGCGATCAAGTATTTGGGCGCCGCTTATCTTATCTATCTGGGCATCTCCGCGTTACGCGAAGCCCTTTGGCCGGGGGAACAAGGTTCGGGGATCTCGGTGGAAAGCCACTCGCATAGCCGCGTTAGCCCTTCGATGGCTTTCAGGCAGGGGCTCATCAGCGATCTCGGCAATCCTAAGATGGCTGTTTTCTTCACCAGCCTGCTTCCCCAGTTCGCACCGATGGGCGGTTCGACCTTTGCGACACTGCTCGCTCTTGGAATTGTCTTTGCAGGTATGACCTTTCTCTGGCTCGCAGTTTATGCCGCAGCTATCCACAAGATGCGGTATGCACTTCAACGCCCCACCGTGCGTCGCCTCGTAGAAGGCATGACCGGAATGGTCCTGATTGCTTTGGGTTTGCGCATCGCCACCGAGCAGCGGTAGAGGGTACGAGGACGCGTACTCATAAGTCTTCGTCGATGTCCGGCTCGCCCCGACGCCGACCGCCGTCCTCTTCCGCGCCGTGGTGGTCCGGCCGATGCGATCGTGGCCGAAATCGTTTCGATGGACAGCGTGTTGCGTCGTATATCGACAGGCTACCTATCTTTGAAGGTCGGCTCGGTACATCCGCCGCAAACCCAGGGGAAGGTCCAATCAGCGGTGCGCTTTGCGCTCTCGGGAAGGTACCTGCTCCAAACCGAAGCCTTGATCGGGTTGATTGACTGCCAGACCACATCGAAGCTTCCTGAAGCCTGGAGTTTGCCGATCATGGCTGGCTTGGAGAGATGATGATTGGTGTTCATCACCACTTCAAAGCCGCTTGGCGCATTGACTCGCTGGCCGTACATGGCTTGCCTGACGGCATTGACATCAGCCGTGCCTGCTTGACTGACAGCCTGAGTCCACATCCTGAAGCCAAGGAAGGTCGCTTCCATCTGATCATTTGTGGTGGTGTCCCGCTGTTCGTTGAAATCCGCCCACATTTTCACGAACACGTCGTTTTCCGGCGACTTGACGGACTGAAAGTAGTTTCGCGCAGCCAGGTGCCCGGCAAGTCCGCCGAGATCCAGGCCACGCAACTCCCGCTCGCTGACGGTGAGAGTCATAAATGGCGTTTTGCTCGTATCGATCTGTTGCTTCACCAGCTCGGCGTACAGTTGAACGTTTGATTCACCGATGACGGTTGAGATCACTGCCGTCTTCTTTCCTCCGGAGGCATAGGCCTTCACGCTCTGAACGATCTCGCGCCAGTCGGATTGGTCCGGCGATGCGTAGATCGCCGTAATGTCCTCTGCAGACACACCCTCGGTCGCGAGATAGACGCTCATAATCTCGTTGGTCTTGCGCGGATAGAGATAGTCGGTTCCGAGCAAGACCCATCGGCGAACATTGCCACCCTCCTTGCTCATCAGGTAGCGGATCGCCGGTATCGCCTGCTGGCTCGGCGTGGCGCCCAGGTAGAAAACGTTGCGAGAACTTTCTTCGCCTTCGGATTGAACGGGATAGTAGAGCAAGCCGTTCATTTGCTCGAAAATGGGAATTGCCGCTTTTCGGGAAAGAGACGTCCAGCCGCCAAAGACCACCGCGACCTTGTCCTGGGTCAACAACACGCCGGCCTTTTCGGCAAAGGTGTTCCAATCAGACGCGGGGTCAGCAACGACCGGCTCGAGTCGCTTTCCAAGCAGCCCTCCCTTCCTGTTCTGGTCCGCAATCAGCATCAGGACCGTGTCTTTGAGGACGGACTCGCTAATCGCCAAATTGCCGGACAGTGAGTGCAGGATGCCGACCTTGATCGTGTCTTGGGCGGCGTGAACGAATGAACCGGCAAGGCTCAGCCAGAGCGCCAGCAGCGTCGACAGAATGCCGCAAGACGGCGGTAACTTACTCATGTCGATGCCCCGACGAGTTCGAAAATACGAGTTTCGCGTGTCATGCCCTTGGCAACGATGGCATCAAGAGCCCTGAACTTGAAGAGACTTTCGACCCGAGAGTACACATCCTCACTAACCAGGATCGTTGTCCGGGTATCCTTGTTCAGGCCTTCAAGGCGGGCAGCGAGATTGACGGTATTACCGAGCGCCGTGTAGTTCATGCGCTCGCTGGATCCGAGGTTACCCACCACCGCTTCGCCGACATGAATGCCGAATCTTGTGATGAAAGGCTTCAGTCCATCGGCCTCGAACTCGACGTTGAGCCGCTCGCCGGCGGCCTTCGCTGCCAGCACCGCCCGGCAAGCACGGGCGACGTGATCCGCCTGCGGGTTCGGCGCGTTCCAGAAAACCATCACCGCGTCGCCGATGAATTTGTCGACCGTGCCCCCTTCAGCGAGGAACGCTGCCGTCATTGCCGAAAAATACCGCGACGTCTGGCGCATCAGCACGTCTGGGTCCGCAGCCTCGGCAATAGTAGTAAAGCCCTGCACGTCGGTGAAAACCAGCGTGACCTCCTGCTTGACCCCGCCGAGCCTGGTCGAGATGGAATTTTCGATCAACCCGCGGACGATCTCCTTGGGAACGAAGTGGGCGAACGACCATATCGCGCGCTGCGCGAGATTCATTGTACTGCCCAGCGCGTGGATTTCCTTGATATAGGACGTTACCGGCACCAGTTCGGGTTCAGATAGTGTCTGCAATTGGCGGGCCTGCGCGGTAACGCGCTGGATGGAGCGCGACATCTGGCTGCCGAACATCCAGACGATCGGAAGAAAGGCAGCGCCAACCAGTATCGCAAGGACAAGTCCGGTGAACTGAAGCCTGCGGACATTCTGAACGAAGTCGTCCTGGGCAGCCAGTAGCAGGATGCTGCCGTTGTAACGTTCGCCGAGCGCGAACTTCGTCACTCGGAAGAGAAAGCCCTTGCCTGTCCCGTCATCGATGCTTCCTTCATAGCTGTCCTTGTTGTACGAACCGCGGATCACCGAGGCCATCATTCCCGTATTGATCTCATCGATGCTCGGCAACGACGATTGGGCCGGGTGCGTCATTGCGTTCGTAACGAGATCTGTAAATTCGGGGTGGGCGATAATTGATCCTGCCTGGTCGAAAATCATGACCGTACCATGCTCGCCCGGCCGCTGAGCCTGGACAAACTCACTGAACGTATCGAGCTTGAGATCGGCGGCAAGAACGCCCGGCACCTTGCCTCGCAGCGGCGCGCTCACGGTGATGACCGGCGCGCCTATGCTGTACGAGAGGTAGGGCTCGGAAATGTAGGGATTGTCCGCTTGCATCGTCGCCCAATACCAGGAACGTTTGCGGGGGTCGTAGCCGAATTTCCACAGGTCGAGCTCTCCAATCTCGTTGCCTTGCTTGTCCTGAAAGATGCGCCGTAGCGGCAGATCGCCGTCCATCGTAGGACGTATGAGACTGATCGCAATCTCGGCGTTCGCCGGCGCGCGGAAGTGCTCGCGCTGCTCCTCGGTAAGGTCTCTGATGCGCCGCACCTGGAGCCAGGCACCATTCTCGAAACCGGCATAGATACTGTCCATCTGCGGAAATTCTTGCAGCGCGGCCTTGAACAACGGAATTGCACGGCCGGTCTCGCTCCTCTCATTGGAGTCTGCGACGCTCGAACTCGTAGCCAGCACATGGACCAGGGACGAAATCGTGGAAAGCTCGCCCTGAAGCCGTCCGAGCACCTTGGTGCTGGTTGCGTCCATGTAGGCCGAAGCGGCTTCGCGCGTGGCAAAGCGCAACGAGCGTAGTTGAATGGCGACCAGCAGCAAGGTCAGTGCCACGACAAACGACATGACCGCAAAGGTGATGGAGGTCCGGAAGGTGAACATCCGTGTCTACCCGATCGTCATTCAGGCGCTCTACGGTTCGCTTCGGCGCGATTGCCCGCTCGCCGTTTGCCGACTGTCGTTTATCCGAATATTCCCGCTGTCGCGATAGTACCCCAAAAAGCAGTAATGGCTGCTGTCCAAATGTCACATGCAGTTTGTGTCACCTTCAGCGCCGAGCCGAGCCGGCTTCGGCCCAGCACCAATCGATGGGAAGGTCCCGCGGCGGCTTGCGAAGTCGGCCAAATGGCGGAGAGAGTGTCAGTCAACCCCTTTTGAAAGAACGACCATTTTGACCTTTCCAGGCCAAACCCACCATTTAAGCTACTGTCCGAAAATGGAGTTCCGTCCGCTTAAGCGGTGAGCGGGCTCATCATAAGCTTGTATTGTCCGGGGCCTGCCGCGCCTGGCAAGCTGTCGCTAACCCAGGATAGCCCACCCATGTGGCGGCAGCGTAAGCTCGGTCCTGCCGCCAACCCTGCGCACCGCGCCTGATCCTGCAAGCCTGTCGACGCCGGAATCGATGGTACGTCCGACCACTGCGTCGGCCAGGTTCAGCGCAACCCATAGCCGATTGCCTTCATCGAATGCTTCGAAGACAAGGTCGGTATTGCGAATCTCGACCATGCGGGTCTTCGCCCGAACGAGCCATGGATGCCTCCGCCGTAGTCCGATCAGCTCCTGGTGCAACCGGTATGTCGGCCAGCCGAATGGCGCCAGCTCGGC
>Ga0207647_10001201_pt1 | contig 19958 bp, 18 predicted proteins | sample KBSCornC2_FD_184295 | JGI IMG/M metagenome (GOLD analysis project Ga0207647, IMG submission 184295) | Corn rhizosphere microbial communities from Kellogg Biological Station, Michigan, USA - C2 (SPAdes) (version 2) | ecosystem: Host-associated > Plants > Roots > Rhizosphere ... | reverse complement strand
CTCTAGTCGCACAGACTTCCAACGACGAACGGCCAATTCCCATCCTTACCGGCAACGCCGGCTATTTCACCAATGTGGATCGTGGGCAAACCGAGCTTGCGCCGGAAATCACACCGGTGCTCCTAGTGCCCATGGGCGATCACTGGCTGGTGGAGGCACGTGCCGCGTTCGAAGGTGAGTTTGAGCGTGAGAACGGCAACGGCCCGTACAAAGGCGTTGTCGGAAAAGACATTGATTACCTGCAAATCGATTACATTGTGAATCCCTACGTGACGGTCACGGCGGGAAGGTTCCTGACTCCGTTTGGCATTTACAACGAGCGGTTGTATCCCATCTGGATACGTGATCTTCATGAAGTACCATTGATTTTCCCGCTGGGAACCGGATCGAGTGATGGAGCAATGCTACGGGGTGGTTTCACGATCAACCCGAAAGCCAATCTGAACTACGCTGCGTATTTCTCTACCAACAGCTCGGTGAATAAGTTCGAATCAGACCGGCTGGCCGGTGGGCGCGTCGGATTTTTCTTCCCTGGGCCACGGATTGAAGTAGGTGGCTCTTTCCAGAAAGAGCTTCAGGAAGATCGCACCAATGCCTTCGGATTTCATTTTGCCTGGCAGCCAATGCGCGTACCCCTGAACCTCCGCTCGGAGTATGCGCGGTCGCACGATGGCAGCGGCTATTGGGTGGAAGGCGCATATCGCTTCAATCAGGTCAGTTTTTGGCGTCCCGCCATGCGTCGTACAGAATTTGTCGCCCGCATGCAGCAGTTCTTCCTCGGTGAGGAAACTGATTCGAGTGAGCTGAGCGAGTACGGGTTGCCCCATGGCAACGTGCGCCAGCCCGACTTTGGATTGAACTTCTACGTCCGCGATGGCCTGAAGGCTTCCGCCAGCTACGGCCGCTGGTTGGGTACCCGCAACTGGAATGTCTGGACGATGGGCATCGCCTATCGCTTTGCCCTGCCTCTCGGGCCGACAGGAGCGCGATGAAATCGAAATTCATGTTGCTCGCCGGGATTTTGATGTTGACCGCTGCCGCCATTGCTGCTGACCCACCGAAAAGCTCCAATTCAACCGCGGATCCAGCCACGATTTCGACCACCACTGCCTCCGCTGAGCGCACCAGCGAAGCCGAGAACATCCGTGCGGAAGGCGAAAAACGCTTCCGTGCCAACTGCAGCCGCTGTCACGCTGCACCGCACAAGTTTCCACCCCGCATGATGGCAACCATCGTCCGCCACATGCGTGTGCGGGCCACAATTACGGATGCAGATATGCGGTACATCCTTGCTTACATGACGCAGTAGCTAGGGATTAGTCAGGGGATCAGTCAATGAAAGTTTATTTGTGCTGGGCAGTTTGGGTAGTCTGTGTGCTCGTGGGATCGGCTGTAGCTCAGGAGCAATCACGCATCATTGAAATCACAGCGGATAAAGACAGCCGCTACAAGATTGCTGGGCAAGCGAAACCAGAAATTACCTTAAAGGCCGGAGAGCAGGTTACGCTGCGCATCACGGCGAATAGAGGCAAGTCGTTCAATCGCGACGGCTCGGTGCACGGGTTTACGTTACTGCGGGCGAGCAATCGAACGAAAGTTCCGGGTTGGAACTTCGCCCTGCATCCGGGGATACAAGAACTCCACTTGACTGCGCCGCTGGAACCCGGTGACTACATCGTCGTCTGTACAGTGATCTGCAGCGACGAGCACGAGAATATGAACATGAAATTGGTTGTCATCCCCTGACAAGATACAAGGAGCGCATGATGAATAAGCAGGCGGTGTTTGCAGGAATCTTGACCTTGGGTTTGCTGGTGATGGCAACGGCCGAAGAAAAGACGCGCACCTTCACCGGCGAAATTGCCGACAGCCAGTGCTCAATGAACGTCCATTCGTTGACGCGTTCCCACACCGAAATGATGAAGAACAAGAATATGGGAGGAACGGCAACCAATTGCACCAACTACTGTGTGAAGTATCTTGGTGGGGATCTGGTTCTGGCCAATGGCGATTCAGTTTATCGCTTGGACGATCAGGAAAGGCCGGCTTCATTTACGGGGCTAAAAGTGAAAATCATCGGCACGCTCAATTCCAAAACCAAAACCATTCATGTGGTGGACATCAAAGCTGCGGACTAATAGGGAACGAAACTAACCCTGGACTTGACGGTTGCATCAATCCCCACGTTCCGGCATCTTCTCGTAACTCCCTACAATGCCATACACAATCAACATACCCATTTCTGGTTCGATGGGATGCCGATAGCGCGGGTGAGGAAAGACCACGTAGTAGACCAGGGGATAAACCAGAAACAGCCAGAAAAATAGCCCTATTCCCGGTCTCCGGTTTTTCCAGGCGATATACAAACCCCAAAAAGTCAGCAAAGAAGATGCGAAGTATAAAGAATTTCTCAGAATCGTCTGCCCGAAGGTCTGCGAGGGGCGTGGAACTCCTGCCCAGTAATAGACAAAACGTTTTCCGCAAAGAATCAGAAATCTCCCAATGTCTTCGCGAATGAAGGCATACGCTTCTTCTCTGCGGACTGCGATGTAGTCGATCTCGCCCATGCCGCGATAGCGGCTCATCTCATGGGCGTTTTGCGTGGGATGAAATCTTTGCATCCACGTACCATCTGCTCCGGGGCCATTTCCCAGCCTGAGTTCTGCGCCGAAGTTTGAACGAATTAGAAACAGTTTCCCAAATGTATGGTAGTTACGGATTGTCCAGGGAGAGATGCAGGCAAGAAACACGACCGATGCAAGAGCGACTCCGGCCAGCGAACTCTTGCCCAACTTCGAGCGTCGCCACGAAATCCACAAACCAGAAACAGGAAGGAAAGCGAGCAGGGAGGTGTTGAGAAGTGCCGCTGCTCCCCATAGCAGTCCAAAGAGTGCCCAAGGCAAGGGACGAAAGTGTTGAGTCCGGGGGGCGGGTTCAGCGTGGGCTACACCGGAAAATGCGAGAGAGGATTCGCACTCCTCCATCACTAGCGTCAGCCAAAAAAGCAGAGTGAGCAAAAATGTGGCGATGCTGGTTTCCCAAACCCAGCGCGTGGCCCAAGCCATGATCGGGGGTAGCAAGGCCCACAACCAGCAGGTCCAGAGCGCGACTCGTTCGCTAAAGCAGCGGCGGGCAATCCAAAAAATGGGGATACAGGTGAGTGCTGAAAAAATACTGTTGATGGCTAGCAATACAACCGCCGATGTCAGGGAATAAATCCCAAAAATCTTGAATACACCAGCAATCAACAATGGGTAGAGTGGAGGCTCCCATGCGGTGGGGCCTGTCGTTTCACCAAACGGATTGCCGAAGCCATCGCCTTCAGCGAGAGAACGTCCGATGCTGCCCATCTCCCAGCCGAAGCTGAAGTTATGATTGTGATCGTAAAACTTGTAGGTGTGGCCAAAGAAAATCAGGACCACCCGGAGGATCAGGGCGACTACGAAAATCCAGAAATAAGGCTCACGTGCACTGGGCTTGCTATCAGCCATGGGCTCCTGTCTTTCGCAGGGTATTTTGGAAAGTGTGGTAATCGGCGTCGCCGAAAAGCACAAAGCGCACTAGTTTCACCGTGCTGGTCGCGTGTTCACGCGCATACTGTCGGACTGCGCCGATCATTACGTCTGCACATTCATCAACCGGGAACTCTGCCACACCGGTTGCCAGGGCAGGGAAGGCGATGCTTTCAAGTTTCAGTTCATCGGCACGTAGCAGACTGTTGCGAGTAGCGTCCGAGATAATCGCCGCACTTGAAAGAGATCCCTGGCGTTTGGGAACGCGGGCATCTTCTGGTCGATATCCCATGGCGGCGGCGTGGATTACATATTTGTTGGGGAGACGGCCAGCACTGGTGACGGCGGCTTCTCCCAGCTTGATGGGAGCTTTGGCTTGACCTTCGCGGTCGATTACCTCTCCACCACGCCGGTAAATGGCCCCGGCGACGCCAGAACCCAAAATCAGCTCCGTGTTGGCAGCGTTGACGATAGCGTCCAACCCCGGCTGGTTTGTAATATCTCCTTTGACGATTTCGATCCGGATTGACACCTAACGCGCCCCCACCTAGACTTAACCCGCCTGTATTCGCTAGAGCGGCTATTGTAAACGGAGCAACCCGAGGACACGCATGGCCTGGCTACAGAACAAGTTTGAAAAGAACTTTCTGATCACCACCGTGGATTACGTCTTCAACTGGGCCCGCAAGTCGGCGGTGTGGCCCATGACGTTTGGATTGGCTTGTTGCGCTATCGAAATGATCGCCTCCTCGACAGCGCGCTTCGATATTGCCCGCTTCGGCTCCGAAGTTTTCCGGCCCAGCCCACGACAGAGCGATCTGATGATCGTTGCCGGGACTGTCACGTTGAAGATGGCTCCGGTAGTAAAGCGAATCTACGAGCAGATGCCCGATCCCAAGTGGGTGATCTCGATGGGCGCATGCTCCTCGGTCGGAGGCCCGTTCAATACCTATGCTGTTCTGCAAGGCGTGGACAAGATCGTCCCCACCGATGTCTACGTGATCGGTTGCCCGCCCCGCCCGGAAAATTTGTTCTATGCTTTGCTGAAGCTGCAAGACAAGATTGATCAGATGTCGCTGGCCAAGAAGCCAACCGAAGTCCGGCTCGATCCCAACATGGTGGAAAATTTCAAGCGCCAGGTAATGATCGCGCAAACACTACAGCCGAAATAGATCACAAGCATGTGGCGACGGCCGCCTCGGCCGTCCGCGAGCAAAGCGAGGCGAACCCAAGCCATGTCGTTTACCAAACTTACCACCCAGGCCGAACTCCCCGGCAACGACGAAGCCAAAGAATTCCCCTGTGGACAAAAAACAATCTGCGTGGCCAACGTAAATGGCGCCATCACTGCTATGGATAACGTCTGCCTACATCGCGGAGGCCCGCTGGGTCAGGGAGTAATCGAAGGCAGCAAGATTATTTGCCCCTGGCATGGCTGGGCGTTTGACACCAAGACCGGCGAGGCGACACACAACGCCAATGCAAAAGTTGTCGTTTATCCTCTCAAAATCGAAAACGGCGATGTAATGATTCTGCTCTAACCAATGACCATGTTATCCGTTGTCATAGTCATTACGCTGTCCCTTCTTTTCTTGTTCCTAATCTTCCGGCAGCCGGAGACGGTCACCAAGGTCAACGGGACGATATTGGGCTGCGTCGACGCTGGGGAAATAAGGCCATCGTGGAATATTGTGAGCCGACAGGGATCGCTCTCAGATTTGACCCATCCTGGGTTTCTTCGTCTAAGAAGGATGGTGAGAATGTCTTAAGGGCAGAGTTTCCGACCGAGCTGTATATTCCTGAGATTAAGCAGCGCAAGCAAGAGGCAATCGCACGCCTGCATATTCCTGAGACACCGAGTGAACGAATGTCATCGACGCAGCGAGAGGAAGTGAAAGATAGAATTTCTCGCGCGCTGAAAAATTTAAAACTCACCGATGAATTTTCGGCGCCGCAACGATCTGGCTGGACAAGCTTCGAAGATTGAAAAGAAATCTACCACGGGTGATTTGCGAGTTCCTCACCCTAGGTAATGCAGAAAATTCGAAGGCGTGCTCACAAAATTGGGAAACACACCAGCCAGATCTTGATTTCCGATGTGTGTATAGACGGCCTCGCTAAGAACACGCCGAAAATCAGTTGTGACGGCCAAATCCCGCCCTTCATAAAGCTGCGACTGATCTAGCCCCGGCCAGCGCCCATAAACCTTGCCACCTTTCACCGGACCTCCCATCACAAACATTACATTGGCATGGCCGTGATCTGTCCCACGATTACCGTTCTCCCGCGCCGTGCGCCCGAACTCTGACATGGTGATTACTACCGTGTCCTCTGCCAAGTCTCCAAGGTCAGTCCAGAATGCGGAAAGTGACCGTGAAAAATCACCCAGCACATTGGCTAACTGACCTTGGGTGCTGCCCTCATTCACGTGATGGTCCCATCCACCGATGTCGGCAAACGCAACCTGTACTCCCAGATTAGCTTTGATAAGCTGCGCCAACTGCTGCAAGCTGTTCCCAAAACGTCCTCGAGGATAGTTTGCACCCGGCGCAGGCGTGTACTTCGTAGGGTCGGCCGCCTTCAGCATCTTCACTGCTTCAAAAGTTTCCTGCCCGGTTCCATGGAGAACTGAGTCTACCGACTGCGAATACATCGCCTCAAACGTGTTGGCGACTGGCGAGTTCGGGTTGCGTCCACCTACGCCGAAGTCGTTAATGTTGTCGATGGCAACAGCTGGCTCGCTGCCGAAAAGAATTCGCGGCAACGACGGCCCCATGGCAATTGCGCGGAAGGCCGATTTATCGGCAGGCGTAGGCTGGGAATGTAGGCTGCGATTCAGCCACCCATCTTCGGTTGACTTAATGCCCGGAGTTCCGGATTCCATAAAGTCCTGGGCATCGAAGTGCGAGCGAGTTGTGTCCGGAGAACCGGCTGCGTGAATAATCGCCAGATGACCCTGGTCCCAAATGGGTTTGAATGAAGACATCGAAGGATGCAGCCCGAAGAATCCGTCGAGATCAATCACATCTTTACGTGGGATGTTGATCGAGGGGCGCATTGTATAGTAGGCGCGCTCATCATGTGGAACCACAATGTTGAGTCCATCCGCCGCGCCTCGCTGGAAGATCACGACCAGCCGCTTATTGCGAGCCCCAGCGTCGGTTGCGCCGACGGCTGCGCGTGTCAGGAAACTAGGAATGGTCGCTGTGCCTACGACGGCGAGTGCACTATTGCGCAGAAAAACGCGGCGGGTGATGGACATAGTACCTCGCTATCTTCTCTGAAACTCCGGCGAACCGAGCAACAAGCCTTCGATCGTGGCCATGTTCGGTGCGCGGGATGCATCATCCAACTTGCGCTGTGCAATGGCCGGATCTTGCAGGCGTGCTGCAATCGTGTCATGCGTTTGTTTAGAAATATCTCCCGCCAGCAACGTGCTTTCTAAATCATTCAACACGGCTGGAGGATCAGCGGTGGTGTCGTTGGCGGGCAGCAGATGAGTCGGATCGACCTGTATTCCCTTCAACTTTCCACCCGTCAACGCCAATGAGAAATTCATGCGCCCAAGAAGCGCCGAGGAATTGACCCATGTTTCCGCTTTCATGGAATAGCCGGTTGGCGGCTGCATTCCGTAGAGCGGCATTCCCATCGTCTGCAATTGGCGCGCTAGCGGAGTCGCGTCTGCGACCTCTGCGCCTGTGGCACGCACCGCCGAGGCCACGAATTCCAACGGAGTCTTCACCTTGGCTCGATAAGCTGCAGGCGCCCAGAACTCCGGCGAATCCAGCAGGGTTCGAAGCACTTCACGTATGTCGCCATTCTTGTTGAGGAAGGTCTGTGTCATCCGATCAACCAGCGCGGGCGGTGGGTCATCCGCCACAAACCGCATGGCCAGCTTGGTGCTGATGAATTTTGCCGTGGCCGGATTGTGCGCGAGGAAGTGCAATAGGTCGAGCCCTTCCTTTTCACCGCCCGACTTGATGTGATGGCCCATCACGACTTTGTCGCCCGGCTCATGCATACGTTCTTCAAATTGGAAATCTCCACCCTTGCGAGGTTCTTTCAAAGTCCACCCAGTAAGGACTCGCGCCGCTTCAGTGACATCTTTCTGTGTGTAGCCGCCATTTACGCCGAGCGTGTGCAATTCCATCAACTCGCGGCCATAGTTCTCGTTCAATCCACTGCGTTTTCCTTTGGCTTGTTGCTGCGGCCGCGGCGGACGTGGGAAGCGCTGGCGCCGCCGTCCCCAAGCCGGCTCTCGGCGAATTCCGTTTGCCGCATCTGAATCTGGTCCAACGCTTAACCAGTTATCGAGATAAAACAACATCGCAGGACTCTTAGCCGTCGCCACCAACAAATCCTCGAACTTGCCCATGGCATGGGGACGGATCACATCGCGCTCATAGCTGGTGAGCAAATAACGGTCAGCGCCTTTGCCATTGAATACATTGAAGTGGTTGAACCAGAAGTCAGTCATGACTTCTGCGAGCTGGCGTTCGCTGTAAATTGCACGCAGCAACTTCCCCTGTGCCAGCTCGTTTGAAACCACCTGTTGTGGATTGTTGATGGCCATCAACATTTCCCGCTGCTTCGCGTTCATGCCTTCGGTGACCTCATCGCCGCGGTTTTTGAAACGATTGGCAAGCATGCGTTGCTGTTCCGGCGAGAGCTTGGCGATCTCCTTGATTCGTTCATCTGGAGGCAGGTCCAACAGAGCTTCTGACTTTTGTTCAATCTCCATTCGTTCTTGCCGTCTGCGGTCGCGTTCTTCGTCTGTCATCGTGTCAGGCGTTGCGACTGCATCGCCAGTCAAGGTGGCAGTATTCGCCGCCTGTTCTTTTTTGTCTTTCCGCGCTTCGTATCGGGCAAGCTGGGCTTGATAGACGGCCTTGCGTTCAGGGTCCGAAGGCATCTTCTGCTTGCCATCGGCGACGGCCTTGATCATCTGTTGCGAAGGAAAATTTTCGAGGATTTCATGCGTATCCATCTTTAACGTGCGTAGAGGAGCCAGCCTGGCTTCCATCGCGCTATCGTCAATTTTTTCAGGATGAAGTTGCTGCTCGATCCACTTATCGACGCCCATAGCCATCACGCGATCGATGTCTCCGGGACGTGCACCAAAGGTTAGGCGACTCAGCGCATGCTGGGCGCGCTTGTGTTCTTCCATCTGTGGAGTGGGTTTCGCATCTTTCTTTTTGCCGAGCGCAAGCTGGGTGGAGAGTGCTGCTGCAGAGGTGAGGACAAGCGTGGTTGCCGCAATCCGCGTGTGTAAACGCATGGGTTCCAGACGAACGGAAGAGTCCTAATGATTATGAACCCGGGGGCAACAGAAAAGTTGTTAGGGAAGGTACATGCGGTTCTGGGAGACCTTATGTTGTAGAGCCGCAGCCAGTTGATCGACGTCGACGGGAGAGATTTGGCTGGCCGCTTGGTTGTCCATGAAGGGAATGCGATTGCTTCCAACGGCGTCACGCCGGATTTGTAAAAGCAAGCCCTGGACGACGTTGGGGTCAAACTTAAGCGGGGTCATGCGGATGATTTCGTTCAGCGTACCGCCGAGGGACATAGGCTCGCGATAGGGGCGTTCGCTGGTCATGGCGTCGAAGGTGTCGGCCAAGGCGACTATTCTCACGGGAACAGTGACATCGTTCATTCCGAGTTGGTCTGGGTAGCCGGAGCCATCGCCGCGCTCGTGATGCCAACGGACGATCTCTGGGATGCTGGCCCAGGGGAATTCAATTCCAGTGACGATCTGATGGCCTACGACGGTGTGGTCGGCCATTTCACGGAACTCTTCAGGATCGAGCGCAGTGGGCTTGCCGAATAGGCGCTTGTCTACGGCCACCTTGCCAATGTCGTGCAAATAACCAGCCGAACGCAGGCCGGCGACCTCGGTTGGCCCCATGCCCATGGCTTCGCCGATTGCGGCGGCATAACGTCCAACGCGCAGGGAATGGCCGTGGATGTTTACATGTTTGACGTCGATCGCCGCGGCGAAGGCTTCCAGCGTGTGGTCATAGAAGCCGTGCAGAGACGCCATCAAACGCAGATTTTCTGAGACGCGGTGCGCCAGGGTTTGCGTCAGCGTGTGGTTCTGCACTGCCAACGCCACATAGTTGCATAGCAAATCCAAGGCACCCAGCTCATCTTCTTCGTACAGGTCTTCGCTTTCGCGACGGCCCAAAGCCACTAGCCCGACTAACTTTGATCCCACTTTCAGCGGTGAGACACATTTGAATAATTCCGGCGCAACATTACCGTTCGAACTTAGATAGTTTTCATAGGAGCTCGAAGTAAGAACCACCGCGCCGCGCGTGTTCAGCAGCGCATGGACATGTTTCGGAAGAAGGGGGATGACTGCCGGCTCCGGCATGAGCGCGAAGCCTTCAGTAGCGATGGAAGTCAGCAGGGAAGGTTTGTCACTAAAGGTGAAGAGCACACCTTCACGCGCGCCCGCGGCTTGCAGCAGCGCGGTGACCATGGATCGGGCCCGTTGAGGGAAATCCTGCTCCCCTGTCATCTCGGGACCGAGATCGGAGAGCGCCTCGACGGTCCGTAACAGCCGTCGTAAATTGTCTTTCTGCACTGCCAACGAAGCGTGCGCAGAAATCCAGAGCTAGTACGAGGGTACCATGCTTGGAAACTGTTCAGTTGGAAGGGGTTGTTGGTTAGTTTGGTGCGTAATATGACAGTTTCGGACAGTCAGCGGCGCTCAAAAATGCGCTTTGAGTCCAGCGAAAGATTCAACGACCATCAACTTCCGCGGCGCGACCGCTGGCACGACTTCTTCATGCTCAAGGACCCAGGTATGGTCATGGGGAACCAACACCGCGTTCAAACCCGCGGCCAGCGCGGGATTGATGTCGGACTTAGGGCTGTTGCCGACCATCCAGGTGACCTCTTCGGATAAGTTATGTTTCGCCACTACGGATCGGTAAGTTAGGGGATCTTTCTCAGCGACGATCTCAATTTTGGAAAAGTACTTCTTTAGGCCCGAGCGCTCGACTTTCCCCGACTGTTCGGCCGGTGCCCCTTTGGTCATCAGGATTAGGTGGTGGCGTCCGGCGAGGTAGTCCAATGTTTCAGGAACGCCCTCCCGAATTTCGATAGGATGCTCGGCGATGGTCCGGGTGATGGCGGTGATGGAGTCCTGAAGCGACGGCGTGATCGGCTCCACCGACAGCCGCTCGAAGGTCTTGGCCAACGCATGGGCGAAGCTGTGCAGACCGTAACCGTGGCTGATGATGCAATCACGCTCGACATCGTCGATGACTGCGCGAACTTGGGTGGGAGAGTATTCTCTGTGATTGAGAAATGAAATGAAGTTAGCGATGGCGCGTTCGAAGTAAATATTGTTTTCCCACAGCGTATCGTCGGCGTCGATCAATAAAGTCTGCGACATAGTGCTCATCATACTGGATGTAACCCAAGCTGCTAAAATTCATAATTGATGATAAGGCGAAGCTGGCTCCTCTCACTAATTTTTCTTGCAACTTGTTTTTCGATGGCACAAGACAAAACTACTAAGACTGATCCTTCGAATAAGAGTGCCGCAAAGGTACACATCACATCCGACCTCGACCAACGATTGGCTAAGTTTCACCAGATTCAAATGCAATATCGCTCGGCCAAACTGACGGCCAACGAAAAAAGGATGGTCGAGAAACTGGTGGATGCGTCCCGCTACTTGGGAGACATCTTCTGGCGACAGAGCGATCCTGAAGGCCTTGATTTATATCAATCGCTAGCTGGAAGTGAAGACCCAAAAGACAAAAAGCTACGGCATTATCTGTGGATCAACGCCGCTCGCTTCGATCTCATCGACGAGAACAAACCGTTTGTGGGAACCGATCCTCTGCCGCCGGGGAGAGGTTTTTATCCCAAGGGCCTGACGCGGAACAAGATTGAACAGTACGTGAAAGATCATCCGGAGAAAAAAGCTGAAATCTACAGCCCATACACGGTTGTTCGTTGGCATGGCGACGAATTGCGCGGAGTGCCTTACCACGTTGCCTATCGTTCATTTCTCGAGCCCGCAGCGCACGACCTGCGTGAAGCTGCCAAACTGAGCGCTGATCCCGCATTCGCCAATTTCCTTCGCCTGCGTGCCGACGCTCTACTGACCGACGACTACTACAAGAGCGATCTGGCGTGGATGGATTTGAAAGATCCGAAGTTTGATGTGATCTTTGCGCCCTACGAGACCTATTTGGACGAATTACTCGGTGTGAAGACCTCCTATGGCGCGGCAGTCCTCATACGCAACGATGAAGAAAGTAAAAAGCTGGCACTGTTCCAGAAATATGTTCCGGACATTCAGGAAGCCCTACCCCTGTCGAAAGAAGATCTGCCATCCAAACGCGGCCTACAAACGCCGATGGAAGTCATGGATGCTCCTTACCGTTCGGCGGATTTGCGCCACGGGTATCAGGCAGTGGCAGACAATCTTCCCAACGATCCCCGCATTCACGAAGAAAAAGGTAGCAAGAAAATCTTCTTCAAGAATTTCATGGATGCCCGCGTGAACTACATCATTCTGCCGCTGGCCAAAAAGGTCATGCGCGCCGATCAGGCGGAGAAAGTTAGCGGCGAAGGATATCTCTACGGCACCATCATGCACGAAATCTGCCACGGTCTTGGCCCGGCCTTCGCCCGCACCAAAGCCGGCAAAGTAGACATTCGCGAGGCAATCGGTCCGCAGTACGGCGGTTTGGAGGAAGCCAAGGCAGACGTTGCGGGTATGTTCGGCTTGAAGTGGCTGGTCGATCATGGTGTGCTTCCCAAAGAGAAACTGGAAGAGTATTACGCCTCTTACGTCGCGGGAAATTTCCGCACGCTACGCTTCGGCACCGGCGAAGCTCACGGCCAGGCGGAGATGATGGAGTTTAACTATCTAGTCGAGCACGGAGCGGTGAAGCGGTTGTCTTCTGGCAAATACGAAGTGGTCTACGAGAAAATGCCGGAGGCTCTTGCCAACCTTGCCAAAGAGTTACTGGAAATCGAAGCTACCGGAGATCGCGAACGCGCCGAGGACTGGTTCAAGAAGTACGATGTCATGCCCGCTGAGTTGAAAGCGACCTTGAAGATGGGTGCGAGCATACCAGTGGATGTAGATCCGGCATTCGAATTTACGGAAAAGCTAGAGTAGGCAGGCAAGTTGGCATCTGTCTTTGAAGCAGTTGCGAAGCGGCGGAAAGCAAAAGCCGGCACGTTGCGACTTCGCTCAAGGCAGATTCCAGCCGTGATTGTAAAGGTAAAAGACTGAGTCCCTGCACAGGGTTCTACTGTGGGCCCAAACGAAGCTTAACGGGACCCACAGGGATGGCACTCACTACGCCACGAACTCCACTCGTGCCTCATACGGAATAATTCCGGCCTTGTGGCCCATATCTAATAACCGCCGCACAGCCTCGCGACCATCCAATCCATAGTCCACGGTACGCTCGTTTACATACATGCCCACAAATTTGTCTGCTAACTGAGAATCCAAGTCACGGGCGAACTGCATGGCATAAGCAAGCGCTTCTTCGCGATGATCCAACGAATACTGAATACTGTCGCGCAGCGCGGTGCACACACTGGAAATCAATTCCGGTCCCAAACTCCGGCGAATGGCATTGCCTCCCAAAGGCAGCGGAAGGCCCGTAATCTTCTGCCACCATGCTCCTAAGTCCACAATGCGATGCAATCCTGCTTTGGAATAACTCAGCTGGCCTTCGTGAATAATCAGGCCGGCTTCGTATTTTCCTTCCAGCACCTGCGGAATGATCTGGTCGAAGGAAACAACTTCGGTTTCAATGCCTGGCGCAAAGAGGTTCAATGCCAAATATGCCGTGGTCAGCTTGCCGGGAACCGCGATCACCTTGCGCTTGATGCCGCTTTCCGAATAAGCCTTGGGCGCGACGATCATCGGTCCGTATCCGTCCCCGACACTGCCTCCGCTGGGCATCAGTGCATATTTGTCCTGAATGTAGGGGTACGCGTGGAAGGAAATCGCCGTGACATCGTACTCGCCATGGCCTTTCATGGCAGCACGGTTCAGGGTCTCAATGTCGCAAAGCGTATGAGTAAAACGTAGCCCGGGCACGCGGACCTTGTTGGTCGCGAGGCCGTAAAACATGAACGCATCGTCCGAGTCTGGACTGTGGGCGATAGTGATTTCGCGAGTTTCGACAACTGTACTGCACATAGAGTGATGGTGTCTCCGATTGGATTTTTATGTTTATAGCTTAACGGAGAACCGCCGCCAGCCTGCCACAATCCCCGCCGCTGAAGCGATCTTAAGAACTTCAGCGATAACAAACCAGTACAAGCCAAACTTCATTGCCATCGTCAGCGAATGCGTTAGAACATAGAGCCAGCTCAGCCCGCCTGCGAACAGCAGAATCTCAGCAAGGAAGCCTGCGGTCAGTCCGCGCAGGAAGGTCTTTTCTCCGCGCTCCATAATGAGGCCCGCCAGATATGCGACGAAGGGATAGGCCATGAGATATCCGCCAGTAGGCCCGAGGATTTGCGCGATGCCACCGGGTCCAAGTGGATTGAAAACCGGCAGTCCCATTGCGCCTTCAGCCAAATACAAACCCAGAGCGGCGAATCCCCGCTTGCGGCCTAATGCCATGCCAACGAGCAACACACCGAAATTCTGCAAAGTAATAGGAACCGGAGTCGCTGCCAGCAAAGCGGTACAGCGTGCGCATAAGGCCACAAGTAAGCTGGCTGAGATAACAATGATGATTTCCGTGCCCCACTCGATTGCTCGCACCGGAGCCGCTAATACCTGAGTTGCTGATTTCGCCATGAACCTGCCTCGCCTTATTCTTTAGCCGATGTATCTTTCACGGCTTTTTTCATGTGACTGCGTACACGTACGTATGCACTTATCGCGACAACTGCCACCGCGCCCGTGCAGACCGCCAGGATGATGTACAACCAGAGCATTCGCACGATGCATTAGCATACCAAAACCGCGTCATACCGTGGATTTTCGTGTGGGTTTGTGGAATTCCCAAAATACGCTGGCAGCGAAAATACAAAGCGAAAGAGCGATCAACCATGCCGGATGTATTGACCCTAGATCGACTGCATCGTTGGTCGGATCATTTCATGGGATTTTCATCGCAGTGATGTGCACGATGAACCTACAAATCCGGCAAATGCAAGATAAGAATCCTCGCAAACTGGCTTTTGACCTAAGTCATGGCTGCTTCACTTTTTCGACATCTCCTTCTCCACGTCTTCAGCCGTGTGCGGCAGATCGCCAACCAGGTTGATCAGCTTGCCATCCTTGTCAACGTACAGCGTGTCCTCAATACGAACACCCAATTTTTCTTCCGGGATGTAGATTCCCGGTTCGATAGTGAACACCATTCCCGGCCCCACGGGAATGTCATAGGGGCCGGCATCATGCACTTCGAGTCCGACATAGTGGCTCAACCCGTGGATGAAGTACTTGCCCAGCGGTTCGCCGTGCAAATCTTTGCCGTGAGTATTGATATAGTCGTAGGCAACTTTTTGCAGCGAGTTCGCGCTGTCACGACGTAGAGTCGACTTGCCGGACTGGAATGCTGCGATTGCTGCCTGCTGCGCTCCCAGTACGATGTTGTAAATTTCTTTTTGGCGGGCAGTGAACTTTCCTGTTGCCGGAAGTGTGCGAGTGATATCAGACGCGTACATGGAGTATTCTCCGGCCGCATCAATGACCACTACATCACCCGATTGAACCGTCTGCGAATCTTCCGAGTAGTGCAGCACCGTGGAATAAAACCCCGATCCCACGATCGGCGAATAGGACGGGCGCTCGCAGCCACGCTTGCCCCATTCGTACTGCATGAGCGCCGAAATCTCCCGCTCGGTGATCCCCGGTTTCATCGCATGCATGGCAGAGAGATGCGCGGCAATCGATGCGTTGGTGGCTTTGCGGATTAGCTCAATCTCCCGCTCGTCCTTGGTGACGCGCAGGGCGCCTATCAGTGGGCGAACGTCCAGTAAGACAACCGAAACCGGGAATGCATTCGCACGCCGCAGCCAATCAATCGATGTAGCAGAGATGGATTCTTCTCCCGGACCCGGCACATCGGTATACATATTGGCGCGCGGAGAGGGAAGTAAACGAACTAGTTCGGCACGGAGATTGTCGATTGCCTCGACGTGGTCGAAGCCAGTAATTTTCGCCGCATCAGGATTCTCTGGTCCGAGTTTCGGCCCCGTCCACTTTTCCTGAGCGTAGTTATGGTTGGGAAGAAAGAAAATTTCCGTATAGGGATGGGCCGGGGAATCGTTTTTCGCCTCGGCTGCGGGGACTATCAATAAAGCACCACCCGGTTCGCTCCAGCCGCTCAGATAAAAGAAACTATTATCGGGGCGGTATCCGTAAACATCGTTCGGCCCTTCACCCTCGGGCGCAGCAAACAAGAGGACGGCAGCGCCATCGGTCTTGGCGGCCAACGCTTGGCGACGGGCACGGTAGTCGGCGTTAGGCTGCCGCTCAAGTCCGAAGGCAAATTGAATTGAAAGTAGGCAGACAGCAATCAACGACTTGCGTGCGAAAGTCATGAGGTCTCCCGGGAAAAACGAAGAAATTCTTGAAGGCTGATCGAGTCCACGATTACACGCCAACGGGGAACGGCTTAGTATGATCTCCCGTGAGCGAAAGTCCTGAAAATCGTCCCTGTAGCAGCGACATCAATCCTGTATACCAATAGCCGAGCACGAAAAGGGCAAGAAAAGGCACAGTGAGCAAATTGTCGTTGTCCACTGCGTAATAGATCGCAAGCGCGAAATAAGATCCAATCAACAACTCAATCCACGGTACCCATCCGAGGCGTTTGCGGTATTTGGCGGCCTTCGCCTTATCGATCTTCGAGACCACGCGGTATTTGGGTGTGCGCGCGAATGCGGTTTGCTTACCGATCAGGGCCTCAAGAACTGCGCGTGTATTGGTAATCGTCAGACCAATGCCAAGGGCCATTAAGAACGGCAGATAAAGCAGCGCGCGAGGCCAAGTCCGCGGAAACAATTCTTTTTGCGAAACCAGATAGAAGCTGGAAATCGAAAACGTCGAAACCATGAATAGAGGCAGGTCGATGTAGAGCATCTGGAACCAGCCTTGATAAAAGCGGATGATCATGGCCGGCATCAACAGTACTGAAAGCACAATCATCAGCGGGTAGCTAAGGTTGGCTGTCAGGTGATACCAGGCTTCCGCTTTCACCTTGAAAGGCTGGTTGCTTTTCAAAACTTTGGGCAGAATTTTCTTGGCTGTCTGTATCAAACCTTTGGCCCAGCGCGCTTGCTGGGTTTTGAACGCCGTCATTTCGACGGGCAGCTCAGCCGGGCACTCCACATCTTGCAGATAAACAAATTTCCATCCTGCAAGCTGGGCGCGATAGGAAAGATCGGTGTCCTCGGTGAGCGTGTCGTGCTCCCAGCCACCCGCGTCGTCAATTGCCTGTCGCCGCCAAAGGCCGGCTGTCCCATTGAAATTAAAAAATACTTTGTGTCGTGCGCGCCCCGAGTGCTCCAGCACGAAATGGCCGTCGAGCAAGATCGCTTCAACTTCGGTCAAAAACGAATAGTGCCGGTTGATATGAGTCCATCGCGTTTGCACCATACCAATTTCCGGATTGGTGAATTGATGGATCGTCTTCAATAGAAAATCTTCCGGCGGTACAAAGTCGGCGTCGAAGATGGCGACGAACTCGCCTTTTGCCGTCTTCAACCCCTCCGCCAGCGCGCCGGCTTTGAATCCCTCGCGGTTGGTGCGATGCAGGTAGACGATAGGAAATCCCTTTGCTGCATAGTGCTCCACCAACCCCTTCGCGACAGCTTGAGTCTCGTCGGTGGAATCATCCAGCACCTGGATATCGAGTTGGTCGAGTGGATAGTCCAACCCGCAGATCGAATCCAGCAACCGTTCTACTACGAACTGTTCATTGAAGATTGGCAGCTGCACCGTGACGCGAGGCAGCTCGCTGAACTGGCTGGCCGGCTCCGTGGTGTGGGTCTTCTTGTATTTGAAATAGAGGTAGACCAGAACGTAACGGTGTACCCCGTAAGACGCCAGTAGAATCAGAACCAGAAAGTAGGGAATCAGCAACATCAGGTCAAAGCTGTTGACCTGGTAAAGCCCCTGAAAAGTCTTATCCAGAAAGTGGGCACGGATGTACTGCCCAAGGCCGTGGTTGGCGAGAAACATCGCCAAAAGCGGAGACGAAGTCATCGTGCTAAACAGAGAGAGCGCCCTTTCTGGAATCCCAGCGAAATTCAGAAGACGAGTATTCTACCTGATTGGACGGAGGTATAGATGTCAATCGTTGATAAAAGGTTTTTATTCAATTAGTTACGATTGAATTTAGTTCAAAAAATAGGTGCGATAGAGCGTATCCCGTTGCGCTGGTTTGAACCCGGCATCGCGGATAATCCGCCGTAGTTCTTCTTCGGTAGTGCAGTTGGTGACGCCAGCCGCGCGCACGACATTTTCCTCCAACATGACCGAGCCGACATCGTTTCCGCCAAAGCGTAAACCCATCTGGCAGACTTTCAGACCTTGCGTGACCCAGCTGGATTGAACGTTCAGGAAATTGGAAAGGTACAAACGAGAGATCGCCAACACCTTCAGGTATTCCACTGCCGTCGCTTCATCCCACCGCCGTCCCCCCAAAGCCGTGTTCTGCGGCTGGAAGCTCCAGGGGATGAACGCGGTGAATCCACCAGTTTCCTCCTGAAGATCGTACAGACACTGGAGGTGGTTTATGCGGTTCTCGTAATTTTCGCCGACGCCGAACATCATGGTGCCGGTGGTGCGCATGCCCAGCTTGTGGGCAGTGCGGTGTACCTCGAGCCAGTCGTTCGTCAGGCACTTCAGACGGGCAATTTTGTAGCGAACTTCATCATCCAAAATTTCCGCGCCGCCACCTGGGATGGAATCCAGCCCGGCGTCGCGCAGCTTCCAAATCGTGTCTCGGATGCTCAGCTGGCTGTATTCCGCGATGGCGATGATTTCCGAAGCCGAGTAACAGTGCAGGTGAACCTGCGGGAAACGCTGCTTAATGCCGCGCAGCATCTGCTCGTGCCACTCAATTTTCAGATCAGGATGCAGGCCGCCTTGCATCAGCACGCCCGTCCCTCCCATCTCGACGGTCTCACGTATTTTGTCGTAGATAGTTTCGAACTCGAGTATGTATCCCTCTTTCGCGGCAGGTCCTTTCAGAGGGCGATAGAAGGCACAAAAGGTGCAGTACTCGGTGCAGAAGTTCGTGTAGTTGATGTTGCGGTCGATGACATAAGTCGCCACGCCCTCCGGATGCAGCTTGCGGCGCACAGCATCGGCTTCCATACCGATGCCGATCAGATCATCGGAGTTGAACAGGTCTAGGGCTTGGGCTTTGGTCAGAGACATAACGTCACTAACAATTCTAACGGACTGCACAAATTTTTGTCATTCCGACAAGGAGCGGAGATGACAAAGAATTATTTTTCACCTATTCCAAACTGGTTACCGACTTTTATGACCTTCCCGTCAACCATGGTTAAATCCAGCAACTTCTCACTCTGTACGTCGCGGCCCATTTCGTCTTTCAGTGTGGCCACGATCTTCTTGCTCGCTACATCAACAACCTCACCGGTAGATGAATAAGCCACCTTGCCATCCATGCTGAAGCTGATCCATCCCACGCAATCCCGCATCTTGAGGCTAGTCTTCTGCTTCGGCGGCATGACAGTCGCATCAAACACGTGAATAGCGGTATTCGCGCAATCGGCCACCCAAAGCTCTTTTTCGTCTGCAGTCAGGGCAATGCCGTGGCTGGGGCATCCATGGCGCTTTACTTCGCCCTGCTTATAACCTTCGACCTCGATGTGGTACAGCTTCTTGCCAGTCTTTAGGTCGCCAACTTCAAAACCGAGCAATCCATTCACATTTACAAAGACCAAAGAATTCTTTCCATTGACGGTGAACGGACGAATCGAATTGGCGAAAGGTCCAACCTGACCTCCCACTTTTTGTGTTTTAGTGTCGGCCACGGAAAGAATCGGTGAACGCAGGCCAGCGAGATAAACGTGCGCGCCATCTGCGGAATAAATCGTGTTGTGAGAGCCGGAGTTGGTGGTGATGGTCGTGATCACATCGCCGGTATCCGCATTAACCACGTGCCACGAGGGCCCCTCGAACTGCGGGATGTATAACGCCTTGCCATCCGGGGAAATCGCCAGCCGGTCGCAGCCGCCTTCAAAAGCTTTGTCCCATATGACTTTGCCAGAGACCGCATCTATGGCAATCGTATGGGTCAGTGAAGTAACGTAAATTCTCCCAGGGTTGACGCTGGCAACAATTCCTTTGACATTCTCTGGCTTCTCGCCATCCGCCACGTTCCAGGTCGAGATGCGTCGTACAAATTCATATCCCTGATCGATATCGAAAACCAGAACGCCTACCCCGCCATATTCGGT
>Ga0207647_10001200_pt1 | contig 19960 bp, 10 predicted proteins | sample KBSCornC2_FD_184295 | JGI IMG/M metagenome (GOLD analysis project Ga0207647, IMG submission 184295) | Corn rhizosphere microbial communities from Kellogg Biological Station, Michigan, USA - C2 (SPAdes) (version 2) | ecosystem: Host-associated > Plants > Roots > Rhizosphere ... | reverse complement strand
CCTTACGTGTGTCATGCCGAGTTGAATGCCATTCTCAACAATATTGGAATGGATCTTTCAGGATGCAGAATTTATACAGCCCTGTTTCCCTGTAACGAGTGCAGCAAAGCAATCATACAATCGGGAATAAAGGAAGTAATTTATTTGAGCAACAAATATGAGGGCTCCGAGGTTTCTGTTGCAAGCAAAAGAATGTTAGACACGGCAGGCATCTCTTATCGCAAAGTGCAGGCAAATAGAAAAAAAATTGAACTTTCCTTTGATGAGAATGATGTTTAAAAACCCTTAGTGGATTTGTCCGCGCTGTTTTCAATTGCTGTCAGCAATATTTTTTCGGATAAATTGATTGCAAAAACAATTTTTTTTGACTGGCAACTAATTTTTCAGAATTAGTTTTAGTATCAACACGCACCTGGTTAAAAAGCAACCCCGCGCCGCTTACAAGTTTATTTTGTGCAGCTGTGCTTTGGGTCCGGTCATCGTTTGTTTCATCCAAATCCGGATTTATTCAGGCGAAGCAACTTGTTTACCATGCTGATACCTGAACACAAAAGCTTACCAAATCAATTTTCACTGTTTTATTTTCATTTATTCTTTTATAACGAAATTGAAACTAATTTAATAGCCAACACAACCGCATGCCGCAAGCTTATGTAACGGGTATTGATATTGGAACGGGAAGTATAAAAGCCGTCTCAGTAAACGAAACAGGAAAACCAATTTGTTCGCTACAAATTTTCTATGCCGCAGATCAATCCATAAATAAAGATGAGCAGGACCCTTTGTTTGCATTTGAAATGTTTAAGCAGATCATAAAAAAACTCATTGATGATCTAAAAGCACCTCCACAGTTAATTTCGTTAAGCACTGCCATGCACAGCATTTTTGCGGTCGATAGAAACGGAAAGCCTCTGATGAATGCCCTTCTTTGGTCGGATACCAGGAGCAGTTCTATTGCAGAAAAGTTGAGAACAACGGGCAGCGGAAAAAAGATTTACGAGGCCACAGGCACACCAATACACGCGATGTCACCGCTTTGCAAGATCAAATGGATCAAGGAAAATGAACCCAAAATTTTTGAACAGGCGTATAAGTTTATTTCCATTAAAGAGTTTATCTGGCAGCGGCTGTTTGATGAATATAAAATTGATTATTCTATTGCATCAGCAACAGGACTGTTCAACATTCATTCGCTCAAATGGGAAACGGAAGCCTTAAATTTTGCAGGCATTGATGAAGAAAAACTTTCCGAAGCGGTAGCAACACGGTATACAAAAAAATTAGAGAATCGCACAATTGCAGAAGAGTTAATTCTTCCACCAAACACGACTTTTTGTATTGGCTCCAGTGACGGCTGTCTTGCCAATGTAGGAAGCCTTTCTCTGGACCATTCAACAGCAGCAATTACAATTGGGACCAGCGCGGCTGTCAGGGTAACAACAAAAAAACCGTTGATCAGCCATGAGCAAATGATTTTTAATTATTTGCTTTTTGATCATACCTATATTTCAGGTGGTGCGTTGAACAATGGTGGAAATATTATTGCCTGGCTGGTGCAAAACTTTTTGATGAATGAGCCTTCTAAAAAAAATTATGATGCAGTGACAGCGGGTTTGGATAAAACAAGGCCAGGGAGCGACGGATTGGTTTTTCTCCCCTATTTGTATGCGGAAAGAGCTCCTGTATGGGACGAAAAAAGTTCGGGTGCATTTGTTGGAATCCGTTTTTGTCATAATCAAAATCATTTTACAAGAGCAACTATTGAAGGAATTTGTTTTGCATTGAAGGATAATCTTTACTCACTGGAAAAAAAAGTTGGTTCAATTGAAAAAATAAAAATCAGCGGAGGTGTTACGCAGCATAAAGCCATAATGCAAATACTAACTGATGTGTTAAACAAGCAAGTCGTTTTGCAAGACGGTGTTGATGCTTCGGCTCTCGGTGCAGCATATCTTGGTTTGACAGTTTTAAATCCGTCATTTCAACTCTCCTCAATTATTCCAGCTGGCGGACCTGAATTTGTGCCCGATAGGAAAAATGCTGTTATTTATGAGCAACTATTTTCTTTTTATAAAACAATTTATCCTTCATTGAAAAACACAATGCATTTATTAAGCAAACTTCACTAACCACATGCCATTTATTTCTTTGCTCATTTCCATTTTAGTTTTGATTTTTCTGATCATCAAAAAAGTAAATCCGATGCTTGCCTTAATTGGTGTATCGGTACTTGCTGGCTTGCTTTTGAGAATGCCCGTTGCTTCAATTTTTTCTTCGATCAACAATGGCATTGGAAGCACATTAAGCAGTACCGTAATGGTGATTGCACTTGGTGCGATGATTGGAAAACTGGCAGAAGAAAGTGGTGCGGCAAGAAAACTGGTCGCTGTTTTTACAAAATGGTTTGGTGTAAAAAATATTCAATGGGGAATTTTAATTACCGGATTGCTTGCCGGAATTCCTTTGTTTTATAATGCAGGATTTGTTGTGCTGATTCCATTGGTCTTTGCAATTGCAAAGGATACCAAACTGCCTTTGTTGTATGTTGGATTACCAATGGCGGCAAGTTTATCTGTTACTCATGGGTTTTTGCCACCACATCCGGGGCCGGTTGCACTAGCCTCTATCCTTCATGCCAACATTGGAAAGACGTTATTGTACGGTTTGGTGATTGCGATACCGACTGCTGTTGTTGCCGGCGTTTTGTTTTCAAGATTGATCAGCACCGAAGCCGTTGATAACCCAAAAAATGAAATTCCTCCACAGGATAAAAAACTTCCTTCCACATTAAAAAGCTTTTTGTTCTTGTTGTTTCCTTTACTATTGATCACAATAGGAACCGTTGGTGTTGAATTTACAACCGGAGCAATGAGCCAATTCTTTACTTTTCTTGAAGAACCGACTATGGCACTCCTTTTATCATTGGCTTTATTGATCATCCTGCTCGATGATACTTTGTCAAATGGAATGCTTTACTGTGCCGAGGCGGTGAAGTCTGTTGCCTTAATCATTTTGATCATTGCCGCAGGAGGAGCTTTCAAGCAAATTATTGTTGACAGCCATATTGGAAATGGTATCGAAAAATTTGCAAGTTCATTAAACCTTTCTCCTTTGTTTCTTGGCTGGCTGATCGCAGCAATTTTCAGAGTTGTTCTTGGATCTGCAACGGTTGCAGGATTAACTGCATCTGCATTGGTTCTTCCAATTCTCACGCCTTCTGTTTCCCCGGAATTAATGGTACTTTCTGTTGGTGCAGGAAGTTTAATGTGTTCCCATGTTAATGACACAGGCTTTTGGATGTTTAAGGAATATTTCGGATTGACGATCAAACAAACTTTCCTTACATGGACGATAATGGAAAGTTTGATTTCTATTCTAGGGTTGGCGGGAGTGCTTTTATTAAATGTCATTATTTAATCAATACAGTTGAATGTAAACTTCATTTGCATTCCATTTTGCGCCGAAAGATTTTTCGACATAATTTCTCAATTCTTCCAGGTGGCAACCGATTCCAATACCATAAAAGATTATCAATGATTTATTATTTAGCCAACTAAACTAACAGTCGTCCCTTTTCTTAACGTGTTATGAATTTCAGCAACTTTATCTGTGTTCCGAATTAATGAAATGATTTGGTCCTTGCTTGCGTCAGAAGTAAGCTTCACCCTGTATTTAAAATTTGAACCGGCCTCTCCTTCGCCTCCGAAATCCGCGGTTGCCTCTACTTCAACGCCAGAGACCTGAATATTTCTTTTGCCAGCTTCGCGATAGATGTCATTGCAAAAACAAGTAGCCGAAGCAAGCAGTAAAAGTTCTCCGCCGTTTTTGAAGAACCCAAACCGTTTTGTTTCGGGGCAATTGAAATTTCTTTGGAAACTTCGTTTGTCTTAACAACAATCTCATTTTCGTTCAGCCGATTGTTTATTGTGGCAGAAATTTTCATCGGTCAAACTTTGTCATGAAATTAGGCAGGATATCCCGGACGGAATATCTTAACAGGAAGATATTTTGCTAATTTTTATCTTTAGCAAAATTTCAAAATGAAAAACATCAGTATATTTTTTTTGGTGCTGTTCTTCGCTTCAAAAGGCAATGCACAAAATCCCGAAAACTGGACAGGCAAACAGTTGATTGAACCATCTGAGCTGGCTAAGACGGTCAGTTCCAATAAAGATGTTCCCCTTGTAATTAGCGTGGGCCCCGGTGCTGTTATACCCAATTCATTTGATGCCGGAATGGCAAGCACAAAAGATGGCATGGACAAACTGAAAGCAAAATTGAATACGCTTAAAAAAGATCAAAAAATTGTGATTTATTGCGGCTGTTGCCCATTTGAACACTGTCCAAATGTTCGCCCTGCAATTGAAGCTTTAAAGCAGATGAATTTCACGAATTATTATCTTCTGAACTTATCACATAACATCAAAAAAGACTGGATTGACCAGGGATATCCCGTAAAGAAATCTTAACTAAAAAACGGTTATCCGATTGATAACCGTTTTTCTTAAATATGCTTTATTGATTTTTCCCGCTGTAATAATCAAGAATTCGTTTTCTTAACACGAAATCGTATTTGGCATTGATCAAATTAATATTCGCTCTATCCAAACGGTCTTTTGCAGTAAGATAATCGATTGACGTTCCTACCCCTGCTTTGTAACGTATTTCTGCAGCTTTGAAGGATTGATCGTATGCATCAACCTGCGTTAATAAGACTTTATAACGTTCATAAGCATTACTCATATTTAAATAAGCCTGGTCAATTTGCTGATGCAATTGTTGCTTGGTGTTAGCTTCAACCAACTCGTCGTCCTTTAAAATAATGTTCGCCAGCTTAGCCTGGTTTCTATAGGTTGAGCGGTTGAAAAGCGGAATACTCAACTGCAAGCCTACCGCGGTATTTTTAAAATTCTTTAATTGATCGGTATAGGGAATTTTTACGCCTGCATTTTCCGCGAGGCTCGAATACCTTGTATTGATGCCTGCTCCTAACGAAAGTGTGGGATACATTCTTCCTTTCGCTGCTTTCCACGAATAAAAAGAACTTGTTTTTTGCAATTCCACTGCTTTGACCAGCGCAAACTGGCCTAAAGAGGTTCGATAGATCTCGTTGGCTGTCGAAGGATAATTTGTCAAAAATTCATCAACATCAATTTTCTCCACCTTCATTGCTGAATCGTAATTTTTATTCATCAACTGCGCAAGATTGAGTTTGGATGTTTCCAACGTATTTTTTGCATTCAAAATATTCAACTGGTCATTCATCAATTGTCCTTTGAGATCAGAAACATCAGAAGGCTTTACTGCACCTTGCGTGTTCATCACCTGCAAACGGTCCAATGCCGCCTGCGAAGTGGAGGCTTGTTGATACGCTAATTGCAATTGATCCTCATTATTCAAAACAGACAAATATCCAAGAATTACATTCAGCACCAGTTCATCTTTTGTTTGCTGTTGTTGCATTTTACTTGCTTCGTAAGCATAAGCATTTTGCTTTACACGGTTTTGGAAACTCAGCCCGTTAAACAGGGTCACATTCGAATTGACGCCATAATTACCACCACTCACATTTTGATTTACAAACGTGTTGGTAGAAGGATCGATGCTTCTTCCCGCATTTAATCCGTGCGATACGTCAAAAAACAAATCCGGCAAAAGATTCATTCTCGATTGTTGCCAGTTCACCTGGGCAGTTTGTGTCTGCAACCCTGCTCTTTGTACAGGAATATTGTTTTTCAAGGCAGTGTCAATACATTGTTGGAGCGACCAGGTGGATTGTGATTTGGCGCTTATTGCAAAAATCAAAAAAACAGAAAGGAATGAAAATACACGGTTCATCTTAAACTTGTTTAACTGGTTTTTCGGTTACTAATTCAATTCGTCCATCAAGCAAGTGAACAATGCGGTGTCCGTACTCCGCATTTTTTTCCGAGTGCGTTACTTGTATGATGGTTACTTTTTCTTCTTCATTTATTTTGAGGAAAAGATCCATTATTTCTTCGCCTTGCCTTGAATTCAAGTTTCCTGTTGGTTCGTCGGCTAATAACAGTTTTGGTTTTGCAATCAATGCTCTTGCAATACCAACGAGCTGTTGTTGCCCGCCGGAAAGTTGAGAAGGAAACAAATCTTTCTTACCAACAATGTTGAAGCGATCTAAACTATCAGCGACCATTGCTTTTCTTTCAGACGATTTTACATTTTGGTACAGCAATGGCGTCTCAATATTTTCATAGACGGTCAGTTCGTCAATCAAATGATAAGCCTGAAAAATGAAACCAATATTTCTTTTATACAAATCAGTTCTCTGCTTTTCTTTCAAATCATAGACCGATTGCTCTGCAAAATGGTAGGCACCCTCGGAAGGCACATCAAGCATGCCAATAATATTCAACAAGGTTGATTTTCCCGAACCCGATGGACCCATGATAGAGATAAATTCTCCTTGTCCTATTTTCAGGTTAATGTCCTTCAAAATAAAATTCGGACGGCCACCTACATTATACCATTTGGAAATGTGTTGTAAATCGATCATGGTTGTTGCATTTAGTATCGCCAAGTTAGCTTTTGATTATGAAATACGTACCAATTCGTATAGGTATTGAAAAACAGTGATTTAGAAAAAACACGAAAAAATAAGTGTTCGGTTTTGATACAATTATTGTTCGTTTTTATTTATGTAATTAGCCGCACTACTACTAGCACCATCACTTGTGTTACTTTCTTGCCTTGTGTAATTCTATTGTCCATATGAAAAACGGCTTAACCCGAATGTTCACTGCTTAAGTTGGAAAAACCGCAATGCTTTAAACCTGTGTCATCTGTGTACAAAAGCATTAATGCAGTCGAAGGGTGCACACTGGCTGCGCGCTGGTGTAAACTGGCAACAAAAGTTCAATAGCACCAATGCAGACGGCTACATAAAAATTTTTTTCATTCCGTCCTTAAACTTTTTACCGGGTTGGAAAATGCAGCGCGAACTGCCTGGAAACTTATGGTGAAGATGGTGATCAACAAAGCCGCAATTCCTGCCACGGCAAACATCCACCATTTCATTGAAATGCGATAAACAAAATCCTGCAGCCATTTATGCATCAGCCACCCGGCAATCGGAAATGCAATCAACATAGACAACATCACTAACCAGACAAAATCTTTTGAAAGTAAAGTGACCACGCTTGACATGCTTGCTCCTAACACTTTCCTGATTCCAATTTCTTTTGTCCGCTGTTGAATGGCATAAGCAGATAGTCCAAATAAGCCGAGACAAGCAAGCAAAATTGCGATGATGGTAAAGATGTTCAGCACTTTTCCCAATCGCAATTCTGAACTATACAATTTGTCAAAATCTTCATCAACAAAACGATATTCGAAAGGACGATGCGGAGCAAGGTCCTTCCATTTGTTTTCCAGGAAAGAAATTGTACCGGGCATGTTGTTGCCCGAAATTTTTACAAGCAGCATATTAGCCCAATCCCCATTAAATAATACCAGCGGCTTTACTGGATTTCGCAGAGAAGAGAAATTGAAATTTTTCACCACAGCTTTTACAATACCCGGACCATTCAAAATCATTTTTTTTCCTATTGCTTCTTCAGGTGTCCATCCCAGTTCTTTTGCAGCAGATTCATTTAAAATATAATGATACACTGAAAGACTGTCTTTCGTTCCGTCGACAATATCCTGTTCAGAAAAATTTTCCCCTGCAATTATTTTAATTCCCGATGCAGGGATAAACTCCTGGTCAACAGGGTTTGCCGTAACCATGATTTGTGTTCCTTCCGGCATGTCCGTTCTTCTCATACTGTAACCACCAACAATTTGCGATGGGTCATTTACAGTTTTTGACACAAACAACACATTTGGGTTGGACTTGAATTCTGTCTTCACCAAGTTGAGTTTATCGTTGATCTTCGAATCGAAGGGCAAAATCAAAAGGTGATCGCGGTTGAAACCAAGGTCCTTCGTTTGTATATAATGAAGCTGGTTTTGAATAATGAATGTGGTTACAATCAAAAACACCGAAATCACAAATTGAAATACGATGAGGGACTTTCTCAACCACAGGCCCGAGTTTGTATTTTTAAAGGCACCTTTCAACACTTTGATAGGTTGAAAACGTGAGAAGACAATAGCAGGATAACTTCCAGCCAAAAAGCTGATGCAAAAAATAACAACTAAGAAAAAGCTTACAAGCGAATAGGAAAATAATTCAGTGATGCCAAGTTCCCTGTCAGCCAGTTTGTTGAATGCTGGCAAAACAATAACTGCAACACCAATCGATAATATCAATGCTATTATTGCAACAATAAACGATTCGCTGATAAACTGCCAGAAAATTTGTTTGCGAAAAGCACCAACAACTTTGCGGACTCCAATTTCTTTCGCTCTTTCGATTGCCCTTGCTGTACTTAAATTGATATAGGTGAAGCAGGCAATCATCAACATCAGTAAAGCAACAGCACTCACAATATAAACGTAGGTGATGCTGTTGTTTGGTTCAAAGCCGCCATATTCCGAATGAAGATGAATACTTTTCATTGGCTCCAAGGAAAAGCTCACGTAATCGTTGCCGCTTAACACTTTCGACATTTCATTCTTCATGAACCCCGGAATCTTAGCCTGAAGCGCCCCGATGGAAGCTTTGTCTTTCAACAGTAAGTAGGTTGTGTAGTTGGCGTTCCAGTATGTTTCTTCCTGGTTCACTCCAAGAGAAGAAAAAGAAGCCAGGAAATCAAATTTTATTTGAGAATTGGAAGGGCAATCCTGAATGATTCCTGTGATGAGGTAATCTTTACCATCACTTCCAACCTTGAGCAACTTGCCAACGGGATCCGCGTCGCCAAAGTATTTTTTCGCCGATGATTGTGTAAGTATCACTTTATTGGGTCCGGACAAAGCATCTTTTGAATTTCCTCTCAGCAATTGAAACGAAAACAAATCAAAGAAGCTTGAATCTGAAAAAAGAAAACGCTTCTCATTGAACAGCTTATCATCATAACGAACAATTCGTGAGGGCTGGTACATTCTCACTGCCGATTCCACCTCCGGAAAATTTCTTTTAAATGCAGGAGCAACTTTTGTGCTTGTGTAATTTCCCTTATTTACAGAGCCGCTAAAACTATATTCCATGATCATCCTCACAATGCGATCACCTTTGGTTTCAAAATCATCGTAGCTCAATTCATGCTTCACATATAGGGTCATTAATAAGCAGCAGGTTAACCCGACGGCGAGCCCAATAATATTGATGAATGAAAAAACTTTGTTCTTCCAAAGGTTTCTCCATGCAATAGTGAAATAATGTTTTATCATACTACTTTATTTGTGTCTGATCATTAAAACGTTTACCAATATTGAACGCGGCAAATGAAAATATGTTACCAATGTCGCCGTTCTTATTTACCTCACTCTGTTCTTAAATTTTTGACAGGGTTTGATAGTGCAGCCTTGATTGAATTGAGGCAAACAACAATCAATGTTAAAAGCAGCACGCCACCACAACTGCCAACAAAAAGCCATATGCTTATATTGATGCGGTATTCATAACTCTGCAGCCAATTGTTCAACAACAACCAGGTAATTGGTATGCTGATTAATGCCGCGATCAAAACCAGAAATAAAAACTCTTTCGAGATCAACATCAGAATTTGCCGAACAGACGCACCCAGTACTTTACGGATTCCGATTTCTTTGAATCGCTTTTCTATTGTGAAAGACGTCAAACCTGAAAGGCCAAGACAGCAAATGAAAATAGCAAGTGCAGCAAAAATGTTTGTGAGCTTTCCAATTAGATCTTCGGTTACAAACTTCTTATTGAATTGCTCATCGATGAAACTATAATCAAAAGGATTCTCGGGATTGTATCTTTTAAAAACGTTTTCAATTTTTGGCAATGCCGACTGCGGCTTTACTCCATCTTTTAAACGAACCAAAAAGAAATTGCCGCGTTGTTTTTCCAGCATCACCATCATTGGCATAACAGGCGCATAAGGCGATGACATCACCACGTTATCTGTAACACCAATGACTGTATAGGTGCGATGATTGTAACGCATTTGCATTCCGATCGGGTCCTTCAATTGCATGGCTTCAATAGCTGCCTTGTTCAATAACATTTCAGAAGTATCGGCAGGTGTGTTCATAAAATCTCTTCCCATGATCATCTTTGCACCAACCGTTTTTGCAAAATCAACATCATTTCTCATTGCAGACATGATGAGATCTTTACTTTGAAGCTTTCCTGCATAATCGGGAGCCGGTGTAAAATTCCAGATGTCGGTAATGGGAGAAGACGTTCTTGTGACAGAGGCTACTAAATTGGTTTGCAGTAACTCATTCTTTATGATCTCCGCATTCTTATTGGCATCCTCCGAGGAAGGAATCGAAATTAAATTGTTGGGATTATAACCAAGGTCCCTGTTCTTTACATGTTGAATTTGTTGGTAAACCAGTATGGTCGAAGAAATCAGCAATACCGATATTCCAAATTGCAAAACGACCAGCAATTTTCTTGGCAAAGCCGACTTTTTTCCTGCAAGGAAAGTTCCCTTTAAGACTTTTATGGGATTAAAAGAAGACAGATAGAGTGCAGGATAACTGCCGGCTATCAAACCGGTGAATAAAACCATCACAGCAGCAAAGAATAAAAAAGAAGGATCAAGAATTGTAAAACTCAGTTGCTTTCTCACCAACCCGTTAAATGCGGGAAGCAATAAATAAACACCAATTACGGAAAGTGCAAAAGCCATCAGTGAAAACATCATTGACTCACTGTAAAACTGTAATAGCAATTGCTTTCTTTCAGAGCCCAGCGTTTTTCTAATGCCAACTTCCTTTGCGCGTTTTTCTGATTTTGCGGTAGAAAGATTCATGAAGTTCACGCAGGCGATCAATAAAATGATAATAGCGATGATGGAAAATAATTTCACATAAGCGATCATTCCTCCTGCGTTCTGTCCATTTTTAAAATCGCTGTACAATCTCCATTTATCCATTGGAAAAAGAAAGTAACTAAAGTCCTTGCCCTCGCCTTTACTGTTGGCAAGCAAAGAGATTTTTTTATTTAAAGCTTCTACGTTTGTCCCAGGCTTTAATTCTACATAAGCTTCTGTAAATGCATTTATCCAGTCTGCGGAAGCCTGCTTAATATTATCATCAGCGAAATTGAAAGGTGTAAGAATGTCAAAGCTGATGCTTGAATTGGATGGAATATCTTTTATAACACCGCTCACTGTTCTGTTTGTATTGTTGTCCGTCCTTATGACCTTGCCAACGGGTTCTTCACTTCCGAACAATGCTTTGGCAGTTGATTCGGAAAGAACAATATTCTCAGGATTTGAAAACGCAGCAGACGCGTTTCCTTTTATAAACTGCCATTGAAAAAGAGCAAGGTAATCCCTGCTTACATTAATGCCCCTTTTTTTAATAAGCTTATCCTGGTACTTAAGAACAATATCGCCACCAAAATCATCAACAGTACTGTTCTTTACTTCAGGGAAATTATTTTTTATTGCCTCTGCCAAAGGAAATGGAACTGCCTTATCGGTAGTAATTTCTCCATTGAAATTGCGATTCACCATTACCCTGTAAATGTTATTATGATTGGAATGGAACTTGTCCCAATTCAATTCATCAAATACCCAAAGCAAAATCAAAATGGTGCAGGTCATTCCAATTGTAAGACCCAGCAAATTGGTGAGGGAAAAACTTTTGTTCCTCCAGATGTTTCGCCATGCTATTTTTAAATAACTTCTAAACATATGTTGCGTGTTTTATTCTGAACGTAGACTTTTTACAGGATTTGCCAATGCCGCTCTCAGGGATTTGTACCCCACTGTTATCCATGCAATGAAAACCGAAGCCACTATCGCCAGCAAAAAAATCCACGTGGCCATTTTTATTCTGTACACAAAATTGTTCAACCAGCTACTCATCATGTAATAGGCAACAGGAACTGCCAACGCAAAAGCAATGACAATTAATATTGTGAATTCTTTTGAGAACAGATAAACAATATTGCCAACAGAAGCACCAAGTACTTTTCTGATACCAACTTCTTTTGTACGTTGAATTGCCATAAAGGAAACCAATCCATATAATCCTAAACAGGAAATAAAAATGGCGATGCCCGCAAAAATTTTATACAATAATGAAAGCTGGTTTTCTTCCGTATAAAACTCTTTGATGGTGTCATCGAGGTAGGCAGGCTTATAAACATACTCAGGAAAAAACTCATTCCATGTTTTCTCTATTGACGTGATGGTTTGTGTTAGGTTGTTTGCATCCAATTTGATCCCGGTGTAGTAATACCGTTTATTTCTTTCTGCAATGGCCAGAGGTTTTATTGCTTCACGAAGTGAATTAGTTTTAAAATCTTTTACTACGCCAACAATAGTTCCCCAAATAGTCCTGTCGCTTGTTTTTCCAATCTGTATGTCGTGTCCCAAGGCAGATTCAGCATTTTGAATGCCGAGTTTATTCAGCAAAGTTTCATTTACAACAACTTCTTTTACCGTATCGCTTTTATCAAAACTTCGTCCGGCAATAATTTGCAGACCATAGGTTTTAAAATAATCTTCATCAGCAAATTTTCTGTAGAGTTCAAACTTTTCCTGCGGACGATGATCATAAGAAAAACTTCCGCTGTTATTGCTTTCCGAAGAGGGAATATCAGAACTAAAACTCACCGATTGAACTCCATTGATTGCAAGCAACTTTTGCTTAAATGCAGGCTGCCTTAAGTTTACGCTGCTATCAACATTACTGTTTAAAACAAGAACTGCATTTTTATTAAAGCCCAAATCAGCAGTGCGAACAAAATTCATTTGGCTCACCGCGATGATGGTACCAATGATCAGAATTTGAGAAATAGCAAATTGCGTTACAACCAAACCTCTTCTCAATGAAATGCCTCCTACGGTTGCCGAAGTAATCTTATTTTTCAGTGCCAATGCAGGTTTAAATCCTGAGAGAACCAAGGAAGGGTAAGTTCCGGCCAAAACAGTTACAACAATTGCGAGCAATAAAAGAAAAATAAAAATTGAACTATTGAACAAACTAAGCTTTTCATGAATCGATGCAATGGAACCCAGATACGGCGTGCAAATAGTAGCAATCCCCAACCCAAGCAGTATGGAAGCAAAAACAACAATTGCAGTTTCCCCCATCATTTGCCAGAATAATTGTGTTCTGTTGCTTCCCAGAACTTTTCTTATTCCAACTTCTTTCGACCGGCCAACTGATTGTGCGGTTGAAAGATTAATGAAATTGATAGATGCCATAATGATGATGAACAATCCTATGAGCGACAAAGTCCACAAAGTGGTTTTGCTTGTAGTGTGGTCACCAAATGTTCCAAAGCGTTTATCAAAATGAAGATCAGAAAGCGGACGAAGAAAATGAGTGATATGATTATTTGCTTTAGTATTGTAACCATAGGCTTCGTCACTGAAAGGGATCATTTGTTTGTTGATTGCCTCAGGTGAAAGATTTTGAGGCAACAACATGTAAGCCTGGAAATTGCTGGTAACATTTCCAAAGCTGTTATTGTATCCGTATACATTTGGATATTCTTTCATTGTTTCGTAAGAGGTGACAACCGAAACAGGAAAATCTGTGTTGGCAGGAAAATCATCAATAATACCCGCAACTTTTACGGTAGCTGTGTTATCCAGTTTCAACAAACCTCCAATAGCCGATTCCCACTTGCCATAATATTTCTCCGCCATTTTTTTGGTGAGGATGGCCATGTCGGGATTTTTTAAAACCTGCGGCGAACCATACAACCACTTGAATTGAAAAACAGAAAAGAAATCAGGATCAGAAAAAAAACAACCAGTTTCTTCTATGAACTTTTTCTCCGGTAATGCATTGGCATCCTTTGGATTTAATACAGAAACCTGGCTATTGTAATTTTCAAACATAGCCCCTGTTATGGCTTGCGGAAAACGCAATTTCAATGCATCATACATCGGAAAGGGAACACCTTCTCCCCAAAGAGTTCCTTCCGAATTTTTGATTTCTCTTGCAACATGATAAATACGTTTATAATTGGGTTGAAACGTATCATAACTCAATTCATACTTAACGACCGTGAACAACATTAAACATGCAGCAATGCCAACGGCAAGCCCGGCAATATTGATCGCTGCATAACCCTTGTGCCTTACCACATTTCTCCAGGCAATTCGAAAATAATTTTTCAACATATCAAACAATTTATTCTGTTCTTAAGCTTTTTACAGGATTTGCAACAGCAGCTTTGATAGCCTGAAAACTTACTGTAACCATAGCTATTGTAACAGCGGCGATTACTGCAAAAGCGAACATCCACCAATGGAAATGGACACGGTAAGCAAAATTTTCAAGCCACTTATTCATTGCATAATAACCAAGTGGGATGGCTATGATTGTTCCAACCATCACGGGTTTCAATAAGTCTTTCGAAAGAAGCAAAACAATATTTTGCACAGAAGAACCAAGAACCTTTCTGACGCCAATTTCTTTTGTTCTTTTAATGGCAGTGTAAGAGGCCAGGCCAAACAAACCAAGGCAAGCAACAAAAATGGCTATGATTGAAAAAACACTTAGCACAGTTCCTTGCTTTATTTCTGTTTTATATAGCTGATTAAATTTTTCGTCAAGGAAATTGTATTCGAAAGGATAATCTGAAGCAAACTCGCTATATGCTTTTTTAATACTACCGATGGTGGATTGAATGCGATCGGTTTTTAATTTAATTAATGCAAGTCTCCTGTCTCTGCCTGGAGAAATCACCAATGAACCAATCGGGTCTTTTAAAGAAGCATAGTGATAATCTTCCACCACGCCTACAATCGTTCTTCGAACACTATCGCGATTTACATTTTTTATCCATTTACCAATTGCCTGCTCCGGCGTATAACCCATATCGGTTGCGGCGTGACGGTTTATCAATACTGCCTGCAGAGAGTCGGTTCCAAAACTTTCAGAAAAATCTCTTCCGGCAATAATTTTCAATCCAAGTGTTTTTACAAAATCAAGATCGGTAAACTCTGTATTAAACATCATTTTGTCATCAGGCTTACCCTGCACTTCGAAACTGTAACTATCATGAAATCCCCCGGGTTCTCCAGACATCATCGATACGCTTTTTACCGCGGGAATTCTGAGCAATTCATTTTTAAATTGATTCCTGTGTTGTGAGATAACAGTGTTGTCAAACTTCACAATCATTGACTGGTCTTTGTCAAAGCCAAGATTTGTGTTTCTAACATAACGCATTTGACTTGTCATCACAATCACACTAATGATTAAAAGAACCGAAATACCGAATTGAAAAACAACCAAAGCTTTTCTGAAAAAAGCTCCGCCTTTACCTCTTCTCAATTTCCCCTTCAAGGATTCGATTGGCGAGAAAGAAGAAAGCAATAGTGCAGGATAACTTCCAGCCAGCAATCCGACCGTAAAAATCACCCCCAAAACAAAAACATAGAACAAAGGATTATTCCAATAAGAAGGCAATCTGTAGCCTAACAAGTTTGTGTACAAAGGCATGAACAGCTGCACAAGTCCAATCGCAAGAATACAGGCAATGCTTGCAAACAAAACAGATTCTAAAATGAATTGAACGACCAACTGGTTTCGAACGGCGCCCAAGACTTTTCTTAATCCAACTTCTTTGGAACGGTCGGTAGCACGCGCAGTAGCAAGGTTGATAAAATTGATGCAGGCAATAATCAAAATCAAAATAGCGATTGACATGAAGATGTACACCATCTTTTTGTTGCCGTGTTTTACATTATCAAAACCATCTGAAGCAAAATATACTTCGCGCAAGGGCTTTATGGTAAGTCCCATTTTATGACCCGTAGTTGCATAATAGGAACCGAGGTATTTGTCCATGAAAGCAGGAAGCCTTTTTTCAAATTGCGCAGGATCTATTGAATGATTTAATTGCACATAAGTAAACATTCCGTTATCCGGCCAGCGGTTAAACCAATCGGGCTGAATGGAACGAAGCAGCTCAAAGGGAATGACCATATCAAATTGCAAATGCGAGTTGGTCGGAACATCAGCTGCAATGCCTGTAACTTTTAATTGCTGCTGCTTATTAAATTCAACGACTTTGCCTATCGGGTCGTCATTACCAAAATATTTTTTTGCAGCGGTTTGCGTTAACACAATGCTATTTGGATCTTTCAATACGTTTGCTGCATTTCCTTTGAGAAGGGAAAAACTAAAGAAGTTGAAAAAATTGCTGTCAGCCAGGTAAACATTCTTTTCATTAAATGAAACGTTATTGTAACTGATCAGATCATTGTCCGGCATTATGCGAACGGCCTGCTTCACAGCATCAGGATAATCATTAATCAAAGCCGGAGCATACGGTGGTGAGACCCATGGGATTTCACGCCGGTCTCCATTAAAATCGCCAACGCGCATCACTCTGTAAATGTCTTTGCCGTTGTTATGAAAATTATCATAACTCATTTCGTTCATGATAAAAAGAAAGATCATGAAACAACAGCCAATACCAACCGTCAGGCCAAGAATATTGACAACAGAAAAAACTTTTTGCTTTCTTAGATGCTTTAAAGCAATCAGTAAATAATTTTTTATCATGACAATAATTTATTCGGTTCTTAAATTTTTTACGGGATTTGCTGTTGCCGCCTTGATAGCCTGAAAACTCACTGTAACCAAAGCGATAGCAACTGCAGCGATGCCCGCCATTGCAAACACCCACCATTCAAGACTGACACGATATGGATAACCTTGCAGCCATCTGTACATAATGTAGCCTGCCACGGGCGAAGCAATTACTAATGAAACAATGACCAGTTTTAAAAAATCTTTTGAAAGTAATGTTGCAATGCTGGTTACAGAGGCTCCGAGCACTTTACGAACTCCGATTTCCTTAATGCGGTTTTGCGCCATATAGGCTGCTAAGCCAAACAAACCCAAACAGGAAATAAAAATGGTAAGACCTGCAAACAACGCAGTTAATGTAGCCGTACGCTTCTCGTCGCTGAATTTTTTTGCGTACTCTTCATCAATAAACTTGTATTCGAACGGGTATTCAGGATTATACTTCTTAAAAATGTTTTCTGCTAATTGAAGATTTTGAGCCGTTGTATTTTTAGCATTCAGTTTAATATGCATAACATTAAACCATCCTTTTCCTCCTTCAATTACCATGGGCTTGAGCGGCATATACGGTGATTGCAAAATGAAGTCCTTGATCACTCCTACAACATGCCACTCAATTCCATTATCCTTTACAATTTGTCCAATTGGCTCTGTAAAATTCATCACTTTAACTGCGGACTCGTTTAATATAATTCCGGTGGAATCACTTGGAAATTGTTTAAGATTGAAATCACGTCCCTTCACAATCTGAAAACCTACCGTCTTTACCAAATCTTCATCAGCACAGTAACGATCAAAATCAGTTTTATCATTCGGATCTTTACCCTGCCATTCAAATCCCCAACTATCACTCCAGCCCTGGGTAACGGGTGCACTTGTTTTACTTACAGCAACGGCAGCACCGGAGGAAATCAAATCATTTTTTACCAGATCGTAATTCTTTTCAAGATCGCCAGTGAGAAAATGATAGATCAGATTGTTTTTATCATAACCGGTTTGTCTTTCTCTTGCATAATCAATTTGATGTTTAACAGTGATCGTGCTGATGATTAAAATAATTGCAAACGTAAATTGAAGCACTACCAAAACCTTTCTTGGTGTTACCAGCGCATTGGATGCACGAAACACACCTTTCAACACTTTCACAGGCTGAAAAGACGACATATAAAATGCAGGGTAACTGCCGGCAAGAATTCCCGTCAGTAAAATAAAACCTAACGCAAAGAGCCAATAATTTACATTGCCATACTCGATGAATAACTGTTTATCTGTAAGCTTATTGAAACCGGGCAGGCTGAGCTGAACAATGATGATTGCAAGTACTCCTGCAAGAAAAGCAAGTAAAACAGATTCGCCAATGAACTGACCAATCAAAAATTTCTTTTGTGCACCAACTACTTTGCGAATACCAACTTCCTTGGCTCTTTTTTCACTTCGTGCTGTACTCAGGTTCATGAAATTGATACAGGCAATCAGTAAAATAAAAGCTGCAATAATTCCAAACAAACGAACGAATTCAATTCTTCCCCCGTCTTCCACTCCTTCTTTAAAGCTTGAGTATAGTCGCCACCTGCTTATAGGGTACAAAAACATTTCCCATTTGGGATCATCATTTTTATCGTAGCGAACCTTAAGTTTCCTGACCTTGCTATCGGCAGAAGCAAATGATGCATTTGGCTTAAGCAAAACATAATTGCGGGTAGAATTGTTATCCCAGTTTTCATCGTCCTGACCTATATAACGCAAGTATGACCAGGGAAGCAAATATTCGAAATCAAATCTAGTATTGTTCGGCAAATCTTTTGCAATACCGGTTACTGTAAAATTATCTTTATTGTCAATCTTGATAATCTTTCCCATTGCATCTTCATCACCAAAAATCTTCTTTGAAAGTTTTTCAGTAAGTATGATGGAATGCATATCCATCAATGCTGTCGAAGGATCGCCTTTTATTAGCGGAAAGCTAAACACCTTTAAAAAATTGGAATCAACAATATTGCCTTTTACGGTCAATCTCTTATCACCAACACTAAATAAATAATTGCTCGGCCAGTTCACCCTGGTTGCTTCCTCTACTTCGGGAATATCGCTGGATAAAGCCTTCGATAAAATTTTCGGTGTTGTATTCCAACACTGAAGCTTGCCACTAAAGTTGGCCCGGTTCCATGCCTCATAAATACGATCTTTCTTTTCATGAAACTGATCATAGCTCATTTCATTTTGAATCCATAACAAAATCAGAATAGCACTGGCCATACCAATGGCAAGCCCTAAAATATTTATGAATGAAAAGGCTTTGTTTCGGAGTAAATTTCTAAAAGCAATCTTCAAATAATTCTTTAGCATAGTCGGGGGTTTATTCTGATCTAAGATTTTTTACAGGGTTTGCAGTGGCCGCCTTTATTGCCTGGAAACTAATTGTAACAAAAGCAATGAGTGCAGCTACTATTGCAGCAAACAGAAATATCCACCATGGCATGGAAATGCGATAGGCGAAATCCTGCAACCAATTGTTCATAGCAAACCAGGCAACAGGAAAAGCAATGACAGCAGCAACGATTACAAGCTTTAAAAAATCGGTTGACAACAACACAACAATATTGCTGACCGGTGCACCCAACACTTTGCGTATTCCAATTTCTTTTATACGTTGCGAAATAGTGAATGCAGAAAGCCCGAACAAACCAAGGCAGGCAATAAAAATAGCAATGATGGAAAACGAAGTAAAAATGCTTTCCTGCTTTTGTTCCGCTTCATAAAGCTTATCAAACCTGGTGTCAAGAAAACTATAATCAAAAGGTGTTTCGGGTAAATATTTTTTCCAAACCCTTTCAACAGCTGCAATACTTGCAGGGATGTTTGCCCCGGACAATTTTACTGAGATCGCATTCAAAAAATTGGGATTTGGAAACATGATCAACGGAACGATTTTCTGGTGCAGGGATTCAAAATGAAAATCTTTAGTTACGCCAATAACTCTTCCCTTCTGACCACCATACACCAGTTCCTGGTTGATTGCTTTTGATGGGTCCTTCCATCCAAGAATGGCAGCTGCAGTTTCATTCAAAATATATCCTGAGCTGTCGGTTGGAAAATCGACTGAAAAATTTCTTCCGGCAGCCATATCAATTCCAAAAGTTGGAATGAAACTATAATCAACGACAACCATTTTCACATCAACCTTTAAAGGATTTACAGTGTCGCCCGCCGGCAATCCAATTGCCTGGTCATCCAATAATCTTCCTGAAGGAATTCTTGAAGAGCGGGTTACATTTTTTATTGCAGCATTTTGCAACAACTCGCTTCTAAAACTCTCGAACCTATTGCCGAA
>Ga0207647_10001199_pt1 | contig 19972 bp, 16 predicted proteins | sample KBSCornC2_FD_184295 | JGI IMG/M metagenome (GOLD analysis project Ga0207647, IMG submission 184295) | Corn rhizosphere microbial communities from Kellogg Biological Station, Michigan, USA - C2 (SPAdes) (version 2) | ecosystem: Host-associated > Plants > Roots > Rhizosphere ... | reverse complement strand
CGACGAGATGAAGCAGGAACTGTCGTGTCAGTTAACAAAGTCGATGAAAACTTGATCAAGGAGGTCGTGGCCAACCGCAGTGAGGAACTCGGGGGCCGCGTCAGGCCACAGGACATAAGTCTTGAATTTATGGAGTTGGATGCCGCGCCGGGCTGTCGACTCTTTCATGCTTACTGGGGAGCGGGAGAAAGAAGCGGTTGGTTATCAGGATTAATTCGGGACGGAGAGGCGCCCGACACCTATACCGGACAAGCAATGGCAAAAGTATTTCGGCGTTGGCTGGAGACACAAAAAGCATTACCGGATGCGAAACACATGGCCAGAGTCGCGGCTTACCTGCTCGATCCGGCGGACCGTCACCGAGTGATCCTGACTGAGGAGGACAAGGCACAGCTTATCTCGCGTGACGAATGGCGTGCTCATGTGCAGTTACCCGAAGTCAGCGAGGAAACCGGCGTCACGTTTTGGTGGGTTGGCCCATCCGGAGCTTCCGAGGTGAGCATAAAACTGGGCCAGGGAGAAAGAACGCAGACACAGGAAAGTTTCATAAAAGACATGTTCCACTCGTAAGCGGGGTGGGTACTTCTTAAGGAAAACTAAAGGCGCAAACCTATGAGCACATTTCCCGGATCACCAAGAATTTTGAAAGGTGGGATCGTCGTGCTCGATCCGCAAAGCAGTGCTGTGCTCCGAATCATCCCCTTGCAATACAACCCCGACACGCTGACTCGCAGTTTTCAAATAAAGGGTGTCGGCTCCGAAGGCGGTGATCGCATCGAAGCGCTACGACTAAAAGGTCCTCCGGCGGAGACCATCAAAGTCGAAGCAGAGATTGATGCAACGGATCAGCTCGAGAAGGCCGATGATCTGACGACAAAATCAGGTTTGCATCCGCTGCTCTCGGCACTCGAGGGCCTGGTCTATCCCTCCAGCACGAGTCTGCAAGCTAACAACGCTGCGGCGAGCTCCGGTAACATTGAAATCATCGCCGCCAGCGCTCCTCTGACTGTTTTTGTGTTTGGACCAAAACGCATCGCACCGGTGCGCATTACGGAACTGAGCATCACGGAAGAAGCATTCGACGTAGAGCTAAATCCGATTCGCGCCAAGATCAGTCTCGGATTAAGAGTGCTGACAATTGACGACATCGCTTTCGAGGACCGGGGCGGTGGCTTGTTCATGAGTTATCTGAAAGCAAAAGAACAGCTCGCCTCGCAAAGCAAGTCGGGCGCCTTTTCCGCACTCGGCATCGGAGGATTGCCGTAAGGGATTTGATATGGCCACATTCAACTTTCCAATCACGAGTCGTTATTACGGTATCGAGACCGCCACGCTGAAAACGGCCGACGGACGGACCGTTGCATATCTTCGCCGTCGCTTTCTACCGTCGCCGGATCGTTTCACGTTGCTTCTCGAACATGCCGTCCTCGAGGACGAGCGCCTCGACAACATTACTGCCAAATACATGGACGATCCGGAAGCGTTCTGGCGTATAGCCGACGCTAATGCCGCCATGCGTCCGGACGAATTGACCGAAACAATCGGCCGGCGTCTGCGCATCACCCTGCCGGAAGGAATTCCCGGAGCGACAAATGCTTAAAGGTGTTCACCTCACGTTAATGATTGGACCATTGGTGCCGCTACCGGTGCCACAGTCAGTCATGGACGCAATTACGAGCATTCAGGTGACAAACGGTAAAGATAAATCGGGATTTCAGATCACGTTTGCCGTCAGTAAGAACTCGCCGCTTTTGAAAACGATGTTGCCGGCCGGCTACTTCGATCCGATGAGTACGCGCGTGATCATCATCGTCACAATGGGTGGGTTTCCGAATGTGCTCATGGACGGAATCGTCACTCAACAGGAACTCTCGCCCAGCAACGATCCGGGACAGTCGACACTGACTATCACAGGCGACGATTTGAGCATTTTGATGGACGTGCTCGAAAAGAAGCTTCCCTTTCCCGCTGTGCCTGAGATCGGCATGGTCTATGCGGCACTCGCTCCTTATTTAATGTTTGGGATCGTTCCCCTCGCAATTCCACCGATTATTCCGGTCGTGAAGATGCCGGTCGAACAATACGAGAACCAAACGCAAACAGATCTTCAATTCATTCAGGGAATCGCGCGGCGGATGGGTTACGTGTTTTTCGTGACGCCTGGACCGTTGCCCGGACAGAGCGTCGCTTATTTTGGTCCGGATATAAACCTGCCCGTACCACAGCCTGCGTTGAGCGTAAACATGGATGCGCACACAAACGTCGAATCGCTCAGTTTTTCCTTGAATGGTTTGGCGAAGAAGATTCGCATTTATATCGTCATGGATCCAGTCACAAAAAAAATACCGATCCCGATTCCGGCGCCCAATATCAATGTCTTCAAACCACCGCTCGGTGCTCGTCCCACGCCACCGGCAAAGATCGAGTTCGCGAAAGACGTAGCGCCAAAGCGAGCTGACGAGGCGGCTCAAAGCATTCTGGGTTACTTCATGAACAACTCTGACGCAATCAGTGGAAATGGAACCCTCGATGTGGTGCGTTACGGCCGGCCGCTGAAAGCGCGAATGCTCGTAGGTGTGCGTGGCGCGGGACTAGCTTACGACGGAATGTATTACGTAAACAGCGTGACTCATAACATCAAGCGAGGTGAGTACAAACAAAACTTTACGCTTTCGCGCGACGGACTGATATCTCAGACGCCAAAGGTGTTGGTATGACAGAAGGTGAAAAGTACTGGGGAAAGTATCGAGGCACGGTCTTGCAAAATGTCGATCCGTTGCAACTCGGACGGATTCAGGTGGTGGTGCCCGATGTGATGAATCTAATACCGACGACATGGGCCGAACCCTGTGTGCCGCTCGCTGGACCAACAGGACCACCAATGGGCGTCTACATGGTGCCGGCCATCGGCGCGGGAGTTTGGGTTGAGTTTGAGCATGGAGATCCTAACCGACCGATCTGGACGGGTTGTCGCTGGGGAGCGCCGTCCGACATTCCACCCCTGGCTCGTCTCGGTAATCCCCTGGATCCCAACATCGTCATTCAGTCGCTGTTGCAACACACGATCATGATCAGCGACATGCCGCCCTCGCCGGTTACTGGTGGAATCATTTTAAAGAGCACGACCGGAGCGATGATCGTCGTCAACGACTCCGGGATTTATATCTCAAACGGCAAGGGCGCAATGATCACATTGATTGGAACCGCCATCGATTTCAACGTCGGCGCACTAACGATTGTGAAATAGGAGAACACGATATGCCGGGCTTTCTCATGCACGTTAACGCAGTGATGACCTGCTTTCACCAGGCGGGACAGGCGACGATTCCGCCCACGCAGCCTCGTGTGTTGGTGAACGGACAGCCGGTCGCAACGGTCGCGCCGCCGCCAGCGCCGCTCGCTACGGTTGTGGGTTGTCCTTTTCAAATTCCCGTTCCCGGCGGCACGAAGCCACAACCGTGCGTGACCATTAAATGGGCCATGCCTTCCACGCGCTTTCTGGTGAATGGGTTGCCGGCAGCTCTAATGCCGACGCCGACTGGACCAGGCCCCGGCATCTGTCAGAGCGCCGAACAAATCCCGCAGGGTGCACCGACGGTTAAGGTTGTGCAGACACGCGTCATCGGAAGTTGAAGATCATGAACATTAGCTTTTGCAGTCGCACTTGGATCGGGTCAGTACAGGGAGCGGTAGCGACCTGGTCAACCATGGGAATCAAAATCGTTACGCTTGACCAGGTCGCTACCGCTCCCTGTACTGACCCGATCCAAGCATGATTTAGGACTTTCGAGGTTAGACATGGACATCAATTATCCATTCAAGTTTGACGGTCGCGGACAAACGGCGACGGCCAATGAGTCGCAGCACATCCGGCAGATGATCGAGCAACTGATATTCACCAGTCCGGGCGAGCGCGTGAACAGGCCCACCTTCGGTAGCGGCGTGCTGCAACTGATCTTCGCGCCTAACAGTCCCGAATTGGCGGCTACAGTGCAATTCACTATGGAAGCGGCCATTCAGCAATGGCTCGGAGATGTGATCGAACTCGAGAACCTTGAAGTGACTGCCGTCGACTCAACACTCACTGTTGATTTGAGCTATTCCATCCGGCGCACCAACGAGCAGCAGACGCTGTCTTTAACACGCGCAATTTGATGTAGGGGGAAGCCGTGAGCCTTTGTTGCCAACAAAACACTCGCCGCGATCTTGTGCGGCATATGAAAGGCCATAACGGCCTCGACTACGTGGAAGTGTTGGATGATCAGATTACGCTGCACGCGTACTTTCTGGGCAAACTTCCGCCCGAGTTGGAGGAAAACAAACCCGGGATTGAGAAATTCCTGCGTGTTGAAGGCGGACAACGCATTACCGGTATCACGATTGAGGACGTCGACCCAATTGTCGATCCGGATCCGGAGCGTGACGACTTTCTTGTAATCAGACTCAACAAGTTTGGCGACTTTTCTACTTACACACTGCGCTTGACGGGCGTAGAAAACATCGATCCTCGTTACGATCGCGCAGAATTCTCGTTCAAGGTTAACTGCCCATCAGATCTCGACTGCGCACCTGCGTGTACCTGCGAGCCGCAGGTCTTCGCCGAGCCGGAGATCAACTACCTCGCGAAAGACTATCAAAGCTTCCGTCAACTGATCCTCGATCGGTTGTCGATCCTGATGCCCGATTGGAAAGAGCGTCATGTGCCTGATATCGGCATCATGCTGGTGGAGGTGCTCGCATACGTTGGCGACTATCTGAGCTACTACCAGGATGCGGTGGCGACCGAAGCCTATCTCGATACCGCACGGCAAAGAATCTCTGTCCGCCGTCACGCGCGACTCGTCGATTACCCGTTGCACGAAGGATGCAATGCGCGCGCGTGGGTTTGTGTTGAAGTCGATGCGGATCTCGAACTCGATGCTTCGGACGTCTCGTTTATAACGAGCACTGAGGACGCAATCATGCAGACGCGGATCGCGCTCAAGTGGGACGATCTGTCGACTGTGCTTGATGAAAACTATGAAGTGTTTGAGCCGGTGGTAGCCGACCGCTCGAAGCCAATCAAATTTGTCGCGGCACACAACCGGATCAGGTTCTACGCGTTTGGTGAAAGATATTGTTGCATTGAAACAGGAAGCACTTCCGCAACCCTGCTCGATGATTGGATCGTTACCGAGATTCCGGATAACGGTTCTGCGGGAGCGAATTACTACAAAGACCCAAAGGATCCGTACCAGAATTCCACTCCCAAGACCAAAAAGAAGTTCGAACGAGCACTGGAGCTCAAGCCGGGCGACGTTTTGATCTTCGAAGAAGTAATCGGGCCGGTTACAGGTCTCGAGGCAGACGCAGATCCGATGCGGCGTCACGCCGTTCGGATTACATCCGTCAAACCCGGTGAAGACAAGTTAAGAAAAACCGAAGAGGGATACCCAATTCCCTACGTCGAGATCGAGTGGGCGCCGGAAGACGCATTGCCATTCACTTTTTGCATCTCGACGATCGGCGCCGCACCCGACTGCGACTACCTCATCAACGTTAGTGTCGCGCGCGGAAACGTGATCCTCTGCGATCACGGCAAGACGCAACGACCCGAAGATCTTGGACCCATCCCCGTTTCCAGAACAGAAGCTGTTTGCGAATGCGTGGACGAAGCGGGCGACGTTCAGATCATCCCCGGACGCTTCCTGTCCGCACTCAGAAAATCACCGATCACGTATTGCGATCGGTTGCCAAAAGACAAACCACGCTGGGCCGGCGCCACCTCGATGTTGATGCAGGACCCGCGACAGGCACTCGCCCACGTTCACGTCGCTTCCGAACCTCCTTACGATTGGGAGAATCGTTATGACCTGATCGCGAGTGGACCGGACGACAAACACTTCGTAGTGGAGATCGACAACTTCGGTAAAGCTCATCTCCGTTTTGGAAACGGCGAGCTCGGTTTTCAACCCGCTGCCGGTACAACATTTCGTGTGACCTATCGCGTTGGCAATGGAATCGCCGGCAATGTCGGCGCGGAATCGATCACTCGTCTCATCACCACAAAGACCACCATCAAGGGTGTGGATATCAAAGTTCGAAATCCGTTAGCGGCGCGCGGCGGCACAGAGCCCGAGCCTATGTCAGAGGCGAAGTTGTTTGCCCCATATGCGTTTCGAAAGAAACTGCAACGCGCAATCATCGCGGGCGATTACCAGTCGCTTGCGGCACGCAATCCGAAATTGCAACGCGCTTCGGGAGAGCTCGTATGGACCGGCAGTTGGTACGAAGCCGACGTGGCGGTCGATCCATTGGGCAGTGAAACTGCCGGCGACGAGTTGCTCAAAGATATCCAGACCTACCTCGAACGCTATCGCCGCATGGGCCATGACCTTCATGTCGAACAGGCTGAGTATGTCCCGATACTGTTGACGCTCGAAGTCTGCGCCTTGCCACACTACCAGCCGGGCCACGTCAAAGCAGCGCTGCTCGAGGCCTTCAGCAATCGGGTGTTGCCCGGCGGCAAGCGTGGCTTTTTCCATCCTGACAATCTGACGTTCGGCGAAGGCATTTACCTGAGCAAGATTATCGCGACGGCCCAGGCAGTGGCCGGCGTCGAATGCGTGCAAGTCAAAAAACTACAGCGTCTGTTTGAGGCGGCGAATCACGAGATTGACAACGGCATTTTGCCTTTGCGGTTAGCAGAGATCGCGCAGCTCGACAACGATCCGAATTTTCCCGAGCGCGGCAAACTCGAGATCCACGTAGGTGGAGGTAGATAAGATGACGGCGAAAAAGTGCGGCTGTAACAGCCCCAGTTGTGGTTGCTGTGAAGGCACTCGAAAAATAACTCCCGTCTCCACGGCTAACCGGCCCGGCCTGGACCAGTTGACGTATCGCATCGGCACGCATGGCGAGTTTTTGGAAACCATGAAAGCGCGGCTTGGAAACCTCGTTGTCGTTGCTACTGGTCCGGATGGCCAGACGTTTGAGACGTTTTATCCGCTTCAGGATCTAACTACTCGTCAAACTACCGATCCGGCAATCGCGTTGCTCGATGGTTGGGCCACAGTCGGAGATGTGTTGACCTTTTATCAGGAGCGCATCGCCAACGAAGGTTACCTGCGCACAGCTACGGAGCGTCGCTCGATTCTAGAGCTGGCGCGGCTGGTTGGTTACAAACTTCGACCCGGCGTCGCTGCCACCGTATATCTCGCTTACACGTTGGACGACAATCAAATCGAGCCAGCAGAGATTCCCACAGGCGCGCGGTCGCAGAGTGTTCCTAATCCCGGTGAGACAGCGCAGTTTTTTGAGACCAGCGAGAATTTGATCGCGCGCCGTGAATGGAACAATCTGCAGGTGCGACTGCAGAAGCCTCAGGCAATCACTTTCCAGAATGCTCTTTTCATCGAGAAGATTTACGTCGCCGGCATCAACACTAACCTCAAGACCGGCGATCTGCTGTTGTTGAGGTTTAGCGACGATGGTGAGGATTCGGTTGTACGGACTGTTGCGAGTATCGCGACCCAGTTTGAACAAGACAGAACGGAGATCAGCTTGCAGCCGTTGCCGGTGGACGTCGCGACTGCCTTTCCTCTCCTCGTCGAGCATTTGAAAAATATCGAAGCAATACCCGAGAAACCGGGCACAGACAATTTTGTAAAGCCAGTTCGGACACTCGTGTCGCGGATTCGACTCGGTACTCCGACACCATTGTCGGTGTGGGAGCAATTTGTGCCGAGAGTCACGGGCGGCGATTTTGCGGAGCAGTTTAATGAAGCTTCTGCGGCATTTCATGACAAGCTCGAAGCAGCGCTCGAAGAGTTGAGCAAACAACCCGCGCCTGGGATTTCCAAAACCGATCCTTCAGAGTTCGTGGAGGATCTGCTCAAACCGAAAAAACCTCAGGCCGCCAGCAGTCTCCAACTCCAACGCAGCTTGAAACAAATCTTTGAGCCCGGAACCGACGCACCGGCCCAGTTGCTCGTCAACTCTGATCCGCTGTTGAAAGAGACTTTCTACACTGCCTGGGCCAATGCAGATTTGAGTTCTACTCCCCGCGACTTGAAAGCTGTCCATGTGCTGCGAACGCAGGCTCCACTCTTCGGCGCCACGGTGCCCGATCAGCCGACGTACTATTTGGAGGATGTTCGCGTTCCTGACGGCAATGGAGGTACGCTCGTCCACGTAAAAGGCGAGCTCAAAACCCAGGATCTCTGGCTACCCTGGCCTCTCAGTCCGGATGAATTGGACAACACGCTGTTTTTGGATCAGGCACACGAAGAAATTCTTCCGGGGAGTTTTGTGCTCATCCAAACGCCGTCCGGCGTGCTCACAACTCGTGAAGTCCGTCAGGTAGTAGACGCTCAGTCAGTACAACGCACTGCTTACGGACTAAGCGGCAAAACCACGCGTCTCACAACCGCAGAGAATTGGAGAACTCGACACTCCAACGAGAACATCTCGGAGAATCTGCGAAGAACGCTGGTCTTTGGCCAAAGCGAACAGCTCACTCTCGTCGACGAGCCCATCACGAGCTCCATCCAGGTTACCAGGGACAATCGCAGCGATGGAATCGTACTCGACGGACTCTACAACGAGTTTCCCTCCGGTCGTTGGGTCGTCTTCTCCGGTGAGCGCGACGATATTCCAAACGTCAAAGGCGTTAAGGGCGTCGAGCTTTTGATGGTCGCCAGTTTGCGACAAGTCGATCCGGTTGTGGCAGGCGATACGATTCACACGGCCCTGGTCCTTGCGACTCCGACTGCATACTCGTACAAGCGCGACACGCTCACGATCTACGGCAATGTCGTCAAAGCCACGCATGGAGAAACAACGAATGAGCCACTCGGCAGTGGTGATGGAAGTCAACCACTACAAAGCTTTACCTTGAAACAGCCGCCCCTCACTTTCGTGCCTGCTCCTAACGCCGCGGGTGTCGACAGCACGTTGCACGTTTATGTGAACAACGTCGAGTGGCACGAAGTAGACACGCTTGCCGGTCTTGGGCCAAAAGATCGGAACTTCATCACCAAGACAGACGACGCCGACAACGTCACGCTTGTCTTCGGCAACGGCATCGAAGGTTCACGCATTCCGACTGGCGTTTTGAATGTCAACTCAGCTTATCGAAGGGGCATCGGCAAACCCGGTAACGTGAAGGCTAACCAGATTAGCCTGTTGCAAACCAAACCATTGGGCGTCCAGAGCGTGATCAATCCGCTACAGGCCTCGGGTGGCGCTGATAAGGAAGATCGCGATACAGCACGCGAGAATGCACCACTCGCGGTAATGGCGCTGGACCGGTTGGTGTCGTTACAGGATTATGGCGACTTCACGCGCACGTTTGCGGGCATTGCCAAGGCAAGTGCAAAGCAGTTGAGCGATGGTCGACGCCAGTTTATCCATCTGACAATCGCCGGTGTTGACGATATCCCGATCGATCCACTCTCCGACCTCTATCGCAACCTGCTTGAAGCATTGCGCAAACTCGGCGACGTCAGTGTTCCAATCCAACTCGAGTCGCGCGAGCTGATCACCCTCGTTCTCGGCGCAAACATACGCTTGCAGCCAGACTATCTCTGGGATCCGGTCGCACTCGAAGTGCGCACTGTATTGCTCGATAAATTCGGATTTCGCAAACGCGCCTTGGGCCAGCCCGCGCTGCTCTGCGAGATCATTGGCGCGATACACGCCGTGGAAGGAGTTGCTTACGTCGACGTAGATGCATTTGGTGGTGTGCCCGAAAAAACGACTGACGCCAATGGCGAGCGCCAGTTGCAAACACTCCCTCAACTAGCTAAAGCGGTGCAGGACATCGTCAAGCCGAAAGGAGCAACGGTTGGTCCATTGCAGTCAGTCCCGGCACTTTTGGCTGGTTTCGACAAAGGCGCCTTACACGCAGCACAGTTGGCGATTTTTACAGCAGCAGTACAGGACACCATCGTCTTGAACCAAATCAAATGAATGAGCTTTGTCTAAAAATCCGAGATCGTTGTTGGACACAGTCAGAACCACCTCGCGGTAGCGGGTTGGAGCCGAAGTCGTTCTTGGATCGGGTCAGTACAGGGAGCGGTAGCGACCTGGTCGGTGATTAGCATGCGATATTTTCTAATGATTCCTGACTTCCATCGTTTGACCAGGTCGCTACAGCTCCCTGTACTGACCCGATCCAAGAACGACTTCAGACTTTTGAGGCAAAGCGCTACGGCGTACCCATCCTACCGCGAGGTGGTTCTGACTGTGTCCAGGTATGGATCGCGAATCTATGAAATGAAGGCCGAAGCATCATGAGCGGAGAAACAATAGATCCTCGAATCGATCGGCTCTACCAATTAGTGCCTGACATCTACCGCATGCGGGATGGGGATCAGCGATACCCCTTGCAGGCGCTTTTGCGAGTCATAGCTGAACAAGTCAACCTCGTCGAGGACGACATTACTCAGCTTTACGAGAACTGGTTCATCGAGACAGCAGAAGACTGGGCTGTTCCTTACATTGCCGAGCTCATCGGCTACCGCCCGGTGCTCAAGATTGGTGAGAAAGACAGCAGCGCACTGGGCCGCGTTCTCGTCCCGCGACGAGAAGTCTCAAACACCATCCGTTACCGGCGAGCCAAGGGAACGCTCGCATTACTCGAGCTTCTTGCCCAGGACGTCGCCGGCCTTCCTGCTCGCGCAGTTGAATTCTTTAAGCTGCTTCCGTGGAACCAGAACATCAACCACCTGCATTTGGATCGTGTGTGCACGGTCGACGTTCGTCGCATGGAAGATCTCGATCTAATAGGTAGTCCGTTCGAACGGCTTGCTCACACGGTCGACATCCGGCAGATCAACTCGCGACGCACGGTTGGACGTTTCAATATTCCTTCGGTCGGCGTCTTCATCTGGTGGCTCAAGGCCTATCCGGTAACGTGGACCCGCGCTTACTGCGCCGAGAATGCTGGTCCACATTGCTTCACGTTTAGTGTGCTGGGCCAGGACGCACCACTGTTTTGCAAGAGTGAGCCCGAAACCGATCCGGCGCACATTGCCGAAGAGATGAACATACCTGCGCCGATCCGCAGACAAGCCTTCGCCTCTCGGCCGGAACAGTTTTATGGAGCCGACCGCAGCTTCGCGATCTGGGCGCCGGGATGGGGTGGATACAGTTCCGAAGAACCGATTCCAGTTGAAGCAATTGTTCCGGCTGACCTGTCAGGTTGGCAGTATGTACCCAAGCTCAAGCACGTCGCGGTCGATCCGGTTCTCGGACGTTTTGCGTTTCCGCCGAGTCAGTTACCGAAGAAAGGAGTGTCGGTTAGTTATCGCTACGGCTTTAGTGCAGACATGGGTGGCGGCGAATACGCGCGCCCCATTTTTGATCCTTCACCGGAGGAGATCAAGGTTCCGGATCCCAAGGATCCATCGAAGAAGGTTCGCCAGCTAGTCGAGCCAAAGTTCTATCAGGTCGGAAGGAAACCCGGATTATTTCAAACGCTGGGCGCAGCGCTCGCGCAATGGGAAAAGGACGATCCGTTCGACGCCGTGATCGAGCTGACGGATAGCGCGGTTTATGTCGAGCCGATCACGATCACTCTCAAATCTAATCGCACGCTGCAATTGCGCGCAGCCAATCGCAAACGTCCGATACTTCGTTTACTCGATTGGCAAACTGATTCTCCAGATTCGCTTTCCGTCTCGATGGAAGAGGGTAGTCGCTTCACCCTGGATGGACTGCTGCTCGCCGGACGTCCACTGCGCATCACGGGACCAGCACGCGAGTACGGTTGTCCGCCTCCGCCCGTGTGTGGATCGAGTGTGGTGCTGCGTCACTGCACGCTCGTTCCGGGCTGGGGCATCGACAGCGATTGCGAGCCACACCGGCCGGCAGAACCAAGTCTCGAGCTTTACAACATTCGCGCGCACGTCCGAATTGAACACAGCATTCTCGGTTCGATTCAGGTTAACGAAAACGAAGTCGACATCGATCCGATCCCGATGACGATCACCGACAGCATCGTCGACGCAACAGACCCGCAGAAAGAAGCAATCGGAGCGCCTGGATTTGCGGTGGCCCATGCGGTGTTGACGATTCTTCGTTGCACGGTTTTTGGAATCGTTGATGTTCACGCCGTCGAACTCGCCGAGAACTGCATCTTTTTTGATTGTGTCAATGTTGCTCGCCGCCAACTCGGCTGCGTGAGATTTTCATACGTGCAGCCGCATTGCCGCACGCCACGCCGTTATCGTTGCCAGCCCGACCTGGTCAGGCAGGCCGTAACCGACAAGATTGCCGATTTAAAGAAACGCGCCAGCCTGATTGCTTCAGAAGAGTTGAGAGTGCGACCGCAGTTCACCAGCATTCGGTACGGCAATCCTGGTTATGCACAGCTCGGTCCTAACTGCGCCGTCGAAATCAAAACTGGCGCTGACGACGAATCAGAAATGGGAGTATTCCATGATTTGTTTCGTCCTCAACGCGAAGCAAACCTGCGTCAGCGCCTCGAAGAATTCACGCCGGCAGGTATGGACGTCGGGATTCTCTATCCCATTTGAATTTTATGCCGGTCGACGCCGGAAACTTCTAGCGAAGGAAGACAGCCATGAAATCTGATATCACGCGAGATACATTTGTCGCCGGAAAACACTTCAGCCGAGTAATCCGCCAGCAGGGACGGGTTGACCTCGATGCTGACACGAATGAACAGACCTCAATTCTGCTTCATTACCTGCGGACTCTGGCACTCGATCTGATTGGACCATATGCAGCGCCGGTGATGGCCGCCGGCTTTAGACTCAGTAAAGACACGAACGACAGCCTTTCGATAAGCGCAGGCCGTTACTACGTCGATGGATACCTGGTAGAGAACGAAACCTCATGCTTGTACACGGAGCAGCCGAACAATCCGCTCCCGAACGACGACCCGTTCGCAAAAGCACTAATCGACAAGCTCGACGCGCTCTATTGGGTTTATCTCGATGTGTGGGAGCGGCATGTCACCTCGATTGAGGACGACAGCATCCGCGAGAAGGCGCTGGGTGGTCCGGATACGTGCAGCCGCGCGCAAGTGGCGTGGCAGGTTAGAGCGCTCGATGTCGGCGACACCGCGCGCAAGGACATGCGTGATAAACGACGCGAGTGGCTGACAAATAAATTAACGACGCTCCAGACTCAACTCAGCAACGCCAGCTCAAACCTGACCAAGGCAAAGCTGCAACAGGAAATCGACAAGGTGAACGATCAGCTTGCGATAGTCGACAGACCTGAGCCTAAGGATTTGGCCGCTGGTTGTCCGTATCCGCTCGATTTCTTATTGCCTCTGAGCGATGCAATGATGGGTGCACGCGTGGATCCGGGCGCGAAGATCGCCGATGCATGTGTGATGTCGCCGGATTCAAAATTCACGGGCCGCGCGAATCAACTGTATCGAGTGGAAGTTCATCGCGGCGGCATCGTTGGCGAGGCAACGATCAAATGGTCGCGCGACAATGGCAGTCGAGCTGCAGCGTGGACCAACAGTATCGGTTTTGATCTCGAAGTTGCCAACGCGCGTGATTTTGTTGCCGGTAACTGGGTGGAGCTCACTGACGACGTGTCTGACTTGCGGGGCCTTCCGGGCGTCCTGGCGCGCCTCACGAAAGTCGAGGGCGCCAATCTCTCAGTGGATCCTGATTCAGTCGGCGGAGATCCGAATGCCATTCATTGGAACAACGATTTGATCAACCCGAAGATTCGTCGTTGGGATCACTTTGAAACTGAGGACACTGTTATTGAAGACGATGGCAGCATATTGATTAAAGAGACTCCGATCGGAACGAATGACGATACGGCCGCGTGGATGGATCTCGAAGACGGAATCCAAATTCAGTTTGCGGCTGGTGGTGAATATCGCACTGGCGACTACTGGCTGATTCCTGCACGCGTGGCGACCGGCAATATCGAATGGCCCGAGCCCGAGTCTGACACCATTGCTAAATTCACGGCCTTACTCGAACCGAACGGCGTCGTTCATCACTACGCACCACTCGGATTTGTGAACTGGCCCAATGGAGCTATACAAATTGAGAGTTGCAATTGTGAGTTCGAACCGTTGAGCAGCTGCTTCTCGAGCGGCAGTGTCGCAGTTGCCGCGAGCCTGTTGCGCAACGGACAGCTCCTGTTTCGTGAAGATCGACAGCGCACGAAGCCGGCCCCTGTTCGGCGAGTGCAAACAACGACAACAGAGCGAACCCCCACCAAGACGGCTCCACGCCGATCGACGAAGAAAGGTGGCACTTAACGTAGTTAGCGATGCGAGCAGTTTGGTCGTTTTGGTCGAAGCCTTACTTTGCGGGCTATTCGCGCTGGTATACCGACTGGCATCACTGGCTCGGATGGGGCCTGTCTCTTCACACCGTCAGCCATTTTTATCCTGATACCTCGCTGGTCACGGACGACGCGGGCGCTCGAATTCTGATCGACTATCTACAGCTTCCATTTCGTCGCGTTTCGACCGAGCTGAACAAGCTGCGCAACGATGATCGCGAGTGGTGGTCGCTCGGCAAGCTCGAAACTTACGCAATTCAGGATAAACCGTTCGTGCATGTCGACGCCGACGTTTTTCTTTGGAAACCATTGGCTCGGGAGTTGGAGCGTGCCGATGTGTTTGCGCAAAATCCGGAGCCGATTACACTCGGCGCCAGTCTCTACACTCCGGAACAAGTGGAGAGCGTAATCGGCGACGGCTGGTTGCCACGTGAGTGGACCTGGTACCGGAGGCAGGGGAAGTTGGAGAGTCAGTGTTGTGGGGTGTTAGGTGGCAATCGCCTCGACTTCATTAAGCACTATGCGAAGACTGCCCTGCGCATCGTTCGCGACCCGCGAAATCGATCGGCGATGAAACTTCTAACTGAGAAGTCTCGACACATGTTGCTAATAGAGCAGTATGTATTGACTGCTTGTGTCGAATACCACCGCACTCAAAAACAATCGCCATACGCGGGGATCGAAATGCGCCACATTTTTCCAACCGTTGACGGAGCATTGAGTCCGCAGGCACAGATAAAAGCAGGCTTCACTCACCTCGCCGGCCCGGCGAAGCGCGAGCGAAGAGTCGCCCGTGATCTGGAGAAGCGAGTTCAGAAAGAGCTGCCGGAATTCTACGAGCGCTGCACTGAGCTTTTGCTATCGTCACAAGTCCGAACCGCCTAAGCCAATCCGTCAGGCTTATCCACAGATTACGCAGATAAGCAATCTGTGTAATCTGTGGATGCTTTTACTTATACAGCTTGCCATTCCACCTGAGGATCTGTCGCGCGAGCTTGCGGCCGTTGTCGTCGATCTTTCCGGTTTCGCTGTCGACGTAAATTATGAAATTCGGGGCTAGCGAACGGCCGCGGATGATTTTTAGTGGCGTGGTGGCGGGCGTTGCGCCGAACAACATTGCCGACGATATCTCGTTCGTAGGTCCATGATCGCCGCGGAAAAGATTCTTTGGAACAGCGTGCTTCGTTTGTGGATCAATGACAAAGTAGTAGTTCGTCAAACTCGGAGTCAGTCCACCGGAACCGGTTGCGACTTCGATAATTTCTTCGCTGCTGAGTTTCGCGAAATTCATCGTGACGGAGTTATCTGCGCGCGAGAAATAACCGTCCAACACCTGGCTCACTGTGACGCGCCCACCTTCACGATAAAGCACAAACGCATTCGAGCCACCGTACTGCGTTTGATAGCAAGGATCGGGTATCAGCATCAGCCGAACACGATCGTTTCCAAACAACCAGAATGCGTACTCGCCATTCACAAAACTCCGTCGCTGATCGCGCGTCAGGTTTCCCGGCTCTTTCGTGAAATCACAAACGCTCAGATCCACCGGGTCTGCTGACCACCACGCAGCGTCATTGAACGAAGCGAGCTGCGACATCAGGGTCTTGATCGCAGCGACTCGCTCCGGAAGTTTCAGAATCTTCTCATCGTAGTCGTTTAACTGTTCGTTACATTGATAACTGAGTTCCGGCATCGGCTTCAGAGCAGCGAGTACAGGTCGCTTGCAAGCCAGCACGGGCGTCGATCGTTGTGCAAATGAACTATTGGGAATCGCGAGCGCAATAAGCGCAAGTATCAGGGGGCGATGCATAGACCAGATTCTATCAGGTTGAAAGAGCTCATTGACTTTCAAATAAGTCCGAGATATTGTCCGCGCGTTCCTCAACCGACCAACTCAAGGAGAAAACAATGCCGGATCCATTAAATGCAGTCGTTGACCTCTCTCATCACAACGGAAACGTAAATCTTCAACAAGCCGCAGGCGACGGAATCATTGGCGTCATTCATAAAGCCACGCAGGGGCAAACGGGTCTCGACCCGATGTATCAGACGAATAAGACTAGCGCGCTAAAGGCCGGTCTCTTGTGGGGCGCTTATCACTTCGCGACCGGAGGCGACGGCGTCGCGCAAGCAGAGCACTTCCTTCAGGTCGTCGGAAATTTTGACAACACACTTCTGGTGCTCGACTTCGAACAGAACCCGAGCGGCAGCAGCATGTCGCTTGATGACGCGAGGAATTTTGTCACGCACGTCAATGCAGTAACCGGCAGGTTTCCGGGTTTGTATTCCGGGTCTTATATCAAAGAGCTGCTCGGCAGCAACAAAGATCCCCTTCTCGCTCAGTGCTGGTTCTGGTTAGCGCAATACGGTCCGACCGCCGTGGTGCCGGTTAACTGGACGACATGGACCATGTGGCAATACACGGACGGGGCCGTTGGTCCGCAACCGCACACAGTCGCCGGCATCGGAAACTGCGATCGGGATCAATTCAACGGCACCGAAGATCAGTTAAGGACCCTGTGGCAAGGTTAGGTTCAACTGGAGGGGCGCAATTGCGGTAGAATTCGCGCTGTGATCACAAGAATATTAATGCTCTTGTTGACCGTCGCCGCGATAGCGTTGCCTGGCCACGGGCAGACGAAGAGAGTCGAAATCCACGGCCAGGTGCGCTACGCACAAGGCGGAGCTCCGGCTGCAAACGTCGTCGTCCGGCTGGAGAGCTACGATGGCGGTGGGCCGATGAGTGAAGCATTCACTGATAGTTCGGGTAAGTTTCAGTTCTCGTCACTTCCTCCGGCACAGTACTTAGTTCGCGTTCGACAATCAGGCTATCGCGACGCACAGCAAACCATCGATCTGATCACGACCTCCAGTGGTTTTGTGCTGCTGCAACTCTCAGCTGACCCATCATCATCGTCAACAACTTCAAAACCTGGAACTATCGACGCAAACGTTCCTGCAGCCGCACAGAAGGAGTTTGATAAGGGAGTGGCGGCGCTCGCTGAAGGCGGAAAAGACAAAACCTCTTTCGCGGTGAAGTGTTTTGAAAAAGCGGTGTCGCTGTATCCGAAGTTTGTCGAGGGGAGGTTGAAACTCGGGACCGGCTACATGGATCTCGAGCAGTGGGACAAAGCTGAGCAGGCGTTACTGGCGACGATTGAAGTTGATCCAAAGGCTTTCAACGCGCTTTTCGCATTGAGTGAGATTTACCTTCGTCAGAACAAAATCTCTGACGCTGAGAAGGTCTTGGTTACAGGACTGGCAATTCAGAATGCCTCGTATTTAGGACACCTGAACCTCGCGCGCGTCTACTGGGAAAAGTCACGCGAGATAAAAGATCTTGCACAGGCAAGACCAACGCTCGAGAAATCCTACGAAGAAATAAGACGCGCCCTCACCCTCAACCCCGATCTCGCCGGCGCTCATCTGCTCAAAGGAAATTTGTTACTACGCGTCGGTCGCACCGCAGACGCCGTGACCGAATTCAACGAATACTTGCGCCTCGAACCCAACGGCGCCTTCGCTAACGAAACGCGCACGTTGATCGACAAGATCAAAAAGGCCTCAATTCAAAGCCAAGGCTGACGCAATTTCTCTAAGTACGATGCAGCAGATGCATGCCATCCATTCGTGACGATTGATCGCGAGTGAATTGATTCATGCACTGGTCGTTAGTAGCGTTCATGTAATTGTGTACCGCATCCGGAAATTGAATCTGCGGGCATGAATCCCAATGGTTGGGACAACCCTTTGCAGGATCCTTCCCGGGAGGAGTGTCGTCGACGCTGTCTCCTGGAGGGCCACAGTTTCCTTCGTAAGTATGGAATAATCCAAGCCAGTGCCCGACCTCGTGGGTGGCAGTATCTCCTTCGTTGTTGGGGTATTCAATGCCGCCGGGCAAAGTTGTGTACCGAACAACAACTCCATCAACTCCCTCCGAATAATTCCACGGAAATCGACCCCAACCTAAGATATCGCCCTCCACTTTGGCAGTATAAATATTTAGAGCTCCTTTACCGCCTTTGTTTAGCTTGGCCTTTGCGGCTCGTTCTTCTGCCGTGGCGTTGTCTTCGTACTGCATCTTGAACCACGTGTCATTTGCCTCTGTATCTGTCGCCACGTATTCAAATGTGAAGGGAGTAGCAGCCCCAGCGCCGTAGTTTCCAGCAAAAGCAGCATTCAATACTCTGATTTGAAGTTGTATAGCGTCAGGAGAAACCCTTCCCTCTTTACCGTCACTGCTTGTGAGGATATGGAAGTAGACCGGGATCTTGACGGAGCCGGGTGGCCGCACCTGAGGGAAATTAAATCTAAATTCTTGGAGTGCCTCTTCAATCAAACGTCGCGCTTCCGGCGGCGGCCCGCTGTTGGGACACCGGGGTCCCTCCGTCCGACGACAGCCCACTCCCGCCAAAGCGAAACTCGACGCTACCAACCATATGAAAAACTTTCGGAGCGTCTTGAAGGGGTTCCTTGTAAGTTTGGTCACCATTGACTGTTCTCCTTACCGACAGGAGCTTGACCATCGTGTTGTAAAGGGGTGGCGCGATATCCGTTCCACCCCATTCCAATCAAACAGTGATGGCGTGTTGGGACACATCACGGGTTGAGAATCACAGGCATACATGGAATTTCGTCGCTCCGCACAATCGGATCAGTTTCAAGCTCAAATCGTTGGTCGTCTGGAATGGAAGCACCTCCACTGAGCAGAGCTCTGTAATAAAGAGCAAACTCATCGTGTGGCTGGGCGTTAAGGTTAGGCGGCTCATTGATGAAGTACAGTGTATAGAGGGTGCGTGAATCGTCGCCACTTCGCGGCAATACCAGCTCCTGAGCCTCGCCCTCGTCTTCCCATTGAAAAAGAAGTCTTGTTTGTTCTGTGGGAAGAGTGATTGAAACCGCGAGATTAGAGGCGATTTGGTTCAACCGAAAATCCGGAGAGCTCTGTCGCACCAATCTCGGATGGAGCCCGGGATCAGTCAATCTTGGCGTATAGAGAACCCCGGTTTTTAGTGTGCCCACCGGCTCGATTCCGTGGTTAGTACTCAGGTTCAAATGCAGGTCCTTGAAGTTGACGGCCCAACGATAGTCAAGGTCATGACTGTTCGGCCGCGTGCGATCGAAGGGGTTGCGCGCGAATACCCTGAAATTGCCCACATCAGCCGGAAAAGGGTCAGGTTGCAGACGGATCAAGAAGGGCGCAAACACAGGACCAGTAAATAGCGGGATCACTGTCGCTGGATGATAGGCCTTTTTGACGACATCCGGGTCTACCGGGTACGGGTTACTTATAACCAGGACCACCTGAAATATGTGATTTCGGTCAAGCTTGTTTACCCCGATCTGACACGTATTGTTTGGCCCAGGTTTGAGCACGATCTGACCGGAGAATGCTATCGATACTCGAGGATTCGTTGACGGGGGAACATCTGTTACGTCGAAAGCCATGGGAATTGCTCCTTTGATTTAATCGAAAATGGTGAATTCTACTCCCTTGTTTTTTGAGTCCGTTAGAAAATGATCGCTACTGGCCAAACATTTCTGCTTCAGCCGCATTTTTGTTGACAGCCTTTTGGTCTCCCGTCTAATCTTTGCCTGTTTCTCGCTTCGCATTCCTTTTGATCCAACTACGACGACGATCCTGGTGTAGGCGAGCTTTGGTACCTATTCAGGTTGCGCAAATAAGGCGCGAAGCTCATGC
>Ga0207647_10001198_pt1 | contig 19976 bp, 13 predicted proteins | sample KBSCornC2_FD_184295 | JGI IMG/M metagenome (GOLD analysis project Ga0207647, IMG submission 184295) | Corn rhizosphere microbial communities from Kellogg Biological Station, Michigan, USA - C2 (SPAdes) (version 2) | ecosystem: Host-associated > Plants > Roots > Rhizosphere ... | reverse complement strand
CCCGCCGGCGCCTCTCACCAGCTTGCTGAGCTCGGCCACCGGCGCGTTGACGAGCGCGGCCGGCTCATCGAGCGCCGCCCAGTCGAGCCCGCTCTCGGGACTGGGCGCATTGACCGGCGCGCTCACGGGCGGGCTCTCCCGGAAATGAAATCCACGATAACCCGCTGTCCCAGCCCGGCTTGCGCATCGCGCGGCGGGGCAGCGCAAGCGGCCATCGGCGAGCGCTGCCGCGCTTGCCATTCACGAGCGTGCGAACTGCAAGACGCAATGCACGCGACAGCAGACCACGAGGAGCAGACCATGTCCGATCGACGTCGAGTTTCGATTCATTTCATTCCCGCGCCTTCGGTGCGACTGTGTGCGCCAATTGTTGCCATCGTTGCGGCCTGCGCGCTTGCCGCCTGCGGCAGCGACGGCGTCTCGGTCCCCACCGGACTCAGCGGCAACAACAGCGGCGGCAATGTCACCCCGACCGATCCGCCCTCGCCGCCCACGGCCAAGACAACCGGCACGATCACCACTGTCGGCAAGGTGGCAACCGATCTCGGCGGTGCGATCTCGTCGCTGCCGGTGCCTGGCGTCAGCTCCGGCGTCACCGGCGGCGTGGGCAGCACCGTCGGCGCGCTGGGCCCTGTCATCGATAGCACGGCGGATGCGCTGAGCGACGGACTCGGTCAAATAGGCACCACGGCCAATCCCGTCGGCACGACGGTGGCCAGGCTCGGCACGCCGGTCAGCGCGACGAGCGGCGTCATCGCAGGGGTCGCGAAAACGGTCGATGCGCTCGGCACCGGCCCGCTCTCGCCACTGGCACCCGTCACGACGCCCGTGGCCGGCGCGCTCTATACAGCAGCGAATGGTGTACAGGCGGGCGGGATGATACTGGGCAATACGCTCGCATCGTCGCCCGTTCAGCAAGCCACACAACCCGTCAGCAACGCGATCACGCCGCTCGTCATCACGCTCGGGCAGACGACGCAAGCCGTTGGCACCACGAGTGGCCTCGGTCAACCGCTATCCGGCGTACTCGCCCAGCTCGGCAACGCACTGCAGGGCGCGGGCACGACTGTCGGCTCGAGTTCGAAGGAACCGCTCGTCGGCGACAGCGGACAACTCGCATCGGTCCTCGGCACCACCATCACGAATGCGGGCGGCCTCGTCAACCCGAACGGACCGAACGGTGCGGCACCGATCCCAGGACTGATCACGAGCCTTGCGGGAAGTACCAACACATCCGTCGCAGCCGGCAGTGCTGGCAGCGGCGGAGCCGGCAGCCCGCTCGCGAGCCTCACCGGACCGTTGAGCGGGGTGACATCCGGCGCCAGCGGCGGCACGAATCCCCTCTCGGCCCTGACGGGGGCGCTGACGAGCGTCACCGGCGCGCTATCGAGCGCGCCGGCCGCCGGTGCCGGTGCCGGTTCGGGTGCCGCGGGCGTAGGTTCGCTGCTCGGCAACGGCCTGCCCGTTCTCGGGAAACTGCAGTAGCGTCATCGTGCGGGATCGAGGCGCCCCCCGCTTGGTCGGGGGTGCCGCCATCGGTCCACGCACGCAAACGGCCCGAAAACGAAAACGGGCGAAGGTACCGAGTCGGCGCCGGCCTCAGAGCCGGCCCGGCGGTATCCATAAAAAGGCCAGACGAGGAACAAACGATGAGGACTACTGAATTCCTGGTAGGGGTCGGGCTCGCGCTCGGCGCGGCGGGCGTGGCAACAGTGACGCAAGCGCAAACACGCGCGGCCGCGAGCGGGAACCCGCTTCAGGCGCTGCCGCAAACCCATGCCCCGAGCAATGCACCCAGCGTCACGGTCCAGGTCGAACGGCCGACGCCACAGTTGCAGCAATTGCTGGCATCGCATCTCACCCCAACGAAGATCCAGGTGGAAGGCGTCAAGGCCGTCCCCTTTGCCGAGGTTGCAGGGCACTTCACGCCGCTCGTCGGCAAAGACATTACGATCGGGCAGTTGATCGAGACCGCGAACGAGATCACCCGGCTTTATCAGTCGCGCGGATATGCGCTATCGTTCGCGTTCATTCCGGCTCAGACGTTCGAAAACGGCGTAGTGCGCGTAACTGTTGTGGAAGGATACGTCGCGCAGATCGACATCAAGGGCAATCCGGGCTCGACCGAACGCAAGATTCGCCAGCTTGCCGAGCGCATCCGCAACGAACGGCCGCTGCGTCGCGCGACGTTCGAGCGCAGCGTGAATGCGCTCGGATTGCTGCCTGGCCTCACCGTGACGGCCACGGTACCGGCACCGAAAACGACAGACGGCGCGACGACCCTCGAGCTCAACGTCGCGCGCAAGCCATTGAACTTCAGCGCGGGCATCGACCTGCACCACCCGGGCGTGCAAGGCCTTTTCACGGTCACGGAAAACGGACTGGCGTCGCTCGGAGAGCAGCTCAGCGTTTCGGCTCTCGCTCCCAAGGGCCGCGACGACACCACCTATTACTCGGCCAACGGCGCGCTGCCTTTGGGCAACGATGGGCTCGTCGCGCACATCGACGCATCGCACTACCGGGGCCATCCGACCGACAATCCGGGCTTGCCTTCGTACGTCGAACGAACGGTGGTCAACGACAAGCTCGCGCTTTCGGCCGCCTACCCGTTCCTATTGCGCGATGCGCACAAGTTGATCGGCACCGTGACCGGCTACGCGTCGCATGACGAAAACCGTTACCGCAATACGATCAACGGCGCGCAAATCGGATTACGCTCCCAAGAGCGCGTGCTGCAGGCGCAACTCGATTACACCGGCGTCGAGCCGGGCCAAGTCCGCCGCGCGAGCATCAACGTGGCGCATGCTTTCAATATTCTGGGCGCTTCGAAGACAGCCGATTCGAATGTGCCGGGCGCCGTTCCGACGAATCCGGTATCGCTCACGTTCGTGCGAACGGGCGCGAGTTTTTCTCAATCCAACGAATGGCCTTTCAAAATCGGTACGACCGTTGCGGCTACAGGGCAGTTCAGTCCCGACAACCTGCCGACTTCCGAGCAAATCGCATTCGGCGCTCAACGATTCGCTTCGGGTTATCAGCCTGGAGAGGCATCGGGCGATTCGGGATGGGCCGTATCGTTCGAAGTCAACCGTGCGTTTGCGGTGGGGATGCACTACCTGCAGACCGTTACCCCGTATGTGTCGTTCGATATGGCACGCGTGTACCTACACTCGGGGCCGACATCGCCCAATAAGCTGTCTTCGGTCGCGCTTGGCTTGCGGATCACCGACACGAAGCATTACAGCCTCGATCTCTCGATCGCCAAGGCCGTTGCCGACGCGCCGATCGAAAGCCCATCGCGCAGCCCGCGAATCAACGCCACGTTTTCGTACCAGATGTTTTGATGCCCGAAGGAAATGCTGCAGGGACCGGGTAGAACAAGGTGCGTGCCCGCTCGAGCCTGACTAGAGGTTCCACTATCAAACCTCAGTCATTTTTTCGTGGGTATGCTGGCCTGATTCCAACAAGCGCGGCGCGACAGACCTATCCGCCACCGCGCGAAAGAAACGACAGCCGACTCACCCCATCAGGAGGACGACATCATGCACTTCCCGCACGACACCCGCTCGATCGCCTTGCATGCCGTTAAGCGCATGGCAGCAGCCGGCTTGCTACTGGCCAGCGCCACGATAGCCTTCGCGCAAGGCACCGATTCCCCCGTCGGCGTATGGCAAACAATCGACGACCACACGCATCAACCGAAAGCGCTTGTACAGATTACGCAAAACGCGGATGGATCACTGAGCGGGAAAGTCATCAAAGGCCTGAACCCCGCGGACTCGCCCGATCGCCGTTGCACCGAATGTACGGACGAACGCAAGGATCAAAAAATTCTCGGTATGACGATCATCCGCGATATGAAGCAGGACGGCGATCATTGGGATGGCGGCAACATCCTCGATCCCGAAAACGGCAAAGTCTATCGATGCAAAATGACGCTGGACGAGGGAGGCCGGAAGCTCGTCGTACGCGGCTATATCGGTGTCTCGCTGCTAGGCCGGTCGCAAACGTGGAACCGGCATGCCGATTCGGCTTCGGACCAGGCAAAGAACTGATCGAGCTCACGGCAACCTGTTGCGCGAGCGGTCCTGACCATACGGCAGGCTCGCTCGCAGAAGGGCCGGTGGCTCACGCGGCGCGACGCAGTGAAGCCAGATAGGACAACGTGGGCGCATCGATCGTCGAAAAAGCCGGCGCCACCTTTGCCGGATTCAGCTTCGCGCGCATACGCGCCCTGACCGACTCGCACAGCCCTTCGGCCGCATCGCCATACAGTTCGCCCAGCACGTGCCTGAACACGCCCGCGTCGTACCACGTCTTGAAGCGACGGTGGCAGGTTTGATAGGAAGGGTACCGGCGCGGCATCGAAGACCACGCTGCGCCGCTATAGATCACCCACAACACGCCATTGAGCACCGCGCGTGTATCGGTGAGGGGACGGCCACGCGCAGGCGCGCGCGCCTGCAATTCAGGAAACAGCGTGACCACACGGTGCCATTGCTCGTCGGTTATTTCGCGGTAAGGGGTCATCTGTGCCTCCTTCGTTTGAATAGAGAGCACAATAGGCCTCGTCCCGGCCGGCGAATATCAGAATAATCCGAATCTGTCCCGCGCCCTGCTCGCGCGCCCTGCTCGCGCAGCCAAAGCCTTCAGCCAGCGACCGTCAAGTCAACGAGGTATCGACGAGCCTGCGCGGCGCTTCCAGATATTCCTTCGACTGCATTTCGACGAGACGCGAGACCGTCCGGCCGAATTCATTGGCCATCGGCCCTTCGGGATAAAGCGCTTCGGGCGCCACCGCCGCCGACATCAGCAGCTTCACCTTGTGATCGTAAAAAACGTCGACGAGCCAAGTGAAACGGCGTGCTTCCGACGCCATGCGAGGCGTCATTTGCGGCACGCCGGAAAGCACCACCGTATGAAATCGCGAGGCCAACTCGAGATAGTCGTTTTGCGAGCGCGGCCCGCCGCACAGCGTCGCGAAATCGAACCAGACGACGCCGTCGGCGCGCCGCAACGCTTTCAATTCGCGCTTCTCGATATGAAGCAGCGGGCTTTCATCGGGCACGGCCGCGAGCTGCGCAAATGCCGCTCTCAGCCCACGGTCGGCTTCGGCGCCCAGCGGCGTGTGATAGACGTTGACCTGTGCGAGCGTGCGTCGACGATAGTCGGTACCGCCATCCACATTCATCACATCGAGCCGCTCCTTCACGAGCTCGATGGCGGGCAACACGCGGTCACGGTGCAAGCCGTCGGGGTAGAGCGTATCGGGATCGTAGTTCGAGGTCATCACGAACTGCACGCCGTTATCGAAGAGCCCGGTGAGGAGCCGATGAAGGATCATCGCGTCGGCAATGTCGGAGACATGGAACTCGTCGAAGCAAATGAGCCGATAGCGCTTGGCGACACGCCGCGCCAGTTCGTCGAGCGGATCGGCCTGCCCTTTGAGCTCCTCGAGCTGCCGATGGACTTCGCGCATGAATTCGTGGAAATGCAGCCGCGTCTTGCGCTGCACCGGAACCACCGCGTAAAAGCTATCCATCAGGAAGCTCTTGCCGCGCCCGACGCCGCCCCACATATAGACGCCACGCGGCAGCTCGGGATGCACGAGCAGCTTGCGCAGCGCATTCGAGCGCCGGCTCTTGTAGGTGACCCACTCCGCATAGCATTGCTGCAAGCGATTCACCGCCGCGAGCTGTGCGTCGTCGGCGAGATAGCCACGCGCTTGCAGCTCGTGTTCGTAATATTCGAGAACATTCATCGTGAAGGAACCGCTCGGCCAGCGTCCGGAGCGGGCGCTGTGCGGGGAACCGGGCGCGCCCGCGCACCGGCCCGGACCGGCCGAAGAGGCGCCGGGGAATTCGCCCCGGCCGCTCCTTGGGCCGCTACTGCTTGAGAGGACTGACTACCAGAACTTACTGCCAGGAGTGACTACCGCGACTTACTTGTTGAGCGAACGCTTGTCGACGGCCAGCGCGGCTTCGCGCATCACTTCGGAGAGCGACGGGTGCGGATGGCAGATGCGTCCGATGTCTTCGGATGCTGCCTTGAACTCCATCGCGACAACCGCTTCGGCGATGAGATCCGATGCGTTCGCTGAAATGATATGGACGCCGAGCAGTTCGTCGGTCTTCGCGTCCGCGATCATCTTGACGAAGCCCTCGGGCTTCGCCACACCCAGCGCACGCCCGTTGATGGAGAACGGAAACTGCCCCGTCTTGATCTCGCGGCCCTCGGCCTTCAACTGCTGTTCGGTCTTGCCGACCCAGGCGATTTCCGGCTCGGTATAGATGACCCACGGAATGCAGTTGTAGTCGATATGCGGCTTCTGACCGTCGATGATCTCCGCCACGAGCACGCCCTCGTCTTCCGCCTTGTGCGCGAGCATCGGCCCGCGGACGACGTCGCCGATCGCATAGACGTTCGGCACCGCCGTGCGGCAGTGATCGTCGACCTCGATGAACCCGCGCTCGTTCGCCTTCAGGCCGATCGACTCGAGACCGAGGTTATCGGTATTCGGCACGCGGCCCACCGATACGATCAGACGATCGGCCTCGAGCGTTTGCGCGTTGCCGTCCTTGTCGGTGTAGGCGATCGTGACGCCCTTGGCGTTCGCCTTCACCTCGCCGATGCTGATGCCGAGCTGAATATCGAGGCCCTGCTTCTTGAAAAGCTTCGCGGCTTCCTTCGCGAGCGCATCGTCGGCCGCACCGAGAAACTGCGGCAGCGCCTCGAGCACGGTGACCTGCGAACCCAGGCGGCGCCAGACCGAACCGAGCTCGAGCCCGATCACACCGGCGCCGATGACGGCGAGCTTCGCCGGAACCGCATCGAACGCGAGCGCGCCTTCGTTATCGGAAACGATCTTGTTGTCGACCGGCACGTTCGGCAGATGACGCGCCTTCGAACCCGTCGCGATGATGACGTTCTTCGCCGTAACGACCTCGGCCTCGCCTTCGCCGCTCACCTCGATTTGCACGCCTGCGTCGCTTTTGCCGACGAACTTGCCATGGCCCTTGAGCCACGTGATCTTGTTCTTCTTGAACAGGAACTCGATACCGCTCGTCATTTTTTCGACGATGCCGTCCTTGCGGGTCTGCATCTTTGCGACGTCCATCTTGACCTCGGACACGGCGATGCCGTGCTCGGCCAGATGATGCGATGCATTTTCGAACTCCTCCGACGACGCAAGCAGCGCCTTGGACGGAATGCAGCCGACGTTCAGGCAGGTGCCGCCGAGCTTCAGCGTGCCGGCCGGGTTCTTCCACTTTTCGATACAGGCGACGCTTTTGCCGAGCTGAGCGGCCCGGATCGCGGCGACATACCCGCCGGGACCGGCGCCAATCACGACGACGTCAAATTGTTGGGACATGACGATCCTTTCGATGACGCGACGGCGCGGCGTGAGCCGCGCTTCGTCGCGATTTTCAACCAAGCTTTGCTGCGCCCGGACAGCGGGCGCGGGGGATTACAGATCGAGGAGCAAACGCGCCGGGTCTTCGAGAGCGTCTTTCATCGCGACGAGCGAGAGCACGGCTTCGCGTCCGTCGATGATGCGGTGGTCGTACGACAGCGCGAGATAGTTCATCGGGCGGATGACGATCTGGCCGTTTTCGACGACCGCCCGCTCCTTCGTCGCGTGTACACCGAGGATCGCCGACTGCGGCGGGTTGATGATCGGCGTCGACAGCATCGAGCCGAACACGCCGCCGTTCGAAATCGAGAACGTGCCGCCCGTCATTTCCTCGATCGACAGTTTGCCGTCCTTGGCTTTCTGACCGAACTCGGCGATCTTCTTCTCGATCTCGGCAAGGCTCATTTGATCGGCGTTGCGCAAGATGGGGACGACGAGACCGCGCGGCGAGCCCACGGCGATACCGATATCGAAATAACCGTGATAGACGATGTCCGTGCCGTCGATCGACGCATTCACGAGCGGGAATTTCTTCAGCGCATGCACGGCCGCCTTCACGAAGAACGACATGAAGCCAAGCTTCACGCCATGCTCTTTCTCGAATTTGTCCTTGTACTTGTTGCGCAGATCCATCACCGGCGCCATGTTCACTTCGTTGAACGTCGTGAGGATGGCATTCGTTTGCTGCGACTCCAGCAGACGCTCGGCGATACGCTGGCGCAGGCGCGACATCGGCACGCGCTGTTCGGGGCGGTTGCTGAGCCACGCGTCGGCCGAGGCCGGGGCCTTGACGTCCGGCAGCGCCGGCTTCGACGCACGCGCAGCCGGCGCGGCAGGCGCCGCGGCCGGTGCCTTCGCGCTCGTGCCGAGCACATCGCCCTTCGTGATGCGGCCGTCGCGGCCGGTTCCCGCGACCTGGTCCGCCGACAGGTTCTTCTCCGCCATCAGTTTGTTGGCGGCCGGCGATGCAGCGGCGCCGGCCGTGGCCGTTGCGGTGGCTGCGGTGGCTGCGGCCGGAGCGGCAACCGGTGCGGCAGCGGCGGGAGCGGCAGCAGCAGCCGCGGGTGCCGCGGCACCGGCCTTGCCTTCCGTATCGATCTTCGCGATCAGTTGCTCGGAGCTCACGATCTCACCGTCGCCGACCACGATGTCCGCGAGCACGCCCGATGCCGGCGCCGGCACTTCGAGGACGACCTTGTCGGTCTCGATCTCGATGAGCGTTTCATCTTGCGTGACGGCCTCGCCGGGCTTTTTCTTCCACGCAATCATGGTGCCTTCCGAAACCGATTCGGAAAACTGCGGAACCTTGACTTCTACAATAGCCATTTGATTTTCCTGAACTCGTATCTGGTGTGGAGCGCGAACGCTCGCCCGTCCTGCCCGCGCGCTTCGATTGGTCTGGGCGGCATACGGCGCGGGAAAGCGCGCGGCGCTTTCCCGGTTCGCTGTCGTTTAGTTATTTCGCAATCGATGCGCTCTTCAAGCGGCCGAAAGCACCTTCGATCAACGCTTTTTGCTGCTCGTAGTGCTTCGCGTAATAGCCGACCGCGGGCGATGCCGACGCCGGGCGGCCGCTATAGGCGAGCTTCTGCCCATCGCGCATGCCTTCCTTCAGGTGATGCTCGATGTAGAACCACGGACCTTGGTTTTGCGGCTCGTCCTGGACCCATACGACCTCGGTGGCATGGTCGTATTTCTTCATCTCCGTTTCGAACTGCTTGTGAGCGAACGGATAGAGCTGCTCCACACGCATGATCGCCACGTCGTTCGCCTTCGCTTCGCGACGATGCGCGATCAGGTCGTAGTAGACCCGGCCCGAGCACATCACCACGCGCTTGACCTTCTTCGCTTCGATAGCGGGGTCGACTTCGCCGATCACAGGCTGGAATACGCCACTTGCGAGTTCCGACAGGTCCGAGATCGCTTCCTTGTGGCGCAGAAGCGACTTCGGCGTGAAGACGATGAGCGGTTTGCGGAACAAACGGATCATCTGACGGCGCAGCAAATGGAAGATCTGCGCGGGGGTGGTCGGTTGCACGACCTGCATGTTGTGCTCGGCGCACAGCTGCAAATAGCGCTCGATGCGCGCCGACGAATGCTCGGGACCCTGCCCTTCGTAGCCGTGCGGCAGCAGCATCGTGAGACCGGAGACACGACCCCACTTGACTTCACCCGACGAGATGAACTGGTCGATCACGACCTGCGCGCCGTTGGCGAAATCGCCGAACTGCGCTTCCCATGCGACGAGCGTATTCGGTTCGGCCGTCGAGTAGCCGTATTCGAAGCCGAGTACGGCTTCCTCGGAGAGCACCGAATCGATGACCGTGAACTTCGCCTGACCGTCCGCCACGTTTTGCAGCGGAATGTAGGTGCCGTCGTTCCAGCGCTCGCGGTTCTGATCGTGCAGCACCGCGTGACGGTGCGTGAACGTGCCGCGGCCCGAGTCCTGGCCCGTGAGGCGCACCGCATAGCCCGATGCGACGAGCGATGCGTAGGCGAGATGCTCGCCCATGCCCCAATCAAGCGGTGCATCGCCGCGCGCCATGGCGCGGCGGTCGTTGATGACACGCTCGACGAGCGGGTGCACTTTGAAGTTCTCGGGGATCGTCGTGATGCGTTCGCCGAGGCGCTTGAGCTCGGCAAGCGGGACGGCCGTATCGGCCGCATCCGTCCACTTGCGGTTCAGGAACGGCACCCAGTCGACCGCGTACTTGCTCTTGTAGTTCGAGAGGACCGGATCGACGGTGTGCTGGCCGGCATCCATCGCCTGGCGATAGGCCTTGACGAAGGCATCGGCGTCTTCGGAACCGATCACGCCCTGCTGCACGAGCTTTTCCGCGTAGAGCGCGCGCGTACCCGGGTGCTGGGCGATCTTCTTGTACATCAGCGGCTGCGTCACCGCGGGCGTGTCCTGCTCGTTGTGGCCGAGCTTGCGGAAGCAGACGATGTCGATCACGACGTCCTTGTGGAACTGCATCCGGAAGTCGATCGCAAGCTGCGTGGCAAGCACGACCGCTTCGGGATCGTCGCCGTTCACGTGCAGCACGGGCGCCTCGATCATCTTCACCACGTCGGAGCAGTAAAGCGTCGAGCGCGCGTCGCGCGGGTCCGACGTCGTAAAACCGATCTGGTTGTTGATGACGATATGCAGCGTGCCGTGCGTGCCGTAGCCGCGCGTTTGCGCGAGGTTCAGCGTCTCCATGACGACGCCCTGGCCTGCGAAGGCCGCGTCACCGTGGATCTGCACCGGCAGAACCTGCACGCCGCTCTCGTCGCCGCGACGATCCATACGCGCCTTCGCCGAACCTTCCACCACGGGGTTCACGATTTCGAGGTGCGACGGGTTGAACGCCAGCGACAAATGCACCGGACCGCCTTCGGTGGAGACGTCCGACGAGAAGCCCTTGTGATACTTCACGTCGCCTGCCGGCAGATCGTCGACGTGCTTGCCCTCGAATTCGGCGAACAGATCCGACGGCATCTTGCCGAGCGTGTTCACGAGCACGTTCAGACGGCCGCGGTGAGCCATACCGATGACGATTTCCTGTACGCCCTGCGCACCGCCGTGGCGCACGACCTCGTCCATCGCGGCGATGAAGCTCTCCCCGCCTTCGAGCGAGAAGCGCTTCTGGCCGACATAGCGCGTATGCAGATAGCGTTCGAGACCTTCGGCGGCCGTGAGCCGGTTCAGGATGTGCTTCTTCTTTTCAGTCGAGAAATTCGGCGTGGCCCGGATCGATTCGAGGCGCTCTTGCCACCAGCGCTTCTGTTCGGGATCGCTGACGTACTGGAATTCGGCGCCGATCGTGCCGCAGTACGTATCGCGCAGCGCTTTGACGATATCGCGCAGCGATGCCTGCTCGAAGCCGAAATACAGATTGCCCGCGCTGAACGTCTGGTCCATGTCGGCTTCGGTGAAGTCGTAGAACGCAGGCTCGAGCTCGGGAATGGAGGGACGTTCGCGGCGCTTCAGCGGGTCGAGGTTGGCCCATTGCGAACCGAGAAAGCGGTAGGCGCTGATCAGAGACTGGACGTGGACTTGCTTGCGCGCCGTGCCCAGATTCTCGCCGGCTTCGCGCGGAATGAAAGCATTGGCTTTCGCGCGCTGCGCAAACGATTCGACGATCGGACCATGCGCGACGTCGTTCGCGTTCGAGCCATCCGACGCGGGCACGTTTTGCAGGGCGTCGAAATACTCCCGCCAATTGTCGGGGACCGACGCCGGATTATCGAGGTATTGCTCGTACAGCTCTTCGACGTACGGAGCGTTGCCGCCGAACAGGTACGAGTTCAGCTGGAATTGCTTCATCATGTTTACGCTCACCTTTTCTTCGAGTTTCTCGAGAAATAGCGGGTTACTCAACCTTCCGCGACACGGCCTGACCGTTTAGCGGATTGCGCGAATCAAGTCTTGCTTGGAAGGACCTAAAACTAGCACCGGGAGGATATCACACAACCGACATTCGAGATGGACATAAGCGCCATTCGATATCGGCATGTGTTCCCTGCTCCAATGAAAAAGCCGCTCGTTTTTCTTTGCGAGCGGCTTTTTTCCGAACAGATGCCATCGATAGCTGGTCTCGATCAATCGACCGAGGTTTCGCGGCTCGCACGGCGGCGCTCGTGCTCCTTCAAATGGCGCTTGCGCAGGCGGATGGACTGCGGCGTCACTTCCACGAGCTCGTCGTCGTCGATGAATTCGACCGCGTACTCGAGCGAAAGCTGAATGGGCGGAACGAGCCGAACCGCTTCGTCCGTACCGGACGCCCGCACGTTCGTAAGCTGCTTGCCCTTGATCGGATTGACCACGAGATCGTTGTCGCGGCTGTGGATGCCGATGATCATGCCCTCGTACAGTGCATCGCCGGGCTTCACGAACATACGGCCCCGGTCCTGCAGCTTCCAGAGCGCGTAGGCCACAGCGGCGCCATCGTCTTGCGAGATCAGCACACCGTTGCGGCGCTCGCCGAGCGAGCCTTCCTTGACGGGAGCATATTCGTCGAACACATGACTCATGAGTCCCGTGCCGCGCGTGAGCGTCATGAACTCGCCCTGAAAGCCGATCAGTCCTCGCGCTGGAATCCGGTATTCGAGGCGCGTGCGGCCGCGCCCGTCGGATGCCATATCGAGCAGCTCGCCCTTGCGCCGGCCAAGCTCTTCCATGACCCCGCCCTGGTGCGAATCTTCCAGGTCGACCGTCAGCAGCTCGTACGGCTCGTGCTTCACGCCATCCACCTCGTGCAGGACGACGCGCGGACGCGATACGGCGAGCTCGTAGCCCTCGCGGCGCATGTTCTCGACGAGGATCGTCAAATGCAGCTCCCCGCGGCCCGACACTTCGAAGACCGTTTCGTCGCCCGTGTCGCGCACGCGCAACGCTACGTTATGGTTGAGCTCGCGCATCAGTCGATCGCGAATCTGCCGGCTCGTGACGAATTTGCCTTCCTTGCCCGCCAGCGGCGACGAGTTCACGAGGAAGTTCATCGTGAGCGTCGGTTCGTCGACGGTGATCATCGGTAGCGCTTCGGGCGCGTCGGGCGAGCAGATCGTCGCGCCGATGCCGATGTCCTCGATGCCGTTGATGAGCACGATGTCGCCGGCCTCGGCCTCTTCCACCTGAACGCGCTCCAGCCCATGGAACGACAGGACCTGGTTGATCTTGCGGTTCAGGATCTCCCCCTCGGGGCCGAAGCGCACGACGACGGGCTGCCCGGGCTTCACACGCCCGCGCGTGATGCGCCCCACGCCGATCCGGCCCACGTAGGTGGAATAGTCGAGCGAGGTGATCTGCAGCTGCAGCGGCGCGTCCGGATCGGCCGGGCGCACCGGCACGTGCGCAAGAATCGCCTCGAAAAGCGGCCGCATGTCGCCTTCGCGCGCAGCCGGATCGAGCGAGGCGTATCCGTTCAGACCCGACGCATAGACGATCGGAAAGTCGAGCTGCTCTTCGGTCGCGCCCAACTTGTCGAACAGATCGAACGTTTGATTGATGACCCAATCGATACGCGCACCGGGCCGGTCGATCTTGTTGACGACGACGATGGGCTTCAACCCGAGCGCCAGCGCCTTTTTCGTCACGAACCGCGTTTGCGGCATCGGGCCTTCCACGGCATCCACGAGCAGCAGCACGGAATCGACCATCGACAACACGCGTTCGACCTCGCCGCCGAAGTCGGCGTGCCCGGGGGTGTCGACGATGTTGACGTGCGTCCCTTCGTATTCGACGGCACAGTTCTTTGCCAGGATCGTGATGCCGCGTTCGCGCTCGATGTCGTTCGAGTCCATGACGCGCTCCGCGATCTGCTGATTTTCACGGAAGGTGCCCGACTGACGAAGCAGTTGATCGACGAGCGTGGTCTTGCCGTGATCGACGTGGGCAATGATGGCGATGTTGCGTAGGGCGCGAGTCATAAGGAATCTGAACGGTTTGGGGCGGCGGCTTCATGCCCGAGGTAATCAAAAATTATAGCACGTCGGTGTGACGCAAGCCCCACTGGCAGGCGGGGCCAGAGCACGCGGCGCGTGAATCGGGCGCTTCGCCCCGCCAACTGGCCGGCGTGTGTTCACGCTCGGTGGCATGATGAGCGCCCGCGCGACGAGCCACTCCGCACAAGAAGGTTGCATAGGCAGCTTTTGGCGACTAGAATCATGCCTAGTCAACTATTGCATGCTCACCAGATCATGACCCAACCGCCCGACCAGCTTCTTGCAGAACTGCGCGAATTCGAGCTCGACGAGGTGGTCGGGTATTTGCTCGCCCGGGCGAAGTCGAGCATCTCGAACCTGGTCTCGCAGCGCACGATGAAAGAGCTGGGCATCACGAGCACGCAAGGCAGCATTCTTTTCATGATCGGTTCGGGGCGCTGCCAGCTTGCGGCGGAGCTCGCGCGGCACTACGGGATCGATGCAAGCGCCGTGACGCGGCTCGTCGACCGGCTCGAAAAGCGCAAGCTGCTGCGGCGGGTGCGCAGCAGCGAGGACAGGCGGGCCGTGCTGCTCGAGCTGACGGCCGAGGGCTACGAAATGGCCGCGCACATTCCGGGCATGTTCTGCGACGTAGTAGACCGGGCGCTCAGCGGTTTTACACCCGAAGAAGTCGGCTTCCTCAAAAGCATGTTGAGGCGCATTCTGGCGAATACCTGCGAATCGGTGGACGAGACGCCTCGTTAGCCGCGCCGCGCAAAGTTCGGATTTCGCAGGAATCGTTCGCGTCCGCGAGCACTGCTTCATCGGTGTGATGGCAAGTAATCTCCATCCGGAACCCATAACAACAAGTTGCGATGTCCATCATTTCATTCGAGTCGAAAGGCGATGCAATGAACTCTTCAACCGTGCCGTCCCATGTTGTCGCGCCCGCGAGCGCCATTGCCGCGGCATTGACCGCGCTCGTCCTCGCCGGTTGCGTCAGCTATGCCGGCATCAAGAGCGACAAAACACCTGCCAGCGCCGCCAGCTTCGAGGCCGCGCAAAGTCTGCCGGCTCAAAGCGGCCAGTGGCCCTCGCTCGATTGGGCCAATCAATTCGGCGATGCTCAATTGCCGAAGCTCATCGACGAAGCGCTCGACGGCAATCCGACGATCGCACAGGCTCAGGCGCGCCTCGCCAAAGCCCAGTCCTACATCGAGACCTCGCGTGCGGGCCTGATGCCGAAAGTCGAAGGCAGCTATTCGATCACGCGTGAGCGATTCACCGAAAACGGTCTCTATCCTCCGCCGTTGGCGGGCAACTGGGTGACCGAGCACAATGCGCTCGCGAGCGCCTCGTGGGACCTCGATCTCTGGGGCAAGAACCGCGCGCGCCTCGCATCGGCGCTTTCACAGCAAAAGGCCGCGCAGGCCGACATCCAGCTCGCGCGCATCACGCTCGCCTCTTCGGTCGCACGTACCTACAACCAGCTCGCACAGCTTTACGCGATACGTGACATCACGGCACGCGAAATCGCCAATCGCCAGGAAGTCAGCGCGATCACGAACGGGCGCGTCGTGGCCGGTCTCGATACCAGTGTCGAAAAGCAGACCGCACTCGGCAACATCGCCACCACCCAGACGACGCTGTCCGATCTCGACGGGCAAATCACCGCTCTCCGCTATCAGCTCGCCGCGCTGCTCGGCAAGGGGCCCGACCGCGGGCTGCAGATCGCTCAGCCGGCGCTGTCGGCCGGCGGCGCGGTGACACTGCCCGATAACCTGCCGGCCGATCTCGTTTCGCGCCGTCCGGATCTCGTCGCGGCGCGCTGGCAGGTCGACGCGGCACTGCACGATGTGAAAGAGGCCAAGGCCGAATTCTTTCCGGACATCAATCTGGCCGCGGCAGCAGGTCTGGACTCTTTCGGCTGGAGCCGGTTCCTGACGGCCGGCAGCCGCCAATTGCAGGCCGGGCCCGCGATTCACCTGCCGATCTTCGATGCCGGCGCCCTGCGCGCCCAATTGAAGGGGCGGTACGCCGATTTCGATCTCGACGTCGCGAATTACAACCAGACGCTGATCAACGCCCTGTCGGACGTGGCCACGCAGGTGTCGTCGATTCGCGCGATCGACCGTCAGATGAATGACGCGCAACGGGCGCTGGACGCATCGAGCGAAGCTTATCGGCTGGCCGTGATCCGCTATAAGGCAGGACTCTCGCCACAATTGCAGGTGCTCACGGCCGACATCAACCGGCTCAACGCCGAGCAAACGGTGACGAATCTCAAGATGCGCCGGCGGGATCTGCAATTTGCGCTCATCAAGGCGCTCGGCGGCGGATTCGACGCAAACACCGTCGGGCTCGGCGAGCCGGCGCCGCAGGTGCCGGGACAGGCGCGAAGTGCGGCGGCGCCGTCGAGCTGATGAAGGCATGATCCAGGCACGGAACCGATCGACGCGCCACGAGCCGACGAACATTCGAAGACAGAAACCCGAGAACCGGAGAGCATTTCCATGAGCGAGACTCAACAATCCGCCGCGAACGTTCAGACGCCGGCGAACGGAAAGCGCAAGCGGCTGATGGCACTGCTTGTCGGCGTGATCCTCATCGCGGCCATCGCGTACGGCGTCTACTATTTCCTCGTCGCGCGTTTTCACGAGGAAACGGACGATGCCTATGTCAACGGCAACGTCGTGCAGATCACCCCGCAGGTGACGGGCACCGTCATCGCGGTGAATGCCGACGATACGCAAACGGTCAAGGCGGGCGACCCGCTGGTCGTGCTCGACGGCGCGGACGCCCGTGTCACGCTCGCGCAGGCCGAGGCGAATCTCGCGCAAACGGTGCGTCAGGTTCGCGGCCTTTTCGCCAACAACGATCAGTACCAGGCGCAAATCGCACAACGCCAGTCCGATCTGTCGCGCGCGCAAGACGATCTGCGGCGACGTATGGCCGTCGCGCAAACAGGTGCGGTCTCCCAGGAGGAAATCTCGCATGCGCGCGATGCGGTGAAAAGCGCGCAAGCGAGCCTCGATGCCGCCGAACAGCAACTCGCGTCGAACCGCGCGCTGACCTCGAATACCACCATCGCAACGCATCCGAACGTGCTCTCCGCAGCCGCGCGAGTGCGCGACGCCTATCTGAACAATGCACGCAACACTCTGCCGGCACCTGTCACCGGCTACGTGGCGAAGCGTTCGGTGCAAGTGGGGCAGCGCGTCTCGCCCGGCACGCCGCTCATGGCGATCGTGCCGCTCGAGGCCGTCTGGGTCGACGCAAACTTCAAGGAAGTGCAAATCAAGCATATGCGCATCGGCCAGCCGGTCGAACTGACCGCGGACGTCTACGGTTCATCGGTCGTCTACCACGGCAAGGTCGTGGGCTTCTCCGCGGGTACCGGTTCCGCGTTTTCGCTGCTGCCCGCGCAGAATGCCACGGGCAACTGGATCAAAGTCGTACAACGCCTGCCCGTTCGGATCGAACTCGATCCGAAGGAACTGCATGCGCATCCGCTGCGCATCGGCCTGTCCATGCAAGCCGACGTCGACATCAAGAACGACAACGGCAGCCAGTTGGGCAACGCCCAAAACACCGTCTATCAGACGAACGTATTCGACAAGTACGGCGCAGACGCGGACGCGGAGATCGCTCGCATCATCGCGCAAAACGCGGGCTCGGATGCAGCGGCGGGCGTCGCCCGGCAAAAGCCGCCGGCATCCCACGGGACGCGCGGTGCGCAAGTCGCGAGTGGCGCGGCAAAGCTGATGTAAACAAGCAGCCCAACGTTTCCCGATTCGAGGCATTTACGCAATGGCCCAATCCGCAGCCGCTCCGCATCCGCCGCTCACCGGCGCGAAGCTCGTTATCGGCACGGTCGCCGTGTCGCTCGCGGTGTTCATGAACGTGCTCGACAGCTCGATCGCGAACGTGTCGATCCCGACGATCTCGGGCGATCTTGGCGTCTCGTCGGACCAGGGGACGTGGGTCATCACCTCGTTCGCCGTCGCCAATGCCATCTCCGTGCCGCTGACGGGCTGGCTGACCGACCGCATCGGCCAGGTTCGCCTCTTTCTCGCATCGATCGTGCTGTTCGTGCTGTCTTCCTGGATGTGCGGCCTGTCTCCGACGCTGCCGTTGCTGCTCTTCTCGCGGGTCATCCAGGGCGCGGTCGCCGGGCCGATGATTCCGCTCTCGCAAACGCTGCTGCTGGCGAGCTATCCTCGTTCCAAAGCTCCGCTCGCGCTTGCCATGTGGGCGATGACCACGTTGATTGCGCCGGTGGCCGGCCCGATTCTGGGCGGGTGGATCTCGGACAATATCTCGTGGCCGTGGATCTTTTACGTCAACATCCCCGTCGGCATCGTCGCGGCAGTGGCAACGTGGGCGATCTTCCGCACGCGCGACTCGGCGATCAAGAAGGCACCGATCGACACCGTCGGCCTCAGCCTGCTCGTGATCTGGGTCGGCTCGCTGCAAGTCATGCTCGACCAGGGCAAGGATCTGGACTGGTTCTCGTCGACGACGATCGTGATACTCGCGCTCGTCGCCGTGATCGGCTTCGCGTTCTTCGTGGTCTGGGAGTTGACCGCCGAGCATCCGGTCGTCGATCTATCGCTGTTCAAGAAGCGCAACTTCACGGGCGGTACCGTCGCGCTGTCGGTCGGCTATGGGCTGTATTTCGGGAACCTGGTCCTTCTGCCGCTCTGGCTGCAAACCGATATCGGCTACACCGCGACCGATGCGGGTCTCGTCATGGCGCCTGTCGGGGTCTTCGCGATTCTGCTCTCGCCGTTGACCGGCAAGTTCTTGCCGCGAACCGATCCCCGCAAGATCGCCACGGCCGCGTTTCTCGTATTCGCGCTCTGTTTCTGGATGCGCTCGCGCTATACGACCGGTGTCGACACCTGGTCGCTCATGCTGCCGACGCTCGTGCAAGGCATCGGCATGGCGGGCTTCTTCATTCCGCTCGTGTCGATCACGTTGTCCGGCCTGCCCGGCAATCGCATCGCGGCCGCATCGGGCCTGTCGAATTTCGTGCGGATCATGTGCGGCGGGATCGGCACCTCGATCTTCACGACGGCCTGGGATCATCGCACGACGTTCCACCACGCGCAGTTGACCGAGCGCGCGAGCGCGTTCGATCCGACGTTCACGCAAGCGATGTCACAGATGGGCTCCGCGACCGGCCTCGACGCGACGCAACGTTATGGGCTCTTCGATCGCATGGTGACGCAGCAGGCCGCCCAACTCGGCGTCAACGACCTGTTCTACATCTCGGCGGTGATCTTCGTGGTGTTGATCGGGCTCATCTGGATTACGCGCCCCGAACGATCGGGCGGTGGGGATTCGAGCGCAGCCGCATCGGCCGCGCATTGATCGAGCCTTTCTCAGCTTTTCTCATCACAATTGAGAATTCTCAAAGTACGTGAGAAAGCAGGATGCAAAAGCATGGAGCGCCTTGTAAATGGAGAAAGGATCTCCCAGGCTCCACCGCTCCGACGCTGAAGAAACCCCTCGACGTCCGCCTTACCCGCCGACGACGAGCCGTTCCGGCGCAAGCACGCCCTCCCCAGCACGTGCTACGCCAAGCAAAGCTCCATCGCTTTCACGGTATACCCGCACGCGAACGCTGCCCTCGCTGCTTTCCTGCACCGTCGGCGCGCTCAGTTCCGCCAGGCGGATGCGCTGTCCTTGCTGAAACCTGCGCGCGAGGTCTTGCCCGAGCTGCACGGGCGCGAACGTGGACAGCAACGCGTCGACGGGCTGCAGCATCGCATCGCGCGCAGGCATATCCATATCGGAAAGTGCATCGAGCGTGACCGCATGTTCCAGAGTCAACGCGCCCACCCCCGTGCGCCGTAACGCGACGAGGTGCGCGCCGCAGCCAAGCGCCGAACCGATATCCTCGGCCAGCGTGCGAATGTAAGTGCCCTTGCTGCAGGTGACGCGAAAGGTCACGTCCGGCAATACGCAGCCGGTCACTTCGAGACAGCGGATGGTCACCGCGCGGCCCTCGCGCTCCACTGTCTGCCCAGCTCGCGCGTACTCATAAAGCGGTTTGCCGTCGCGCTTCAGTGCCGAGTACATCGGAGGTACTTGAATGATTTCGCCGACAAAGCGCCGGCATGCCGCCTCGACCTCTGAGCGCTCGACCCGC
>Ga0207647_10001197_pt1 | contig 19985 bp, 23 predicted proteins | sample KBSCornC2_FD_184295 | JGI IMG/M metagenome (GOLD analysis project Ga0207647, IMG submission 184295) | Corn rhizosphere microbial communities from Kellogg Biological Station, Michigan, USA - C2 (SPAdes) (version 2) | ecosystem: Host-associated > Plants > Roots > Rhizosphere ... | reverse complement strand
GACCTTGCCGGGCTCGACCGTGCGCTTGAGGCCCAGCGGCGGCCGGGTTCCAAGCTTCGGTTTTTCGGTCTGGTCTGCCATTCTATTCCTTCATCAAATCGTCTTCAGCCGAGCCGGTCCCCAAGGCGGGTTCTCCACCTTCCAGACCTCGATCGGGGCCAGTGAAAGCCCGCCACCGGGCAAGCGCGTGAGCGACACGCGAAGCGGCGGCGGGATCGGTCAGGGCGACATGTACCACATTCTCGCGCCCCAACGCCATTGACAAGATAGTGCGCGATTCGGGGAATATCATCCCCTGAATTAGGTTCTCGGAGCCGCCTCCGCCGACGCGCCATGCCTGATCGAGGCGCCGGCGCCCGTCCTCGGCGGCATCGCCGGCGTGGACCAAAAGGTGGACCTTACCGGCGCGGGCGGCGGCTTCGACCTTGTCGGCGCCGTTGATGAGGTTGCCGGCACGCGCCTCCATGCCCAGCCGATCCAGCGCGGCCTGGCGCAGGGCTTTTTCCGTCAGCTCGCCGAGGTCGGCGGGCACGATCACCCCGTTGGTCTTGAACGCGCGCTGGAGGGCACCCTTGAGCTTTCCCTTCGAATTGGCGGTATCGAGTTCGGCCCGGTCGACCCCGACCCAGGCGCCACGGCCGGGTGCTCGGGCCCTGACGTCAGGCGCGACCTCGCCCTCGGGCGACAAGGCAAGCCGGATCAGCTCCTCGCGCGGTGCGGTCCGCCGAGTGAGGATGCAAGTGCGCTCGGGGATATGCTCCGTCATGCTCCCCTCCCTGCAAGGGAGGGGCTGGGGGTGGGTGCTTCTGGAGCGGCTCGATGCCGCGCAAGAAGCATGCTCGCGGGCATTGAGCCCACTCGCACGCTACCCACCCCTGAATCCCCTCCCTTGCAGGGAGGGGTAGTGAATGATGTGCTTAGAGGCTCATTCTGAGGATTCCGCATCGGCGGCCTCCTCGGCAGGCTTGGGCGCTTCGTCCTCGAACCAGTGAGCGCGGGCAGCCATGATGATCTCATTACCCTGCTCTTCGGTGAGGCTGTAGTCGGCGAGAATTCCGCCCTTGTCCTCGGGCCGGTTGCTGGGCTCGCGGCGGCGCGGTTCGACACGCTTCTTCTGGATAAGCTCGTCGGTCGCGAGGTCGGCGAGGTCGTCGAGCGTCCGGATATTGGCCTTGCCCAAAGTCACCAGCATCTGCTCGGTAAGGTGCGGGATTTCAGCCAGCGCATCGTCGACCCCAAGCTTGCGGCGCTCCTCGCGCGAAGCGGCTTCGCGGCGTTCGAGGGCTTCCGCGGCGCGGCTCTGAAGCTCGGTCGCGATATCCTCGTCGAGGCCCTCGATCTGGGCGATTTCCTCGACCGGAACGTAGGCGACTTCCTCGAGGCTGGTGAAGCCCTCGGCGACCAGGAGTTGCGACAGCGTTTCGTCGACGTCGAGCTCGCCCTGGAACATCTCCGAGCGCTCGACGAACTCGCGCTGGCGCTTCTCGCTCGCATCGGCCTCGGTCAGGATGTCGATCTGAGAGGTGGTGAGCTGGCTCGCCAGGCGCACATTCTGGCCGCGGCGGCCGATCGCGAGGCTGAGCTGGTCGTCCGGTACCACGACCTCGATGCGGCCTTCTTCCTCGTCGATGACGACGCGGCTGACGGTCGCCGGCTGAAGCGCGTTGACGACAAAGGTCGCGAGATCCTGGCTCCACGGGATGATGTCGATCTTCTCGCCCTGAAGCTCCTGGACCACCGCCTGGACCCGGCTGCCCTTCATTCCGACGCACGCGCCGACCGGATCGATCGAGCTGTCGTGGCTGATGACACCGATCTTGGCGCGGCTGCCCGGGTCGCGCGCGGCGGCCTTGATCTCGATGATGCCGTCGTAAATCTCCGGCACTTCCTGGGCGAACAGCTTCTTCATGAAGTCGGGGTGGGCGCGCGACAGGAAGATCTGAGGCCCACGAGCCTCACGCCGAACCGACATGATCAGCGATCGAATGCGGTCGCCGACGCGGACCATCTCGCGCGGGATCTGCTGGTCGCGGCGGATGACTCCCTCGGCTCGGCCGAGATCGACGACGACGTGGCCGAACTCGACCCGCTTCACGACGCCGGTGATGATCTCGCTGGTCCGGTCCTTGAACTCCTCATACTGGCGCTCGCGCTCCGCATCGCGGACCTTCTGGAAGATGACCTGCTTGGCGGCCTGGGCCGCGATCCGGCCGAACTCGATCGGGGGCAGCGGGTCGACGATGAAGTCGCCAACGACCGCGCCTTTCTGAAGTTTCTGAGCGCCCTTCAAATCGACGTGCTTGAAATGATCCTCCGGCTCCTCGACCACTTCGAGCACGCGCCACAAGCGCAGGTCGCCGGTTTCCGGATCGAGCTTGGCGCGGATGTCGTTCTCGGCGCCATAGCGAGCGCGGGCGGCGCGCTGGATCGCGTCCTCCATCGCCTCGATTACGATGCCCTTGTCGATCAGCTTTTCGCGCGCGACGGCGTCCGCGATCGCGAGCAATTCGGCCTTGTTGGCGCTGACGGCAGCGGGTGCGGTGGCCATGTAACTTATTCCTCTACGGTCTGAATGGTTTCAGCGCCTTCAGTGCTGAGCGGCGCGGTGGCGGTGATGAGCTTGTCGGTCAAGAGCAGCTTGGCCGACGAAATTTCGGAAAAGGGCAATGCGTGGGATTCGTCGTTCTTCGTGCGGATCAGTACCAACTCGCCCTCGAGGCCGCGCAATTCGCCCGTGAATTGCTTGCGCCCCTCATGCGGCTCGGCGAGCGTCAGGCGAGCGTCATAGCCCTTCCAGTCCCCATAGTCCTTGAGGCGGGTGAGCGGCCGATCGATTCCGGGCGAGCTGACCTCGAGCCGGTAGCTTCCCTCGATCGGGTCGGCGAGGTCGAGCAGCTCGGACAAGCGCCGCGAAATCTTTTCGCAGTCGGAGAGATCGAGCTGGCGGGTGTCGTGCCGCTCGGCCATGACTTGCAGCGTGGGGTCGGACGTCCCGCCGATCATCATGACGCGCACGAGATCGTAGCCGAGGTGCTTCACCTCGGGCTCGATCAGCCGCTCAAGTCCGGCGATATCCGCCACGCACTGCCTTTCAGTAACCCCAAACGTCTCTCGGACCGGAGCCGTAGGGCCCCAGCCTCAGGCATCTGACGATGTCGAGGAGAGGAGTGCGATATAGGCTGGCCCTAATGTTCGCGCAAGCGAAGCTTAGCGGCGAAGCGTCCGATCCTCGGCGCGGATGCGGATGGTAAGAACGGCGGCGTTGAGGAGCGAGAAGATAACAGCCACCTGCCACAGGCCGAAGACCAGCGGCAGGACCGCGATTTCGAGCACGACCACGAGATAATTGGGGTGGTTGACGAAGCGATACGGACCGCGGCGGACCAACGGAGCGCCGGGAAGGACGATGATCCGCGTCGTCCAGCGCGGGCCGAGCGTCGCAAGTACCCAGATTCTGAAGACTTCGATGGCGACGAAGAAAGCCAGCCAGAAGCCGTCGACCGGTCGGGTCGGCGCGAGCCACCACAGGGTGACGAGCCACAGCAGATGCACGGCGACGATCAGCGGATAATGGGCGGGCGAATGCTCGCGGGCGCCTTTGGCGAGCAGCCGCCGAGTGTTCCGGTTCGATAGCCACAGCTCGCCGAGGCGCTGCAGCGTCACCAGCGCCAGAATGATGAGATTGAGCGCAGGGCTGTCGATCACGGGGCTTCGAGCAGCATCCCGGCGCAAGTAAAGCCCGGACCGAATGCGGTCATCATGACCTTGTCCGGAAGCCCGCGTTCGAGCAGCCGTTCGAGCACGAACAAGACGGTGGGCGCGCTCATGTTGCCATAGTCGCGCAGCACCTCCCGCTCGAGGTTCAATTCGCCCTGGTTCAATTGGAGCGCGGTTTCGATCGCGTCGATCACCTTGACCCCGCCCGGGTGACAGCAGAAGCGGTCGATCTCCTCGCGGTTGATGCCAAGCGCCGCGCACATCTCATCGACCGCCTGCGCGAGCTCGGATTCGATGAAGGGCGGAATCGCGCGGTCGAAAACCACCGCTAATCCCGGGTCCTCGACGTCCCAGCCCATGATCCTCAACGTGTCGGGCCAGATTTTCTCGGCTGACCCTGAAATACGCGCCAGACTGTGCAGGCCGCCGGTTACAACCGCGGCTGCGGCTCCGTCGCCGAACAAGGCGGTCGCCACGACAGCCGCCGGATCATCGCTGTCGAGCCGGATCGAAATCGAGCAGGTCTCGACCGTGACGAACAGCCACATGCTGCCGGGATCCGCCGACGCCAGCCGTGCCGCGAGCGACAGGCCGTTGACCCCGCCCGCGCAGCCAAGGCCAAAGACCGGCACCCGGCGAACGTTTGGACGGAAGCCGACCTTGGTGAAGGCGCGCGCTTCGAGGCTTGGGGTCGCAATGCCGGTGGTTGAAACGGTCACGACGCCGTCGATCTGCTCGGGCATCAGCCCCGCCTTGTCGATCGCAGCCTTGGCCGCCTCGATGAACAGGCTTTCCGCCGCTTCGAGATAGACCGCGTTGCGTTCGCCCCATCCATGCCCCGACATGTACCAGTCCAGCGGGGCGACGATATGGCGCCTGGCGATCCCGGCATTGTCGAACACGCCGGAGAGGCGGTCGAACAGGGCTTTATTGCCGCCGAACGCCTCGCGGGCCGCGATCTTGGCCTCGGATTGCTCGACCACATGCGGCGGAACCGCGCTGGCGAGGGAGAGGAGGCTGCATTGTTGCATCGAGAGGCCCTTCAGACTGGACTTAGACTATCAGTTACGCCGCACAAGCCGAGGGCCCCTTCGAGGAAGCGGCTGGCCCGCCCGGGGGCGGAGCGAGCCAGCCGTGAGCTGGTCCGCAGGGGCGACGCGGGCCAGTCCCGTTCGCTTACTCGCCGTCTGGTCTATCAGGTCCCGGGAAGCAGGCGATGTCGTACTGGGACACCGAGGCGGTGTTCTTGTCGTTGATCCCTGCCTGCTCGCCCGCATAATGCGACCCCGAAACGCTCTCCTCCTGGAAGGGCGATCCAGGACCCGGATCCCGACCCGATTGGCTGCCGGGCGCAACGGCGCCCACTTCGTCACATTCCACGCCGGGCTGGCCCGTTGCCGTCGGACCGAGCGATCCCGACGTAGGCGGTGCCGCGAGGGCTATCCCCGGCGCCAAGGCGATCCCGGTTGCGGCAACAAGAGCAATCGTGCGCTTCATGATCAAAGCTCCTTTGTCTGCCCCGCTCTTGATTCCAATGACGCGATACAGAACGCCGCGCGGTGATCTCTCCAGATTGCCGCTTCAGCCAAAGGTTAGTGGTCCGAGGTGTGCAGAGGGTTCAACGCCTCCGCGCCGCGCCGGCTCTTACAGTGCCAGGCTGGCCCCGACGACGAGAGCGTTTCGGTTGTGCCAGCGGCCTCGATAGTAATCTCGGCCCGGGCCGCCGCCGCTTCCGATCACATGGAGGGTCACTTTGCCTACGTCCCGGCTGACCCCCACCCGCCAGTCATACTGATTGGAAGGATTCTCGCCTCGATAGTTGATTGGAACCAGCAGGCCCGCATGGCCGGTGAGGTGAAGCTTGCGCGCCGGACTGAAATTGGCGTCGATCTCGCCATAGAACGTCCTTGCGCCTCCTTCGAAATAGTGAGGCGAGAAGGCGATCCGCGAGGACAGGAATTTGTACGCCGCACCGGCATAAATTTCGGTGTACGAGCTTGACGACCCCCGGCTCGAGTAATTGGAATAGGTCGAGTAGATCGCGCCGAAGTCCAATGTGACCCCGGAGAGGCGGTGGACGTACCCTCCGTTCAGCTGGAGTCCCAGCGGCTTGATCCCGTCGTTCGAACTCGCGAGAGCGCTGGCCGACGCGGCGGCATAGAGGCCGCTTGGGTCGTCATAGGAGACGTCGACGATCCCGACCGGATGTCCGCCGCTAAGCGAATAGCCCCGGAGCCGCGAATCGCTGAAGACGGACACCGCCGCGCCGATCTCGGCCGTAGCGGGCGAGGCCGCGCACCAAGCGCAGCCTGCAATCACAATACGAAGAAGAATCCCGCTAGTGAGCCGAGCTCGCGACCCTTGCGCGGGAGCACGAGCAGTCACAGGCACCCGTCACCCGGACCAGCGAAGCGCAGGCGTCGATCGTTCCGTTCCGTCCGGAAACGAGAGTCGGTTCCGGAGACCGCCGCTTCTGGCGAAGAAGCGCCACGAGGCCGCTGACGTGCGCCGCGGCATAGGAACTGCCATTGACTAGAAACCATCGATCTCCCGGCTGCGTAGTCGGTATGTCGCGGCCGGGCGCAGTGTAAACGTGCCCGCGCAACGGTGCTACCGGGCTGTCCGATACCGCGATGACGCCGAGGACCGACGCCGGGAAGCCGCCGTCCGGACGCCTCTTGTCGAAGGCTGCGATCACTGCCGAGCCGCGCTCGAGAGCGACGTCGATCAGCTGGCGAAGGAGCCGGTCGTCAGGACCGCTGAGGCTCATGTTGATGACGTCCGCCCTCTGATCGATCGCGAAATAGAGCGCTTTGACCAGGCTGAAGCTGTCGCACACAGCCCGGCTGCCGCTCGGCTGCCAGCAGGCCCTGAGGCCGAGGATCCGCGCTCCCGGCGCAACGCCTGTAATGCCGATGCCGTTACCTGCCTTGGCGGCGATAATTCCCGCGACGCCAGTCCCGTGCTGCTCGATCGCTCCGGGCCGTCCGGCGACGAAGTTGCGGTTGACCATGACCTGGCCGGCGAGGTCCGGGTGCCTGGCCTCGATCCCGCTGTCGATCACGGCGACCTTGATTCCGCGGCCTGTGGCCAGCTGGTGAAGATCGGCGAGGCGCCATTGGCTTGCCGCGGGTTGGGCCGGGTAGAGCGGATCGTTGGGCGGGACGATGCTGGCCTGCGTGTCGTAAGTGTGGACCGGCTCCGCCCACTGCACATCCGCATCGCGGGAGACGTCCTGGACGGCGGCGGCCGCCGAACGGCCGGTCGGGACGGCCATGACGAAGCAGTCGAGCCCGATCATCGGCATCGGCCAGGCGTCGACCAGGGTGAGGCCGTGCGCCCGGGCGATGCGCCGGGCCAGCCGCTCGCGGGCGCTTCGAGCGACACCGTCGCCGTAGCCGCCCCCGTAGGCCCCGTTCGGCCGGTAGTGGTCGGGCGGGTGCTGGACCATGACGAGAATCTGCTGATCGGGAGTTGATACGGCGGCGACGGCTGTCGCTGCCGTGACCGGCCGCGACGCCGCGAGCATCGCGAGGCAAATTGCGATGACGCAGCGCAAGATGCCGCGCCCGGTCATTCGGCGGGTCCGTCGATGGGTTGCGCAAGCGTGACGTTCGAGTCCTTCCGCAGCTTCTCGAGGGCCGCCGGCCGCGCATTGACCGGCACGTGGAGAAGATAGGCGTCGGCCTCGGTCGGTCCTCCGACCAGCGCGGCGCCGCTCGTTGCCAACGCGCCGCGAAGGTCAGCTTCGCGCGCCTCTGGGCGGAACATGACGATGACGTTGGCCGACCCGGCGACCGGGGCCGATCCGAGCGCGACATAGGTGGGCTGGCTGGACCATTGCAGGATCGTCGCGCCGATCGCGACGAAGGCGACTTGCGCGGTTGCAAGTGTTGCGACCGCTGGCCGTTTCAGCAGCTCCCAGAATTCCGCGAGGGCAGTGCCGAGCCTGGGTCGGCTGCGCGGCCGGGCAACGATGCGGCCGCGCAATTGCGCCCAGCCGGTCTCGATCTCGGGGGTCAGCGACTGGAATTCGTGGATCAAGGCCCGCTCCGCGGTCAATTGCCGCTGGCACCGGGCGCACGAAGCGAGATGCTTTTCGACCAGCGCGCGGTCGGCCGCGTCGAGCTGCCCGGTGGCATACCACGGAAGCAGTTCTTCCGCCTGATCGTGTGGTTCGTCCGCCATCCGGTCCATCCTAGAGCCAGTCGAAGAGCGATCCCGGCATCGCGGCTTTCAGCCGGCGCCGGGCGTGGAACATGCGCGTCTTCACCGTATCGACTGGGCAATTCATGATGTCGGCGATTTCGCGGTAGCCCATGCCGTGGAAGTAGGTGAGGTCGACCACCGCGCGGTGATCGGATGACAGCTGGTCCATGGCCTTCATCAGGGCTTCGTGAAGCCGTTGGTGATCGAGCTCTTCATCGGGACCCGGATCGTTGCTGACCCGCGTGTCGAACGTCTGGTCCTCGACCGGATCGGGCCAGCGTAGCCTGGCCTTGATCGCCTTGCGGTAGGCGATCGAGAAGATCCACGTCGACAATTTGCTTGTCCCGCGAAAGCTGTCAGCCGTGTCCCAAACCACCATCATCGTATCGTTCAAAACCTCCTCGACCACTTGCGGGCGCTGCACGAGGTTGAACAGGAATCGTCCCAGCCGCGGCTGGTAGATCCGGTAAAGCCTTTCAAACGCGCGCAAATCCCGCTCGCGCACGCGCTCGAGCAGCTCCCTCTCTTCGAGCCCACTCGATCGCCTTGCGTCGGCTTGCGGGCGGCGGGCCGCCCCGAGCAAATTCACCTACGGTTCCTCCCGCCTGATCATGGGTGCCTCTCGGCGCCCGAATGGTTCATAGGGATCATGCCGTGCCAATTACGCTCTTTGCAGCCGCGCTGGAACTCCGGGCGATCACGGGAGTAAGCAGGCGCGTGATCATGCGCGCCGTTCAAGCGACGATCTTCCTGGCGCTCGCCGCGTGCGGCGCTGCGACCGCGAGCTCCGATCCGCCGTTCACGATGGCCGAGGTGGCGACCTTCGATTCGCCCTGGGCGATGGATTTCCTGCCGGGATCGGGGGTCCGAATGACCAATGTCGCGCTGGTCACCGAAAAGCCGGGGCGGATCTGGCTCATCGATGTGACGACCGGTCAAAAGCGGCGGGTTGCGGGCGCTCCAACGGTCGTCGTGTCGAGCCAGGGCGGACTGCTCGACATCGTCGCAGCGCCGAGTTTCGCGGGCGACCAGATGGTTTATCTCACCTATTCGGAGCCATCGCGGAATGGTGGCAGCGGGCTTGCGCTGGCTCGGGCGCGACTGGTCGACGTAGGAAGTGCGCCGCGCCTCGAGGGGCTCACCGTCCTATGGCACGATCCCGAGGCCGGCGAGGGCGGCCAGTTTGGCGCCAAGATCGCCTTCGCGCCCGATGGCCAATCATTGTTCCTGAGCTCGGGCGAACGGCAGCGCTTCACTCCGGCCCAAGACCCGAGTGAGCCGCTGGGAAAGATCCTGCACCTGACGCTCGACGGTAAGCCTGCTCCCGGAAACCCATTCGCTGGGCGCACGGGCGCCGCGACGGTTGAAATCACCGATCCGCCGCGCGACACAGAGGCGGCGAAGAGGACTTCCGGACGGCGCTTCACCTGGCCGGGCCCCAACCTCACTCCAGCCGAGACGTGGACGACCGGTCACCGCAATCCCTACGGCCTGGTCTTTGCGCCCGACGGGCGGCTGTGGGAGCATGAGATGGGCCCCAGGGGCGGAGACGAGGTCAATTTGATCCTGCCCGGCCGCAATTACGGCTGGCCCAACGCTTCGAACGGCGACAACTACGACGGCGTCAACATTCCCGATCACCGCCCCGGCGACGGCTACGAGCCGCCGAAGCTGTGGTGGAACCCGTCCGTCAGCCCCGCCGGAATGATCATCTATACCGGCGACCTGTTCCCTCAGTGGAAGGGCGACGCTCTCCTCGGTGCCCTGTCCGGCGAAGCGTTCATCCACGTGCGGATCCGCGGCAACCAGGCGAGCAAGGCCGACCAGTGGGACCTGGGCCACCGCATTCGCGAAGTGGCGCAGGGCCCGCGCGGCGAGGTCTATCTCCTGGAAGACGGGCCCGGCGCCCGGCTGCTCCGCCTCGAGCCGGCTCAGGCGCGGCGATAGCGCAAATAATAGGGCCGCCGGCCCTCGCGGCGCGACTTCGCGCCGTAGCGAGTCTCGATCCAGCCGCCGGAGGGCTCGAGGAAATCCGTCGGCGCTTCGGCGAGCCATTCGAACTGGTGCGCGTGGCGCTGCATGATCATCAGCGACCAGGTCAGGTAGGTCGGGTCGTCGGTCGCGAGCCGGAACTCGCCGCCGGGCCGGATCTTCGCTGCGAAGAGGTCGACAGGGCGGTCGTTCACCATGCGGCGCTTGGCGTGTCGAGCCTTGGGCCACGGGTCAGGGTGCAAAAGATAGAGGAAGCTGAGCCCTTCGTCGGGCACGCGTTGAAGCACGTCCAAGGCGTCGCCGCGCCAAATGCGGACATTGGCCAGATGCTGGTCGCGGACATGGGCGAGTGCGGCGGCGACGCCGTTGAGGAACGGCTCGGCGCCGATGAAGCCATGATCAGGCAGCATGTCGGCCCGTGACGCGAGATGCTCGCCGGCACCGAAGCCGATCTCGAAATGCAGGGGGCGATCGTCGCCGAACAATCGGCGCGCCGTGATCTCGCCCTCGGCCGGCACTTCGATCTGCGGCAAGAGCGTCTCGACCAGCTCCTGTTGCGACTTGCGCAATTTATGCCCGGTCGACCGGCCGTAGAGGCGGTTGAGCGTGAGCGGATCGCCGGACTTGAACGCGGTCATGCAGGCCTTTTAAGCCTCGACGCGCTGCGCCTCCAAGCCGACGGCGGCCTTCAGGTCTTCGACCAGGTCCAGCCGCTCCCACGGGAAGAAGTCGCCTTCAGGCTTGCGGCCGAAATGGCCGTAGGCGGCGGTCGGCCGGTAGATGGGCTTGTTGAGGCCGAGATAGGTGCGGATTCCGCGCGGCGTCAGGCCGCCAAGCTTCGTGATCTTGCCGATCGCCTGCTCGAGCTTCTCGTCGCCGACCTTTCCGGTGCCATGCGTGTCGACATAGAGCGACAAGGGCTCGCTCACTCCGATCGCATAAGCGAGCTGGATGGTGCAGCGGCGCGCAAGGCCGGCGGCGACGATGTTCTTGGCGAGATGGCGCGCGGCATAAGCGGCAGACCGGTCGACCTTGGTCGGGTCCTTGCCCGAGAAAGCACCGCCGCCATGGGGGGCAGCGCCGCCGTAGGTGTCGACGATGATCTTGCGGCCGGTGATCCCGGCATCGCCTTCGGGGCCGCCGATCTCGAAGCTTCCGGTCGGGTTGATATGGTAGACGGTCCACTCGTTGATGAGGGCTTCGGGAAGCACGTCGGCGACGACCGACTTCACATAGTCGTGAAGCTCCTTTTCCTGCTCGCCCTGATCGTAACCGGGCTTGTGCTGGGTCGAAACGACGATCGCGGTCGCGGCGACCGGCTTGCCGTTCTCGAAGCGGAAGGTGACCTGGCTCTTGGCGTCGGGCTCGAGGAAGGGCGCTTTGCCCGAGTGGCGGTCGTCGGCCATGCGGTGCAGGATCTTGTGGCTGTAATCGAGCGTCGCCGGCATCAGGTCGGGGGTTTCGTCGCAGGCGAAGCCGAACATGATGCCCTGGTCGCCGGCGCCCTCATCCTTGTTGCCGGCCGCATCGACTCCGCGCGCGATATCGGCGGATTGCGGATGGAGATGGTTGGAAAAGTCGAGCTTGTCCCAATGGAAGCCGGCCTGCTCGTAACCGATCTCCCGAACCGTCTGCCGCACCGCCTGCTCGATTTCTTCGCGGATGCCCGGTGCCCAATTGCCCTCGCGGTCCATGACGCCCTCGCCGCGGATTTCCCCCGCGAGAACGACGCGGTTGGTCGTGGTCATGGTCTCGCAGGCGACTCGCGCCTCGGGGTCCTTGGACAGGAAGAGATCGACGATCGCGTCGGAAATCTGGTCGGCGACCTTGTCGGGATGGCCTTCGGAAACGGATTCGGAGGTGAACAAATAGGAGCTGCGCATAGTCGAAAGCGGGGCCTCGATATCAGGATATAAGGAAGTCTTTATATGTCGGTTGCCGCCCTAGCGGCGAGTCCGGCCAAGCACAATGCCGGACAGCAGCAGGGCAAAGCCCAGAAGCAACGGAATGATGTTGCCGAAGCGCGCGAAGGGCGTGGGCGAGGCTGGGCCCGGAAGCTGAGCATCGATGACGCCCGCGGTTTGCCACGGCAGCGCTTTCACGATTCGCCCATGAGCATCGATCACCGCGCTGATTCCGGTCGGAGTCGAGCGGATGACCGGAATGCCTTCCTCCGCGGCGCGGAGCCGAGCCTGGGCGAGATGCTGCGGCGGGCCCCAACGCCCGAACCACGCGTCATTCGATGGGTTGAAAATGAAGTCGGGCCGGTCGCGGCGGTCGATCACGTTGCCTGAAAAGATGATCTCGTAGCAGAGCTGGAAGCCGACTTTGCCCCAGCCAGGCAACACGAAGGTGCGAGGGCCCGGCCCTGAGGCGAAATCGATGTCGCCGGGCGCAAGGCGCGACAGGCCGATTGCCGAGAGCAAGGGCCGCATCGGAAGATATTCGCCATAAGGGACGAGATGCGCCTTGTCGTAGCGACCGACCTCTCGCCCGCCCGACCCAAGAATGAAAATGCTGTTGGCGGCGCCGCTGATCGATCGGCCGTCCCTTGAGAAGACCGCAATCCCACCGGTCAAAAGATATTCGGGCGGGGCGACAAGCGCCGCGGCACGCTGCCGCTCCAATTCGGCATAGGACCGGTCGACGGTGAGTTCATCCTCGAGCGGGTCGGTAACCGCGGCCTCCGGCCATAGTAGCAGGCGAGGGCGCTGTCCGCCGGGCTTCATCGACAGGATCGCGAGCCGTCGCGCAGCTTCCTCCTCGAAGCCCGGCCGCCATTTGTCCTCCTGGCCGATATTGGGCTGGATGACGCGGATTTCCCTCAAGATGCGATCTTTGTCTCGGACCAGCGGCCAAGGCATGAAGTGCATCACAAAAAGCACGGCGAGAAGGGCGCCCGCCGCTCGCCAGTGCTTGTGGGTCAGCAACCACAACATGCCCCCGGCGAGCACGACAAGGATCGTCAGGCCGTAGGTGCCGATCACCGTTGCGGCATTGAGCACATCGGTGTCGACGAGGGTGACGCCGATCGGATTCCACGGGAATCCTGTGAACATGGTCCCGCGCAGCCATTCGGTGATCGGCCAGACCCCGGCGAGGGCTAGCACCAATGCCACTGGCCGCTGATCCTTGAACCTGAAAGCAAGCCCTGTCGCGAGCGCTGGATAGACGGCGAGGTAAAGCGACAGCAGCACGAGCGCGACCCAGCCGAGCCAGGCGGGCATGTTTGCCTGATAGGTGAACGAGGTCGGGAGCCAGTTGAGCGCGACCAGGAACTGGCCGAGCCCGAACGCCCAGCCGATCGCGAGCGCCTGCTTTATCGACTTCGACCGCCAGATGAACTCGCACAAGGCCGCGAGCGCGAGCGGCATCAGCGGCCACAAGCCGACCGGCGCGAAGGCGAAGGCGGATGCGGCGCCGATCAGCAAGGCGATGAGGAAATGCTTCATGCGGCTCGCGTCATTGCTTCGGGGAGCGCACAATGACAATGGCAGGGACGATGACACTGCCGCCTTTCCATCTGGCATTCCCGGTCGACGACCTGGCCGCCGCGCGTGCCTTCTACGGCGAACTCCTCGGCTGTCCCGAGGGCCGAAGCGCCGAGCATTGGATCGATTTCGATCTCCATGGGCATCAGATCGTCGCCCATTTCGCCCCCGATTCGGTCCGCAAGCGCTCGACCAATCCGGTCGACGGCGACGACGTGCCAGTGCCGCATTTCGGCCTGGTCCTGCCGATGGAACAGTGGAAGGCGCTGGCGGCGAAGCTCGAGGGCGCCGGGGCCGAGTTCGTGATCCCGCCGACGATCCGCTTCGCGGGCGAACCCGGGGAGCAGGCGACCATGTTCCTGCTCGATCCGGCCGGAAACGCGCTCGAGTTCAAGGCCATGGCCGACCCGGCCAAGCTGTTCGCGAAAACCTAGTCGCCCCGCGGCTTGTTGTCCGGCGAATGAAGCCGGAGCCGGATGATCCGCCGCGGATCCGAATCGATCGCCTCGAACTTCCATCCCGAACGGTGCGTGAAGCACTCCCCCTTTGCGGGGATGTGGCCGGCCATCAGGAAAACCAGCCCACCCAGCGTATCGACTTCATCGTCTTCAGCCGTAAGGCGCGGATCGACGGCCTTTTGAAGATCCTCGAGCTCCAGCCGGGCGTCGGCCTCCCACAGCCCCTCGTCCAGCATGGTGAGCATTCCTGCGCTCTCGTCGATGTCGTGCTCGTCCTCGATGTCGCCGACAATCTCCTCGACCACGTCCTCGATCGTCACCAGTCCTTCGGTTCCGCCGAATTCGTCGACCACGATCGCGAGGTGCATGCGTTCGCCGCGCATCCGGGCGAGGAGTTCGAGCACGCCCATCGATTCGGGAACGAACAAGGGATTGCGCATCAGCGCCTGGATCGAACGGTCGCGCGCGGGGTCGACCTGCGCCTCGAATACGTCCTTGATGTGGATCATTCCGACGACCTGGTCGAGGCTCTCGCCATAGACGGGAAGGCGGCTGTGGCCCGCGTCGGCGAAGGCACGGACCAGTGCGTCGAAGTCGATGCGCGACGGCACCGCCATCATGTCGCCGCGCGTGACCGCAATTTCGCCGACCGTACGCTCGCCGAAATGCAGAAGATTGCGCAGCATCTGCCGCTCGGTCGGGGATAGGTCGCCGGCGACCGGGCGCGAATCCTCGGCCTCGTCTATCGCGTCCTCGATCTCTTCGCGAAGGGTCGGCTCGCCCTCACCGAAGATCAGGGCGCGCATACCGCGCCAGAGCCGGGATCCACCCTCCTGTTCGTGGCGCGTGGCCATCAGACCGCCGCCTCGTAAGGGTTCGCGATTCCGAGCCTGGCGAGCGCTCGGACCTCGCGCGCTTCCATATCGGCGGCCTCGCGATCGTCGTGATGATCGTAGCCGAGCAAATGCAGCGTGCCGTGAACCAGGAGGTGAGTCGTATGCTGCTCGAAAGACACGTCTTTTTCGGTCGCCTCGGCTTCGCATACGCCGCGGGCGATGATAATATCGCCCAACAACAATTCTCTCTCAGAAATATTTGCCCTTACCAAATCAAGCTCATCGGCCATTGGAAATGACAGAACGTTGGTCGGTTTGTCCTTGCCGCGCCACTTCGCGTTCAGCGTTCGGACGTGCTCATTGTCGGTGAGGGTTACGGAGATTTCGACAGGGCGCTCGGAATCCATGAGCTCCGGATAGTCGCTTTCGGCAATCGCGGCTTCGGCGGCTTTGCGGGCGAGCTTGTCCCAGGACTTGCTACTGTCCCATTCCTCGTCGGCGTCGAGCGCGATCTCAAGCATCATGCCCTTGGGGTCCTCTCGGCGCCGTCCTCATAGGCCTCGACGATGCGTCCGACCAGCGGGTGGCGCACGACGTCGGCGGCAGTGAAGCGGATGACCGAAATCGCCTTAATCCCCTGAAGCCGGCCAACCGCATCGGCGAGACCGGACTTGCTCGGGTCTGGCAGGTCGACCTGGTACGGATCGCCGCAGATCACCATCCGGCTGCGCATCCCGAACCGGGTCAGGAACATCTTCATTTGGAGCGGCGTCGTGTTCTGCGCTTCGTCGAGGATGATGAAGGCGTCGTTCAACGTCCGGCCGCGCATGAAGGCGAGCGGTGCGATCTCGATCTCTCCGCTGGCGATCCGGCGCTCGACCTGTTCGGTCGGGAGCATGTCATAGAGCGCGTCGTAGAGCGGGCGGAGATAGGGATCGACCTTCTCCTTCATATCGCCGGGGAGGAAGCCCAGCCGCTCGCCGGCCTCCACCGCCGGCCGCGAGAGGATCAGCCGATCGACGCTGCCCGTGATCAATTGCGAGACGGCCTGGGCGACCGCCAAATAGGTCTTGCCGGTGCCCGCCGGCCCGAGCCCGAAAATCATATCGTCGCGGGCGAGCGCCTCCATGTAGGGGGTCTGCATCGCCGAGCGCGGGACGATCGTCTTCTTGCGGGTGCGAATCATCACCCGCGGCGCCGACGTCACTTCCTCGGTAATGATTCCGTCGAGATGCGGCTGGGCGGCCATGCCAAGCACCGCTTCAACCGCTTCGGCATCGACGTCGTGGCCGCTGTCGAGCCGATTGTAGAGCCCGATGAGGACGTCGCGCGCGCGCGCGGCGGCGTCCGCCTCGCCCTCGATCTGCACCTTGTTGCCGCGCGCGGCGATGTGCACGCCGAGGCGCTGCTCGATGGTGATGAGGTGCCGGTCATAGTCGCCGAATAACGGGCCGAGGAGATAGGGCTGCTCGAACTCGAGTTCGAGCCGGGCGCTGTCCGCGACAGCTTGTAATTCGCGGCGGGCCATCAGGCGGCAACTTTCTGGCGCAACGCACCCGCAATGCTGTTCGGGCCGGCCGCGACAAGGGTCACATCGACGAGGTCGCCGGGCCGCGCGTCCGTCTCGACGTGAACCGACTGCAGCCAGGGCGAGCGGCCGATCATCTGGCCCGGCAATTTTCCGGCACGTTCGATGAGAATCCGAGTGTCGACGCCCACTTTCGACCGGTTGAACGCCAATTGGTGCAGGTTGATCCGCTCCTGAAGCCGCTGAAGCCGATCTTCCATGATCTCGCGGGGAATCTGGTCCTCCATCACTGCCGCCGGAGTGCCCGGGCGAGCGCTGTACTTGAACGAATAGGCCGAAGCGTAACGCACCTCATCGACAATATTGAGAGTCGCCTCGAAATCCTCGTCGGTTTCGCCGGGAAAGCCGACGATGAAGTCGCCGGAAAGGGCAATGTCCGGGCGGGCCGAGCGCACCTTCTCGAGTATCGCTAGATATGTTTCCGCGCTGTGACTCCGGTTCATCGCTCTCAGGATTCGGTTGCTTCCCGACTGCACCGGCAGGTGAAGATAGGGCATCAGCTTGTCGACCTCGCCGTGTGCGGCGATGAGCTCGTCCGTCATGTCGGCCGGGTGGCTGGTGGTGTAGCGGATGCGCTCGAGCCCATCGATTGTTGCGAGCGCCCGGATCAGGTCGGCGAGGCCGAGGTCTTCATGGCTCCACGCGTTCACATTCTGGCCGAGCAGGACGATCTCGCGCGCGCCGGCGTCGGCGAGTGCGTTCGCTTCGGAAAGGATGTCGTCGAAGGGGCGCGAGATCTCCGCCCCGCGCGTATAGGGGACGACGCAATAGGTGCAGAACTTGTCGCAGCCTTCCTGGACGGTGAGGAACGAGCTGGGATTGGCACGGCGGCGCTGAGGCATCGCGTCGAACTTGCTGATCGCCGGCATGTCCGTGTCGACCGGCCGAGCGCCGCGCGAAGCCTCGGCGACCATCTCCGGAAGGCGGTGATAGGCTTGCGGACCGACGACGATGTCAATCATCTGCGAGCGGCGCCTGGCTTCCGCGCCCTCCGCCTGGGCGACGCAGCCGGCGAGCGCGATCAGCGGCTTGGTGCCGTCGTCGCGCCGCAACCGGCCAATATCCGAATAGGCCTTTTCAGCTGCTTTCTCGCGAATGTGGCAGGTATTGAGCACGACGAGGTCGGCGTCCTCGCCGTCGGCGGCCGCGGCCATGCCCTGCGCGGCGAGCAATTCGCTCATCCGCTCGCCGTCATAGACGTTCATCTGGCAGCCGAAGCTTTTGATTTTGAAGGTCTTGGGAGTCATTCACCAGGGTCTATAGGCGAGTGGGCGTCCGACTTGAAGCCGAGCACCCGGGCGATCGCTTCGCGGGCCTCGTGAGCGAGCCGCTTGCGATCGCCCGAGCGGTCGAGCGGGTCGAGCAAATGCAGCGTAACCGGCAGCGGGCCGCGCCGGCCGAGGATCCGGAGCACGTTTGACTTGCCGGGCTCGTCCCACCAGCCGATTTCGGCGGCCGCGGCGCCGTAATCCACGGCGATCGGGCGGATTTGCACGTCCTTCGCCGCATAATTTGCGGCCTCGAGAAGAGACGAGCGGAATGGCAGCAAGTGCGTGCCCGGGCCGGTCGTCGCCTCGGGAAAGACCGTCACCGGCTTCTCACTTTGGAGCGCGTCGGCGAGCGCGATTGCCTGATCCTTCGCGCCTTTGACGTGGCTGCGCTTCACGTAAACCGTCCCATTCTGGTCGGCGAGCCAGTGGAGCAGGCCGTGGCCGAGCTGGTCTTTTGACACGAATGCGCAGTTGGTCGCGCCCGCCAGGATCACGATGTCGAGCCAGCTCGTGTGGTTGGCGATGATCAAGCTATGACGGCCGATCGGTTGCCCCACCAGGCGCACCCGCGCTCCGCAGATCCATGCCGCCGCGGCGAGGAACCATTGCGGCCAAGGCGAACGGCCGAACAAAGTCCGGTTGACGACATGGACCGGTGCGCAAAACAGGAAGAGCAGGATCAGCCCGGAGATGCGGAATAACGCACGTCCGGTGACGCGCGGCGCTCTAGCGATCTCGGTTGAGCGTGACGCCGTACAGCTCCATGCGATGATCGACGAGGCGGAAGCCCAGACGCTGGGCAATCCGCTTTTGCAATTCCTCGAGCTCATCGTCGGCGAACTCGATGACGTTGCCCGTTTCGACGTCGATCAGATGATCGTGATGAGTCTCGGACGCGGCCTCGTAACGCGATCGCCCGTCACCGAACTCGTGCCGTTCGAGGATTCCCGCCTCCTCGAACAGCCGGACCGTGCGGTAGACGGTGGCAATCGAGATGTTCGAATCGATCGCGGCCGCCCGCGCGTGCAGGGTCTCGACGTCGGGATGGTCCTCGCTGTCGCCGAGCACGCGCGCGATCACCTTGCGCTGCTCGGTAATCCGGAGCCCCTTGTCGGCGCAGAGCGCCTCAATATCGATCGTACGCGTCATGGCCCCAAATTAGGGTCGCGGGCGCGCGTCGTCCAGCGGCGCTAAGCCTTCTTTCCACCGCGCGTTTTGCGACGCTTCGTGCCGAGCCCTATCGACTTGGCGAGCGTGCGCCGCTGTTCGGCATAATTTGGCGCGACCATCGGATAGTCGGCGGCAAGTCCCCATTTCTGCCGATATTGATCCGGGGTCATGTTGTAATGCGTCATCAAATGCCGCTTGAGCATCTTGAGGCGCTTTCCGTCCTCCAGGCAGACGACGTAGTCCGGCTTGACAGACGAGCGGATTGGAACCTTCGGCTCCGGCTTGGGCTCGGCAGCGGCGGCCCTCCCGGAAATGGTGTTCAGTGCCGAATGAACGTTCTGAATAAGGTTCGGTAAGTCATTCACTGCAACGCTGTTGTTGCTGACGTGGGCAGCAACAATGTCTGCGGTCAATGTGAGTAGGGTGTCTTCTGCGGAGTCATTGTCAGCCATTTCGAAATTCCGATCCGAGCAAATGCCAACCAGCCGTGTCGACTGGGCGACATTGGGCTAGTAGGGCGATAATTCCGATCCGACAATATTGTGAACTACTAAAAACTCGAAGACTAAAGTTCGAGTGCAAAGGTGAGCGCGTCGAATTGGCTGCCGTCCTGCCCGCGGTAATAGTTGCGGCGTCGGCCAATCGCCTCGAATCCGGCGTGACGATACATGTGAATCGCCGGATTGCCGTCGCGCACCTCCAGATGGACTCGAGTGATTCCGTCGGTTCGGGCATGGCCGAGAAAATCTTGAAGTAATCTGCGGCCCACTCCCCGTCTCCGATGGTCAGGCGAGACTGCGAGAAGCAGAAGCTCCGATTCGTTCGCGACACTCCGGAACAATGAGAAGCCCACCGCAGAGCCGGTCGCGCCATCATCCGCAAGCATCAGGCACACTCCGGCCATTGGCAGGATCCCGGCGCATTGGGAGCGAGTCCACGCTTCGCCGTACTGGATGCCGAAAGCCGCTTCCATGATCTCCATCACCGAGTCGAGGTCTTCGGACGTTCCGGACCAGATGTTTACCGGTTTTTCGATCGTCGCCATCACGCGGCCTTCGCCTTGGCATCGGGCGCCCGGGCATAGACCGGCTTCGGAGCAAGCGAGCGCAGACTTTCCGGCAGCTTGAGCGTGTCCGCGGCCGAAGGAAGTGCGTCGACCGCCTCACCCCAACCGCGCGCGTCGACCAACGTCCGAGCGGCGGACCCGACGATGAGATCAGCGGATGTCATCGCCGCCGCAGCCGCCGGCGGAA